>Ga0105046_10010683_pt1 | contig 14284 bp, 17 predicted proteins | sample MAT03_FD_78385 | JGI IMG/M metagenome (GOLD analysis project Ga0105046, IMG submission 78385) | Freshwater microbial communities from Lake Fryxell liftoff mats and glacier meltwater in Antarctica - MAT-03 (megahit assembly) | ecosystem: Environmental > Aquatic > Freshwater > Ice > Liftoff... | reverse complement strand
GCCCGGAGCGAGCAGGCCTCCGGCATGCCGGAGGCCTGCTCGCTCCGGGCGCCAGCGGCGGGAAATTCCGGCGCCCGACTGGCGGGATTCTGCGCCGCTGTTGACACGCGGTGAATAGGCGTCGACTTTGCTCCAGTAGTTCGTTGCCGTCTCCCCTGTCGTGCCGTCTGGCTTATGGCTTGCGTGTCGCGCCGATTTAAGCCCGTCTGCACCGACCGGCGATCCATGCTAACCTGCTGGTCGAACGCCGCCGGAAACGGGTGTCGAACGAAGAGGAGGAACATCGATGTTGAAGAGGCTGGGTGCCGGGACGGCACAGCGCATTTCCGCAGCGGAGGCCGCGGGACTGGTGCGGTCGGGGATGTGGCTCGATTACGGGGCGATCTGCGCGCAGCCCGACGTGTTCGACAAGGCGCTGGCGGCGCGGAAGTCCGAGTTGAGCGCGGTCAAGATCCGCGCCTGCCTGTCGCTCCGGCCCCGGGCGGTGCTGGACGCGGACCCGAATGGCGAGACGTTCTGCTGGATCAGCCTGCATTTCTCGGGCTACGACCGCAAGCAGCACGACGCCGGCATCTCGCATTATCTGCCCGTCAACCTCGGCGAGATCCCGGACTACTACCGGCGGTTCATCGAGCCGGTCGATATCGTGATCCTGAAGGCGTGCCCGGTGGACGCGGGCGGCTTTTTCAACTTCGGGCCGGCGAACCTGTGGAGCCGGGCGATGATCGAGCGCGCGCGGATGGTCATCGTCGAGGAGACGCGGGGGATGCCGTATTGCCTTGGGCTGAACAACGGCGTGCATATCAGCGAGGTGGATTACATCGTCGAGGGCGATCATTCCCCCGCGAGCGAACTGCCGATCCCGACGCCCTCCGATGCGGACCGGGCGGTGGCGCGGCGGGTGGTGGACGAAATCGAGGACGGGACGTGCCTCCAGATCGGCATCGGCGTCATCTCGAACGCGGCGTGCAGCATGCTGCAAGAGAGCGCCGTGAAGGATCTCGGCATCCATACCGAGATGCTGTCGGACGGGGTGATCGACCTCTACAAATCGGGGAAGATCTCCGGGGCGAAGAAGCAGATGGATCCGGGCGAGATCGTCTACAGTTTCGGGCTGGGGTCGCGGTCGCTCTACGAGACGATCGACCACAATCCGGATTTCCAGTGCCGGGAGGTCGATCACACCAACCTGCCGCACATGATCATGCAGAACGACAACGTGGTGGCGATCAACAACACCACCCAGATCGACCTGCAGGGGCAGGCGGCGTCCGAGAGCGACGGCCATCGCCATATCAGCGGCACCGGCGGGCAGGCGCAGTTCGTACGCGGAGCCTACGCGTCGCGGGGGGGCAAGTCGTTCATCTGCCTCACTTCAACCTACGAGCGGCGCGGCGAGCGGCGGAGCCGGATCGTGCTGAGCCTGACCCAAGGCAACGTCGTGACCACGACCCGGTCGGACATGATGTATGTCGTGACCGAATACGGGATGGTGAACCTGAAGGGCAAATGCGTGGCCGAACGGGCGCGGGCGCTGATCGGGCTCGCGCATCCCGACTTCCGCGAGGACCTGGAGCGGGAGGCGTACAAGCATCGGCTGATCCCGCGGGGGTTTTTCTGATCGGCGCAGACTTGTTTAGTCAAACTGAGATGGAGGGCGCAATGAATGCTGTCCAGTTACATTCGGGTCTGGCCCGGGGGCGACGTTAAGAACTGGCCCGGTTGCTTTGTGCGAAATGCTGGCCAGGGCATGGAGCGCGCTGCATGACCCGCGCGACACCCATCCCTGAGACTGTTACGCTTCACGTCCCATTCCGCGTCGTGAAGCGTGGCGGGCGCAAGGAAATAGATGCACCTGCAGACTGCCCCGCGTGAGGCAATATGCCGTCATCGCGAAAATGACCCCGAACATCAGGGCCGTGCCTCCGATCAGCAAGCCCCGCAAGCCCTTCCGTATTCCCATGGTGGAATCTCCTGTCGCGTTCCGACAGCCTGTTCACGCCGCCGCCCCGAACGTGACGCACCGCTTCGCTCACGTTCCCGCGATGCCCGCATACCGTGCCACCGCCGCGGCGACGCCGTCGCCGGTCATCCGCCGTTGCGCGAAGCGATCGCGCCCGAACGGACGCCGTGGTTCCTCGCGAGACGGCGGTTGGCGGCGAGGCCATGCCCGCCGCTACGGCCAAGACGCGCGCCGCGCCAACCAATCACGACATCGCGCGCCGGGATCGATGCTGCGTTGTGCGGCGCGGATGCGCCCGCTAGGGTCCGCCGCGACGAAAAAGGGACGACGATGCAGGCGGACTGGCTGTTCTGGATGGTGGCGACAGCGTTGGCGCTCGGCGTGCTCGGCGTCGTGTTCGCGCCGCTGGTCCGTGGCGCCGCGCGCCCCGAGCGGCGGGCGAGTTACGACATGCAGGTCTTCCGCGACCAGCTGCGCGAAATCGACGCCGATGTCGCGCGGGGCGTGCTGACGCCGGCCGAGGCCGGCGCGGTGCGCGTCGAGATTTCGCGCCGGCTGCTCGGCGCGGCCGACGCCGAGGCGGTGGAGACGGCGTCGGCCGACGCGCCGCGCGGCCTGACCCGGACCGCGACCGTCGGCATTGCCCTGATGTTCGCACTCGGGGCGGGCGGCCTTTACGCGACCCTTGGCGCGCCCGGACTGCCCGATCAGCCGCGGGCGGAGCGGCTCGCTGACCTCGCCGAGGCGCGCGCCAACCGCCCGAGCCAAGCCGAAGGCGAAGCCGTCGCCAAGGCGGCCGGCCCTGCGGCGACCGAACCAACATCCGACGACCTCGCCCTGATTGCGAGGCTGAAAGCCGTGCTCGCGCAACGCCCCGATGACGTCGAGGGCCACCGTCTGCTCGCGCGTGCGTCGGCTGCGATGGAACGCTGGGCCGAGGCCAGGGCGGCGCAGGAGCGCGTGCTCGACCTGCTCGGACCCGCCGCCGCCGCCCAGGACCACGTCGATCTGGCGGAGATCATGGTGATCGCCGCCGGCGGCTATGTCTCGCCGCAGGCCGAGGGCCAGCTGTCCCGCGCATTGGAGCTGTCGGCCGAGAACCCCGTGGCGCGCTATTATTCCGGCCTCGCGCTGTACCAGGGAGGACGGCCCGATCTGACGTTTCAGCTCTGGTCGCGTCTGCTCGCCGAGGGCCCTGCCGACGCGCCCTGGATCACGCCGATCGCGTCGCAGACCGACGAGATCGCCGCACTCGCCGGACGCGATCCGCCCCCGGCGCCGTCTCGCGCAGATATCGAGGCGAGTTCCGAGGCCGATCGCGCGGCGATGATCTCGGGCATGGTCGAGGGCCTCTCGGACCGCCTCGCGGCCGAAGGCGGACCGCCCGAGGACTGGGTCCAGCTGATCCGCTCGCTCGGGGTGCTCGGCCGCGTCGACGAGGCCGCGGCGATCTTTCGCGAAGCGCGCGAGGTTTTCGCCGCCGATCCGGAGGCGCTCGCGCTTTTGCGCGACACCGCCGCGGACGCCGGGGTCGTGGAGTGAACGGCGCCATCCATGACGATCCCGCCGAATTCGCGCGCGCGCTGCCGCCGGGCCGCGCACTGATGGGGCTCGACCTCGGCACCGTCACCATCGGCCTCGCCGTCTCGGACACGACGCGCCGGATCGCCACGCCACTGCGGACGCTGAAGCGGACGAAATTCACTGCCGACGCCGCCGAGTTGCTGCGCCTCGCCGCCGAGCGCGCCATCGGCGGGTTCGTGCTCGGCCTGCCGCGCAACATGGATGGTGGTGAGGGCCCGCGGGCGCAGGCGACACGGGCGTTCGCGCGCAATCTCGCGCGGCTGACGCCGCTGCCCATGACGTTCTGGGACGAGCGGCTGTCGACCGTCGCCGCGGAACGCGTGCTGCTCGAGGCGGACACGTCGCGAAGACGTCGCGCCGAGGTGATCGACCATGTCGCGGCGGGCTATATCCTGCAGGGCCTGCTCGACCGCATGGGTCATCTGGCGCGGAGCGTATCATGACCGACGACGTCTGGACCAAGGCCGAGATCGAGAGCCCGTGCGTCAAGCTCTGCGTCGTTCACCCGGAGGCGCGGCTGTGCATGGGTTGCCTGCGGAGCATGGACGAGATCGCCGGTTGGTCGCGGATGAACGCAGAGGCGCGGCGGGCGGTGTTGACCGACCTGCCGGGCCGCGCGCCGCTGGTTGCGCCGCGGCGCAGGGGGGGCAGTCAGTCCCGCCGCGGGGAAGACGCCGGCGGCTGAACCCGGCGCGCCGGTCGCGGCCTATACCCACGCGAGCACCGGTTTCGGATCATCATGCGCCAGTTCGGCCGTGTGCAGACCCGCTACCCGACGTTAATAAAATCCGCGCCTCTACTCACATCAACTTCCTGATCCGTAACCGCTTCAGCCTGTTGTTCTCCCGCCCGAGCACCTCGAACCTGAACCCGTGGAAACTCAAGACCTGGCCCTCGTCGGGGATGGCCTGGGCTTCGTGGATGACGAGGCCCGCCACCGTGTTCGCCTCCTCGTCGGGGAGGTTCCAGTCGCAGGCGCGGTTGATGTCGCGGATGGTGACGGCGCCTTCGACCTCGACCGAGCCGTCGGGCATGGTTTCGACGCCGCCGGGCGTTTTGACGTCGTGCTCGTCGGTGATGTCACCGACGATCTCCTCGAGGATGTCCTCGAGCGTGATCAGGCCCTGGAGGGCGCCGTATTCATCGACGACGAGGGCGAAATGGGCGCGGCGGCGCAGGAATTCGCGCATCTGTTCGTCGAGCTTGGTGCTCTCGGGGACGAAATACGGCGCCATCGCGACGGCCATGACGTCGAAGCGGGCAAGATCGACCTGCCCGCCTTCGGATTCGCGCATCAGTTTCTCGACCGCGCGCGACAGGTCCTTGGCGTGGATGACGCCGACGATGTTCTCGGTCTCGCCGCGGAAGATCGGCAGGCGGGTGTAGGGCGAAGTCAGCGCGGCGGTGAGGATTTCGGCGGGGGGCGCGTCGGCGTCGAGCATCTCGATGTCCTGGCGGTGCATCATCACTTCCTCGACGGCGCGCTGGCCGAGGTCGAGGGCGCCGAGCAGCCGGTCGCGGTCGGCCTTCTCCACCGCGCCTTCGGAATGGTGCAGCGCGATCGCGCCGGCGATCTCCTGCTGGGCGGCGAGGAAATGCACCTTTGGATCGGTCTGGACGCCGAAGAGGCGCAGGATGAAACGGACGAGCGCGCGAACCACAGTGACGATCGGGGCCATGACGCGCACGATCAGGCCGATCGGGCGGGCGACGCGGGCGGCGACGGCGGAGGAATTGGTGATGGCGTAGGTTTTCGGCAAGACCTCGCCGAAGACGAGCGTGAGCAGGGTCATCACCAGCGTGGCGTAGGCGACGCCGCCTTCGCCGAACAGATAGGTGAGCAGGCTGGTGGCGAGGGCGGCGGCCAGGGTGTTGACGAAGTTGTTGCCGAGCAGGATGCCGCCGATCATGCGCTCCTTGTCCTCGGTGAGGTCGAATGCGCGCTGGGCGCCCTTGTCGCCGCGGTCGGCGAGCGCGTGCAGATTGCCGCGGCTTGCGGTGGTGAGGGCCGTCTCCGAGCCCGAGAAGAAGGCGGAGAAGACGAGAAGGAGGATGATCGCCGCGGTCATGGCGATGACGAAGGGGTCGAAGAAAGCGAACGCCGAACTTGACGGGTCCATCGGGAGGCGGGTCCTCGGTATTGCTGCGGGCTGGGACCGATTATGCGGTGACGGGGCGGTCCGCATCAAGGCCCACCGCGGATTCGGCGAGCGGGTGGCGCTCCAGCACAAGCGCCTTCAGGCGGGAGTCGAGGACGTGGGTGTAGATTTCGGTCGTGGCGATGGAGGCATGGCCAAGCAGGGTCTGTATGACGCGCAGGTCCGCGCCGTTGGCGAGCAGGTGCGTGGCGAAGGCATGGCGCAGCGTATGGGGAGAAATCGCGGCGGGGTTCAGGCCGGACGAGGCGGCGAGCTCCTTGACCGTGAGGTAGAAGCGCTCGCGGCTGAGCCGTCCGAGACGCCCGCGCGTCGGAAACAGGTGCGGCGAGCGGGGCTTGCCTTCCCGTGCGGCGGTGTCCTCGGCCCCGTCGCGGGCATGCAGCCAGGCGGCGAGCGCCGTGCGGGCAGGGCCGGAGAGCGGGACCATGCGCTCGCGCCCGCCTTTTCCGCGGATCAGGATCATGCGGGGGTCGCCGCGCACGGCCGTCGCGGGCAACGCCACCAGTTCGGTGACCCGCAGGCCGGTGGCGTAGAGCAGCTGCATCAGGCAGGTGGTGCGCAGCCGCTCGCCCTCGGTGCGGCCGTAGGCTTCGGCCGCGGTCAGCAGCCGGTCGACATCGGCTTCGGTCAAGGTGGCGGGCAGGGTGCGGGCCTTGCGGGGACCCTTGAGCAGGCCGCCGGGATCGTCGGCGCGCCAGCCCTCGAGGAACGCGAAGCGGTAGAACTGGCGGATGGCGGAGAGGCGGCGGGCGCGGGTGGCCTCGGCCATCCCGCGGTCGGCGAGATCGACGAGATAGGCCTCGATGTCGGCGCGCGCGGCGACAGCGTAGGTGCGAGGCGCGAGGAAGTCGGCGAAGTCCCGGAGATCGCGGGCGTATGCGGCCAGCGTGTTGGTCGCGGCGTCGCGTTCGGCCCGGATGGCTTCGAGGAACTGCGGCAGCCAGCGGGCGTCGGACATCCGCTCAGCCGCCCGGAGGAAGCAGCAGCGTCTGGAGCGCGATCGCGCGGGCCGCCGCACCCTGGCCGGCCGTTCGCAGCGTGAACAGCGCGGTTTCGAGCGATGCGGGATCGACGGCCGGCCCCGGTTCGAGCAGCACGAGCGCGTCGAGAATCGCCTCGCCGGTCCGGCCCGCGGCGATGGTTTCCGCGAGGCGGGCCTCGCGCTCGCCGGCGGCGGGGCGGTCGGCGAGGCCGGACAGCGCGGCGCGGATCGCCGGGTCCTCGGGCGGCGGCCCCGCCGCTTCGGTCGATCCGGCGAGGCTCAGCAGGGCGCGCACCCGCGGCTCGGGGTCGGGACCGGCGGCGCGGGCCGCCGCCGCCGTATCGCCGGCCAGCAGGAGCAATTCGGTGAGGTCTGCGCGCGCAGGCGCCGCCAGGCGCGCGGGATCGAGCGCGGCGAGCGCCGGCCCGTATTCGGTCGCGAGCGCCACACGCAGACCCCGGGCGGCCAGCGCCGCGTCGGCGACGGCGAGCGCATCGGCGAGGGCGACCGGATCGGGCCCGACGTTCCGGGCTGCGGGTTCGCGCACCTTAGCCGTCGGAGGGGGCTTGTCGATCGGACCGGCGGGAGCGCGCGCCTCGGAGGCTTCGGGTTCGGTCGGAGAGGCAAGCGCGGCGTCGAGGGCCTGGACCGCGCGCGCGCGCTCCCAGACGCCGCCCGAAGCCGCTGGAGCGCCGGCGCGGTAGGCCGCGAACAGCACGTCGGGCGCCGCGGCGCCGGCGAGGACGAGCCGCTCGCCGGCGTCGATCCGGGCGCGCATCGGCGCGTGCTCGTCGAGGTCGGCGCGCAGGAACGCGAGCGGCAGCGGGCCGTAGGGGCGCGGCAGCGCAATCGCCTCGCGCAGCGTGAAATCGAGCGCGGTCAGCGGCTCGGGGATCGGCGGCTCCGGGTCCGCCTCGAAGATCGCCGGGTCGAGGAACCGCGCGAGCAGCGCCTCCTGATCGGGCGTGATCGAGCCCACGTCCTCGCCAAGCGTCAGGGTGATCTCCGCCGCGTTCCAGTCGCCGCCGCGCGCGAGGCAGAACACGCGCGCCGGCAGCGTCGGCGACAGCGCGGGGTTCCGGCGCAGCGCCTGGCATTGCGCCTGCGCCGCCTGGGTCAGCAGACCGATGTCGAACCAGCGGCGAAACATCTCGGGCGTCTCGGGGCCCGCAGCGTCGATCAGCGCCGCGGCCTCGTCGAGCGCGCCCTGGTCGAGCAGGCGATCGATCCGGGCGAGCAGTACCGAAGCCGACGCGTCGGCGCCGCGCGGCGGATCGGCCTCGGCGAGCAGGAGCCGGCGGAAAAGCGCGCGGGCGGCGGGCACGCCCTGGTCGGGATGCGCGACGATCATCGCGCGGACCGTGCCGGCGTTGGCGTCGCCCCAGAGGCTGCGGGGCAATCCCGTGACTTCGGGCGCGAGCACCCCGACGGCGTCGCGGCTGATCGGCGCGAGCGTGGTGACGGTGATCGTCGCCGTCTCGGGCCTCGCCGGGCCGGCGGGGCGCGCGCGCGGCGGGATCGGCGCCGTCGGCAACGCGATGCTGTCGGAGAGCCAGGGGATTGCGGAGCGCGGCTGGGCCGTCGCGAGCGGCGCGCCGACCACCAGCGCCAGCACCACGAACAGCATTGCAGGTGGGTGTTCCGCAGCCGCGCGCCTCATCGGGGGGTCACCGGCAGCGTTATCTCGCGGGTGGGCGCCGGAAGATCGGAGAAGATCGCGACGCCGATCACCGCGATCACCCCGATCACCCCGATCGCCACGAGACAAAGCACCGCCCAGAGTACGAAGCGCATCGATACCTGCTCGTTCGTGCCGGCTTGACCGCCGCATCTTGACCTGTTCAATCACGGCAACCACACCGCGACCCATACCGACAGCTTACTCCGGGCAGGACCCCCCGACAATCGCCATGATCGATCGCGCGACATCCGCCCCCGACAGCGCCCCCGCCGGGGGGCCATCAGGCGCACACGTCGTCGCAGCGCGAGGCCTGCGCCTGAAGCGGTCCGTCGTGCTGGTGGGCCTGATGGGCGCAGGCAAGACTAGCGTCGGCAAGCGGCTGGCGGCGATGCTGGGCGCGCCCTTCACCGATTCCGACGTCGAGATCGAGATCGCCGCACAGATGACGATCCCGGAGATATTCGCGATCTACGGCGAACCCGAGTTCCGCAATGTCGAGCGGCGGGTGCTTGCGCGGCTTCTGACCGAGGCGCCTCGGGTGCTGGCGACGGGAGGCGGCGCCTTCGTCGAGGAGCGCACGCGCGCCGAGATCGCCGGTCGCGCCACCTCGGTCTGGCTGCGGGCGGATGTGGCGTTGCTCTGGGACCGGGTGCGCGACCGGCCGGGCCGCCCGCTGCTGGCGGCGCCCGATCCGCGCGGGGTTCTGGCCGAACTGCACGCCCGGCGCGCTCCGGTATATGGGCTGGCGGACGTGACCGTGGACAGCCGCCGCGGCGCCAGCCACGACGCGATGGCGTGTGCGATCATCGCGGCGGTGCGGGCGCATGACGTGACGCGAACCGATGCGCCCCCGACCTTCGAGCCGGTCAAGCCGTGACCGAAACCGTCGTCGTGCCGCTGGGGGAGCGGGCTTACGACATCCATATCGGCGCGGGTCTGCTCGAGCGGGCAGGCGCCCTGATCGCGCCGTTCCTGCGGCGGCCGCGCCTGGCTATCCTCACCGAGGAGCGGGTGGCGGCGCTGCATCTCGCGACGCTGGAGGCCGGGCTGGCGGCGGCGGGGATCGGATCGGTCGCACTGGCGCTGCCACCCGGCGAGGCGACGAAGAGCTGGGCGGGGCTGGAGAGCGCCGTCGAATGGCTGATCGCGGCGAAGGTGGCGCGCGACGATCTGGTGGTGGCCTTCGGGGGCGGGGTGATCGGCGATCTCGGCGGCTTCGCCGCGGCGGTTCTGCGGCGCGGGGTGGGCTTCGTCCAGATCCCGACGACGCTTCTGGCGCAGGTCGACAGCTCGGTCGGCGGCAAGACCGGGATCAACTCAGCGCGCGGCAAGAACCTGATCGGGGCGTTTCACCAGCCGAGACTGGTGATCGCGGACACCGGGTTGCTCGATACGCTGGCCCCGCGGGATTTTCTCGCCGGGTATGGCGAGGTGGCGAAGTACGGATTGCTCGGCGACGCCGCATTTTTCGCGTGGCTGGAGGCGCATGGGCCGCAGCTCGCACGGGGCGACCCGGTCGCGCGGGTCGAGGCGATCCGCCGGTGCTGCGCGATGAAGGCCGAGATCGTCGTTCGCGACGAGACCGAGCAGGGCGAGCGGGCGCTGCTGAACCTCGGGCATACCTTCGGCCACGCGCTGGAGGCGGCGACGGGGTATTCCGACCGGCTGCTGCACGGCGAGGGCGTCGCCATCGGCTGCGCGCTCGCGTTCGAAGTCTCGGCCGCGATGGGATTGTGTCCGCAGGAAGCGCCGAGCCGGGTGGGAGCGCATCTCGCCGCGATGGGGATGAAGCGGCGGCTGGCCGACGTGCCTGGCGAACTGCCCGATGCGGACGGGCTGCTGGCGCTTATGGAACAGGACAAGAAGGTCAAGGACGGCCGCGTCGCCTTCGTGCTCGCCCGCGATATCGGTGACGCTTTCGTGGCGCGCGACGCTGATCTCGCGGTGGTGCGCCGGGTGCTCGACGTGGGGCTGCGCGCATGAACGACATGCGGCGACGCGGGCGAACGAGCGTGTCCTGAGGAACACACTCCCGCACGGATGCGGCGGCGCTGCATTTACTTCGCTGTGTCGCACCCGAGATCCTTGTCTAAGCTGGCGTTATCCTATCTAGTCCACGCCCTGAACAAGACGCTGTAATCAAGTCGGAGCTTTCATGTCCTTGTCGTCCAGCGGCAAACCCATCGCCACGCTTGGCCTCGTTGCGGCGTTCGCATGCGCCTTCGGCGGCGTGGCCTCGGCGCAGGACGGTCCGGCCGCGCGGTTCACGATCGGCGCTGGCGCGGAATACACGCCCGACTATTTCGGGGCGGACGATTATTCCGTCGGTCCGGCCGGCGAACTGCGGTTTGACTACATCCGTCTGCCGGGCGGGTTCGAATTCGGCTCGCAGCGCGCGGTCGGTTTCGTCGAAGGCTTCGGGCCGCGCGGTTCAGTGCGCTACATCGGCTCTCGAAAGGCGTCGGACAATCCGGAATTGCGCGGCCTGGAGAACGTCGACGCCGCGCTCGAACTCGGGCTCGGCCTCGGCTACGAGGCGCAGTACTTTCGTGTCTTCGGCGACGTTCGGTACGGTTTGCTCGGGCACAGCGCCTGGGTAGGGGATTTTGGCGCCGACGCGATCCTGCGGCCGAACGAAAACCTGATCGTCAACTTCGGTCCACGGGCCGACTGGGGCGGAACGGGGTTCATGAATTCGTACTTCCGGGTCTCCGACTCGGAATCAAGCGAGTCGGGTCTCGACCCGTTTACGCCCGATAATGGTTTTTACAGCGTCGGGGTCGAGCTTAACGCACGTTATTCGTTCTCGGAGGCCTGGGGCGTCGAGGGCACCGCGTCCTATGACCGGCTGATCGGCGACGCGGCGGACTCGCCGATCGTCGAGATCGGCACGCAGAACCAGTACGGCGTTTCGGTGATGATCACGCGCAGCCTGACGCTCGGTTTCTGAACCGGCGATCGCTCGAAAGGTCTGTCCAGCGCCGTCGATTGGGGAACATCCGAAAGAGCGGCCTTCGTGGCGGCCGAGTTAGACCAGACTTTGACGGGCGGGCGGATGTGCGGGTCCTGGCCGAATTCCGGTCTCGATCGATGATCGCAACTCTTTGACAACGCGGCGTCGGCGTTCATTCCGCTTAGTTGGTGAAGAAGGGCCGGTTTTTTTGGCGCGGAGTTGCGCGAGCAGGGTTTCGATCTTGCCGAGGTGGCCGCACGTCGACCCGGCGGCGAGGTGCGGACCGCCCAGCCGCAGCGCCGCTATTATCCGCCGATGGTCGGCGAAGGCGCTCGGCGCGTTGAACGCGAGGCTGAGAAACTGGACGCGGTCCATATGCGCCTTGGTTTCGCGGATCAGCGCAGCTTCGAAACCGACGCCCGAAAGCTCGCAGACCAAGGTGCTCGCCTGCGGATGAGCGTCGCGCGGCGTCAACCGTCAACGCGATCGCGCCCGACTGTATCGCGACCAGCAATACCGAGGCGCTTCGCAATGACCCCCGTGCGAAGTCGGGCGATCCTCGACCGCATCCCCGCCGGTCGCTGGAACAAGGCGGACGACATCGGCGGCGCCGCGGTCTTTCTCGCCTCGCCGGCCGCCAGATATGTGCGGGGCGTCGTCCTGCCCGTCGACGGAGGCCGGTTCGCGCGCTGAGCCGCGGCACGCGGGCGGCTGTCGGACGCCCTCACTCCGGTCAGCCAGACTCTGGAATCTTCTCCGCCGACGAACGTTCAGCCGACATTGTCCCGGGCGCGCATCCGCGGCAATGTCGCGCCGAAATGCGACGGAGGATGCGATGCGCGACGCGGAGGCGGTGACGTTCGCCGGGGGCACGCTTGACCGGGCGACGCACCTTCGCGCGACGGCGACGGGTCTGATCGGTGCGCCGGACGCGCTTTGCGTGCCGTTCTGGCAGGGCAGGCCGCTCGTCGACCTTGCCGGCCCCGAGCTGGCCATCGGCTGGGTCGCCTCGGATCATCGGGTCTTCGGCGGCGAGGCGGGCGCGGCGATCTTTCTCGGCCTGATCGGCGGCGCGCCGCGATTCGCCCGCGATCTGGCGGGTTGGGCCGGGCTCGATGGGGCGCCTTCGGGACCGGGCGGCTTTCTCGATGACAGTCGGGCTGTGCATCCGGCGCTGGGGAAGCGGTTCGCATTCGCCGACCTGCGCGCGGTGATGGGGGCGCTCGGCGCACAGGACGCGGGCGTCGCCGCGGCCGCCAAGGGGATCTTCGCGTGGCACGAGACCCATCGGTTCTGCGCCCGCTGCGGCCAGCCCTCGGAATCGGGCGATGCGGGATGGAAGCGGATCTGCCCGGCGTGCGGGTCGCAGCATTTTCCCCGGACGGATCCCGTGGTCATCATGCTGATCCTCTCGGGCGAGGACGTGCTGCTCGGCCGCTCGCCGGCCTGGCCGGAAGGAATGTATTCGCTTCTGGCCGGCTTCATGGAGCCCGGCGAGTCCATCGAGGCGGCGGTGCGGCGCGAGACCTTGGAGGAGGCCGGGATCAGCGTCGGGCAGGTGGATTACCTGTCGAGCCAACCCTGGCCGTTTCCGTCGAGCCTGATGATCGGCTGCCGGGGCGTCGCGCAAAGCCGGGCGATCACGCTCGACCCGGCGGAGCTGGAGGACGCGCTTTGGGTGAGCCGGGAGGGCGTGCTCGCCGGCCTGATGGGGCGCGACCCGACGATGCGGCCCGCCAGAAAGGGCTCCATCGCGCGGTTTTTGCTCGAACGCTGGCTCGCGGACACGCTGGGCTGACGCGGCCGCGCGGTGTATGGATCGGCGGTCGCGTTCATGGAGATCGACCGATGCTGAAACCTCTCGCGGCGGCGCTCGCAACGCCTGCCGCCGCACAGGACGCGCCGCCGGGCCTGTCGGCCAACTACGCCTGCGCCGGAGGCGCGGTGCTGCAGGTCGCCTACGTCAACGTCGACGCGGCGACGTCGTTTGCCGTCGTGGGCTGGGCCGGCAAGCTGATCCCGATGCAGGCGGGGCCGACCGGATCGGGGGTGCGCTATGTCGCCTTCGACGAACAGCAAAGCTATCGCTGGCATTCGAAGGGGAACGCCGGAACGCTGCTGTTCATGGCGGCCGACCATACAGCGGAGGAGCAGGTGATCCTCGGCGATTGCCGCCAGATCGGCGCATGAAACGTGCCCGTGACCTCGAGCGGAGCGGGGTGACGCACACGGGCCGGCGGCTTGCATCCCCGCGATGACCGCGCTCGACCTCGCCACGCGGACCGGCCTGCCCGACGCGTTGCGCGTGCTGGTCGAGCGCCATGCGCGCGCCCGCTGGGAAGGCCACCCGGAGTTCAACGCGCTCACCCGGTTCTGGCTCGACCGCCACCTGATGTTCCGCCGTCTCCAGGTGCAGCTCGTGACCGAGACAGCCGGGTTTCTCGACCGGAAACGCGAGCCTCGACGCTTCGGCGCAGACCTTTCACGGCTCGGCGGCATGTTCGTAAGCGAACTCCACGGCCATCACCACGTCGAGGACGACCACTACTTTCCGCTGTTGCGCGCCATGGACGCCCGCCTCGAGGCCGGTTTCGACCTGCTCGACTCCGACCATCACGCGCTCGACGCCGGCCTGAACGCGCTGACGGTCGCGGCCAACGACGTCCTGCGCACCCTCGGGACGGACGCCCGCGCGCTCGAGCCTTCCGCGCGGCTCAAGCGCAAACTCGACGCCTTCGGGCGGTTTCTCGACCGCCACCTCACCGACGAGGAGGAACTCGTCGTGCCGGTCATCCTCGAACACCGCGGCGCGGGCCTTTGATGACCGCACGATGCTGATCGGTAAGCGGCGGCTGGGGGGCACTGGCTTCTCAGCTTGACGGCATGAAGTTCCATGGCAGGAGGTCGTCGAGGCGACTTTGCGGGTGACCTTTGGCGATCGCAGTCAGGGTGTCCTTGAGGT
>Ga0105046_10010682_pt1 | contig 14284 bp, 14 predicted proteins | sample MAT03_FD_78385 | JGI IMG/M metagenome (GOLD analysis project Ga0105046, IMG submission 78385) | Freshwater microbial communities from Lake Fryxell liftoff mats and glacier meltwater in Antarctica - MAT-03 (megahit assembly) | ecosystem: Environmental > Aquatic > Freshwater > Ice > Liftoff... | reverse complement strand
GTGAACTTTACTTTACCATGAGTAACAATGATGGCGAAGTGGATAACAAAGTTACAGAAGGTACATTGCCTGGATTTGCCCGATCGTACGTACTGGATGCAGGTACCATACAAAATTCGCACTACCTGGGCATAACAAAAAACAGTAATCAAAAGGCGGCAGCAATGGTTATTCTCAATTTTTTAATTTCGCCGGATGCACAATTAGAAAAACAAAATTCTTCTGTTTGGGGAGATGGAACTGTGCTTGATTTAACAAAACTAAGTGCCAAGGAGCAGGCAGCGTTTAATTCCCTTCAAAACAGAATATACGGACCAAACAGAATAGAGATTGCGTCCAAAGCATTAATGGAATTGGCACCTGAATACATGATAAGACTCAACGATGACTTTAGAAAATACGTTATTGAACAGTAAAATAGTAACCCGTTTAGTTATTGTTTGCTTTTTGCTTTTGGTAGTAGTACCTTTTGCAGCAGGCCTTATGTATGCTATATTATATTCAGTTGGGTTAATAGGTATTTTGTCAAATGGGTTTACTACATCGCATATTTCAGGCACAGTTCAAAACCCGGAAATACTTTTTTCATTACTCTATAGTTTTTATGTTGCTTCTTGCTCAATGCTTATTTCTTTAGTGCTTTCACTAGGAGGGGTACTCTTTTTTAAATCTTCCATTACAAAAGGTAAGTGGTCGTTTTTCTCTTATTTACCGCTAGCTGCACCTGCTATCGTTACCGCTTTTGTTTCCTTGCAGGTATTCAACAAAACTGGCGTTCTTTCAAGGGTTTTATATCAAACAAACGCGATCAGTGATCTTAGCCAGTTTCCAGATATGGTGAATGATAGTTTGGGTATTGGTATCATCACTACACATGTATTAATGGCAACACCGTTTTTCCTGATTTTCTTTTCCAACATATATGAAGCAGAAAATTTGAAGTCCTTATCCGAGGTCGCCAAATCATTGGGTGCATCTTCAACGAAGGTTGCCGAAAAAATAGCTATTCCACTATTGCTAAAAAAAGGATTAAATACCATATTGCTTTATTTCATTTTTGTAATTGGCTCTTATGAAATTCCACTCATACTCGGTCAGCAAAGTCCGCAAATGATTTCAGTCTTGATTGTCCGAAAAATGCAACGATACAATCTAATTGACATTCCACAGGGTTATTTTTTATCGATCGTTTACTCTGTAGTGGTTATATTGTTGATAGCTGTTTTTTTAAAATCTAAAAAGCCGGTAATATGATGAAACGCTTAAAACGACCAATTGCATTTTTATCTTTGTTAGCATTCAGCTTCCCGTTTATTTTTCTTTTTATATTATCTATTGCCAAAGGATGGAATTTTCCAAATTTGCTGCCCTCGGGCTACAGCACAGAACGATGGAGTGGGTTGGTTCAAAATACCGGCGGGCTTCTACAAAGCTTACTGCTTTCCTGTAAGATTGGCCTTGTTGTTGCAATTGTTTCTACCTTCACAGGCTTTACCATCAGCCGCTCGATATCTTTGCATAGCAAACGAAAATACTTACTCTTTGCCTGTTATTTTCCTTTGGCACTATCGCCGGTTATTTACTCGTTGCTGCTGAATCATTTTTTTCTTAAGTTTAATTTGTCTGGTACTTTTATGGGTGTTGTAATTGCACAGCTTATTATCACGATACCCTTCAGTATTTTATTGCTGAGCAGTTTCTGGAACGAACGTATTCGTTCTTTAGAGCAGGTAAGTAGCACTTTGGGCAGCAATTTGCAGCAAATATTTTTTAGGGTTTTATTGCCAGTGGCGTTACCGCAACTGTTGATTTGTTTTTTTCAAACATTTCTTGTATCATGGTTTGAATATGGATTAACAATCATTATTGGCGTTGGAAAAGTGCAAACACTAACCCTGAAGGTGTATCAATATATTGGGGAGGCTAATATTTTTTATGCTGCATTGAGCAGTTGTCTCATTGTTTTTCCACCCGCTATATTTTTATGGATTAATAAAAAATATGTTTTTTCTAAATTAAATTAATGCTATTAAATATCCAACATATCAGCAAACAATACTCCGCTGAAAGTGTGCTTGAAAATATAAGCCTCACTTTAAATGAAAACCGTACGCTCAGTATTTTGGGCAAATCGGGTTGCGGTAAATCTACCTTACTTAAAATTATTTCCGGCCTTGTTTTACAAGATAGGGGGGATATTATTTTGAAAGGAAAAAATATAAATATGTTGCCTGCCAACTTACGTCACATCGTTTACATGAGCCAAGAAGCCTTACTATTTCCACATTTGAATGTTTTTGAAAATATTGCGTTTGGACTGCGGATTAAAAATGAGAAAAAAGCGATGATTGAAACAAAAGTAAATCATTTGATTACCCGACTTGGTTTACATGGTCATCATCAAAAGATGCCACAGCAGCTTTCAGGCGGTCAGCAACAGCGTGTCAATTTCGGCAGGTCATTAATAATCAACCCGCCTTTATTATTATTGGATGAACCATTTGGTAATCTGGATACACAAACGCGAGCAGAGATGCAACAACTATTTAAACAGGTTGCTGGTGAATTTAATATTGCTTCTATATTTGTAACGCATGATATTAAAGAGGCTTTATTGATGGGAGACAATATAGGCTATATGAATAACGGACAACTAAAAATATACGAAACTAAAAAATCATTCATTTCAGATAGTATTACTGGTGCACAACAGGAAATATCTTTCTGGCAAACTCTATAAATTATGTCTACAGAGAACACATACAATCATTATGAAAGTATTTATTGGGTTTTTACTCAATTGTGTAATGACAAATGCGACCACTGTTACAATAGCTCGGGTCCGCAAGGGGAAAGAATTTCCGAAGAAGATTGTATGAACATTATTGCCAACTTACCGGATACTGTGGACAGGTTGATTCTTTCGGGCGGCGAGCCATTGGCTGAAAAGAAATTATTATACAATATTTTAGATCGCCTGAAAGAAAGGTTTAATGGTGCTACTCAGATTATGTTGCAAACCAACGGAGATTTACTAACTGGCGAAATTTTGGATACACTTGTTGAAAAAGGAGTTACCCGTATTGACCTTGCAAGTATTGACCGGTATCACAAAAATGCAGGAGCAAGGCTCGGAGTCTTAAAAGAACTCTTTTTTTCCCGTGGTTTTAGTGACGAAAATTCAGCGCCACTAATTGAAAAGGATACTTACTTAAAAAATGAAAAACTTTCGTTTGGCTACTGGGGCGCTACTGAAGATTTATGGCTTGGAGGTAATTGGGCAAGAGGCAGAGCAATGGAAAAAAATGGCTGGCTAAAAAATCCTGACCATAATTTTTGCAAAATTTTATCAGGAGCAAGGGGTTTCCTGGGGGGGACCGAACTACCTATGGAAATTTCCATTCAACTTTGGAAAATCAATCCTTGCTGTCCTGGTACAAAATTCCCAATGGGGGATGCAAGAAAAGAAAAAGTAGCTGATGTTTTGCAACGAATTTCTAAAATCGAAATGTTTCAAAAACTCAACTTAGGTGAACCTTGGCAAATGGGCAAACATATAGGCATATCCGAGGAACAGGCAAAAGCTGAAACAGCAGTTGTTGAAAATATTTGCCTGTATTGCGACCTTTTCTTTTTAAAGCACGTTGATAGTAAAACACTGGAACCCAAAATACTAATCACAACTCTGCCCAATATATAAAAAGTAAATGACAGCAGCCCTAAACTGTTCCGTTCAAAACTCGCGTTTTAGTCTCAACAACTGTTGCTTGGCCATAAGCTGGAGCCAAATCAAGCATTGGCACTTGTAATAAAAATACTCAGCGCTAACAAAATCGCAAACTTACAAACGATTCGAAGCTTTGTGCAAACCTGTTGAAATAGCGGCTATATTGTTAAACTCCATTTTGAATGATACAGTATTAATGAAAAGCTATTACAGTTGCACTTTAAAACTTCCAAATACACCAAAGTGGCTTACGTTGTTTTCAGGCAATGGAGTGGGTGATAACCGCCAAACCAGATCCAGCCGGAATAATTTAAAAATATTGTCAACCCCGGTTCCCGCTTCCAGGTACGAATTACCGTCCAATGTCTTTAAGGGATAGACCCCGACAAAATTGTAAACTTTATTTGCGTCACTCAAATTTCCGGTAATAGCTTTCACATTCCAAAATTGCCTGAACTTTAATTTTCTTGTCAAGGGAATATATTTAAAAAATCCGCTGCCAAAATTGTGTTCCAACGAAAATCCAGCATAACGGTCGCTGACAAATTCATACCGGTTCATTAAATTAAAAGCATACTTATTATAGTAATACACTTCATTACCGGGGTGTACCTCTAGAAAAACGTAAGGTAGTGTGCCGAATACTTTACCTCCATAAACATTGAAGGATAATTTTCCGAAAGGTGCAATTGAAATATCGTCGCTGATACCGCCTGATAGTTTCTGATATGAGTAGCTGCTGTTTAATATCCCTTGGATTCCTTGGGTAAATTCTATTTCGGCAATAGGATAAGTACTGCCTAAAGTATAACGGAAGAACGTCTTCTCAAAAAACTTTTCTACATAAGCAAACCTGAGCCGGATCGCAATTTCCGTCGTATTTAGTGCTTCTCCATTCCTTACAGGAAATAATTCTTTACCTGGAATATTTTTTAAAGGCGTATAAATTTTATTCGTCAAACTTAGTGTAGAAGATAATCCAATTTTAGAATCCCTGAAATATTCTATCTTCTTTTGTTCTAGATTAATAAATTTTATTGGAATATTTTTTTTACGTACGGCTACCGCTAAAATATTATCCCCGCTGATATCACTTCTATTATAATTTTGATTAAAACTTAAATCATTAATATAGGACATGTGAATAGTTTGCCAGGGATTTCGTTTCAACATCCACAAAGCTTCTGCCTGTCCTTTAAATCTTTTATCAGTAAAGCCATAAGCAAGGTACCCATGCAAGTAAATATTTTTGCTAAATTTTTTGTTCGTTCCTACATCGAATCTGATTCTTGTTCCTTCCAGCGCATTTCCACTTATCCAGTTAAACCAAGGTCCAATTTGAATTTTACCAATATTTTTATAGCCAGTGCTCAAAAAATACAGGGTATTATGTATCCGTTTATAAGCAGGAGAACGTTGTATGGAATCAACCATTACATAAATGCCTTTTTCAGTTTTGCTAAGAGGCTCCGTCCTAGAGGTATCCCGATAATTGTTGGACTTATCTTTAACATCTGCTAATACTACTACTTGTTCTGTCAAAGTATTTTGTGAAACTTCCTTTTCGATAACAAGGGAGTTAATAATTACTTTGTTATAATTAGTAGTTTTTTTTGCAATAAAACCAACTGATTTATTACCCAATGGATTAAGGTTTACCACAAATTTGTCCTTGCTCAAAAACCAAGTACTGTCATTAATCAAACTAAACTCCTGCACAATACTGAGTTTATCTACAAAATTTAAATTGGATTCGCTGTTCACATGCAATATAATTTTTTGTACAGCAAACGTACTGTCATGTATCCAGCAATCACCAGTAAAGGTATTTTGTCCCTTTCGTTTAGGAATAAATACTAAATGTAGCAATCTTCTGCCAGCCACATATTGGGTGTCTACCAGTTTATAATCATAATAGGCATCTCCGTTACCATGAATGGGACTTATATACTTCTTATCAAATACGGGTATAAAATTATTATAGATGACTATATTCTGATACAGGCCACCGAGATATTTGGTGATGCTTTCGTTTGTTACGCCAGAAATTTGATTAGCCCTGATAATTTCTCGTGTTTTGCGGGGATTTTTTTGATAATAATAATCTGAAAGAGTTTCTGAGAAGAAGGTGGGAAGGATAGGTTTTTCTTCTAATGTGCTATCAATGCTATTGGCTATGAATCTGAACTTTTTGAACAACCTGCTTTTTTCGATTTTTTCTTTATTAAAATTATTTATATCAACCTCTAATTTATTATAAACGTGATAGGTAAAATTATCGTACTTAAAAATATTATTCTCATCCCGGTGTGCCACCACTTTCTTCCACAGGTACCATCCCCTGCTGTGCTTCTGCTTTGCTTTAATGATTACTTCTGCAATGGCTTCACCTGCTTCTAAAGCGGCGAGCAATACAATTGTATCGTTCCTTTGCCGTAGTACATAATAAAACGATTTATAGCCAATGCTTGTAATTTCTAAAGTATCTGAAGGCCATTTACTTAATACAAAAGTGAATGCGCCGGAAGAGTCTGTTATTTTTCCGATTGTGGTGTTTTTGAATTTTACACTTGCAAAGGGTAGTAATTCATCCGAGTGGCCGTCTTTAACTAAACCATTGATTACTTTAGATTGTGCGTTTAATGCTAAAAAAGAAAATATATGTAAACAAACTAAGAATCCTTTTAAACAGCATTTTATATTACTCGCTTTATTCATTTCATATACGGACTGCCGGTTAAAGCTTTTTTATTCTTTTAAACATTGGTGTGGATTAGGTTAAGGGTTAGAAAACGATTAAAAATATTTTTATCATCTTTATTTGCTAATTGATTCTTTTCCGTTTTTTATTGTTGGGCAAGCCGCTCCCCAGCCGTCTGTCTATGGTAATGGACTGCTTCTAAAATTATCCAGTAAAAATTCTCTAACAGCGTTTGACTGGTTTTCATTTTTTAAAATCATTAGATTGAATGGTCAGCTCCTCTGTTTAACTACAAAGTTATGAATCTGTTACACCAAGCCCTCGGTTTTATAATTTATTTTTAGTAATTTAATTCTGGCAACATCTCCACAATAGTTTTTCAAAACTGTAGCAAGCCGCTGCTGCCAATAAGAACATTCGGTAGATGTGAACTCTACCAGGCCAGTCATTTTTCGTTGTGCCATTTTTAATGACTGCACAAACCAGTCATAAACAATTCCATCTCCTCAATAATGGTAAATGGGTGAAGGCTTTCTATAGTTTGTACATCTGCCAGTTTACCTCTCTTTTCAACTTGGCCGACCTGAATAGTACGCAGCCTTTCGGCTATGTGGCATTATTTGGATATTTGCTGTAACCAACTTCGTTGGCTATGATGGCTTTAAGTCTGTTATTTTTAAATTTTTACTAAAAAGTAAAACCTTGAATCTACAGATGCAATAAAATCTCCTGAACGGACATTCTTTTCCTGTAATCAGGGTCAAAATGTTTGAATACTATGATACCCTCTTTGTTGATGATATAAATGGCCGGTACGGGTAAATTTGCCCCATTGCTTCCGTTTGCATCATTCAAATCAAGACCAAACTTTTTGTACCTTTCCACTGTACTGCTATCTACAGCAAAGGCAACACCATAGCTTTTCATGATTTTAAGACTGTCATCAAAAAGTACGGAATAAGCAGCTTTCGTTTTCTCTACTGTTTTAGAAATATTATCTGGCTTTTCCGGTGAAACGGCCATGATGGTCGCTCCTTTTTCTTTAATAAAATCTAATGAATCTTGTATTGCTGTTAACTGCTTGTTACAATACGGGCACCATTGTCCGCGATAAAAAACTACCACCACGGTTCCATTTTTTAATTCATTTTTCAAGGATACTTTTTTCCCATTTTGGTCCTTAGCCGTAAAATCAGGGGCTTTGTCATTTACCCCGATATCCTGAGGAAATGTTTGAGCTGTTACTGCCATGGATAATACCAGTTTCAGCATAACCAGATTTAATACCTTCATACGGTTTATTTAGTTTTAAAATTAAAAATAGAAATTTCTATGATGAATAAAATGTAATTCATTTGAAAAATATCACAATTAAATATTGCTTTCCCATATAGTTATTCCCTTAGACGAGGCGATGTCAAATACATTACAAAAAATTTAAAAAATATTGCAGTCTGTTTTATTTCAACTCTATTAAATCGCCGTTTAGCCATTTAAGGCTTGCTTGAAAAATATTAGTTGTTAATTTTTAATCACTGTGAATGTCTGGAAAAATCTATTGATAGGATGATAATTTCATCAACAATTCAGTTATCTCCTTTTCCCTCGTCCATACAATAAAGTGATTTTCATTGAAAAACGTTGTAACAGAAACAGAGGCTGATTTAGTAAACATTTTTTTCGCATAAGCCACATTGCTATAAGGTACAAGCATATCTTTTGTACCATGCAGTATATAAACAGGACAAGTTACTTTATCGTAATCGGCCCTCATCTCTTTTAAATCTTTTTTCAAATACCATAATTCTTCATTGCTGGGTCGCAATGCTCCGGGAACTAAAAAGTTTAAAGCCGTTTTATATAATACGGGTCTCCATTTTTCAGGGTTTTCTGCTGCAGGGTCAAGAGAACCCGCAAGGATTACGATTGATTTGCTGTATTGTGGCCTTGCAGCTGCCAGCTTTACCGCTAGAGGTCCTCCAAGGCTATGCCCAATAATAATAAAAGGTTTTTTATTACAGACACTATCCATCCATACAGCTATGATATTTGTTTGTGCTGTTAGGTTCATGGCATTTCCAAAATCGCTGTACCCGAAGCCTGGCCGGTCTATAGAAATAATACGGAAATGTTGCAGAAGCGCACTGTCCTTTAAATAATTCTGAAAAGCATCCCAGCTTCCAGGTGTGCCATGAACAAATAATAAGGTAGGTAAAGTATCATTACCAGTTACTGCATAATGCAGCGGGAAGCCATTTATTTTTTTAACGGGTGTTTCTAATGTCACTCCTGCAGCACTAAATTTCTTTTTTGCCTCCCTATCACTCATCCGAAACTTCATACAACTTTGAGCCATGATTAGCCAAAGTAATAATAGAACTGTTATTATCTTAACTGGTAGCTTAAAGTATCGCAGCATAAAGTAAGTTAGTTCTTAAAAGGTTGGTTTTACAGTTTTATTTGGCATACAAATGACTGAAATCATTTGTTGGGCGAGACATCATGAATAAACGCAAACTTTCGTTAACCCAAAGAACTAATTAATTGAAACAACTCATGCTGAATAGACTGTGTCTTATCTTTTACATACCATTCATGCAATTCCTTTTCAAACTCCTCCCAGGATTTTTCTTTTGGGTTCATCTTCCATGCCATTAGTATTTTTTGTGCAGATGCCGGACGGGGCCCCCACACAAAAGCCTCTTTGCCCAATGTTTCATTTACCACAATTAATTTAGGGATGGCCCTTGCTCCATTGGTCAGATATTGATCCATGATTTCAAGATTTTCTTCGCGCAATAAAATTTGTAACTTTATTTTATTTGGATTCAACTTTGCTATTTCTGCAATTACAGGAAGGTTTTGAGCGCTATCTCCACACCATGCTTCCGTTATAACCAACCACGTATAGTTGTGTTTTAAGTTTTCTACTGCCTCCTTAAGTGCTGTGTTTAATGAAATGGTTTTATGGATCCGTTGCGTTCTTACTAAGTTTAATTTGGTAAAATCAATTAGGGCCTGAGATGGATTTTGTGAACTTGTTTCCCCTCTTTTCACCCATTCTTCAAAATGCTTTGAATAACTTTCGTAAGTAAATTGGTTCAATTCTTTCATTATTGTGCTCCTGATTTTATTTTTTTGTTTGTGATACAGCATGTTTTCCAAACTCAATCAATTGTTTTGGCTTTATATAACCTTGTGTGAAGGTGAGCATCTGACCGCTAGCATCGGTTATGATCAAAGTTGGATACGCAGTAATTGAATATTTTTCTGATAATGCAGGGCCATCGCCTTTTTCCATATCTATCGCTATGTTGATAAAATTATTGTTGAAGTACTCTCCGGCTTCCTTATCAGGAAAAGTATTTTTCTTTAACTGTTTACAAGGGCCGCACCAAGATGCATAAGCATCCAGGAAAATAAGCTTGTTTTGTTTTTTGGCTTCGGCCAGCGCCTTGTTCCAATCGGCTTCCATAAATTGAATGCCTTCCCCTTTGATACTTTTTTTATTCTCTATGGCATTGCTTTTGTTATTTGGAACAAACGCAAAAAACAGCATTGTCATTGATACTAACAAGATGGAAATAATTGATTTCATGGTTTTTTTATTCATTAGACTGGTTTCAGCTTTGTTCCTTACATTTTACTTATTGTTTTAACATTTCCTTAAACTTAAGTTCTGCTTTATAACGGAGTGGGCTTTTATGATTAACTTCCATTAAATATAAAACTTATGCGGTTATTGTTCTTTGTATTATTATCTTTTATCAATACGGCTAATGCTCAAAAAATTGATTTGCTATTTTTGGATGCAGCCATTGCAAAACTGCAAAACTCAAAAGAATATACGTTGAAAGTGGCCAACGGGATGCCGGAAGAAAAATATGGGTTTAAACCCGTACCAGATGAAATGAGCTTTGGTGAACAACTACTTCATATTGCATCAAATTTAAATTGGTTGTCTTCCACCTATGTCAACGGCAGTAAAAGTCCTGTAACAAAAGAAGCAACCAAGGTGCAGAAAAAAGAAGATATCGTAGAGGTATTAAACAAAACCTACGACTATGCCATTGGTGCATTAAAATCATTTGAGGCCTCCCGCTTAGCAGACACCGTTTCTTTTTTTGCAGGGCCTAAAACAAAACTCCAAATAATTAATCTGATTAGTGATCACCAAACACACCACAGGGGTCAATTATTAGTATATTTAAGATTGAACGGCGTTCAACCCCCGGATTATGTTGGGTGGTGACGGCAAAGCAATTTGGTTTAATTTGGTGGTTGTTCTGCTTTTAAAATAGTATATAATTTTACCTATCATGGAATTGTAACTTTTGTTTTTATCATTTTAAAATTAACTATCTAAGCAAAGAATATAAGTTATGATACATGCAATTTTTGATAAGGTGGGTATCCCGATACTGATACTAATTAATCTTTTACTCGTTTTATTGGAGACAAAGTTTCAGTTAAGAAAAAGAATTCAGAAAAGATTTTCAAGAACAGTTATTAATACTTTGGTATCTATTCCTTCCTTTGCTTTATTAAGATTTGCTTTTTTACCAATAATAGTTTGGCTTGCATATAAAAATCAGGAGTGGCAGTTTGGGTTGAATTATTTTCACAATTTGCCTTTATGGACCAAGTCAGTCATTGCCTTTTTAATATTGGATTATGGAAATTATGTTTGGCATATTTTAAATCACAAGATTCCCTTATTATGGCGCTTTCATGTAGTGCATCATACAGATTTGGACATGGATATTACCACTGCTTTCCGTTTTCATTTTGGAGAATTGATCGGCTCTGTTTTTTTTCGGGGTGCTGTTACCGTACTCAGCGGCGCTTCTCCGATGCTTGTTTTAGTGTATGAGATTGTTTTTGAAGCTGCTACGCAGTTTCATCACAGTAACTGGAAATTGCCATTAAAGTTTGAAAAAATATTAAATAAGCTTGTTGTTACGCCAAGAATGCATGGCATTCACCACTCTGTGGTAAAACAGGAAACAGATTCTAATTATGCCGTAATATTTTCGTTTTGGGATAGGTTACATCATACTGCCAGTTTGAATAATCTAAGCGGTAAAGTTGTTGTAGGTGTGCCATCATACGATAACCAAGAAGAAATGACTACTGGGTTTTTACTAAAACTTCCTTTTACCAAAATCCGAAGATGGAAAAAACAGGCGGAAGAAGATACACCCGAAATTTCAAAAGGGAATATTAGCTAAGCTTCTTTTGATTTATCCTTTATTTTTTTAATCGTTGAATACACACCATAGGCGACCATCACTGCTATAAAAACATATACCCATGCCTGAATGTTTTTGCCAACAATAATCAGATACAGATAAGCGGATATAAAACACAACCCGGTTAGCAGTACAGGGATTAGAAAAGACTTTTTGTCCCGAATATTTTTTACCGTCCAGGCAAGGCAAAGAAAAAAAAGCGGGATAGCTCCAATATAAATGCCGCCGAATATGTATGGATTAACGCCATACTTTGCGCCCAAACTTAAAAACCATTCTTTAAAAATATCCCACCATTCCATACTGTTATTTTTAGTTTGTGATCTTATACAAACCGGTAAAGGAATTTCAACAACTTTTTTAAAGCACCCGTTAACTGTTTTTCTTTATGTTTTACAATAATCATTTGATTTACACGGGAGGCCACCGGGTAAGGATAAATCTTGTTGAAAATATCATTTATCCCAAGACCCTTCACCATGGCTAGAATTAATTCCTGTATCAGTTCGCCCGCATTGGGTGCAATCATGCTGCCGCCTATTATTTTTTCTTTTTTTAATAATCCTCCCTTAGTAATGTAGAGTAACAATTTACCATATTGATAGCTGTCAACCACTGCCCGGTCGTCGTCCTCGAAATTCAACTCCAGCTTTTTAAAGGATATATTTCTTTTCATTAGCGTAGCTTCACTCAATCCAAAAGTAGCCAATTCAGGGTCTGTAAATGTTACCCACGACATGTGGTCGTTGTTCAATTTCTTTTTGAACGGGGAAAAGAAATTATTTATCAACAACCTTGCTTGCTGCTCGGCAGCGTGGGAAAACATCAGCGAGCCTGAAGCATCACCGCAAGTATAAACCTGCTTATTGGTAGTTTGTAAATATTGATTCACTACGATTTTATCATCCTTTGTTTGTATCCCTGCCTTTTCAAGCCCCAAATCTTTTAAGGCAATTTCTCTTCCTACGGCAACAAAAATCGCATCAAAACTTTGTGTAAAATCGCTTACTCCTTCTTGTTGAATAATGGCTTCACTGGCGCTGGTAAATTCTTTTACTTCGGCATTCAAATAAAAATTAATTCCTTCAGCTTTTAATTCCTCCATCAGAACGGTGCTCATTTCAATTGCTTCGTGGGGAAGGATATTCCCACCTTGGTGAATAATGGTAACCTGAATACCTAAACGTTTGAGCGCCTGACCGATTTCAATGCCGATAGGCCCGCCACCAACCACCAGCATTCTTGCGGGCATATCGTTAAAGGAAAATATATTTTCGTTGTTAAACTGTCTTACCTTTTCAATTCCCGGAACATGCAAAGCTGCGGGCCTTGAGCCTGTGGCCAGTACTATTTTTTTGGCGGTGTATATTTTTTCACCTGCCATGATCGTCGAATATGAAGTAAAACGAGCCGTGCCTAAAACCACATCAAGCCCCTCCTTTCTCAAATAATCTGCATTCTCATGTCCTCGAATGATGGCTTGCTTTGACAAGACGTATTCGATGGCTTTATTAAAATCAGGGTTGCCAGAAACAGTATATCCAAATAGCTCAGCCTTTTTGGCCTTATGTGTTAACCGGGATACATGAATCAATGCTTTACTCGGTACACATCCATCATTTAAGCAATCGCCGCCTATATGTTCACCGCTTCTTTCAATCAACAGCGTTTTAAGGCCAACCTTTGACATAAAAAGCGAAACACTCAGGCCGCCTGAACCTGCTCCTATCACAATTATATCGTACTTCATCACTTTCATACTATATTTTAATAAATTACTCCTTAGAACACTCAGGATTTCCTGATGAGTTTTTTATAAATACTGACCAGCCTTTGTTGCGAAGCACCAAAAACATAAGAAAAATAGATGTAGAAAAAAATGCCCTGCATTCTGTAAACCCCATTCACCCTATATTTACGGGCAGAAGTAGTTACATAGCCGGCAATAACAGTGAACGTTCCTTTTTTTCGAATGCGGTGAATTATTTCCTGATCTTCCATAATAATTAAATCTTCTCTGAAACCTCCAATGGCTTCAAAAACTAATTTACTTACAAACAAACTCTGGTCGCCAAAACGAACTGCATTGATATTAAACCTTGTAAACCATGCGTTGGTGTTTAAAAACCAATGATTGTAGTCAAAGCGCAATCTGTAGCAACCACTAATATGACCGTTTTTGATCTTTTCTAATATAGCTTCCACAAACTCCATTGGCGGCATTGAATCTGCATGAAGAAAATACAGAACATTTCCGGTAGCAATTGTAGCAGCAGCATTCATTTGCCGGCCTCTCCAGGCTTGATCATTTACCACAACTTTGGTTCCATATAGCTTTGCTATATTCACTGTATCGTCCGTACTCTTTCCGTCGCTTACAATTATTTCTGTAATGTACTCGTTCGCCGGGACGGTTTTGAGGTAATTTAACAATGCCGGCAACTGCTTTGCTTCATTATTCGTTGGTATGATGATGCTGATACTACAAAGCATACGCGGGTTTTATTAACATATTTTCCATTGCTCAAATTTAGCTGCTGCTGCTAACGAGTCAAACGCTATAATTTATTCGAAAAGATTCTAAATTCTTTGAAGCATTTATTT
>Ga0105046_10010681_pt1 | contig 14285 bp, 11 predicted proteins | sample MAT03_FD_78385 | JGI IMG/M metagenome (GOLD analysis project Ga0105046, IMG submission 78385) | Freshwater microbial communities from Lake Fryxell liftoff mats and glacier meltwater in Antarctica - MAT-03 (megahit assembly) | ecosystem: Environmental > Aquatic > Freshwater > Ice > Liftoff... | reverse complement strand
CGCGATTGGGATCACCAGTTTCGGCCGGCATTGTGTGTGGGGCGGGAAGCTGCCGGGGGGCGAATCATTGATTGATCCCGCGCGGCAGTATGTGGATTCACTGCGCCGGCATGGGTCACGCGGGATGGGGGCGGACGAGGAGTTTTGCCGGGCACACTGGCACAGTGTGACGTTTGAGCCGGCGGCGATGGCGGCGGCGATGGCGACGTTGCTCGCGGAGACGGGACGTTGCCAGGTGCTCACGAACACCGGCTTTGCCAGGGTCCAGACGGCGGGGCGGCGGATCACCACGGTGACGCTCGAGAGTGGCGCGGTGATTTCCGCCGGGATGTTCGTGGATGGGACGGCGGATGCGTTGTTGGCGCAGGCGTGTGGGTGCGAGTTCATGGCCGGCCAGGAAGCCCAGTCGCGGTTTGGTGAACCCAGCGCGCCGGACACGCCCAACGACATGATCAATGCCGTGACGCTGATGTACCGGATCACGCCGGTCGCGTCGGAAGTGCCCGCGCCGGTCGTGCTGCCGTGCTGGCGGGCCAACGGTTTTCCGTACGCCTTTTTCGCGCAGTACCCGAACGGTGATCTGGCGATCAACACGTTGCCGACGATGGAGGGGCGCGAGTTTCAGCAGCTTGGTTATCCGGCGGCTTATGCGGAGTGTGAGCGCCGGGTGCGGGCGCATTGGGCGTGGTTGCAGGCGGGGTGGCCGGAGTTTCGGCGGTACCGGTTGCAGTGGATCGCGCCGGCGCTCGGGGTGCGCGAGACGCGCCGGGTCGTGGGCGAGTACGTGTTGACGGAGAACGATCTGCGCGCCGGCATCAGCGGTCAGCGGCACGATGACATCATTGCGCTCGCCGATCACGCGCTGGACACGCACGGTGCCGGCAACCGTCGCGGGGGGTGTGGCGAGTTGGCGGAACCGTATGGCGTGCCGTTGCGGTGTTTGATTCCGCAGGGGTGGCAGAATTTGTGGGTGGCGTGTCGCGCGGCGAGTTTCAGTTCGATTGGCGCGTCGAGTTGCCGGCTATCACGGACGATGTTGCAACTGGGGCAAGCGGCCGGCGTCGCGGCGTTGGGCGGTGAGATTGCCCACGTGCGCGCCACATTACGTGCGCAGCACGCGCAGGTGGATTGGCCGACGCCGCCGGCGTTGCTAACGCACTTGGGAAGTTGAGGGGGCGCCGGGAGCCGGGGTGTGGAGTTGCTTTCGCAACTCGGCGGCGCTGGGTTGGTCGGGCGACATCGGTTCGTCGAGCCAGCCGTACGTCAGGACGGAACCGAGTGTGGGAAATTCGGTGCGTGTGGCCGGCCCGAGCGGTCCCATGCCCATGACGCAGAGGGGGACGCCGAAATCTTGGGTGAGGAGTTGGCGGAGGATGGCGACATCGGCGTCGGTTTTGACGAGGGTGACGATCTTGATGATGCTCGCGTACCGGGAGGCTTCAAGGGCGAGGTCGTGCAGGGCGCTCAGAGAAGGCGTTTTGATGAAGTCATGGGCGGAGACGATCAGGGTCTTGCCCAGTTTGCGGGCGGTGACGGCCAGTTTCGGCACGAGCCGGCTTTGCAGTTCGATATCAATGGCGGCGAGATGTTCCAACGCGGTGGTGAACATCATGAGGCGATCTTCATCGGGTCGTTTCCACTCGCCACCCTCGGCGGCGAGACGGAGGGTGAACAGCACCGGCAGACCTTGCACTTCCACGCGTTTACATTGGCCGACCCAGTTCGGCGTTTGCGCGCCGATTTTGTCGAGTCGGACTTCGATGATGTCGCAAGCCGGGATGGCGGGACGACGGTATTGAGCCAAGGTGTCGGCTTGGGCGATGGTGCCGACGACGAGGGGCGCGGAGGCGAGGTCAAGCTTCATGGAGCGGGAGCGTAGCAGCAATTCCCGGCGTTGCAAAGCGGGGAGGTTTTGGCTAGAGTCCGCGCGCGCATGAAACCACTATTTTTGCTGGCAATGGCCTTGTTTTGCTCGGGTGTGACGTGGGCGGCGACCGACCCGGGCGATCGGTTTTTGCAGGCGTATTTTCTGGTGCAGGAAGGCGATGAGGCGAACAAAGCCGGCGATGCCGCGAAAGCGGATGCCAAGTTTGCGTCAGCCCGGTACATTTTGCAGGAGATCAAGGAGCAGTCGCCGAATTGGAATCCGCACATCATCGAGTTTCGGTTGCGTTACTGCCACGAGCAGCTCGCCGCGCTCAAACCCAAGTTGCCCAATGCCCCCACGCTCATCACGCCGGCGCAGCCGACAGTGGTGACGACGGTGGTGGTGCAGGCGGCGGTACCGGTGCCGGCCCCCGCGCCCGCCGGCCCGCGGCCGGAAGATGAGGAGCGGATCACCAAGTTGACCACCGACCTCGCGCAAGCGCACCAGCAGATTGGCGGCTTGGAAACGTCCCGGCAGGATTTGAACACGCGGCTGGCAGAGGCGCTGAAGCAGGTGCCGGCGACGGAGACAAACGTGAAGATCGAGGAGATGCTCGCCCAGAACAAGAAACTGTCCGAGCAACTCGCGGGCGCGCAGCAACGGATTGAGGATTTGGCGGAGCTGACCGACCAGTTGCAGCAGGCGCAAACGCGGATCAAGGAATTGGAGACGACCCGGGAGACGCTGACGACCCAGTTGCAGGAGTCGCAGACGAAGGTCTCGGAGTTGGAGACGAATCATCCGCGCGTGGCGGAGTTGCAGCAGCAAAATCAGGATTTGGTCACGAAGTTGGCGCAGACGCAACAGGAACTGGCCACCGCGCGAACCGGCACCGCGACGGCGGCGGAGTCGGCTGAGATTCAGAAACTGCGCGCGCAACTCGCCGAGGCAATGGCGGAGATGGAGCAGTCGCAGCAGGAACTCACGACGGCGTATGTTGATCTGGGGTCGGTCAAAAAAGAATTGGAAGTGGTGCGTGGCCAGAATGTGGAGTTGAAGCGGACGTATGAGGGAGTGGTGGCCAAGTTGGGTGAGGCGGAAGGCAAAATCGCCGCGCTGGAAATGGGCGGTCAAAAGAACGACCAGATCATTTTGTTTCTCCGCAAGGAAAACACATTGCTGAAGCAGATTGCGGATCGCCAGCCGGCAGGATCGCGCCGGCGGCCGTTGGAAACGGCGAGTGAAGGTCGGCGGCCGGTACCGGCGCGGCCGGCGGCAAAACGGGAACCGGCACCGCAGCCGGTGGTGAAGGAATCCGCTTCGAGCCAGTTGGTGGCGGAACTTTCCGCAGCGCCGCCGTCCCCGTTCAAGCCCGAAGTGGCCAAGACGACCGCGCCCGAACGGCAGACCGTGCCGGCCCCGTTTGTGTCGGCCTCGGAGACGACGCGGACGTTGTTGAACGAAGCGCGGACGGCGTTTGGCGCGAAAGATTATGCGACGGCACGGACGAAGTATGAGGCGGTGTTGGATGCGGAGCCAAACAATCTCCTCGCGCTATCGAATGTGGGCGTCATCTATTATCAGCAAGGCAAACTGCAGGATGCGGAATCCTTTTTGCGACGGGCGGTGGCGTTGGCGCCGAACGATGCGGAATCGCGCGCGTTGATGGGCGTCGTCTATTTCCGCCGGGGCAAGACGGAAGAGGCGTTTGCCGAGTTGACGCGCGCCATCGCGATCAATCCCCGGCACGCGGAGGCGCACAATTATCTCGGCATCACGCTCAGCGAAAAAGGTTGGAGCGCGTCGGCGGAGCAGGAGATTCGCAAGGCGATTGAACTGAATCCGCAGTACGCAGATGCCCATTTCAATCTCGCCGTGTTGTACGCCAATTTGCGCACGCCCCGGTATGAGTTGGCCCGGTATCATTACCAGAAGTCACTCGATTTGGGCGCGCCGCCGGACGCCAAACTGGCAGAGTTGCTGAAGAAAGCGGATGCCAAATGAGCCGGTGGCTGGCGCTGCTGCTGTTGGTCGTCGCGTTCGGTGAGCGCGGCAAGGCAGCCGAGCCGGCAGTGACCGAGCGGTTGGTGTTGATTTCGATTGATGGGTTGCGACCCGAGTTCTATCTCCCCGGCAGCGCGTGGGCCACGAATTGTCCCCAGTTGGTGAAGTTGCGCGCCGCCGGTAGTTACGCCAAAGCGGCCATCGCCGTGGATCCCTCAATGACGTATCCCGGCCATGCTTCGATTGCGACCGGGGTGAATCCAGCTCGACATGGCGTGGCGGCGAATAATGTCTTCGTGCCGGGCGAGGAGGGGCGCGGTTTCTGGTTTGCGAGCGATTTGCGGGTGCCGGCGTTGTGGGATGTGGCGAAGCAGGCCGGGTTGACGGTGGGGACGGTTTCGTGGCCGGTCACGGGCGGGGCGAAGACGATTGATTGGAACCTCGCGGAGTTTTGGACCACAGCCGCCGGGTCGCAGGAGGCGATGACGCGCAAGTATTCGACACCGGGTCTGGTGAGGGATTTGCCGCGCAGCGGCGACCCGCGCGCGTGGGATGAGTATGTCGCCGGGCGCGCGGTGGAGTTATTGACGCAGCAGCGGCCGAATTTGTTGTTGGTGCATTTGGTGGAGCCGGACAAAGTGCAACATCGCGGCGGCCGGGAGGCGTCGGAGTTGCCGGCGGCGATGCAGCGGGTGGATGAGTTGGTGGGCCGGATCGTGACGGCGGCCGGGGAGACGGCGACGGTGTTGGTGGTGGGGGATCACGGGTTCAGCACGGTGGCGCAAAGCGTGGCGCCGAATATTCTGTTGGCCCGGGACGGATTCATCACGGTCGTGGGCGGGAAGGTGACGGAGTGGCGGGCGTTTGTGGAGAATACGGGCGGCTCGGCGACGGTGCATGTGAAGGACGCAGTTGATCGCGCGGCAGTGTTGGAGTTGTTGCGCCGGGAGAGTGGCGAGTTGTATGAGGTGGTGGCGGCGGACGTGATCCGGTTGGAGGCGCGGCCGGGCTACATGTTTTCGGGAACAGTGAAAGGCGACCGGCTGGTGCGCGGGTCTTCCATCAAAGGTAATCACGGTTATCGGGCCACTCTGCCGGAGATGCACACCGGTTTCATTGCCGCCGGTCGCGGCATCAAGCCCGGGGTGGTTTTGGAGCAAGTTCACTTGGTTGATGTCGCCCCGACAGCAGCGCGGTTGTTGGGGACGAAGATGGCGGATGTGGATGGCCGGGTGGTGGGGGAGATCGTCGGAGAGTAATTGTAGGCGCGCTTCTGTGAAGCGCGCGATTTTTTTTGATGGGCGCTTCACAGAAGCGCCCCTACAATCTCCGTGGTATGGGTGATCGTCCTCCGCGACTGGCGCAGATTGTCTATCGTGATCCGGTCTATTTCGTCACGATCTGCACTCACCAACGAAAACGTTTACTGGCGACCCCAGCCGTCCAGACTGCGTTCGTGAGGTTTGCTCGGCAGGGGTATGCAACGAAGCGAATTGCGGTGGGCCGGTATGTCATCATGCCGGATCATTTGCATCTGTTCGTTGCACTGCCGGAAGAGCAGCGGGTTGAACAGTGGGCGCGACTGTTGAAACAGCAGCTTGGTCGGGCGATTCCAGCCGCCGCACCGGTTTGGGAGCGCGGATTTTTCGATCATCTCCTGCGGAGCGATGAAAGTTACGCGGAGAAATGGGAATACGTCCGGCGGAATCCAGTCCGGGCTGGGTTGGTGCCGACAGCCGAAGAGTGGCCATTTGCCGGCGAGATTGTCGCGGTTGATCGGCGATAAAAAAATGTAGGGGCGCTTCACAGAAGCGCCCCTACAGCAGACCTACAATGGGAGGGTGATTTGGAAGGTAGTGCCTTGGGCTGGTTTGCTTGCGACTTCGATTTGGCCGCGGTGGGACTCGATGATGCGTTGGACGATGGCTAGGCCGATGCCGGTGCCTTGGGTTTTGGTGGTGAGGAATGGTTGAAAAAGTTTGTCGCGTTGGGCAGCGGTCATGCCGACGCCGGTGTCTTGGAACTTCAGCAGGATGCCGGCGGTGGGATGGTGCGAAGTGGCGATGGTCAACGTGCCACCCGCCGGCATGGCTTCGACGGCGTTGAGGATGAGATTAAGGCAGACTTGTTCGATCTGACCGCGGTCGGCGCGGAGAGCCGGGAGGTCGGGGGAAAGTTGGGTGACGAGGCGGACGCCGGTGTGTTTGAGCTTGGAGCGGCAGAGCAGGAGGATGTCGGCGAGGAGGTGGTTGAGGTCAACGGTGGTCAGGTTGGGTTCGTTGGAGCGGGCGTAGCCGAGGAGTTGATCCACGATGGCGTTGAGGTGATCCATTTTTTCGGCCATGACGGCGGCGTCTTTTTGGCGTGGGTCTTCCGTCGGGAATTGCAGGTCGAGCGAGTGGAACAACATTTTCATCACGGTCAGCGGGTTGCGGATTTCGTGGGCGACTTCGGCGGCGAGGAGACCAAGGGTGCTGAGGCGTTCGTTGCGGCGGAGTTGTTCTTCGGCGGCGACGACTTTTTCGTGGAGCCGGGCGTTTTCGATGGCGATGGCGGCGAGGTTGGCGAGGGTGGAGAGGATCGTGACATCCTGTTTTGAGTAGTGGTAAGGCGTGCCGGTGTACACGTTGAGCGCGCCGATGACGGTCTGGCCAAAAATCATGGGGACGGAGAGGAGGGAGATGAGACCTTCTTTTTTGGCGAGTTCGGTGTGCCGGTAGGCGTCGTGTTGTTGGACGTTGTAAACGCGGAGCGGTTTTTTGTGGCTGATGACGACGCCGAGCAGGCTGTCGTTGACGCGCAAGGGCGGTTTACCGAGGTAATTCGTGCCGGCGCCGTGAGAGGCGCGGAGTTCGAGTTGATCGCCGGCGGCGTTGAGCAGCATCAGGGAGCAGACTTTGGTGCCCATGAGGGTGCAGGCTTCGGCGGTGACGCGGCGGAGAATGTCCGGGAGGTCGAGCGAGGAGATGATGGATTGGCCGACGGCGAAGAGGGATTCGAGTTTGCGGGCGTTGTGGGCGACGGTTTCGTAGAGCCAGGAATGGTGGATGACTTTGGCGGCCTGGTTGGCGAGGGCGAGGAGCAATTCCTCGTCGTCGGCCGTGAACGCGTTGAGCCGGGTGGAGTCCACGTTGAGGACGCCGATGAGAGTGTCTTCCACGGTCAGCGGGACCGCCAATTCGCTGCGGATGGTTTTGCGGACGGAGATGTAACGGGGATCCGCCGTGACGTCTGGAATGCGGAGCGGTAGGCCGTTCTTGGCGACCCAGCCGGTGACGCCGCGGCCGATGGCGAGCTTGAGTTGGTGCGCTTGTTTGCCGAGGCCGATGGCGACTTCGATTTCGAGGAGTTGGGTGTGCGGGTCCAGCAAGCAGATGGAGCCGCTCGACGCTTGCATGATTTTCACGGCTTCGCGCAGGACGAGGTTGAGCACTTCCTTGGGATCGAGCGAGGAGTTGATGACGTTGCTGACGCGCGCGAGCAACTGGTAGTTACGCAACTTGCGCGCTGCGGGAGATTCGATACGCGCCATGGTCAGTTCGCCAGCAGTGTGATGGCCGATTGGATTTTGGTTTTGACGTCGTCGAGGTGGGCCGGGTCGGTGAGTTTCTGGCCGTGTTGGTCCTGGACGTAAAAGGAGTCAATCGCCGCGCCCTTTTCGGTCGAAATTTTTGCGAAGCTGATGTCGAGGTTCAGGTCGCTCATGGTTTGGGTGAGGGTGTAGAGCAAGCCGAGCCGGTCTTCGGTTTGGATTTCAATGATCGTCCGGCTGGGACTGATTTCATTGTCGAACTCGATGACGGTGGGAATGGTGGCTTCGCGAATGCGCGGAATCGGGCGGCGTTCCTTGCGGAGGCGGGCGAGAAGTTCGTGAAAGTTGATTTGCTCGCGGTGGGTGAGGGTACGTTCGAGCATGGACTCGGCGGTTTTGACGGCGTGGGGGTCGGTGACGGCGCTGAGTTCCTGGTCGCACACGTCGAAGAGATCGAGCACGACATGATCGCTGCGGGTGTAGATTTGGGCGCGGAGAATGTTCAGGCCGGCGTAGGCGAAGGAGCCGCAGATTTTGGAGAACAGGCCGAGCCGGTCCCACGAGCAGATGGCGACTTGGGAAAAGCCCTGGGCCGGGTGGGGTTGCCAGTCCACGACGGGGGCGAGGGCGTCTTCGGGGTTTTCGACGTCGAATTGGTGGGTGAGAAATTGGTGGATGACGCGGAGGTGCTGGATGATTTGCTCGGCGCTGGTGTTGATGTAGTAGCTGGCCGGCATCAGTTCGCAGTGGGAATAGATTTCTTCGAGCGGGAGCTCGTTTTTGAGTTTGGTGCTGACTTCTTTGTAGAGCTGTTCGATTCGGCGGGAGAGGATGTTGCGGGCGCGTTCGGGGCCGGCGAGCGCTTGTTTGGTGCGGTGGTACAGCGCCCAGAGAAGTGATTCTTTCCAGTCGGACCAGTTTTTCATGCCGGTGCCGGCCGCGTCGGCGAAGGTGAGAAGGTGGAGCATGTCGAGGTTCACCTCGTTGTGGACGATCCGGGCGGCGGCATCAATCGTGGCTTGATCGTCAATGTCGCGGCGTTGGCTGAGCATGGACAGTTTGAGATGGTCGCGGACGAGGAGGATGAGTTGGGCGATTTGGTCGGGGGTGAGTTTGAGGCGGGCGGCGACTTTGCGCGCCATCTCGACGCTGGCCTCGGCGTGGTGATCTACATTGGCGGCTTTGCCGACATCGTGCAGCAGAATGGCGAGGTAGAGGATGTGGGGGTGTTCGAGTTGTTGGAAGATTTTCTTGTAGTTGTCGTGCGGCGGTTGGGGGGCGTCAATGATGCGGTCGAGATGTTCGAGGACCTGCAAGGTGTGTTCGTCGGCGGTGTAGCGGTGGAAAAATTCGTGTTGGACGAGGCAGGTGAGTTTGCCGAACTCGGGCACGTATTTACCGAGGACTTCGGTTTCGTGCATGAGCCGCAAGATGCGGGCGACCTGACCTTTGGGTTGGAGGATGGCGAGGAAGGTGTCGCGGGCGTCGGTGGAGAGTTGGAAGCCACGGTTGATGAGACGCAGATGTTGGCGGATGTGATTGCGCAGGGCCGGACTGAGCTCGGCATCGCGTTGTTGGGCGAGGCGGAACACGCGCAGGAGCCGGAGAGGGTCTTCCCGGAAGACAGCCGGGGTGGCGGCGCTGATCACGCCGTTTTGGAGGAGGAAGCCATCCACGGTTTCTTCTTTTTTGCCGCGGCGCGGGAGCAGGGCGGAGAGCCGCGTAAACTTGGGCGGTTGGAGCGCCATGCGCTCGGCGAGAGCGTTGGTGATGAGAAAAATATCCCGCGCGTGGTGGTAGTAATCGCGCATGAACGCCTCGGTGCGGCGCAACAGATCGTGATGGCGGTAGCCCAGTTCACCGGCGATGGCGGGTTGGAGGCTGAGGGCGATGGAGTCGCAGGCGCGGTTGGTGAGATAATGCAGCGAATTGCGGACGCGGAGGATGAATTCGTAGGCGGCTTCCAGTTCGCGTTGTTCGGCCGCTTCGAGAAAACCCTGCTTCCGCAACTCGGTGAGGGTGAGCGCGCGGTATTTGAAGAACGCCATCCAGATCAGATTTTGAAAATCTCGCAAGCCGCCGCAACCGTTTTTCACGTTCGGTTCTTGCAGATAGATTGAGTCGCCATATTTTTCGTGGCGCTCGGTCTGGTCTTGCATACGGGCGGCGATGTATTCGGCTTCGTGACCGCGGACGCATTTGGTGACCAGCAACTCGCGAAACCGGTCGTAGATCTCGCGGTTGCCGGTGATGAGGCGCGATTCGATGAGCGCTGTTTTGGACTGCATGTCCCGGTTCGCCTGGTCCATCGCCTCGTCGAGCGAACGGGTGGAGTGCCCCACTTTCAGCCCAATATCCCAGAGCATATAGAGGACTTGCTCGACGACGGATTGCACATACGGATGCGCCTTGGTCCCGCGCCCCGGCTGGTTATGCAGGAACATGATATCAATGTCGGAGAAAGGGCTTAACTCGCCCCGGCCAAAACCACCGATGGCGGCGAGCGTGAGGGGCACGGTCTGGTCGCCGTTCTCTTTGCGGAAATTTCCGTCGGCCGCTTTGAATATGTGGGTGAGCACTACATCCATCAACTGCGCCCGGCCCTGGGCAATCTCGTGGCCGCTGGCTTCGGTGCGGTGATGCATGCGCAGCCGGTGTTCTTCCAGTTTGATGAACTGTTTGTAGAGGTTGAGAATCTCCGCCGGCTTGGCGCCGGGCTTGAGGATCAACCGCTCGGCGGCGTGAGTTACCACTTTGTCAACGTAGCGCTGCGAAGTCACGCGGCCCACCATAGCGGAGGCGGCGGGGGTGGGCAAGGTGGAAACCTGTTGTGCAACTCGTTGGTGAAGTAGTGGTTCCATCGTCACCATAATGTGACATGGGCATTCGTTGACTTCGGGGCAAATGCCGATATGGTGACGCGACATTGAAAGTTCAAGGAGGGGGAAAACATGACACAACGATACAGAATCAAAGATCCGCTGGGGGAGATTCACCGGTCTCAGTACGAGGAGATCGCGAAGTACAAGTGGATCGAGAGCCAGAAAATCGGCCGTGACATCGGTTGGGAACGCGCCTCGCAGGAGTGGTTGCAGAAACACTTTCCCGCGTGGAAGCGCAGCCGGTGGAACGACGCCGTGCAGGAAGCGTTGCAGGCTGACAGCGGCCTCAACTAACGTTTGAAAACTCAGTGTGGGGGTGGCGCATGCGTCACCCCCACATTTTTTTTGCCGCCCAGCGACCCAGCGTGTAGTCTCGACGCATGATCAAGCTCGGCGTCAATATTGACCACGTGGCCACGTTGCGACAGGCGCGCTACAAAACGGGTCACGGTCTGACCCCCGAGCCGGACCCGGTCTTGGCGGCTGCCGAAGTGGAAGCCGCCGGCGCCCACGGGATCACCGTCCACCTGCGCGAAGATCGCCGGCACATTCAAGACCGGGACGTGCAGCAACTCCGACGAACCATCCGCACCCGGCTGAATCTCGAAATGGCGGATGTCCCGGAGATTGTGGCGATTGCGGTTGCCACCCAGCCGGCGGAGGTCTGTCTCGTTCCCGAAAAACGGCTCGAAGTCACCACCGAAGGCGGTCTCAACGTCCGCGCCGCGGAGAAATCACTCCAGCGCACCATCGCCCGTTTGCACCAAGCCGGCATCGTCGTCAGTTTGTTCGTGGATCCTGATCCCGACCAGATTGCCGCCGCCGCCGGCGTGGGCGGTGATTATGTGGAGTTGCATACCGGCGCGTACGCGAACGCGCCGGATGCCGGCGGTGAGTTGCGGAAATTAGTGCTGGCCGCGGAGACCGCGTACCGGCTGGGGCTGCGGGTGAATGCGGGGCATGGGTTGAATTACGGCAACACGGGCGCCCTGATTCGGGCGGTGCCGCATCTCGACACGCTCAACACCGGGCATGCGATTGTCTCGCGGGCGGTGTTTGTGGGGTTGCGGACGGCGGTGGCGGAAATGTTGGAGGTCATTGCCCGCGCATGAAGATCATCGGCACCGGGGTGGACATTGTGGAAACGAAGCGGATTGAAGAGTCGCTGGCGAAATTTGGCGATCGGTTTCTGCAGCGGTGTTTTTTGCCGGGTGAGATCGCGTATTGTCAGGGAATGAACCGGCCGGCGCTGCACTTCGCCGCCCGGTTTGCCGCGAAAGAAGCGATCTCGAAAGCGTTCGGGACCGGCATCGGCCAGCAGCTCGGATGGAAGGACATGGAAATCTGCAAGCGCGAGTCCGGCGAGCCGTACATCTGTTGGCACGGCAAGGGCGCGGAACTGGCGCAGGCGCGGGGTGTGACGACAGCGCACGTGAGTTTGTCGCACTGTCAGGATTACGCGGTCGCGCAAGCCGTCTTGGCCGGTTGAAACTAGCGGATGCGCCAGAACAGGACGGCGCCCACACCGGCAAAGATCAGGTTGGTGAACCAGGCGGCGAGGGGTGGGGGGAGATGTCCGCCGCCGCCGAGGGCGAGGGCGATGTTGGTGACGAAGTGGTAGGCGATGACCAAGGCGATTGCCACGCCCACGCTCCGCAATGCGCCGCCCCGGTTGGTCTGTAAACCCAGTGGAATTCCCAGCCACATGACCATCAGGCAGGTCAGGGGAAACGCGTAGCGATAGTGGAGTTCCACGCGGAGTTTCGGCACGTGCGCGAGCCGGTTGGCGCGGGTGAGCGAGCGGATGGTGCCGCGTAATTCGCGGCTGGTCATCGCGGACGGTTTCTTATTCTCCATGACCAGCCGGTTGGGGCGTTCGGTGAGGTGGGGGAAAACGATTGTGGCGTGACGTTCCACGAGCGGGGATGTGGCGCCAGTGGTCTGGTCGTAGAGATCAACGTCGTAGAAAATCCAGCGACCATCCACCCAGCGGGCGCGGTCGGCGTAGATGTCGCGACGGGGAGTGCCGTCAGGGTTGCGTTCGTGAATTTCGGGATTTTCCAGTTCGCGAGTCTGAGTGTTGTAACGGCGGATGTACCAGTCCCGGTTTTCGCGTGGGTTATTGAAGAAGAGATTTTCCACGATACCCTCCTCGGCTTTACCGCGAAACTGGCGCATCAGATTGCCGGCGCGATCCTTGGCGCCGGGAACAAACAACTCGTTGACGCCGAGCACGAGGAGTGTGGCGAGCAGTCCCACCGCCAGTAACGGGGTGGCGATGCGCGTGAGGCTGACGCCGCCGGCCCGCATGGCGAGTAGTTCGTGATGTTTGCCGAGGTTGGCGAGACAGAAAAGCAATCCCAGCAAAAGCGACATCGGGACGATTTGCACGAGCGCTTCGGGAAACGTGACGAGGTAGTAGCGGACGATTTGACCAAAGCCGACTTGGTTATCAATGAAGTCGTCGAGCGTGCCGAAGAGATTCGACACGATCCACAGCAGCGCAAATGCATCCAGACAATAAATCAGCGGCAGGAGAAATTCCCGCAACAGATAACGATCAAGGATGCGCAGGCGCACGTCAGAGCGGCTTCAGCTCGTACACGGCGCGGGTCACCCGTTGCACATCCGCCATGAGATTCAAGGTTCGGAGGATGTAGCCGGAGCGCCGGTGACTGCTGGGCAGCAGACGCTGGTTGTAGAGCTCCGCCACTTCCCGGAAGTGGAGGGACCGGGGTTCTTTCTGCAAAATATCCCGCACAATTTGCGAAGTGCCGATCGCCGGGAGAAAATAGCGTCCGTCGTTGGTGCCGGAGATGTCCGGGTGATGATTCAACACCACCGTCAACACGCGCATGAAGTGGCCGTTCGGCTGCTCGATGACCGGGCTGACTGCTTCCTTGATTTGGTCAAATGGCACCAGGTTATGTTCCCGCTGCAGCACCGCGAAAATCCGCTCTTCGATGCGACCGAGTGCTTTCGGGGCGATGGAGGAGAAATAGTTGAAATGGAAATGAATCGAGGGAGTCACCTCGCTCAACATCAACAACGCGCCCCATGGCTGATAGCCGCCGAATTGGGGATCTGTTACCCACTCACTCAATTCCGCATTGGTGATGACGCCGCCCCGTTCTTGAATGCGATTCACCCAGTGCGTTTCAAAAGGCATCGTCAGTTCCCGGCACAGATGCGCTCGCAAAGTCAGCAGCCCCTCTTCTTCGACTTGGCGAACGCGTTCGCGGGTCATGCCGCCGAGCATGTTGGCAACCACCTGCAACGTGCGCCGGCGCATGTGGGGGCGGAAGAGTGGATCGGTCAGGCCAAACCGTTGTTCGAGGACAAAGAGTTCCTGCTTATTCAGAAACTCGGCCATCAGCTTATGAAAATGGGTGAAATTCGTGGCGCGCGCTTCGACCTGCTTGCTGAGCCGAAAGAACCACCGCACGTTTTGCAGGGAGGTGGCGCCAAAATGCCGTAGCCGCAACAACCGATCGTCGCTCCAGTTCCGCAGTTCGCCGACCGTCTTCACGCCGGCATGATTCAGGCAGTGAACGACACGCGGACTGAGGCCGGCGTTTTCAACGGGCCATTGGTCAACGGTTGTCCTCGAAGGAGTTGGCATCTGTAGAGTTTCCATAATTCTTAAATATGATATAAACCTTATTGACAGTCTGAACGCAAGCAATTTTTTTGACCGTTGGCAAAATCACACCAACGGCGTTAGGATGACGCCTATGAATTCCGTGTTACCCGCTATCGTGGCCGAATCTTGCCGCACGTTGCAGTCATTGTTAGGTCAACAGGAAATCTTTGACCAAATCGCCGCCGCCATGGTTACCACCCTCCGGTCGGGCGGCAAAATTCTCACTTGTGGCAATGGGGGCAGTGCCGCCGATGCCCTCCACATGGCGGAGGAACTTGTGGGCCGTTTCAAACAGAATCGTCGCTCGCTGCCGGCTATCTCGCTCAATGCCGACCCAACACTCTTGACCTGCATCGG
>Ga0105046_10010678_pt1 | contig 14285 bp, 9 predicted proteins | sample MAT03_FD_78385 | JGI IMG/M metagenome (GOLD analysis project Ga0105046, IMG submission 78385) | Freshwater microbial communities from Lake Fryxell liftoff mats and glacier meltwater in Antarctica - MAT-03 (megahit assembly) | ecosystem: Environmental > Aquatic > Freshwater > Ice > Liftoff... | reverse complement strand
TCTGAACGTCGCAGAAGTGCCATGCGATCATCACTCCCGTGCGTACTGTTCGCGACGCTCGCCGAACGCGCCGGTGCCACACCCGCGAACGGGAACCGAGTGGACCTGCGCGCGATGGCGCGTGCACTTGCGGCATCCACCATGGCGGCCGACCATGGGGTCAGAGTCCTTGATCACCGGCCGACCATGGGGTCAGAGTCCTTGATCGCCCCACGACCATGGGGTTCACGACCATGGGGTCAGAGTCCTTGATCACTGCAGCGGAGATCAAGGACTTTGACCCCATGGTCTGGTGACGGGCGGGGCCACCTGCCGCTGCGCGAATGCAGTGCAGGGATGCCACATCATTCCAAGGACGCGCAGCACTGCCAACCGATTCTTATTGTGCGTTCGACCTCTCGCCTTGTCGGAGTCCGCGAGTGCGTTGCCTGAGGCGGTCCCGTCGCAATGGCTTGGTGCGCACGATCCCCGCATGTACTCCGCATGGCTGGTCCGCAGCAAGGCCACGGAGCGATATCGACTCGAAGTGCAGCGAGCGGTGTCTGGGGCCGACAGGGGATGGGCGGGGCGTCGGCTGGCCCGGTGGCATTACGCTGCGCTGACCTGATCAACCACCATTGGCAGGGGGCGACGGTGCATCGGCCTGATGCCATGCACACCGCCCGTCTGTACGCCTCCCGAGCAGCGCACTCTCGCGCAAGAAGTCTCTATCTCGCCGCGGGACTTCACGACAATCATGTCTGATTTCAAGATCTACGTCCCCTTGATCACTCCATCTCGCCGCGGGATTTCACGACAATCATGTCTGATTTCAAGATCTACGTCCCCTTGATCGCGGATTTCAAGATCTACGTCCCCTTGATCGACGCAAGATCTACGTCACCTTGATCGACGAACCACCGACCATGGGGTCCACCGACCATGGGGTCAGAGTCCTTGATCGCCGCGGCGGGATCAAGGACTCTGACCCCATGCTCCGACCCCATGCTCCGGGATCAAGGACTCTGACCCCATGCTCCTGACCCTATGCTCGACGCGCACCGCCCCTCACTACGCGCCCCCGAGCAGCGGACTCTCCCGCACCAGGTCCGCCAGCTCGCCGCGGGACTCCACGCCCAGCTTTTCGAAGATGTGCGACAGATGCGTGCTCACGGTGCGCCCGGAGATGTCGAACTGTGCGCCGATCTCCTTGTTCGACAGGCGCCGCGCCACGGCGCGCGCGATCTCGAGCTCGCGCCCCGTCAGCGCACCGGCCCCCTGCAGTGCCGTACGCGGTGGGAGGCGCAGGCCCAGCGCGCGCAACTGGCTGCGCACACCGCCCAGCTCGAACTCGGCGCCCAGTCGCACGAACACGTCGTGCGCCTTGCGTAACTCGCGTGCGGCTCCGACCACGTCGCCGTCGGCTTCCAGCACCTGTGCCGCGTTGCGTCGGATCTTCGCACCGTGGAACACGAATGGCACCGCATTCAACTCGTCGGCGGCGGCCAGCAGGCGTGCCGCAGCATCCGGCGCATTGTTCTTGACTCTCGCGACGAGTGCCTCCGCGGCAGCGGCCCACGCCAGGCCAAGACGGTGACCGAGATTGCCAGACTGTCGGCGGAGCCGCGTCGTGAGCTCCTCGACCCGGTCGTAGTCAAGCTGCCGCAACCCCACTTCAATCAACAGCGGGATCAGACGGTGAATCGCCCATGCCACGTAGCCGAAGCGGTCCGCCAGTGCAAGTCCACGCTCTCCGTACTCGCGCGCCCGCTCCCAGTCGCCGCCGAAAAGGTGATATGTGCCCAGGCCAGTGTGCGCGAGGATCACGTTATGCACGTTGCTCATCGCAGGTTGCGCGCTGTCGCCGTTTCCTTTGACGTTGCCGGCGCGATCGGCACCGGTGAGCGTCCATGCCTCTTCAAAAAGCCCACGCGCGCGCGCCGCATCGTCGCGCGCCAGGACGATCAGGCCGGTCCACACCAACAGGCGCGGGAGCAGCGACTGCGGCATGACCGCGCGCGCCAGGGGAATCGTGCGCTCGGCCAGCGCCAACGCCTCGTCCCATTGTCCCACCGCGGAGGCGTGCTCGATCGTGATCTCGGCCGTCATCGCCTGCAGCACCGGCGATGCAAGCGCGTCGGCGAGGTGTGCGGCCTCGCGCAGGTGGCGCTCAACGCCCTCGCTAGCGCCGGTGAAGCCTTCCAGCATCGCCATCGCCCAGTGCGACGCCCACGCCACCTCGCGATCGGCACACTGCGCTGCCAGCATCAGCGCCTTGGCGCCGTGCTCGCGAGCCGTCGCAGCGGGACCGGTCCACGCATAGAGCTGCAGCGCCACCTGATGCACTCGCGCGAGCAGCGACGCGTCGCCAAGCGACTCGGCAAGCGGAAGGGTGGCGTGCACGGTGCGTGTCGCATCGTCGTGACGACCAAGCGACTGCTGCATCTTTGCACGCGCGAGACGGAGGCGGATCACGAGTTCGGGGCGCGTCAGCGTGCCGGCCGCATCTTCAGCCTGCTGCAGCAGGTCGAGCCCGCGCCGCGCATCGCCCGAGCGGGCCGCTTCCTGCGCCAGGTGGTGGAGGAGACGCGCCCTCGCGCGCTGGTCGTCACGGGCATCGGCCAGCGACAATGCGCGCTGCCACCCGAGCACCGCCGCGTTCGACTCCCCGATGCGCAGGCGCGCCGTCGACACATCTTCCAGCAACGAGGCCGTGGCATCGGCATCGGCGATCCGCTCCGCGATCACCAGCGACTCGCCCAGCCAGCGCGCTGCTTCCTGGTCTGCGCGCCGCGCCATCGCATCGCGTCCCGCTGCTGCGAGATAGCGCAGCGTGCGCTCGTCGGTGCCCACGGTCTGCCCGCGCACGAGGTGCCGCGCCAACTCGATGGAGTGGCTCATCGCCTCCGCACCATGGATCGCCTCGAGCGCGGTTGCAATTGCGGCATGCAACGCACGTTCGCGCGCAGCGGTCAGCTCGCCGCGCAGCACCGACTGGATGATCGGATGCCCGAACTCGTAGAGCGCCTCGTCACCATCCCGGATCTCGACGAAAATACGGTGGCTGCAGAGCGCGTCGATGGCATTGGCGAGGCCCTGCTCGTCCAGGTTCGAGACGCGCTCGAGCAGCGCGAGCGATGCGCGCGATTCCACCACCGACGCGATCTCGGCGACGCGTCGCGCTCCCGCGTCGAGTGTGTCGAGGCGCGCCCGCACACCGTCGCGCACCGTGACCGGAAGCGTTCCGGCGCCGGTGTCCTCCACGATCCAGCTCGTACCCGAGCGGCGAATGTGACCGGCCGCACCGAGCGCTTTCAGCGACTCCGCCACGAAGAACGAATTCCCACGGGTATGCGACCAGAGCGCCGCACCATGCCGTTCGGCGTCGGCAGTCGGGAGCGCGAAGGAACGTTGCAGGAGCTCCGCGAGGTCGCTCTCCGACAGACTCCCGACGCGCTGCAACGTGGCTGCAGGTGTGCCGAGCAGCGAGCGTACCATGTTGCGCAGCACCGGGTTCGCGTCACGTCCGTCGTCCACGTACGCCAGCACGACCAGGATTCGCGTGCCTGCAATTTGGCGCACGAGAAAGTGCAGCAGCTCGAGCGATGAGATGTCGCTTTCGTGTGCATTGTCGAGCAGCAGCAGCAGCGGCTGACGCGCGGACAGGCGTGTGAGGAACTGCGTGACATTCCACATCAGCCGTGCCTTGCTCCCCGCGTCGCCGTCCGCGTCCGACGGAGCACCGGCGGCACGCAGGACACCTCCGCCGGCCAGTCCCGGAACGATCGCGCGCAGGTCGTCTTCGGCGCCGCAAGCGAGCACGGTCAGCGCAGCGGCGTCGAGGGCACGGAGTGGAGAAGCGAGTGCGTCGGCCACCGCGCCGTACGGTACACCCGCTTCCATTGCGAAGCCGCTGCCGGCTGCCACCAGCACTTTGCGCTGCATCGCTTCCTGCGCGAACGTCGTGAGCAGGCGCGACTTCCCGACGCCAGCCTCGCCCTCCAGGAAGACGCAGTGACCGCGGCCCTCGCTGGCCGCCTCGAGATGCCGCCGCAAGGCAATCAGATCACCGCGACGGCCGACCAGCGGCAGGTCGGCGACCCACGGCAGCACCGCTGGAGCCGCGCGAGTCGCCGTAGCGGCCGAGTCATCATGACGGTTCGCGTCATCAGCAGCATGTGGCAGGCGTCACCTCCGAAGCCGTAATTTTCGCATGTGCGTTAAAACTCAATTGCCAGATCAATGGCAGCGTGCCACCGAGCTCGAACGCCCATCTTCAACCTGCAATATGCATCCGGGTGCGGATGAAGACTGCCCGCACGACAACGAGTTGCAGCGTGTGCGGACTTCGGCTTCCGGATCGAGGGGTCGATCATGGGGTCTGATCATGGGGTCAGAGTCCTTGATCGCGTCGGGGGGCCTGTGGATCAGGGGCACGTAGTTCTTGATGCACGCACACATCAAGAACTAGGTCGCCGTAGCGTGGATCCCGCAAGATCTACGTCCCCTTGATCCCACAGGATCTACGTCCCCTTGATCCCATCCCCTTGATCCTGGCTCGGGGTCGCGCACCAAACCGAGAAGGCCAGGCCATGCAACGGAAACTCGTCACCTACACCACCGTCACCACACACCAGACCACCCAGAACCAGGCATAGCCCAGCGCTGTAACGCGGTGAATCTTCCCCGTCACAATCCCGTCGTACGCGAACAGCGACAGGAACAGCGCATTCCAGCAGACGATGAAGAAGACCCACCAACTCGTGTCGACCACCTGTTCCGACACGCCACGCAGGAGCGGATCGAGTGGATCAAAGGCTCGTGAGAGCGCAGGCTCCAGCATGTACAACGTCGCGAGCAGCAGGTAACGCCGGTGCGCGTCCGGACGACGGCGATTCAGGTAGCCGAGGAACACGAAGAGCCCGAAACTTGGCAGCAGCAACCGATTCGCCTGCGCGTAGCTGGGCATCGCGTCCCAGCCTTTCCAGACTGCGAGGAAGACGTAGAGCGTGCTCAGAGTCACACCGATCGCTGCGCCCATCCCGACGATACCCAGCCGACGGTGCAAGCGAACGTTGCCAGCCCTGACGAGATTCGACTGCACAAAGAACGCGAGCATCCAGGCCAGACAGCTCAGCCCGTGTATGATGAACTTCGGGTCGGCATTGCTCGGCTGCCCGACCTTCCACACGAGATTGTCCGAGAAGCCCCAGACGGTGAAGAAGAGCGTGATCGAGCTGACGATGGAGAAGTAGCGTCGCTGCATCCAGGCGGCGCGTCCGTTCGAGGTTTGCGTGCGGCTGTCGTGCATCGAATGCTGGCGGATGTGTGACGTGCTGCGGAGTGTGCCGAAGGCTACGTGAACCTGACCTCTGCGTCAGCACAGCGCAAATACCCAGTCGCCTCGCCAGCGGTTTCGCGCACGTCCGGCGGTGCGGTCGCGTTGGTAGGGTTCGTTCATGGGGTCCGTTCATGGGGTCAGAGTCCTTGATCAGCTGCGCACGCATCAAGGTCGACGTCGCCTCCGGATCATGGGGGCGAGTCCTTGATCCTTCACGCTCGGATCAAGATCTACGTCCCCTTGAAATCGTCGGATCAAGATCTACGTCCCCTTGAAATCAATCAAGATCTCCGTCCCCTTGAATTCTCGTCCCCTTGAACTCCTCGAAATCCATGGTCGGATCAAGATCTACGTCCCCTTGAAATCGAAATCGAAATCGTCGGATCAAGATCTACGTCCCCTTGAAAGCCGGTCGATCAAGATCTACGTCCCCTTGAAAGCCGTCCCCTTGAAATCGAAATCCCCTTGAAAATCTCCCCCCTTGTTTTTTCTCCAAAGGCGATCGAACAAAGGCCCCGAATCCCTGGTATCCGGGTTCCAGAGCCTTCGTCACACATCATCCAGAACACTACCGCCCGGACCAGAGTACCTGGTAATCGCGGTTCGCCGCTTCCTTCGCCTTGAAGTCCCTGAGCGCCGCGCGCAGCGCTGTCGCGAAGTCCGCGGTACGCATCACTTCGCGCAGCACGGCCACGGTGACTGCTTCCTTGTTCTTCAGCGGTCGGCCGGCGCCCGTGATCGTGCCGGTCACGAACTTCGTCGACGCCGAGTGCCCGTTCGCCGCCCCGACCAGCTCGAAGGCGAGCGTGGGGATCATCGTCATGCCGCCCTTCTCGCTCAGCTCGAGATCGAGCGTGACCTTGAGCAGCGTGTTCGCGCCGGTCTCGCGCATCAGTCGATCATCCGCCCGATTCCACCCCCAGCCCTCGGAAACCGGAAGGAGGGCGGAGAATAGCGTAGTCCCCTTGTAGCTCTGCGTGAACTGGACGTCAGTCGTCGCGTCATCCTTCGAATACGGCGCCATCGACCTGTACGCCGGCGTGGCGACGACCTGCTCGATCGGGAGGATCGTCGCGCTCAGTTCCTCCGCGAACACCGGGCTCAGAGCGCCATACAGCTCCGCGAGCGCCGCGTCCCACGTGGCCGCTGGCAACGTGGGGAAGGTCAGCGTGCGCGTCTCGGTGGTGCGGATATTCCCGGTGGTGCTCGTCCGCTGCTTGCTCAGGTATGTCTTGCCGCGCACGGCGAACGAGATCACAGCCACCTTCGTGGCCTGCGTGATCGGGCGCGACGCGAAGGCGCCTGGCTTGAAGAGCGAGTACTCGAGCTTCCCGCCGGGAAGCGACAGCTCGGCCTTCGCCGTGAAGCCGGTGTTCATCTCCGCCGAGGGCGATGCCTTGAACGCGCGCCCGTCGCTCTCTGACGTGAACACCTGCAGTCCGACGAACGCACCGGTGGCGTCCTGCACGTTCTCCCAACGCTCGCGGCTCACGAGCAGATAGCTGTCATTGAGATTCGCCCCGAACTTCACGTTCCCCGGTGCGATGTTGATGTTCCGGAAGGCCGCCGCCGGCACCGTGATCGTCTCACCCGGCTTCGCGTAGTACGCATCGTAGAACTCGCGCAGACCGATCACGCTCGTGATGACCTTCACGACGATCTGCGAGGTGTCGCCCGCGATCACGCCGGCGAGCTTGATCGTGACGTCCTTCGTCACGTCGAGCGTCGTCGGATTGGCCTGGCCGTTGATGCTCACGACCCGCAAGCTCCCGCGAGGCGCGGGAATCGTGAACCCCGCCTTCTGGCCCGATGTCGTGGTCACGTCGACGCGGCGCGTGCCGTTCCTGCTGGGCACCATTGACGAGTAGACGCCGGCGGTCGCGTAGTCGGCCGGCTTCCCGTCGATCGTCACGGTGCCGTCGATCTTCGACATCATCGCGCCAACCCGCTGCGTGAAGTTGACGGTCACCAGATCCCCACCGTCACCCCAGTTCGGGATGATCTTGGCACCCAACGTTCCGAGCGACTTCGGCCAGGTGTTTGCGACGCGATAGACGATCGGCACCACGGTGCCCAGGTCGGCAGTGCTACCAGTCATGACGTTGCCGGCGACCGACGCGATCGTGCCGACGACCTTGCTGGTCGCACCGCTGACTAGTCCCCCCAACGAAAAGCGACTCTTCTTCACCGGCGCCGCCGGGCCGACTGCGGTGCTGTCGGTACCCGCGATGGGCACGGCGTCTGCACCTGCCTTCGGCGCGCTCTCGGCGCCCGCCTTCGCGACACTGTCGGCGCGAGCCCTGGCAACGGCCGCGCTGTCCGGCTTCCCGCGGCCCAGTCGGCCGAACTGTGCGTAGGTCGTTCCGGGGGCCGCAATGCAGGCGATGGCGGCGATCAAGGTCAGCGTGCGTCGGGTCATGTGGGAGAGGGATGTGACAGGTGACCGGCGTGACCGCCGTGGCGCGGCACGTGTCCTCGCGCCTGCGGTCGTCGCGCGCGTGACAGAGCAAGCGTAGCAGTGAGCGTTGCTGGTGCCCATCACCCGTTCAGGTGAGACGCTCGGGCGAGCGCTGCGCAGTCGCAGTCACAATGGCAATGACAATGCACGCGTCACGTCGCAGAAGGTCGCCACGCTAATGCAGCGCGATCGGCATGAAGTACCGCGCGGGCGTCGCGTACCATTTACGCACGCGGAGGTCCGATCATGGGGTCGGTCCGATCATGGGGTCAGAGTCCTTGATTCGAGTCGGAAGACGCATACCCGTCCAACCGCTCTGACCCCATCCCCGGTTGACCCAAACGTTTCAAGGACTCTGACCCCATGGTCGAAACGTTTCAACGACTCTGACCCCATAGTCGGGACGCAATGCCCGGCCGGCCGATGTCACGCACAAAAAACGCGGCGGGAGAGATCGATGATCACGCCCGCTGCGGCACTGCCATCGCACGACCAGCCTCTTACGCCCTCCGACGACGGCGCGCCAGCCCACCAACACCGATCAGACCCGTCGCAAGCAATGCATACGTGCTCGGCTCCGGCACGACAGAAGCACTCGGTCCGTAGATTTCCAGCGCGATGGTCGCACCCGCAGTGTTCTCAAACTGCGGATCCGTGAACGGCCCGTAGTTCGTGTTCGCGGCTGTGATGCTGAACCGGCTGTTTGAGACAGAAATCGGCGAAAAGAAGGCGGAGACGTTGAACGTACCGTTGCGGATCACGCCGAACGCATATGACCTACCGGCCGTCAGGATGAGCGAGAACGGATCGGTGGCGACCAACGTGTTGGTCGGTGAGTTCGTCACCGTCTGCAACTGCTCGAACACCTTTGTTCCGGTGGAGAGATCCCAGACCATGAACTTGACAGGAACAGCGCCGGTCGTGCCCAGCCAGAAACCGAAGCCACCGATCTCAGTCGTCTACAGCACGCTCACGGGTTGGGCAGGTCCCGTAGTGGCGTCGTGAGGAGTGTTGTAGTTGCCGAGACCAGTCGAGATCAACGTCTGTGCATTGGCCGCCGAGGCCGCGAGGAAGAGCGCTGCTGCTGCTGCGGTACGTCGAAGTGTTTTCACGATTGTTCCGGCAAAAGCGGTGATGGTGAGCGTCGCAGTTGTAACGCTGGCTCAGCGTGCTGAAAAGCAACTCGTATGCCAGAGCTCGCTGTCTTCTCTAAGTCTATGATTTGAAACTGGATACGGTTTATGTTGTCTCTTCTTGAATGGTCTCCGTCTGGCATCGCGGCAGCGGTTGTGTTGCGGCAGGGCGGCAAGAAGGGGAGCGGCACGTTGGTGCTGCAGAGCAGCCGGATGCGGGGTAACGCGGAACCCACCGAGGAACCGCTCGCGCTGATCGCGCGAGTCAAACGGTGCATGGCGGGCTTGGTCTGCGGCGACGCGCGGAGAGGAAGCGTGGTGAATCTCAGCCCGCCCGTGACACTCCATCAGGACCTCCAACAGTCCCGCGCGGTACCATTCCCCGTCGCCACTCTCACACGGAGCCCACCATGCGAATGTCCGTTCTGAAACTCGCACTCCTCGGCGCCCTCGTTGCGCAGGGCGTCACAGCCGCGCCGCTCGCAGCCCAGGGTGTGCAGACTGTGTCCGGCACTCCGGCTCCGGCACTCCGCGGCACCCTCCGTGATTCGCTCGGATTCCCCATGGTCCGCGTGGAAGTGTCCCACGGCAAGACCGCGACCATCACCGACGGTGACGGCAACTTCCGACTCACGCCTGTACCAACCGGACGGTTCACCGTGCGCTTTGCGCGGGATGGCAAGCGACTCGGCGAGCTCGAAGTGAATGTCACCGCCGACACTCTCCCCGGCGTGCAGGTTGATGTTCTGGGCGATCGTGAAGAGCGTCGCACCCTCCTCGGCGTTGTCGTCGATTCGGCGGGAACACCGATGCGGAATGTGACGGTCGATGTGGTGACCGCGATGAAGGAAACCCGGACCGATTCGCTCGGCCGCTTCACCGTGCGTCAACTCCCGGCGATGCGACACTTCCTGCGTGTGCGTCGGGTCGGCTATGCCCCAACCTTCGTCGCCGTAGATCTGACCGACAGTGTGCCGCGCCGAGCCCGTATCGTATTGAAGCAGTATGCAGGTCAGAACCTTGGTCTGGTCGTCGTGCGCGCCAATCGCCCCAGCGGTCGAATGCAGGCCTTCATCAGTCGCGCAGAACGCAAATCGGGGTGGGGAAGGATCTTCACCGAAGCAGACATCGCATCGCGCAATCCGATGCGCGCGAGCGACATGTTTCAGGGCGTCGCCGGTGTCCGCGTGAATCAGGATCGTTTTGGGCGCGGACTGATCACGGGACGTGGTGGTTGCGTGATGGCGCTCTTCATCAACGGATTCCCCACGCCGCAGATGAGCGGATCAGGAATCGATGATATGCTCAACCCCCTCGATCTCGCGGGTATCGAGATCTACAACGGAATTGCCGGGGTGCCGATGGACCTCACCATGGGGCCTCCCAATTCGTGCGGTACGATCGGCGCCTGGACCAAATAGCGTCCCGCGCATTGCACTTGCGCGCACTCGATCTCGCGTGATCTGCGGCGCTGACACGGCAAGTGGTGTTGGGTGTTGCTGAGTTGCACGATACATTCACACTGCCGATGACAGCCGCTGAAATCAGCACACTCGCGCTCGAGGTCTTGGCGCTCAAAAAGTCGTACGGTGACGTGAAAGCCGTCAACGGTCTCGATCTGCAGGTCCCGACTGGCCAGTGTTTCGGTCTGCTGGGGCCGAACGGTGCAGGCAAGACCACCACGATCGAGATTTGCGAAGGGCTCAATACGCCGGACAGCGGCACCGTGCGTGTGCTCGGCCGTACGTGGGATCGTGACGCAGACTGGCTCCGGCAACGCCTTGGCATTCAGCTGCAGGAGACGCAGCTCGCCGAGAAGCTGTCGGTGCTCGAGACGCTGCAGCTCTTCCGCAGCTTCTACGTGAGCGGTCGGACGATCGACGATGTGCTCGATCTCGTACAGATGGGCGAGAAGCGCGCAGCGCGCGTCGGCACGCTGTCGGGGGGCCAGAAGCAGCGACTGGCGCTGGCGTGCGCGCTGGTCGGCGATCCGCAGCTGCTGTTTCTCGATGAGCCCACGACTGGACTCGACCCGCAGTCGCGACGACAGCTCTGGACCCTGGTGGAAGGGTTGAAGCGTGAAGGCCGGACGATTCTCCTGACGACGCATTACATGGATGAAGCGGAGCGCCTGTGCGACGACATCGCCATCGTCGATCATGGTACGGTGATCGCCCGCGGATCACCGCGCACCCTGATCGCATCGCTCGGCGCGGATCATGTGATCCGGCTTGGAGTTGCCGATGGCGCGCACCCTGTGGCGATCGCCGATCTGCTCACCATTGCCGATGTCACCAGTGGTCGCCAGACGCTCACTGGCTACGAGTTGCGCGTCTCCTCGGTGCAGGCCGTGCTTCCGTCGCTGCTGGCAATGGCCGATACGCGCGGCATTCAGTGGAGTGAACTGAGCACGCACAGCGCGACGTTGGAAGATGTGTTCGTTGCATTGACAGGTCGAGAACTGCGGGACGGCTGAGATGCGCATCGCCTCATTAAGGCAGTTGACGCTGGCGCGCTTTCGCGAATTCATTCGCGAGCCCGAAGCGGTGTTCTGGACGTTCGTCTTCCCGCTGCTTCTGGCGGGTGGTCTGGCGATCGCCTTTCGCGACAAGGCACCGGAGCAGGCGATCGTCGCCATCGTTGCTCCCGCAGACGGCGACAGTGTTGCCATGCAGACGGCCGCGGCCCTTACTGCCGCCGCCAGCGGCACGAACGCACCGTTGCGTGTGCGTCAGATCGCAAGCGACAGCGTCGACGACGTGTTGCGAACCGGCACCGTTTCGCTCGTCGTCGTCCCGCAGGCGGGGGGAGGCGTGGAATATCGTTATGATGACGCGCGACCCGAAGCGCGTGCAGCGCGTCAGGTGACGGATGATGTACTGCAGCGCGCGCGCGGTCGGCGCGACGTCGTGCCGGTGCGCGAGGTGACGATCAGCGAGCGTGGCTCTCGCTATATCGATTTCTTCGTCCCCGGACTGCTCGGCATGAACATCATGGGGAGCAGCATCTGGAGTCTGGCGTTCGCCATCGTGACGCAGCGAAACAAGAAGCTGCTCAAGCGACTGGCGGCGACACCGATGTCGCGCCTCGAGTATCTGCTGTCGTTTGTGCTGTCACGACTGGTGTTTCTCGGGCTCGAGCTGGCCGTGCTTCTTGGCTTTGGCGCGCTCGTGCTCGACGTGCCGATCCGTGGGTCGATCGGTACGCTGGTGCTGGTGGCTTTCGTTGGTGCGGCGGCGTTTGGCGCGATTGGACTGTTGCTATCGTCGCGCTCGCGCACGGTGGAAGGCGTGTCCGGGCTGACGAACTTCGTGATGCTGCCGATGTGGATTTTTTCGGGCGTCTTCTTCTCGTCGGCCAACTTTCCGGCGGTGATCCAGCCGGTGGTACAGGCGTTGCCGCTCACCGCGCTGGTGAATGGGTTGCGAGCGATCATGCTGCAGGGCGCCGGTCTCGATGTGGTATGGCCTCAGCTGATGCTGCTCGGCGCGTATCTGGTGGTGAGTCTGGCGGTGGCGCTGCGCATTTTCCGCTGGCAGTAGGCGCTGGCAGTGAGGACTGGCAGCGCGCGCTCGCAGTGTGCGGCGGCAGTCAGCGGTCTCAGTTCGCGCCGGTCGCGATAGCCGGTGGTGCGCGCTGGCGAATCGCGTGACGGCGGAGTATTTCTCCCCGATGCGAAAGATTCCACAGCTGTTCGGCGACCTCACGCTCGCGGCAGGAATGCTGCTGATGCTCTCGTCCGCACCTGTCGGCGCGCAGGCGCCTGCCGTCGATCCCACGGCGGCGTTGCTGTCCGAGCTGATACGGATCAATACCAGCAATCCCCCCGGTAGGACGCAGGCGTTGGTCGACCTGCTCGCGCCACGTTTTCGCGCTGCCGGCTTCACTGTCGAGATCATTCCCACGCCTGATTCGGCGAAGGTGCATTTCATCGCGCGGCTCAAGGGAGACGGGAGCAAACGTCCCGTGTTGCTGGCGGCGCACGCTGACGTGGTGGGTGTCGAACGTGAGAAGTGGTCGCTCGATCCATTCGCGGGAGTCATTCGCGACGGCCATGTGTACGGTCGTGGCGCGATCGACTTCAAGGGTGGCATGGCGGTGTTTGCGATCGCTGTGTTGCGGCTTGCGGAACGCAAAGTCCCGCTCGCGCGCGACGTGATCTTCATGGCGGAGGCCGATGAAGAAGGTGCGCCGATGAACACCAGTTGGCTGGCCCGTGAGCACTGGGCGTCGATGGATGCGGAGTTCGCGCTGAACGAAGGGGGGTGGGTGATCAAGGATGACGCACAGCGTGTGCGCTACGTGAGCATCTCGACGGCGGACAAGTCGGTGGTTGGCATCACGCTCACGTCGACAGGCACGTCCACGCATTCGTCGATGCCGCTGCCCGACAATGCGATCGCATCATTGGGGGCGGCCATTGCGCGGATCAGCGCTCACGAGACGCCGGTGCAGCTGACTGACGAGACACGGATGTTCTTCCGCACGCTCGCCAACACCAGCACGGGTGACACGAGTCGCTGGTTCCGGCAGCTCGTTGACGGATCGCCATCAGCAGTGCACGCCGCCGACAGCATGATTTCGCGTGATCCGCTGCTGCACGCCATCATGCGCAACACCATCGCGCCGGTCATGATCAGTGGTGGCTTCCGCACCAACGTCATTCCCGGATCGGCGCAGGCCACGCTGAATCTGCGCCTGATTCCAGGCACCGATCCGAGGGAGATGGTGACGTTGATCGAGCGCCTGGTGAACGACCCGCGGGTGACGGTGGCACTGGCCGCGCCGCCGGCAGCGCCGGCAGCGCCAGGTGCGCCAGGTGCGCCAGGTGCGCCGGGTACGCCGCCGTCTCCGCCCCTCGCCTCGCGCATCGCGCCGTCGTCGCTGGAGACCGAGCTGTATCGCGCGCTGGCGGCGGAATCGAAGGCACAGTGGCCGACGGCGGAGGTGACGCCGTATCTGTTTCAGGCCGGCACCGACGCAGCGGCGTGGCGGTCACGGGGGGTTCCGGTGTACGGCATCTATCCCTATCCGATCACGAACGACGAGTTGCGTCGGATGCACGGGAATGACGAGCGGGTGAGTCTGCAATCGTTGTCGGAAGGGACCGAGATGATCTACCGGACGCTGGTGCGGGTGGCGGGGAAGGGCGGGCGGCGGTAGGCATCAGCGGCGCATGGGCGGGGCATGGGCGGGGCATGGGCGGGGCATGGGCGGGGCATGGGCGGGGCACGGGCGGGGCATGGGCGGGCGCTGCGGCTTGTCGGGGGCGCGCGGGTCCGATATCGTTCAGGGACGCGGGAGTAGCTCAGTTGGTAGAGCGCTAGCCTTCCAAGCTTGATGTCGCGGGTTCGAGTCCCGTCTCCCGCTCTTG
>Ga0105046_10010677_pt1 | contig 14286 bp, 10 predicted proteins | sample MAT03_FD_78385 | JGI IMG/M metagenome (GOLD analysis project Ga0105046, IMG submission 78385) | Freshwater microbial communities from Lake Fryxell liftoff mats and glacier meltwater in Antarctica - MAT-03 (megahit assembly) | ecosystem: Environmental > Aquatic > Freshwater > Ice > Liftoff... | reverse complement strand
TTGACGCCGCGAACGACACTGCCCCGGCATCGTCCGGGTCGCGCGGGGCGGTATCGCCGCTCGACAGCTGGTCGAGCGCTCCCAGCGCGTCGTCGAGTTCGATCACCGCCTTGCAGATTCCGAGCAGGGCGGCGATGTCGCCACCATTCTTCACCTGCAGGTACTGCGAGGAGATCGCCGTCTCGCCGAGGGTGAGCATTTCCTGCGGTGCCTGCGGGTCGGTGAAGCGCTCCAGGCCGCGCTCCCGCAGGGGGTTGAGGGTGACGATGCGCACGCCCCGCTTCACTGCGTCGCGCAGCTGGTGCAGCATCCTCGGCGCCGAGGTGCCGACGTTCTGCCCGATGAAGAAGATGCAGTCGCAGTTCTCGAAGTCTGACAGTGTCGCCGTACCCACCGACACGCCGATGCTCTGGGGCAGCGCGACAGACGAACTTTCGTGGCACATGTTGGCGCTGTCGGGCAGGTGGTTCGAGCCGTAGATGCGCGCAAAAAGCTGGTACATGTAGCTCGTTTCCAGCGCCGCCCGCCCGCTCGTGTAGAACACCGCTTCCTGGGGTGACACAGCGTTGAGCTCGCGCGCGATCTCTTGAAACGCGATTGACCAGGACACGGGGAAATAGCGATCGCTCGACGGGTCCCAGCGCATCGGGTGAGTAAGTCGTCCAGCCGCTTCCAGATCGTGATCCCGCCAGGTTTCCAGTTCGCTCAGCGTATGCTTCTCGAAGAACGCCTGGTCGGTGCGCTTGGCGGTGATCTCCCACGCGGTCGCCTTGGCGCCGTTCTCGCAGAACTCGGCCGGGTGCGGCTTGGCCGGTTTGGCCCAGCCGCAGCTCACGCACATGAACCCCGTGGCCTTGTTCTGCTGCAGCAGCGCGCGCGCACCTTTTGCCGGCACGCCCTCGCGCAGCAGGACCTGGCTCACCGAAATGAGCGAGCCATAGCCGCCTGCCGGACCGTCATACGGCTCCTGGCTCCCCTCCTCCAGTTCGAGCTTGCGGTCGCTCATGCTCGGGCCCCGATGAGCTTGTCGATCGTGATCGGCAATTCGCGGATGCGCTTGCCGGTGGCGTGGAACACCGCATTGGCCACCGCCGCGGCGGTGCCGACATTGGCCAGCTCGCCGATGCCTTTCGCGCCGGACGGATTGGTCTCGTTATCGACCTCGGGCACCAGGATCACGTCAACCTGCCCAATGTCGGCGTTGACCGGGATCAGGTACTCGGCAAGATTGTCGTTGATATAGCGCGCCTCGCGCCGGTCGATCTCGGTGAACTCGTGCAACGCCGAGCCAACGCCCCAGATCATGCCGCCCATCAACTGGCTGTGCGCTGTACGGGGATTCATGATGCGGCCTGCAGCGAACGCGCCGACCATGCGCGGCACTCGGATCTCGCGCGTCCGGGCGTGGATCCTGACCTCGACGAACTCGGCACCGAAGGCGAACATGGTCTTGCTGTCGTTCTCGGCATTGGCCCCCCCGGTCACGTCGGCGCTCCCCTTGTAGAGACTGGCCGTGGTCTTGCTGCGGCTGGACAGGGGCACATAGTTGCCGGTTTCTTCGATCGCACCGAGTTTCAGCGTCTCGAATGCCGCCATCCGCTGCGCGGCGTTGGCCCCTGCAGGCAGTTGCAAGCGCGCCAGGATCTGGTCGCAAGCGAGCTTGATCGCCGAGCAGGCGCTGGCCGTGGTGCATGACCCCCCTGACACTGGACCGGGCGGCAGTGCGCTGTCGCCGATGACCACGGTCACCTTGTCGGGCGTGAGCGACAGGCATTCCGCCGCCATCTGTCCCACGACCGTGTATGCGCCAGTGCCGACATCGTGTACCGCGATCTCCACCCGCGCCGTACCCTCGGCCGCCAGACGCACCCGCGCCACTGCTGGCGAAACGTGCGTCGGGTAGGTGGCTGTGGCACAACCCCATCCGACCAGCCAGTCGCCGTCGCGCATCGAACCGGGGGCCGCGTTGCGCTTGCGCCAACCGAAAGCCTGGCTGGCGGCGTCGTAGCACGCCATCAGGTGGCGGCTCGTGTAAGCCTTACCGGTAACCCAATTCTTCTGTGTGTCGTTCACGCGCCGCAGTTCCACCGGGTCCATCGCCAGCTGCACCGCCAGTTCGTCGATCGCTGATTCCAGGGCGAACATTACCGGCACTTCTGGCGGCGAGCGCATGAAGATCGGCGGGTTGCGATCCGCCCGCACCATATGCGCCGTACTCATCACCGCCGGAAACGCATACATCGCCGAGGAGTTCTCGATGCCGCCATTGACATACGGATCACTGCGGCCGTTCAACTCCCACAGATCGTGGTGATAGGCGAGGAAGCGGCCGTCGCGCTGCGCCGCCAGCCGCACCCGGTGCTTCGTCTCGTGGCGGTGGCCGGAGATGGTGAACCCCTGATCGCGCGTGGCCACCAGCTTGACCGCCCGCCCGAGTTGGCGCGCGATCAACGCCACCAGCGCGCTACGCTGGGTGACCGCCCCCTTCGAGCCGAAAGCGCCACCGACGAAATCATTGATCACGCGGACCTTCTCCGCCGGGATGTCCAGCTGCTCGGCCAGCGCGCTGCGCAGGCCATAGACGAATTGCGTGGGCTCGTAGACCGTCAGCTCGTCGCCCAGCCACTGCGCGCTGGTCGCGAACAGTTCGATCGGATTATGGTGCTGGACCGGCGTCGTGTACTCGGCGTCGAACACCACCGGCGCGCTGCGAAAGGCGGCTTGCGCATCACCCAGCTTGGGGTCCGGGCGCATCGGCACCACGACCGCAGTACGCTGTTCGACCACGCCCGGGTCCCCGAAGGTGGCCGACGGCCTCAGGCGCTCATAGCGGATCGCCGCCTCCAGCAAGTGCGCGGCTTCCCGCGCCGCCTCGAAGGTCTCGGCGGTGACGACGGCAACGATCTGGCCGTCATGCATGATCTGCGGCCCGGCCAGTGGTGCAATCGAGGTCAACGCCGAGCCGCCGGCGAAGAAGTGCTTGATCGGTTTGAGCGCCGGCCGGTTGCGGTGGGTCATCACGTGCAACACGCCGGGCACCGCGCGCGCTGCCTTGTCGTCGATCGCCAGGATGCGCCCTTTGGCCACCGTACTGGTGACCAGATAGGCCGTCGCCGGGTTCACCAGCGGCATGTCCGCGGCATAGCGCGCCGCGCCGGTGACTTTCGCCCGTGCCTCACGACGCGGGATCGCCTGCCCCATGTTGGTCTGTTGTTCCGGGACCGGGGACGTCATGCTGCCATCTCCATCGTCTGTGCCTGCAGCAGCGCGCGTACCAGGGTCTGCTGGCTGAGCGGGACGCGAAACGCGTTGTGCTCGCGCGTTCGTGCCCCGGCGAATGCGGCGCGCGCAGCCTCGGTCGCACTCGCTTCATTCAACACCTTGCCGGTGAGCAGCGCTTCGGCTTCGCGCGCGCGCCACGGCACGGCGACCGGGCCGCCCAGGCCGATACGCACCTCGCGCACGGTAGCGCCGTCCATTTGCAGCGCCACTGCGGCACTGGCCAGCGCGAACTCATAGGACGCCCGGTCGCGCACCTTGAGATAGAGCGAGCGGCGGGTGTAGGGCCCTGCAGGCACGTTGAACGAAGTGATCAACTCGCCCGGCTGCAGCTGGGTCTCGATGTGCGGCGTGCTGCCGGGCAGGCGATGCAGTTCGGCAAAGCGAAACCGCCTCAGCCCGCCCGGACCGACGGTCTCCACTGTCGCGTCCAGCGCCACCAGCGCCGTCGCCCAATCACCCGGATAGCTTGCAATGCACTGCTCGGAGGTGCCCAGCACGGCGTGCCACCGGTTGACGCCCTCCAGCGCCGAGCAGCCACTGCCCGGCTCGCGCTTGTTGCATGGCCAGCTGGTGTCCCGGAAGTAGCTGCAACGAGTTCGCTGCAGCACATTGCCCCCGACGAAGGCCATGTTGCGAATCTGCTGCGAGGCTGCCAGCCACAGTGACTGTGACAGCACCGGGTAGTAGCGGCGCACTGCGGCGTCGTCTGCGACCTGGCGCATCGTCGCCAGCGCGCCGATGCGCAGGCCTTCCGCGCTCATCTGCACGCTACGCAAGCCTGGTTCGTCAAGGCGCGAGATGTCGACCAACGTGGTCGGGCGCATCACGTCCAGCTTCATCAGGTCGATCAGCGTCGTTCCCCCACCGAGAAACTGGACCGGCGCCAAAGTCAGGGCGCCATCGTCCACGCCGTCCTGGCGGGGGGGAGCGCTGCGGAGGGCCGCATTCACCGCTGAGGGAACATCCGCCGCCGCGGTATAGGCGAAGGGTTTCATCGCGCGCCCTTCATCTGCGGTGCGGCCTGCCGGATGGCGGCCACGATGTTCGGATACGCGGCGCACCGGCAGAGGTTACCGCTCATGTACTCGCGGATCTCGGTGTCGTTGGCGGTACGGCCTTCAGTGACACACGCTACCGCGCTCATGATCTGCCCGGGGGTGCAATAGCCGCACTGGAAGGCGTCGTTGTCGATGAACGCCTGCTGCATCGGGTGCAGCGCGTCGCCGACTGTCGTGCCCCTCATCGTTGCCAGGCCTTCGATGGTGGTGACCGCCCGGCCCTGCGCCTGCGCCGCCAGTGTGAGGCAGGCCAGCACACGCTCGCCGTCGATCAATACCGTGCACGCCCCGCACTGGCCATGGTCACAACCCTTCTTCGAGCCGGCCAGACGCAGCGCCTCGCGTAGCGCGTCCAGCAATGTGGTTCGAGCATCGAGCTGCACCCGATGCTCGCTGCCGTTGACCCGCAGCGTCAGCGGTAACACCGCTGACGGGGGTAGCGATGCGATTGCCACCGGCGGCACGGGGTCGTCGGGGCGCAACCCGCCAGGCGCGGCGCAGCCTGCCGCCAGGCCGACGACCGGCAGCGTGGCGCTGACCGCGCTCGTCAACAGGAATCGTCGTCGCGACGACTTGATGTCGGAACTTTCTTTTGCGGCCATGCGAGCTGCTCCTTCATCCGCCGTCGACAGAATGTGCCGCCACCTGCAGCCGGGCGCGTTCCTGGATCGGTTTCAAATCCGGGAGGCGAACGACGCCCGCGTCTCCCGGGGGTCAACGCAAGACGCAGGCCCGTCGGCCGCAACGGCGAGAGGCGCTCACGCGCTCCTTGAGCGCGCTACGCGGACGTTGCGAAAACCTTTACCGGCTGCACGTTGATGATCTGCAGATCGTGAAAGGCTAAAGTCGTCCTGCCCCTCAGAGCCAGCGCTGTACTGCCTCAGCTGTATCAGTCGGGTTAGTGTTAAAGCACAGCTTGGCTTGAGGTGCGTGCGTGTGCACGACGTTTATCAACTTTTCGAACAATAGAAAATTTCCTGCGATCGTTCGGACGCCGGCCCCGATCAAGATGCAGTCGAACCGCTTCTGCTGCAGTCGGTTTCGAACAACTTCCTCAGCAGTTTCGCCAAAATCGGTAAGACACATTTGTACCTCGTAGCCACGATCAGTCAAGCTGTCTTCGGAAGCTTTGAGGCCGGCCAATACCTTTGCCGCGTTCATGCCAGGGTAAGCGGCGTAGTCGGGGTCAGAGAAATCAATGAGCGTTGGTTGCAGGCCAATTACCAGCACACTTCTCTTGTCTGTCATATCTTTCTCCGGATAGTCTGTGAGTGAGGGAAGGCAAGCGAGGTATCGATCGTGTACTGGCAGCGGGCAAAGTTGACGGGCTGCGCTTCACCGACGGGGCGCTTCTCGTAGAATGGGTCGATTGTGCTGTACTTACCATGATCTTTGAAGCGCCAGTCGCTCTGGCTTATCTGGGTGTCGGCAATGAACGCCGCATTGCTCAGGTCACGCAACACCCGCCAACAGGGGCACTACTCGCGCCGTCTGGTTCCTTCTTGCCTGCTGCTACCCACGCCTCGCGCATCTTGATGAACGTTTCGACCGCGGCAGTGACCACTTCGGCCTGCCGCGACGGGCTGACGGCGGATGCCGCCAGCGCGCTACGAAACGACTTCCACATCGCCCTAGTATGCTCGCCATAGCCGTTGAAGAAACCTGCGCCGTGGCAGGCATCCAGCCCGAGGGCGCGGTCCAGATGTCGCAATGTCGCAAGATGACCTGCTCCCCCAAGGTGGCGCCTTCCAGCACATACAGGCAGCCGAACCTGCGGGCCGGCGTGTCCAGCACTGGCAGTGCATGTCCGCTATACGACGGCAGGCTTCGCAGATCCTCCACCCCCAGATCGCTCAGGTCGCGATCAATCAGGTGCGTCTTGCGCCGCGCCTCCAAGTCGCCGCCCCACACCCCCCAACCGTTGGCAGCGGCGAGCGTGGCTTCCACCGGCGCGTAGAATGCATGAAAACACAGCAGGCGATCTCGGTATGTCAGCCTGTCTACAGCGGCATCCATCAGGCCCAGTACCGCCTCGATTCTGTCGTGTTCGGCACGCGTTCGGGATTTGAGCCGGAACGACTGCCCCGACTTTCCGGTCCGCTCAACTGCGCAGGAACTTGAGGACGTCTGCGATGAGCCGGTCCTTGTCACTGGCGAACAAGCCGTGCGGCGCCCCGTCGTATTCAATGAACTGCGCATGCGCGATCCCCTTCGCCGCCCTGCGGCTCGACGCATCGATCGGGACGGTCTTGTCAGCCGTGCCGTGGATGATCAGGGTTGGCACCGTGAATGCCGCCATATCAGCCCGGAAGTCGGTCGTCGCGAAGGCCTTGGCGCACGCCAGGGTCGGTCTCAGCCCCGCCTGCATCGAGACCGCGCACGCCCACTGGACCATCTCGCAGCTGACCGGGTGGGCCACCAGCCCGACGCCGAAGAAGTCCTTGAAGAAGTCAGGCCAGAAGTGTGCCCGGTCCGCCCTCACTGCCGCGGTCATCGCGTCGAACACCGACTGCTCGACGCCGTCCGGATTGTCGTCCGTCTTCAGCAGGTACGGCAGCACCGATGACACCAGAATCGCCTGCTTGACCTGACTGCCCTCGTAGCGCGACATGTAGCGTGCGACCTCGCCTCCGCCCATCGAGAACCCGAGCACGGTCGCATCCCGTGCGCGGGTCGTTTCCAGCACTGCGGCCAGATCGCCGGCAAGCGTGTTGTAGTCGTAGCCCGTCGACGGCTGATCGGAGCGCCCGAAACCTCGCCGGTCGTAGCTGATGGCGCACATCCCAGCCTCTGCGATGGCATGCGACAGGTCATCGAAGCTGTCTGCGGACAATGGCCAGCCATGACACATGACGACCGGCCGCCCCTGGCCCCACTGCTTGAAATAGAGTCTGGTGCCGTCGTCGGTCGTGGCATAGGGCATGGTCGTCCCCGATCGTTAGTGAGACCCTCAGCCCACGCAAGCACCGTTCCTCGCCAGCGCGTTGGCGCGGCAGCGGACGCGCGATGAAGGCGCCCCCTGCTGGCCTCAGGTGGCACCCGGGCACGATTGCTGCCCGCATCGCTTCTTTGCAGTTGACACTTTTTATCCCTTGATGCGTCACAAGACATCCGGGCTATCCTCATCGGTCAACGACGCCTACAAGGGCTGACGGGGCTTATGGCCGTACTCGAATTGCGTTCACCCGGGCTATATTGTCCGGCTGGCGATTTCTACATCGACCCCTGGCGCGCTGTCGACCGTGCCGTGCTCACCCACGCCCATGCCGATCACGCCCGGCGCGGGCATCAACGCTACCTGGCACAGCGCGGCGCCCTGGGCGTGCTGCGCACACGCCTGGGTGAGGTGGCGATTCAGGGTGTCGACTATGGGGAGCAGATTCGCATCGGCGACGCGAACGTGTCCCTGCACCCGGCTGGTCATGTGCTCGGCTCTTCGCAGGTGCGGGTCGAAGTTCATGGCGAGATCTGGGCGGTGACCGGGGACTACAAGCTCGATGCCGATCCGACCTGTGTGCCGTTCGAACCGGTGCACGCGCACACGCTGATCACCGAATCGACCTTCGGTCTGCCGGTGTATCGCTGGCTCGACAACGCGCAGCTGTTCGCGCAGATCGACGACTGGTGGCGCGCCAACGCCGAGTCGGGTCGCCCGAGCGTGATCCATGCCTATGCGTTCGGCAAGGCGCAGCGCATTCTGGCAAGCGTCGATGCGTCGATTGGTCCGATCGTCTGCCATGGTGCGGTCGAAGCGCTCAACCGGTGCTACCGCGAGGCCGGGGTCAGTCTGCCCGCAACCCATCTGGTGAGCGACATCGCCGATCGCCGCGAACTGCAGCGCGCGCTGGTCGTCGCACCGCCGTCCGCCCAGGGCAGTCCGTGGATACGCCGCTTCGCCGGGTACTCGGATGCCTTCGCCTCCGGCTGGATGCAGTTGCGCGGTGCGCGCCGGCGCCGCGGCGTCGACCGCGGCTTCGTAGTGTCAGATCACGCGGACTGGCCAGGGTTGAATCGCGCGATCGAGGCAAGCGGTGCGCATTGCGTCTATGTGACCCACGGCTATGCCGCATCGATGGCGCGCTATCTATGCGAACACGGACTGGATGGCAGGACCTTCGACACCCACGAGTTCGATGCGCAGTATGCCGGTGATCAGGACGAGCCCAGCGGGAGCGCACCGGCAGTGACGGAAGCGGCCGCGGTGACCAAGAACGCGCCAGCGGAACCCGAGGCTCCCGAAAACAGCGGGCTTGTGTCTTAGCGATCCTCGCGGGTACGCCAAAGCGCAAGGATGGAGACCGCTTTAGCGTCACCCTCATAGCGCACTCTGCAGGCGGATGGCGCTCACGAACCAAGCTCCCATCGCACGATCCAGCCCTGCGGTGCGCCAGGCAAGCGGCGCAGGGCGGGCCGCAGGTACGCGCTAAACGGGTGAGGCCGCAACCAGGTGCTCGGACAAGAACCAGACCTGCAGCTCGTTGCAGCGCACGACCTGGCTTACAAGCAGATCACTGGTGCCCGCGTCGCCACCGTCATCGGCCTTTTCACTTTCTGCGCGGGCCAGCTTGAGGATCATGGTGTGAGCGTCGATCAACCTGGACAGCTGGACAGCGGCGGGCTCGCGCCCGCGGGGCACCCGCGGGATGCGGGTTTCTTCCGCTATGTCGGCGGCCATGGCCAGCGACACACCACCCAGCGTCTGGATACGCTCGGCGATGGCATCGACTAACTCTACCTGAGCCTCATAGTGTTTGTCATACATCAGGTGCAGCTGGTTGAAGGTTGGACCGACAACCTGCCAGTGGTGCTTTTTGTACATATCGCGCAACGTGATGCTGTCAGCGAGCACCTGGTTCAAGGAGCCGACGCTTTGCTTGACGACCTCGCCGGCCATGCCATGGGGCATGGAAACAATTTCGCCGTAACGCTGCGTCTCTTGCGCACCGCCTTTGCTTTGCTGATGCAGCAGCGGCTTGGTTGCGGCGTGTTGGGCGGCCAGCAGGCTCGCGCCCTGGGAAGTGGACTTCTTGGTAGCCATCGGTAGCACCTCGAGGTTGAGATCCTGTTCTCGCACAATTTGTGCCTGTGGTCGGACGGGGGTGGAGCAACGCCCACAGCGGGGCAGACTGCGTACCGCTCCGCCCTCCACCGCTTCGCCGCGTTGAGCATGCGTGCAGGAACGTCTCTCGAGATACGCGAAACGAGGCGAAATGCATCATTTCCCTTGTCAGGCACAGTGATCGCGCCGAAGCCGAACTGGATGCCGACCCGTCGGTCGCGCAGTTACGGCCTTTTCCGGATGCCCGTTTCGATCAAGAGATAGCGCTCCACATCTTCCACGTACTTCGGATCATTCAAGTCCGGCCAGCGATTTTTGTCGAACACGCGTTTGGTGTCGAGCTTGGACTTGTCGAGATCCATAACCAGATCGTTCCTGTCGCCTGGATAGGTAAATGCCCGCATCGGCACCGCGAGCAGCTTTTCCTTCAAGTTCCACGAGCGGTCGAACTCGATAACGGCGTAATGAATGCGCCCGTTGCCCATGTTGACCACAATGTCTATGACCTCGCCCACATCATTGCCGGCGCGATCGTTGACGTCCTTGCCGAGGAGCTCACTCGCACGCCGGAGCTTCTGACCAGGCATCGGCTTCAGCGACACCGTGGCACCGTAGTAGCGATCCACAGTACCACGGTACTTGGCCCACTCCGGCCACCTGTCGCGTGCAAATCCGGGGGCAGCCTTGAGTTGGGCGGCATCCACATTCAGGACGAGATCGTCGCGGTCTGCCGAGGTCTTGAACACGCCCACCGGGTAGGCGAACAGTTTCTCGCCCAGCCCCAGGAATCCGCCGAATTCGAGCACTGCGTAGTACACGCGCTCATTGGCGACATCTACGATAAGGTCTCTGATCTCGCCAAGATTCTCGCCCTTGGCATTTCTGACGTTCATGCCGATCATCGTGCTGGCGCGAATGTAGCGTGACGCATTCTGGTTCTTGGTCTGAGTCTTCATCCCCGCTTTGTCTGCACCGGTGGCGATCGACGGCGACATCGATGCCATGGCTGCGGCGGCAGAAACACATAACACTGCGATCAGCTTCTTCTGGAATGGAATGTTCATCGTTGAGTCCCTATGGATGATCAATGTTGCTTTGTCCGACGCACTGTCGAAAGCGTCACTTAATGCGCTCCGACGCATGTTTCCTGGGTTTTGTTCATGTCGTTTGCCTCGCTGTCCATTTCGCAGTACAGCTACGTTAGCTCCGAACAGATCCGCAAGAAGTGGACCCGCGCGAACACTCCGGTCTGAACTCCTGCTAACGGCGAAGCCCTCTCGTTGTCCTGGCGTCGCCTTTGTGCGTTTGTTTTTATCGTCAGAGTGACCGTTGCCCTGGAGGACATCCCCTCGACAGATGTCGATCGTCCTCGACAGATCCTTTCTTCTGCATGGTCATTTGCAAGCGATTGATCGTGCTGCACAACTTCATGACACACTCGAAACCGATTCCAGACAGCGACCGGCATCGTGTGCGAACGACAGAAGAAGTTGCAACAGGGCTGCACAGCCGCATTGACGGCGGAAGTGGCGCCGGACCAGGGCGCGCCAGCGGCACGCCCGGGTGCCGACAGCACTGGCGGAGAAGCCGACGGTGCGTGAGTTTGCTGCGCTTTACCGCGCACTCGATGGCACCACCTCAACCGTCGACAAGCGCAGCGCGCTGGCTGGCTATTTCGCCACCGCGGCGCCTGCGGATGCCGCCTGGGCGGTACATTTTCTGAGCGGCAACCGCCCCCCCCTGCCAGTGCCGACCCGGACGCTGCGCACCCTTGCTGCCCGTCGGGCGCAGATCCCGGACTGGCTGTTCGAAGAAAGTTACCAGGCAGTCGGAGATCTGGCCGAGACCATCGCCCATCTGCTGCCGCCCCCCGTGGGCGAACCCAGCGACCTGCCGCTGCATGTATGGATCGAGCAGCGGCTGCTCGGGCTTCGCGCGTTGGCCGCTGACCTGCTCGAGCCGAGACTGCTGGGCTGGTGGGATGAACTCGATACCGATCAGCGCTTCGTCTGGAACAAGCTGCTCACCGGCGGCTTCCGGGTCGGTGTCTCCCGGCAGCTGGTGGTGCAGGCAGTCGCCCAGGCGAGTGCACTGCCGGTGCAGACCATCGCCGAGCGGCTGATCGGGCACTGGCAGCCCAAGCCTGAGGCCTGGCTTCGATTGATCGATCAGCAACAGCAGCAGACGCCCACCGGTCGGCCCTATCCATTCTTTCTCGCCCAACCCCTGAGCGTCCCGGTGGAGTCGCTCGGTGCGCGCAACCAGTGGGCGGCCGAATGGAAGTGGGACGGCATCCGTGCCCAGATCATCTGCCGCGCCGGGGAAGTGCATGTCTGGACGCGCGGCGAGGAACTGGTGACCGAACGCTTTCCGGAAGTGGTCCAGGCCATGGGTGCCTTGCCGGCGGGCTGCGTACTCGATGGAGAACTGGTGGCCTGGCGCGACGGGCAGGTCGCGCCGTTTGCGCTGCTGCAGCAGCGCATCGGCCGGCGCAGCCTGAGCGCAGCAGTGCTTGCGCGGGCGCCGGTCGCGTTCATCGCCTACGACCTGCTCGAGCAGGACGGGAACGATCTGCGTGCACAACCATTCAGCGCGCGGCGTGGGCGGCTCGAACCGCTTCTGGCCTCCGTGGCAGGCGACTCGCTCAGCATCTCGCCGCTGATCGAGGCCGACAGATGGGACGCCCTTGCCACGCAGCGACTGCAGGCGCGTGAACGCGGCGTCGAGGGCTTGATGCTGAAGCGCCTTGATTCGGCCTATGGCGTGGGCCGCACCCGGTCGAGCCCGCTTGGCGAATGGTGGAAGTGGAAGCTCGATCCGCTGTCGGTGGATGCCGTGCTGATCTATGCCCAGCGCGGGCACGGCCGACGCGCGAGTCTGTACACCGACTACACGTTCGCGCTCTGGCAGGACGACACCCTGGTGCCATTTGCCAAGGCCTACTCCGGGCTCACCGATGCCGAGATCGCCGAAGTCGACGCGTTCATCCGGCAACATACGGTGGAGAAGTTCGGACCGGTGCGCTCGGTGACACCGAGGTTGGTGTGCGAAATCGGCTTCGAGGGCATTGCCGCCAGTACGCGCCACAAGTCTGGCGTGGCGGTTCGCTTTCCGCGCATCCTGCGTCTGCGCCGGGACAAGCCGATCGAGCAGGCCGACACCCTCGCCCATCTGCGCTCGCTCGGCGCGGTGCTCTGATGAACCTCTACCAGCCTCGCGCAGACTTGACCGCTGCACCCAGGGGGGCGAAGCCGAACACCGCGGCCCGTGCGCCCACTTGATCCGGCTGCCGCCCCGGCTCAGCGCGTGGTTCGCCGGTCGGGGCTGGAAGCCGTTCGCCTTCCAGCGGGAAGTGTGGAACTTCTACGCCGAAGGGCGCAGCGGTCTGCTGCATGCGACCACCGGCTCGGGCAAGACCTATGCGGTCTGGTTCGCGCCGCTGATCGAAGCCCTGCGCGCTGGCGCGGCGTCCAATGCACGCCGGCCGTACACCGTGCTCTGGATCACGCCGATGCGGGCACTGGCGGCTGACACCGCACGCGCACTGGCCCAGCCATTGACCGAACTCGGACTGGACTGGACGGCCGCGCTGCGCACCGGCGACACCTCGTCGACCGAGCGTGCCCGCCAGCGTCGAAAGCCCCCTGATGCCCTGGTCACCACGCCGGAGAGTCTCACCCTGATGCTGTCTCAGGCCGATGCAGCCGAGCGTCTGTGCAACGTGCGATTGATCGTGGTCGACGAGTGGCATGAGCTCATCGGGTCCAAGCGCGGGGTGCAGACCCAGCTCGCGATCGCACGCATCGCGCGCTGGAGTCCGGCACTGCGCGTGTGGGGGCTTTCGGCCACCATCGGCAATCTCGATCAGGCGCGCGCGGCGCTGCTGGGCTCGCGGCTCGAGGGTAGCGTCCACGTGCAGGGCCAGATTCCGAAACCGGTGGTGGTCGATACGGTGTTGCCGGTGACCCAGGATCGCTTCCCCTGGGCCGGGCATCTTGGCATGAGCATGGTCGAGCCGGTGGCGCGCCAGATCGAGCAGGCCTCGACCACGTTGGTGTTCACCAATGTGCGTTCGCAGGCAGAGTTGTGGTACCAGGCGCTGCTGGAAGCGCGTCCGCAATGGGCCGGGCTGATCGCGCTGCATCACGGCTCGCTCGACCGCAAGCTGCGCGACTGGGTCGAGCTCGGTCTCAAGGAAGCACGGCTGAAGGCGGTGGTGTGTACCTCGTCGCTGGATCTCGGGGTGGACTTCCTGCCGGTGGAGCGGGTGATCCAGATCGGTAGCCCGAAGGGTATCGCCCGTCTGTTGCAGCGCGCGGGGCGCTCCGGTCATGCGCCGGGGCGGGTGTCGCGCATCTCGTGCGTACCCACCCACAGTTTCGAGCTGATCGAAGCAGCAGCCGCACGCATCGCTGCCGGCGAGCGGCGAATCGAAGCGCGTGTCCCGCCGGAGCAGCCGGTCGACGTGCTGGTGCAGCATCTGGTCACCATCGCGCTGGGCGGCGGCTTCGCGCCCGATGCCCTGTACGACGAAGTGCGCACCACGTATGCCTATCGGGATCTGTTGCGCGCGACCTTCGACTGGGCGCTCGACTTCGTGACTCGCGGCGGCGCGCTGGCGGCCTATCCCGAATATCGGCGGGTGGTGGCTGACGACGAGGGCGTGTACCGGGTTCCCGACCGCACGATCGCGCGACGGCACCGGATGTCGATCGGCACCATCACCGCTGACAGCGCGATGCAGGTGCGCTTCTTGAGCGGCGGTCGCATCGGAACGGTCGAAGAGTCGTTCATCAGTCGCCTCAAGCCTGGCCAGGCGTTTCTTTTCGGCGGCCGCCTGCTGGCTCTGAAGCGCGTGCGCGAGATGACCGCTTATGTCGAGCGGGC
>Ga0105046_10010676_pt1 | contig 14287 bp, 12 predicted proteins | sample MAT03_FD_78385 | JGI IMG/M metagenome (GOLD analysis project Ga0105046, IMG submission 78385) | Freshwater microbial communities from Lake Fryxell liftoff mats and glacier meltwater in Antarctica - MAT-03 (megahit assembly) | ecosystem: Environmental > Aquatic > Freshwater > Ice > Liftoff... | reverse complement strand
GATGCAATCGTGCAAGTTATTCCTGAATATACGCTTACGGATTTCGGGATTCTGCTCCCCCCTGAATTGTGCCGGGGGGAGGGGGGGGTGCCACATCGAGGGCACAAAAGTCCGTTTGAACGACGCAACCGTTAGCCGATACTCCTCCCTCTCGCCGTATATCAATGGGAAGTTGCAGCCGGGCCACGATTCCGCCGGGCCGTTCGGCTGAATTTTGTTCGCAGCGGCATCGAAACCCATGAAAGTATTCCTTTACGAGCACATCACCGCGACTTCCAACACGAACGATCCCCTCTACCGCGAAGGCGCGGTAATTCGGGACGCTGTGCGGGAGGATTTCGCCCGCATCAATGGCGTCGAATTGATCGAAGGCACGTTCGACGATGCGGTTCGATTCGCGGACGCCACGTTGCTGATCGCTCCGGAAACCGATGGCGTTCTCGAAAAGCTCGCACGGAACATATTGAAGCTCGGCGGCAAACTCCTCGGGTCGCAGCCGGAGGCGATCCGCCTTGCTGCGGATAAGTTCGCCTTGGCCCAACGTTGGCTGGAAGTTGGAATCCCCACACCGCCGACGGTTCTCGCTTACCCCGGATATTCTCAATTCCCCGCCGTTGTGAAGCCCAGGGACGGCGCCGGTTCCGAAAGGATGGCTCTCGTTCTCAATGCCGAGGAGTACGAACGCTGCCGGAGCGGATCACCTTCCGGGATGATCGCGCAACCATTCATCCCCGGCATCCCGGCGAGCATCGCATTCTTGGTCGGCACGCAACGAATCCTCCCACTTTGCCCCACGCGGCAAATTCTCGGTGGCGAAGGTGGTTTCCATTACCTCGGCGGAGAACTTCCCCTTTCCCCGGCGCTAGCCGAACGGGCGATCCGCTTGGGGCGAGCCGCGTTGGAAGCGGCGGGCGAAGGCTTCCTCGGTTACGTTGGGATCGATCTGATTCTTAGCGATGCGGGGGATTTCGCGGTTGAGATCAACCCGAGATTCACTACCTCGTACGTCGGGTTGAGGGCGGCCACGGATACGAACTTGATCGAAGCGATGTTGCGAATCAACGTTGGCAACTCGATCCGAGCGATCCCCTGGTACGATGGGAAAGTGGCTTGGGATTCGGTTTTCCGAGCGATTCGTTCCCCTTGAAAGATTTTCCCCTTTCTTTTCGATCGCCCGCGGGTATACTCAAATTGCACGTTGGGGATGTACCCATCGCGCAGGAAAGTCTCGGATGGGTCGTTGTGCGTTGCGTCGGTTAGCTGAACGGGCGAATTGTTCGGAGTTGGGTTTTACCATCCTCTGCAAGAAAATCTCCACTCTGCTCTGCCGGAACGTTTTTGGCGACTCCCCCACCATATTTGTCGAACGATGCTCCAGAACATTTCTCAGCGCGTCTGCCAATCCGGTGTGGGTCATCTTGTCGGTGCGGTGTATGCACCCCATCCGTCGCTTCTCCGTGTCGCCGCAGTGCGGTGACCGCCTTCGAGTAGCGGGCGTCCACAAGGCCAGTAAGGCCGGATGCCTCGAGGATTTAGCATGAAGAGTTTGTATGTCGGCAATCTGGCGTTCACCACCACGGGCGAAGATCTCGCGCAAGCGTTCGCCCAGTTCGGAACGGTCGTGAAAGCCCAAGTCGTTCAAGACCGCGAAACCGGCCGCTCCCGCGGGTTCGGGTTCGTCGAGATGACCGACGGTACCGAAGCCGCCATTCAGGCGATGAACGATACCGAATTCCAAGGCCGTCGCTTGACGGTCAATGAAGCCAAGCCCCGCGAAGAACGCCCCCGTGGCGGCGGCGGCGGTGGTGGTTATGGCGGTGGCGGTGGCGGCGGTGGAGGCCGAGGTGGCTACGGCGGCGGTGGCGGCGGCGACCGTTACTAAATCGTAACAACGAAGGCCGACGGGAATCTCCCGTCGGCCTTTTTTTGTAGGGTGGGCTTCTGCCCAACATTATCCGCGGTCGACAGTGCCACCCTAATTCCCGACCGGAATTGTTTGGGCACGATCCGGGCCGACGGAAACGACGAAGATCGGCAACTCCACGAGTTCGCGGATGCGTTCGACGTAATTCCTCGCGGCGGCGGGAAGTTCCGCGTAAGTTCGAATGCCGGTGAGATTCTCGTTCCAGCCCGCCAGTGTTTCATACACTGGCGTGCAACGCTCCAACGCATGAGCATCACTGGGGAAGTGATCGACTCGTTGGCCATCGCATTCGTAGTGGGTACATAGCTTCACTTCGGGCAATCCGCTCAACACGTCCAGCAGCATCACCGAGATTTCATCAGCCCCGGCGAGCGCCGCGGTATATCGCACGGCCACGGCATCGAACCAACCGACGCGGCGCGGCCGACCGGTCACAGTGCCATATTCCCGGCCGATCTTACGAATGCGTTCGCCCGTATCGTTATTCAACTCTGTGGGGAACGGCCCGCCGCCGACGCGGGTGGTGTATGCCTTCACCACGCCGATGATACGGCCCACATTCCGGCTCGGCACGCCCGACCCGGCCCAGATACCCGAGGGCAAACTGCTGCTACTCGTTACATACGGGTACGTGCCGTGGTCGACGTCGAGGAGCGAACCCTGGGCGGCTTCAAAGAGCATGTTCTTGTTCTGCTTCAACGCGGTGTGCAGCAGTTGCACCGTATCGCCGACGTGCGGGGCGAGGTGCTTCGCGTAACCGAGGTATTCCTCGGCCAAAGTGTCCGCGTCGAATTGTTTGGCGGAATCGTGCATGGCCTTCAGCATGCGGTTCTTGATCGGCACGATCTGACGCAAACGCAACCGCAGATGCTCGGCATTCAACAACTCCCCCACGCGGATGGCATGCCGTCGGCCGACTTTATCTTGGTAGCACGGCCCGATGCCACGGCCGGTGGTGCCGATCTTGCCGTCGCCGCTCTCGGCCTCCGCCAGGCGTTCCTCTTCCATGTGGTAGGGGAAAATCACGTGGGCGTGATCGCTGAGCACGAGGTTCTTACCGACGCTCACCCCGGCTTTGGTGAGTTGATCCACTTCCTCGATGAACCGCACCGGATTGACCACGAGGCCGTTCCCGATCACCGAGGTGACGTGCGGCTTCAGCACACCCGTAGGCAATAGCGAAAGTTTGAACGTGCGATCCCCCCATACAATTGTGTGGCCGGCGTTCGCACCGCCGTTGTATCGAACGACGTATTCAAAACCGTCGCCGAGGAGATCGGTGATCTTGCCTTTGGCTTCATCGCCCCACTGCAAACCGACGACACACGTTGCGGGCATGGCAACTTTCGTGAAGAGGATCCATCGAAACGTACCCGATAAGGCTAGTTCCTCGATGTAAGCCGTCAAGGGTGGAATTGGCGAGCGTGCCGGTGCGTTTCGGGTACAATCGCCACAGTTCGTTCTTCCAACCGGGGTATCGCCGTGAATCGAATGTTTGGATTGCTCATTCTCGCTTTCATTCCGTGCGCGAACGCCGAGGAACCGCTGGCCAAAGCCATTGACGCGGTGATCGACGGCCCCGACTACAAGCAGGCCCACTGGGGGATCCTCATCGTGGATGCCAAGACGGGCGAAACGATTTACCAACGCAACGCGGAGAAGCTCTTCACCCCGGCAAGCACAACCAAACTTTATTCCTGCGCCGCCGCGATGATCGCATACGGGGCCGACCATCGATTCGTCACGCCTATCTATTCTAAAACCAAGATCGACCCGGACGGCATGTTGAAGGGGGATCTCATCCTCGTGGCCAGTGGCGATCTCGCCTTCGGAGGCCGTACGGGTAAGGATGGCAAACTCGAATTCGCCAACCAAGATCACACCTACGCCAACAGCGGCAATACCGAGACGAAGCTCACATCGGCGAACCCGCTTGCGGCCCTGCAAGATTTGGCCAAGCAATTGAAAGACGCCGGATTGAAGGAAGTCTCCGCGGAAGTTCTGATCGACGATCGACTCTTCGCTTCGGCCCGCAGCACCGGCAGCGGCCCCGATGCGATCTCCCCGATCATGGTGAACGACAACGTCGTGGACATCGTGATTACTCCCGCAGCGAAGGCGGGCGACCCGGCCAAGGTCGAATTGATCCCTGCAACGAAGGGAGTTCAAGTGGATATCGACGTGACCACCACCGGCACTTCGCAATCGCCGAGTATCACGCTCGCCTCGTCCGGCGTACATGCGTTCAGCATCCGCGGCCGCGTGCCGGTGGGCATGGCACCGATGATTCGGATTTACCCCCTTTCGGAACCGGCGCTCTTCGCCCGCACCTGTTTCATCGAATGCCTGCGCCGCGAAGGCATCCGAGTGATGGCCCCGATCCTCCGCCCCGCGAGCGAGAATTTCCCGGACGCGGGCGATTACGATCATTGGAACACGCTGGCCAAACACACATCCACGCCGCTCGGCGAAATGCTGAAAGTGACGCTGAAGGTGAGCCACAATTTGTACGCGAGCACCCTTCCCTGCTTGGTCGCGGCGAAGAAAGGCAAGCGCACATTGGGTGAAGGGTTGCGGGAACAGGGGAAGATTCTCAAGGAGTTGGGTGTGGATGTGGAAACGATTTCGTTTGCCGGGGGTGCGGGCGGCGCTTCCGCCGACGCGATCACACCGCGTGCGACGGTTCAACTGCTCGAAGCGCTGGCGAAGCGGAAGGATTGGCCGCAGTTCAAGGGTTGGTTACCCGAGATGGGGGTCGATGGCACCCTCGCGGGGATCGTGAAGGAAGAGAGCGGCGCCTACGGAAAGGTGTTCGCCAAGACCGGCACGCTCAGTTGGCACGACAGCATCAACGACCGCTTCCTCCTGAAAGGGAAAGCCTTGGCGGGCACGATGGCGACGAAGAGCGGCCGGGAGCTCTTTTTCGCTATGTTCGTGAACGACGTGCCGTTGCCCAAGGATATCGGCCCGACCCGCGAAGGCAAAGTGCTGGGCAAGTTGTGCGAAATCGTTTACGAAGGGGCGAAGTAATCGATCATCCGGATATCGGTCGGCTGCCACTCATTCCGCACTCGATTTCGTTCCGAAACCCTTGCGCTTGTTCCCCTCGTCGTCGTACGCATTCACGATCTTCGCAACGAGCGGATTACGAACGATGTCGATATCCTGCAAGTGGACGATGCTGATCCCTTCGATGTTCCGCAACCGCTGAACCGCGTCGGCCAAGCCGCTCTTCACTGTCCGCGGCAAATCGACCTGCGTCATATCCCCCGTCACGATCACTTTGGAATTCAGGCCCATCCGCGTGAGGAACATCTTCATCTGTGCCGCCGTAGCGTTCTGGCCTTCGTCCATAATGATGCACGCGTTGGAGAGTGTGCGGCCGCGCATGTAAGCGAGTGGCAGAATCTCGATGATGTCCGATTCCATGTATTTCTTCACGGTATCGACGTCCATGATCTCGTTGAGGGCGTCGAAAAGCGGCCGCAGGTACGGGTTGATCTTCGCGATCAGATCCCCCGGCAAGAAGCCGAGGCGTTCCCCCGCTTCCACGGCGGGCCGCACGAGCACGAGCTTTTTCACTTGGTGCGTTTTCAACAGCATCACCGCGTAGGCGATGGCGAGGTACGTCTTCCCGGTTCCGGCAGGGCCGACGGAAATCACGATATCGTGCGTTTTCAGGGCTTGCACGTACAAACCTTGGCCGTCGGTTCGCGGTCGCACTTGCTTTCCGGAATCCATGGTGGTTACGGGCGTGGCCCCGGTTCGCGGATCGCCCCCCTTCACCACTTCCAGTACGGAGCGGACATCCTCGGGTAGCAATCTCCCGGCTTTCCGCAACACTTGGCGGAGTTGTTGGATCGCCCGTTCGGCTTGAACCACGGCTTCTTCCGGTCCGTCGAGTTGGAGCGTATCGCCGCGGGCGACTACTTTCACGCCGAGGGCATCGCGGATGCTACGGAGGAATTGATCGCGCGGGCCAAATAGGATCACCGCTTCTTCGCGGCTATCGAGGGTAAGGTTGCGGTGAATGCTGGCGGTTTCGGGCATGTAAGGCTCGTTCGGGAAGAATCGCAAAGAACATGATAGGCGGGAACGGGTAACGGTTCGCGGTTATGCATTGACTCAGCTGTTACGCAGCATGAACCAGAGGTACGCCACCGGCCCGGCGAAGAGGATCGAATCGATCACGTCGAGCAAACCGCCGAAGCCGGGGATGCTGCGCGACGCATCTTTGGTTTGGCCGTCCCGTTTGATGAGCGATTCCGCGAGATCGCCAAGTACGCCGAAGAAGCCGACCACGGCGCCGAAGAGGATCGCTTCCACCAGCCCGGCTTTGAATATCGGCCGCACTTGATCGACGGTCACGGCGACGAAAATCGACATCGCGATCCCGCCGAGGAAACCTTCCCACGTTTTCTTCGGGCTGAGCTTCGGCGTGAACGGGTGCCGTCCGAAGAATCGACCGGCGAAGTAGGCGCCGATATCCCCGCACTTGGGTACGAAGATGGCGAGCGCCAGCATTTCCTTGGAGTACTCGGGGTGCAACCAGCGAATTTTCAGGAACATGGCGGGGAGCACACCGAGATAGACGAAACCGAGTGCGGTGTACGCCACACGTTCGGTGTTCTCCCCCGGTTTCTCGAAGTAAATCATTTCGACAACGAATGCCCCGATCACGAACGCGGTGAACGCCGAGAAGAGCGGTTGCCAATTGGCCGGGCCCCACTCCCGATCGAAGTGCTGTTCGTACGCGGCTTGGGCGAAATTCGTGAGCAGAATCCCCGCGATACCGAGAAGGAAGAATCGCGGGCGCGGCCGCGATTCTGGGGCGATCATCGATCGGAATTCGCGGGCGGCGAGGAAGCCCACCCCCGCCACGGTGATTGCGAACAGCGGGTAGTACGGGGCGAGGTACGCATCCCCGTAGAGCAGCGCCCCGGCGATGCCGGCCATGAGGAAGCCGAAGATCAAACGTTTACTCAGCATAGGCGGATCACCGGTTTCATACGGCACCGCGAATGTTTTCAAGGCCACCGAAGCGACGATCCCGTCCGGCAAAGGATCGGCAGGCATCGTGCAGCGCTTCGGCATCGAATTCCGGCCAGCATATCTGCGTCACCCAAAGCTCGGCATAGGAGATCTGCCAGAGCAGATAATTGCTGATCCGCATTTCCCCGGCGGTGCGAATCAGCAGATCGGGATCGCGCATCCCCGAAGTATACAGTGCTCCGGAGATGTCTTCTTCGTCGATGGCGTTCGGTGCAAGTTCTCCACGCTTCACCCGTTCCGCCAATGCCCGCACTGCATCCACGATTTCCATGCGGCTGCCGTAGTTGATGGCCAAGCAAAGAGTCAACCCGGTATTCCCGGCACTCAATCGAATGCTTTCATCCATTTCCGCTTGAACATCCGCCGGGATGCCTTCGCGGCGGCCGATCACTCGGAAGCGGATATTCTGATCGAGGATCAACTGCCGTTCGTCGAGCAGATACTGTTTGAGCAATGCCATGAGGAATTCGACCTCGGCGGCGGGTCGCTTCCAGTTCTCGGCGCTGAAGCAATAGAGGGTGAGTTGTTCGATTCCCAACTTGCAGCATTCGGTTACGGTCGCCCGGACAACGTCGGCCCCGCGGAGGTGCCCTTCGATCCGTTCGTTTCCGCGTTCGACGGCCCAACGGCCGTTGCCATCCATGATAATAGCGATGTGCCGGGGCAACCGATCGGGATCGACCGCGACGCTCCGGCAATACTCGGCGCTGTTGTTGTGAACCGGCGGCATTCTCACCTCACCTCCCCTAACCATCTATATAGGGAGGCGACCGGCAATTTACTTCTCCGCCCGCGACAACGCTACCGCGGTGGCATCACCGAGATCGGCAAAGCCGGTATCGTTCCATCCGGTGTCGGAGTAACCCGGATCGGCGGGGTGTTCGCTGGTACGGCCGGGCGAATGTTCAGGATTTCCGCATCGGGTCGGATCGGCGTCGCCACGCGCGGATCCCATGGGGTAACAGTTCCCGGCAAGGCGATGGTCGGAGACGCTTTCGCCGCTTCCATGGCCGGCATTTGGCTCGGCTTCGGCGGGGCCGAAGGACTTGCGACCGGGCCTGGTAGCGGAGTCGGCAGGGGTTGCGGTGCCGCATTCACCCCCGGCATCGGCAGAGCGTCGATCGGCGTGGGCTGGTAACGGTCGAGGCCAGTCAGCGGCAACTCGGCGGGGTGCTCCCGCAACTTCAAGCCCGCAGCGCGGGCGCGGAAGTGATCCGACGCCTTCTTCTGCACGAACGCGGGGAGCGGCCCTTCCGATACGCTCACGTGGTTATAGCGTTGGATGGTTCCCTTGGCGTATTCGATCTGGGCGAGGGCCGAGTTGTAGTTCGCGATGGCGCGGAATTCGTCGGAGATGGCGTTCGAGAAGTCCCGCAGGGCGATGATGAGCGAGTTCTGCTCTTCGGTGCCCTTCCACACTTCGCCGTAGATCCGCTCTTTGATCCGCGTGAGTTGATCTTCGAGGGCGATCCGCCGGTTGCGGTTCACTTCCACCGTGGCCCACGATTGTTCGAGGTTACGCATCGATTCCACCATGAATTCGTAGGCCTTGCGTTCGGAATCGCGCAGTTGCTCGAAGCTCTTCCAGAGGGAGAGTTGCGATTGCCGCACGAGGGCGCTGGCATCGCGGAAGCCGATCGGAATATCGGCGCGCAAGCCGATCTGATAACTGTTGAAGTTGTCGTTGCCTAAGCTGGTGAGCGCGTTGGAAGGTTGGCCGTTCGTGAACCCGTTGCCGGCGAGGCCCGAACCGAGCCCGGCGATATCGTAGCTCCCGTAGGCCCGTACTTCGGGCATCCGCAGGTTGCGTTGGTTCAGCAAGTTCAATTGCTGCGCCTTCACTTCGTACCGGGCGGTGAGGAGTTCCGGGCGGTATTGCATCGCTTCTGAGATCGAGGATGCGAAATCGACCGGCATCTTGGTGAGCGAGGGTTGATCGTCCGGGATCAGTACAGTTCCGTCGTCCGAACGCATGCCGAGGATGCCGCGGAGGGCACGATCGGCGGAGAGCACTTGCCCCCGGGCCGTGATCACTTGTTGGCGGAAGAGCCAATACTGGGCCTTGGCTTGCGGGAGCAACGTCGGCAAGTCGAGGTTCTTGCGGTCTTCGAGCAAACGGTAATAGCGGTACGAAGCTTTCAAACCTTCTTCTTGAGCGTACAAGTTGTAGTACGCGGCGAAGAGGTTCCAATAGGCCACTTCCACGTTGAGCAGCAGTTGATTCACTTGGGCATCGAAGTTCGATTTCGCCTGTTCGCTGCGTACGCGGGTGACGAGGATCCCTTCCGTGCCCGAGCCGCCGCTGGCGCGGAGGCCGGGAATCAGGATGCTCCCGAGGTGGCTGCCCAAGAGTTGGTTGGCTTCAACGCCAAAGCCTTGCAAGAGCGGTTGTTCGAAGATGAACTGCACCCGCGGTGTGTACGACGTGTTGAGGCTCACGAATTGCGAGTTCTGCGGCGGCGACGACAAATTCAGGTAGTTGATGCTCGTGGTGATCCCGGCGACGCCCCCGGTCGGCAAAGGCTTCACGAGCGTACTCGTGAGCGCTGCGCTATCCCCGTTACTGAAGCTTTGTTGAAGGGTGAGGGTCGGCTGATCTTGCTTCTGCCAAACCATACTGCTGATCCAACGGGCATCGAACTTCGAGAGCGAACGTTCGACTTCCGCGGAGGCGATGGCCGGATCCATGACGAACGCACGAACGGTATCCGTACCGTTGGTGCCGCGGCCGGTGAAGCCGGGGAGTGTAGTGGAATCTTGGCCATTCAACCCTTGGCTGCCGGTGTTGCCGCCTTCGATGCCGATGGCCAACGCTTCTTTCAATGTCATCTTGCGCAGTTGCCGATCGGTATCGATCACCGTGGCGGGCTGGATGCCGTTGAATATCGTGGTCGGCCCGAGCGCTTCCTGCGGCTGGGTTTCCAACGTGGGCGGAATCCGTGGCGGAATGGCTTCGGGCCAATCGCTCGGTTCTTGGATGATCTTGCCTTTGCAACCGCCCAGGCCGAAGCCCGCGAGAGTGATCAGCCCCGCGACGAATCGCGCTTTCCATTTCCTGCGTGCCAGCTTCATTGATCGTCCCCGTCCGGATTCCGCTTCCCGAACTTGCCCCTGAACAATGCACGGGCGGCGCGGAGTCTAACAATCGGTATCGGCTGAATCGGGATCGAGAGTTGATAGAAGTTTGCGGAAAATGCCGGTTAGGAGGGGCGATTGTTCAGAATGTTTGGGAATCTGCGGGGAATACCTCAAGTGTGGCGAGTTAACGGATCGGCGGGGTTGGCAGGTACTGCGGGGCAATGGAGACCGTGGGCAAGCCCAACGCCTTCTTGATGGGGATGAACTCGCCGACGTCGTTCCCTTCGTATTTGTGACCGATCCATTGGAGAAGGTAGCCGACGAAGAACGCAGCGACGGCCCAATACCACTCGACGATGAACAGTAGCATGGGGCTGAGCAAGGCGAGGGGAATCCCCACCATGTGGATGGCGAAGCTGAAGCGGCTCTGGTGCCGGAGCAACCAATTCTGGCGCGCCCTCATGCCGAGGTGCCAGAGTTTGCGGGCGATGGGAAATGCCATGAGTTTTGAATTAGCGAACGCGGGCCAATTGAAGTAGTGTGAAATCCATCTGCGATCGGAATTCGAGGGAACACCAATGCCAATATTCAAATGCCTGGTGTTCGTTTGCGTCGGGTTCGTATTTCCTTTCGGGTTCGGTTTATGCCTCCAATCTGGAAATGCTGGCATGGGGTGTGAGCACAATCGACAATCCCTCTCCGTGATGGCAAGTTCTTGTCGGATAAGTATTTCGGCGTAGGGCCTCGCTCAAACAAAGATTTGTGCCCTCGGATTACACACACCCACCCCACCAAAGCACAGTTGACTTAAAACAAACGTTTGATATACTTCAACCGTGATGGAAAACAAACGACTGTTTACGAGTGTGCCCCCTTCGGAACTTGCTTCCGACGAGAAGCCGTCGCCCGATGCCAAGATCCGTCTGCTGGAAGCGGCGGAGGATCACTTCGGCGACCACGGCTTTGCCGGGGCATCGCTCCGTTCCATCTGCCAAGCGGCGGGGGTGAACCTTGCTTCGGTGAAGTATTACTTCGGCGATAAGGAAGGCCTCTACATCGCCACGGTCAAACATGCGCACCAGTGCACCGGCACGATTCAACCCGAAACGAAGTTCCCGCACGATTCACCGCCGCGGGAGCAGTTGCAAGCGTTCATTTCCATCGTGGCTCATCAAATGTGCGCCCCGGCCCGCCCCAGTGCTATGAAGCTGATGATGCGAGAAATGGCCGACCCCGGCAAAGCGGCTCACATCGTCGTTCAGGAATTCATCCAACCGATGGCCTTCGCCCTTCGGGAGATTCTCCGGGCGTTGTTGCCGAAGGTGCCAGAGCCGAGGCTATTAATGACCGGGTTCAGCATCATCGGCCAAGTGCTTTACTACCGGCAGAACCGGCCGATCTCGGAATTGATCTTCGGTAAGGAATCGGTGGAAGCGCTGACCCCGGCGATGGTGGCCGAGCACGTGACGACATTCACCTTCGGTGCGTTGGGGTTGCCTTTAAACCCCTCTTCCCTTCAGGGAGAGGGTGAAGAAGGTGGAACACCATGAACTGGGTCGCACTCCGCATGCTCGTCGGCGACAAAACGAAGTACCTCGGCATCGTGTTCGGGGTTACGTTTGCCGCGCTACTGATGGGCCAACAGAGCGCCATATTCTGCGGCCTCATGCGCAATACAACCAGCCAGATCCGGGATGTGGAAGGGGCCGATATCTGGGTGATGGATCCCAGCGTGCAGTTTGTGGACGACGTGAAGCCGATGAACTCGAACAAGCTCCTCCGCGTTCGTGGAGTCGAGGGCGTGGCTTGGGCCGTGAAGCTTTACAAGGGCATCGGCCGGGCGAAGTTGGCCGATGGCAACTTCCAACAGGTGATTCTCCTCGGCCTCGATTACGACAGCAAAGACGCCGATGGCCGCGTCGTCGGCCAACCGCGGGACGAACGCATCCTCGAAGGTGACTGGCGCGAACTCTCCCGGCCCAACACCGTTTTCCTGGACGACTTCGGCTGGCGCTACATCTTCGGCGACGTGCCCTACGAACGCGGTAAGACCATGGAAATCAACGACACCCGCGCCGAGATCGTCGGCCTCGTGAAGTGCAACCCGACGTTCCAAACATTCCCGATCATGTACACCCAGTACAAGCAAGCCCTCGCCTTCAGCCCGCCGGAGCCCAAGCAACTCACGTTCATCCTTGTGAAGGCCCAGGATGGCGTGGCACCCGAACAGCTTTGTAAGACCATCGAAGAGAAGACCGAACTCAAGGCGAAGACCAACGACCAGTTTTTCTGGATGACCATCGCCTACTACATGGAACGCACCGGCATTCCGATCAACTTCGGTATCACGGTTTTGCTCGGCTTCATCGTCGGCTGCGCGATCGCCGGGCAAACGTTCTACCTCTTCACCATCGAGAACCTCAAACAGTTCGGCTGCCTTAAGGCGATGGGCGTGAGCAACCTCCGCATCGTCGGCATGGTGATGCTGCAAGCGCTCATCGTCGGCTTCATCGGCTACGGCCTCGGCATCGGCGGAGCGGCATTGTTCGGCATCGTCTTCGGTAAACTCGTGACCACCGCCCCGCCCGCATACTATTTCGGCTGGCAGATCCTGGCGATTTCCGGCGCCGCCGTGCTCATCATCATCACGGTATCCGCCGCGATGAGTTTGAAGAAAGTGCTGTTCTTGGAAGCGGGCGTGGTGTTCCGCTAGAGCGGAACTATTTCGGATTATCAGCGAGGTGTTAGATGGTCGCGATCTTCGAGAAAGACACGGATTTGAAATCCGAAATCCGAAATCCGCAATCCGCAATCGTACTCAAAGGAGTGAGCAAAGAGTTCGGCAGCGGCGATTCCAAAACGTTCGCCCTCAACGACGTTTCCCTCGAATTGCCCTACGGGGAAATGATCCTGCTCGTCGGGCCTTCCGGCTGCGGCAAGACGACGCTGATCTCCGTGGTGGCCGGGTTGCTCGAAACCTCCAAAGGGGAAGTGGAAGTGCTCGGCCAGAACATCACCAAGATGGGCGGCACTAAGAAAGTGCGATTCCGCGGCGACAACATCGGCTTCGTCTTTCAACAATACAATCTTTTGCCCTCGCTCACCGCGCAAGAGAACGCCTGCATCCCCCTGCTGATCGCCGGGTGGAAACGCCCGAAGGCGCTGGCGAAGGCGGGCGAAGTGCTGGAATCGGTGGGCCTCGGCAACCGCATGAAGTCGTTCGCTCACGAGCTTTCCGGCGGGCAACAGCAGCGCGTGGCCATCGCCCGAGCGCTCGTTCACGAACCGAAGTTACTGGTCTGCGACGAACCCACGGCGGCGCTCGATGCCCACAGCGGCCGGGTGGTGATGGAACTGATCAAGAAGGTGGCGGTGGAAAAAGATCGGGCCGTGATCGTGGTGACGCACGACAGCCGCGTGTACGATTTCGGCGATCGCATCGTGAGTATGAGCGACGGCAAAATCGAAAGCATCGAAAAAAAGCAGGCTGTTCTGACACACGATATCCGAGAAAGCTAACCACGGAGGCACGGAGTCACGGAGGATGCCACAAATTCTAAATCTTGGATTTATGCCTTCTCCGTGTCTCCGTGGTGAGTGATCTTCTGAGGAATTTACAATGTTCACCCGCTACATTCTTCCGGGCTTTGCCCTCGTGGCCTTGGTGTTCGCCTTGGTGCAGATGACCAAGGCGCAACAGAAGCCGACGCCGCTCACGCCGCCGGTCGATCCCGGCAGTTCCCCCTACGCCCAGCAACTCGCGGGTTCGGGAATCATCGAACCCGAAACCGAGAATATCGCAGTGGGTTCGCACGTGCCCGGCGTTGTAGCCAAGGTGTACGTGAAGGTGGGGCAGAAGGTAAAACCGGGGGATCGCTTATTTCAATTGGACGATCGGCAACTGCGGGCCGAACTCAACGTTCGCAATTCGCTATCGGCCAGCGCCCAAGCCGCGCTCGAAAAATTGAAGATGCAACCCCGGGCCGAAGAGAGGCCGTCGCAAGCGGCGAAGTTGCTCGAAGCGGAAGTGAACTTAAAGAACCAGCAGAAATTGTACGATCGCGTGAAGAATCTGGTGGGGGCCGTGTCCGAGGAAGAACTCACCAATCGGCAACTTGCGGTGGAGTTGGCCAAGGCCCAATTGGAGAAGGCCAAGGGGGATTTCAGCCTCTTCAATGCCGGGGCGTGGAAGGCGGATACGGACATCGCACAAGCGTCGATCGATCAATCGTT
>Ga0105046_10010675_pt1 | contig 14288 bp, 13 predicted proteins | sample MAT03_FD_78385 | JGI IMG/M metagenome (GOLD analysis project Ga0105046, IMG submission 78385) | Freshwater microbial communities from Lake Fryxell liftoff mats and glacier meltwater in Antarctica - MAT-03 (megahit assembly) | ecosystem: Environmental > Aquatic > Freshwater > Ice > Liftoff... | reverse complement strand
GGCGGCCGGCGTGCGGACGGAACCGCCGGAATCGGTGCCAAGCGCCGTGTCCACGAGCCCGTCCGCCACCGCGCTGGCAGAGCCGCTGGACGAACCGCCCGCGACCCGGCCCGGCGCGCGCGGATTTAGCGGCGCACCGTCGAACTGGTTTCGGCCGAGAAGCCCGAGAGAGATCTCGTCCGTGATCGTCTTGCCGGTGAGCGTCGCCCCTGCAGCGAGGAGCGCCGCCACTGCGTCCGCGTGGCGTTGCGCTGGGGGATGGACGCGCGCCCAATCCGGATTGCCAGAGCCGGTGACGTGGCCCGCGACGTCGAACAGGTCCTTGGCGGCGAAGGTCAGACCGTCCAGCGACCCGTGGCCGGTAGGCGGGACGACGCAGACCGTGTTCGGCACGAAGGCGCCGAGATTGTCTTTCATGTTGCGGCTCCGCCACTGCAGGAGTGAAGCGCCGCCCGGCTGGTACGAGGGACGGCGCTCATGACGCGTCAGACCTTCCGGATCGTGCGGTAATCGATGTGCTGGTGGAACCAGTAGACATAGTTTTCGACGTTCTTCTGCATTGCGACGTCGCCGAGGAGCTGCGCGAGCGGGATCCGCGGCACGTCCGCCATCACGATGGCGACCATCTTGCTCAGCGCGTCATTATATGTCGTCTCGTCTGGGGCGAAGCGCGCAGTCTCGATCAGTTCGTCGAGCGCCGGGTTCACGTAGTTGCACGTATTAAATACCGAGTTGTTGCCCCCGTGGTAGGTCCAGAAAAAGTGGTATTCCGGATAATCGAGCCACGGATAGAATTCGGCGATCACGAAGGGCATCGTCTTGGACGCCATGTTGGCGAACCAGTTGGCGCCCGGGACCTTTTCGATCGTTAGCTTTACGCCGATCAGCGCGAGCGACTCCTGCGTAAGCAGGGCGATTGGCTCGCGCGTCGTGGCCTGGCTAAGGTCGAAGGAGAGCGTGGTCTCGAAGCCGTCCGGATAACCGGCCTCGACCAGCAGCGCCTTTGCCTTCACGAGGTCAGTCGAAAAGGGTGATGGCGTGGGCCAGGTCGGCGGAAAGGATGTCGTGTCGGGCGGCGCGCCGAACATCGGCACGCCGCGCTGGTAGAGCGCGCTGGACATGATCTGCTCGTAAGGGATGGCGTGAGCGATGGCCTGCCGGACCTTGAGGTTGTCGAAGGGCTCCATCTGGACGTTCATGTCAATGAAGAGAAGGTCGCCCTGGACCGGGGTGCCGACGACCTTGATGTCGCCCGCAGCCGCCATTTCGGAATAGTCTTTCGGCGGGAGGCCTACGGAGATATCCACATCGCCCTTCTCCAGCAGCGCCCGGCGGGTCCCCGGCGAAGCGATCTGGCGGAAGATCACGCGTTTCATTTGCGGCAGCTCGCCGGACTTCCAGTCGTCGAAGCGGGTCAGCACGAGCTGATCTCCGGATTTCCAGCTCGTGACCGAGAAAGCGCCGCCGCCGGCGTCATTGCGCTGGGTCCACTCGAGGCCCCAGGGATCGGCCTCCGTCACGTGCTGCATGACAAGCGCCTTGTTGACGATGCACGGGACGGGGACCGCGATGTCGGGCAAGCTGAGCTTGTTGGCCTTCGCAAACGTCACCTCGAAGGTGTGGTCGTCAATGACGGAGAACTGGTCCGCCATTTCGAGCGAGCCTGCGGCCATCTGGATTGCCGGGAAGCCGCCAGCGGCGATCGCCCGCTCGAAGGACCAGCGCACGTCCTCCGCAGTCACGGGCGCGCCGTCATGGAATGTCGCGTCCTTGCGGAGGTGGAAGATGAGTGTCCGACCTTCATCCAGGACCTCCCAGCGCTCGGCGAGTTCCGGCGTGAAGATCTTCGCGTCATAACCAAGCGCGCCGTTCGGCATGGTTTTCACGCCGTGGCTGATAAGGCGATCGTAAACGTTCCAAGCCACCATCCTCGCCTGATCGTTGGCCGAGGGCAGCATCGTATCGAGCGAATTCGGCCCCATCTCGTTCACAAGGACGAGCGTGTCCTTTGGTGTCGCCGCAAGAGCGGGGCGCCAGCCGAGCGCGGTGGCGGAGACGGCGCCGCCGAAAAGGCCAAGGGCGGTGCGGCGGTCTAGTTCAAACATGCAGGGATCCTTTCGTTCGACCGGGTTTGGTCGGGGTGCGGAGAGAGTTCAGAGCCCGAGATCGCGTACGAGTGGTGGCCAGACATGGGCCCAGGGTCTGGCGGCCTCGAACGCGGCGGAAGCGCGAAGCACCATCGCGTCATCGAGATGACGGCCGATGATCTGAAGGCCTACGGGCAGGCCGTCCTTCGTAAAGCCGGCAGGTATCGATGCGGCCGGTTGGCCCGTCATGTTCAGCGGGAAAGTAAACGCAAGCCAGCGGCCGCTATCCACCATTTGCCCATCGATTATTTCGGGGCCCTGCATGTGAACGGGGAACGGAGGAACAGCGAGTGTGGGCGTGAGGAGGATGTCATAGCGCTCCATGAACCTCCACATCCTGTTGACGACCATCTTGCGTATCGTCTTGGCGTCAGTGAATTCGGCGCCAGTCCATTCCTTCTGCACGAGGGCGACGAGGTGGGGGGAAACCTCGTCTTCGCGTCCTGTGATCATCCGGCGCATACCCGTCAGGTCGGTCTCGGCGGCCACGAGCGTCCAGAAAAACGGACCTGGATCCTCCCAGCCGGGATGGGCCTCTTCGACGATGCATCCGAGATCGACCTCGAAGACGCGTGCAGCTTCGCCGACGACGCGACGAACCTCGGGATCCACCGGCGCGTAGCCCCAATCCGCCGAATAGGCAACGCGCAGGCTCTTCAGCGATCCTGGCTTCGCGGCCGTGATCCAGTCGAACTCCGGACCGGGGATCGAATATCTGTCCCGCATGTCCGGACCGGCAGCGATAACGCTCAGCATCAGTGCGGAATCCGCGACCGTGCGGCTCATCGGGCCGATATGTTCGAGCGACTCCCAGCTCGAGACGCCGGGATACCGCTCGTCGCGGCAACCCGGGTAGAGCGGCACCCGGCCCATCGACGCCTTCATGCCGAAAAGACCGGAATGGGCGGAGGGAATGCGGATCGAGCCGCCGCCGTCCGACCCGATCGCAAAGGGCGTCACGCCGCTCGCCACTGACGCGCCAGATCCCGCGGACGACCCGCCAGGGGTCAGCGCCAGGTTCCACGGGTTGCGGGTCGTGAGACCCAGAGGATTGTGCCCGACGCCGGAATAGCCGAGTTCCGGCACGTTGGTCTTACCGACGATCACCGCACCGGCCGCCTTCAGCCGCTCGACCACAATGTCGTCCTCTTCGGGGACCCAGCCTTCGTAGAGACGGGACCCCATCGCAGTCACGACTCCTTTCGTCGCGACGAGGTCCTTTATGCCGACGGGGGCGCCAGCGAGGGGGCCAGGGTCCTCCCCGGCGGCGATCCTCGCGTCGACGGCGGCCGCTGCGGCGCGCGCGAGGTCGGGCGTCGGCACCGAAAAGGCCTGGATGTAAGGTTCAAGAACCTCCATCCGGCGGAGCGCGGCCTCGGTAACCTCGAGGGCAGAGATCGCCTTTGCCTTTACCTTCGCAGCGATCTCCCCGGCAGAGAGCCGCGCGATAGCGTTGTCGTCTTCGGTCGGCATCGGGTCAGGTCTCCCTTTGGACAGGCGCAGGTTCAGCGAAGTGGCATGCCGCGAGATGCTCTGCCCCGACTGCAGCGAGTTCGGGTGCGCGCGTTGCGCAGATCGGCGCCGCGAGCGGGCAGCGGTTCTCGAAGCGGCAGCGGTTCGGGTCCGGGTCGATTGGCGACGCCGGGCTCCCCCTCAGACGGGCAGGCGGCGGGCCGCGGCGCGTCGGGTCCGGGACCGCGGCGAGGAGTGAGCGGGTATAGGGGTGCCGTGGCTTGGCGAAGAGCGCCGCCGTTGGCCCCGTCTCGATCACCTTGCCGAGATACATGACGACAACCCGCTCGCAGAGCAGCCGGACGACCTCGAGATCATGCGAGACGAAAAGGTAGCTCATGCCGAGCCGGTCCCGGAGGTCGGCGAGGAGGCGCAGGATCACGGCCTGCACCGAAACGTCGAGCGCCGAGGTCGGCTCGTCGAGGATCAGGAGCTCGGGTTCGACGACGATCGCCCGCGCAATCCCGACCCGCGCCTTCTGGCCGCCGGAGAGCTGGTGTGGATAGCGCGCGACGAGGTCGCCTGTAAGGCCGACGCGTTCGAGTGCACGTCGCACGCGGGCCTCGATCTCCCGCGCGTCGCGCAGGCCGAGCAGTCGGCGGGCCGGGTCCGCTACGGCGTCAAACACGCGGAAATGCGGGTTGAGGCTCTCTGTCGGGTCCTGAAAGACCATCTGGATTCGCACCCGCTCCGGGGATCGCACGAACCGGCGCAGCGAGACGCCGCCGATGTCTGCCCCACAGAACCGGAGCGCGCCGGCAGTCGGCTCGATAAGCCGACCAAGAAGTCGCGCGAGGGTGGACTTTCCGCAGCCCGACTCGCCGACGAGCCCCACGCTCTCGCCGCGACCGATGACCAGATCGACACCGTCCACCGCATGGAGCACGCCGCGCCGCCGCCCGGAGCCGACAGGGAAATGCCGGACGAGGCCGCGCGCTTCAAGCAGCGGCGTCATGCCGGCCTCCAGCAGCGGACGTTGTGCCCCTCGCCGACCATTTGCGTCGGGGTGGGGCGCTCAGCACAGATCTGCTCGCGCAGCGAACAGCGGGCCTCGAAGCGGCAAAAGGGCAGATCGCCGCGCCGGAGGTCCGGCAGCCCGCCCGGAATCGAGGCGAGATCGCCGATGGATGTAGCCGCGGCCGGCGTCGCCGCAACGAGCTGGCGGGTGTAGGAATGCGCCGGCCGCGCGAGAAGCGCCGCAACCGGGGCCGTTTCCACGACGTGCCCGGCGTGCATGACGACGATCCGGTCGCAGTACTCGCCGGCAAGGCCGAGGTCGTGGGTTATGAGCACGGCCCCCATTCGCGTTTCCGCCACGATCTCCGCGATCAGGTCCATGACCACGGCCTGTGTCGTGACGTCGAGCCCGGTTGTCGGCTCGTCCGCGATGAGGAGCATCGGGCCGCAGGCCAACGCCATCGCAATCATCACGCGCTGGCACATTCCGCCCGAGAGTTCGAAAGGGAAAGCGTCGCAGCGCCTTTCTGGATCAGGGATACGCACCCGGCGCAGCGCCTCGATGGCACGCGCCCGTGCGTCCGCGCGCGCGACCGGGCCATGGCGGACCAGTACGTCCTCGATCTGGCGGCCGATCTTTCGGATCGGGTTCAGCGCACTCCGCGGGCTTTGGAAAATCATCGACATCTCGCGCCCGCGCAGGTCAAGCAAAGCGCGCCGTTTGTCCGCTAGTAAGTCGATCCCGGAGAGCGAAAGCGCGCCGGACGTGATCCGCGCCGTCTCGTCGAGAAGGCCCATGATGGCGAATGCGGCTACGGACTTGCCAGATCCGCTCTCCCCCACGTCCCCGACGATCGCCCCCTGCGCGACCGAGAAGCTCACGTCATCGAGCGCCCTCACGACCCCGGTCCTGGTCCTGAATTCAAGACCAAGGCCGCGCACGTCGAGCAGCGGGGCGGGCGTCACGTGCGCCTCCGTGGATCGATCAGGTCGCGAAGGCCGTCCCCGAGCAGGTTGAAGCAGAATACCGCCAGAACAAGCGCCATTCCCGGGAACACGAAGGTCCACCATTCGCCAGAGAAGATGTAGGCGGCCCCTTCGGAGACCATGATGCCCCATTCTGCCTCCGGCGGGCGGACGCCGAGCCCGATGAACGAGAGCCCAGCAGCGTTGAGGATCGCCCAGCCCATGTTGAGTGACGCCTGCACCATCATCGGCGGCATGATGTTCGGCACGATATGCGCCCAGAGGATGCGGATGGCCCCGTTGCCGCCCATCCGCGCTGCCTCGACATAGGCGGCGTTTCGCAGGATCGAGACCTCTGCCCTGGCGAATCGGCCGTAGAAAGGCAGGTTGATCACGATCGTTGCGATGATGATGTTGACGACGCTGTTGCCGAGAGCGGCGACGATGCTCATGGCGAGCACGAACAGCGGGAAAGCCATGATCGTATCGAACAGCCGGCCGATCACTTGATCCGTCCAGCCACCGACATAACCGGCGACGGCCCCCATCGCCGTGCCGATCACGAGTGACACGATCACTGCAGAAAACGCCATTCCGAGATCGAGCCGCGTGGCGACGATGACGCGGCTCAGGATGTCCCGCCCGAGTTGATCCGTGCCGAACGGATGAGCGGCCGTGGGCGGCGACATCCGCATTTCGGTGTTCGTCGCAAGGGGATCGTAGGGCGCAATCGCCGGGCCGAAGAGTGCGCAGATGAGGAGGAGTACGAAAATTGCCGCCGCACCCGCCGTCAGCGGGTTTGATCCAAATGCATGGCGCAGGTTCGCGATAAACGCCGAGGCGGGCATCGCGCTCACGCTTCGGACTTCAGGCGGGGGTCTATCAGTCCCGAAAGAAGATCGACCGCGAGATTGAGCAGAATGTAGAGGACGGCCATCAGCAGGACGAAGCCCTGCACTGCGGCGTAGTCCGAAGCAATCACTGCGCTCACGCCGTAGGAGCCTACGCCCGGCCAGCCGAATACCTGTTCCACCAGCACGTTGGAACCGAGCAGGAAGGAGAACACCATTCCCATTACGTTGGCGATTGGCAGGAGCGCGTTGCGAAAGGCATAGGAGAAGACGACGGTGCGACTGGCGAGGCCGTTCGCCCGCGCCGTGCGGATAAAGTCCGACCCCAGAGCGGTGAGCATGGCCGCGCGGGTCATCCGAGCGATCGGCGCAAGCGCAAAGAGCCCGAGCGTGATCGAGGGGAGGACCAGCTGACCAAGCGCCCCACGGAACGCCTCGGTATCGCCCACAAGCAGGCTGTCGATCAGATAGAAGCCTGTTACGCGCTGTGGCGCGACGAAATAGATTTCGTCCAGTCGCCCCAACGGCTGCGGCGACCATCCAAGGAGGAAGTAGAAGATATAGACCAGCAGGAGGCCGACGAAGAAGGTCGGGAAGGCCGCACCAACTGTCACCAGCACCCTGCAGAAGTGATCGATCAGCGAGTTCGGCTTGACCGCAGCGAGGACGCCGAGCGGTATTGCCAGGGCGACAGCGAAGAAGAGCGCGCAGAACGTCAGCTCCAGCGAAGCTGGCAATCGCTGGACGAGATCGTCGAGTACCGGCTGGCCGGACGTCAGCGAGGTGCCTAGGCTACCCTGCGCGATGTCTGTCACGTATCTCCAGAGCTGCTCGGGCCAAGGCTTGTCGAGCCCAAGCGCTTCCCGAAGCTGCTGGACCGATTCCGCGTTCGCCGCCGGGCCGGCGAAGTAGACCGCCGGATCGCCTGGCAGGGCGCGTGAGAGTATGAAGGTCGCCAGCACGACGCCCACGAGGCTGGGGATGGCGGCGGATATTCGGCGGACGATGAAGGCTGCTGCCATGCTGGATCCCGATGCATCGCGACAGCGGCTTCCCGTGCGACAGCAGGAACCGAAGCGGCAAGGTGCGCCAGGAACAATTCGAATTCATGTTGTCCGCGGCGCCAGTGTGCTCTTTTGCGCGGCAAAACGGCGCCGTTCAACTAATGTGATCAAAAATCATACGAGATGATACAGGAGAATGCCGGGCTTGGATTTGACGCACGAATCATGCGTGATTATCACGCATCGTCATGTGCAAGAACGTCGGGCACATAACCCCTCAATTCCCATCCTCTTCATCAGCCTGGCCAACGTACAGCGAGCGACAGCGAAGCCCTCCCGACGCAATTGATGCCAGACCTTGCGCACGCCGGAGACACACCGGTTATCTTCGAAAATGCGCTGGTTCTGGGGCCGAAGCTTCTCATCCCGTCTGGCGCGATCCGACTGACTGGCGCGACGGGGGAACCGCTTCGCCAGATGATCGCAGTAGGTGGCAGGGGCGATCGGCAGAATGTCGCAGATCGGCTCAGCGCAGGGCTGGCCACGCCGCGGCCGCGGTGCAGCACCTCCAGCGTGCGCCCGTTCATGCGCACATCGGCCAGCTCGCGGATCCTTGTCGAGATCGACGAAAAATGGGGGTCAGACACCAGGGCCTACATCAAGTGGGAATGCCAGCATGCCTGACCCGCTCTCGGCAAAAGTTCCAGACAACAGGTTGCTCAATCACCCAAGCACCCACTGACGCCCGATGTTTCGAGGTTCTTGACAAGGCACGGATCGATATCGATCAGGAGGCATGGATTTCTGCGCATGCTCACCCTTTCGGGACCGCCGCATCACGCTGGTCGGGCTGTTTGGACGAAGCCCTGCTTTTCGTGACCATGCCATCGCACCTGACGAATGCAGTCGGCCTAGCGTGATCGTCAGGCAGCGGACGGTGTGGAACCGCGCTACGATCGGGAGCAAGCGCCTCCCAGGCACGCCACTGCGACAGAAACACTTGGCCCGTCAGATGATCCAGCAGGTCCGAGCGGTTCAGTCGGTCCATGACCGGCCCTTTCACTTCGCTGAAATGCAGGGTCACGCCGCTGTCGCGCAGCCGCTGATTCAGGGCCTCCAGGCTTTCGAGCGCGGAGAGGTCCACCTCGTTCACCGCCGAAAACATCAGGATCACATGCCGCACCGCGCGGTCGTCGGCCAGACGGCGCAGCAGGTGGTTTTCCAGAAACGCGGCATTGGCGAACCACAGGCTCTCGTCGATCCGCAGAGTCAGGATCGCGGGGTCGGTTTGCACGTCATGGCGCAGGATGTTGCGGAAATGCTGGGTGCCGGGCACCAGGCCCACCTCGGCGATATGCGGGCGGGACGACCGCCAGAGGTGCAGCAGGATCGACAGTGCGACCCCCGCCATCACCCCCGCCTCGACCCCCATCCCCAGCGTCAGCAGGATTGTGACGGCGACGGCGGCGAAATCGGCGCGGGAATAGGTCCACGCGGTGCGCAGGATGGTGAAATCCACCAGGCTGAGGACGGCGACGATGATCGTTGCGGCCAGCGTAGCCGTGGGGAGGAAATGGATCAGCGGGGTCAGCGCGACGGCGGCGATAGTCAGACCGATGGCGGTAAAGGCCCCGGCGGCCGGGGTGGCGGCGCCGGCGTCGAAGTTCACGACCGACCGGGCAAAACCCCCAGTTACCGGATAGCCGCCGGTGAAGGCCGCGCCGAGGTTGGCCGCCCCCAGCCCGATCAGTTCCTGATCCGGGTCGATGCGCTGGCGCTTTTTCGCGGCCAAGGTCTGCGCTACCGAGATGGATTCAACAAATCCGATGACCGAAATCAACAGCGCAGGCAGGGCCAGCGACCGGATCAGGTCGGGCGACAGGTCGGGCAGCGTCAGTGGCGGCAGGCTTTGCGGCACTGCCCCCACGATGGCCACGCCATGTGACCCAAGGTCCAGCCTTGCCACCAGCACGGTCGTCACCAATACTGCGAGGATCGGCCCTGTCTTGACCAGAATGCCCGCCAGACCCTCGGCCACACCCAGCCGCAGAAGCGCCCCCTTCATGCCGCGGCGCACCCAGAACAGGAACGCGATGGCTCCCGCTCCGAGCGCCAACGTGATCGGGTTCACCTCTTGCAGATTCTGCGCCAGTGACAGCACCATTTCAGGCAGGGTCTGACCGGACGCCTTGACGCCAAGGATGTGCTTGATCTGCCCCGTGGCGATCAGGATACCGCTGGCGGTGATGAAGCCCGCGATCACCGGATGGCTGAGGAAGTTGGCGATGAAGCCAAGGCGCAAGACCCCCATTGCCAGCAGCATCGCCCCCGAAAGGCCCGCCAGCGTCAGTGCGGCGGCGGCATAGCCGATGGACCCCTGTTCGGCGACTTGCCCGATGGCTGCCGCCGTCATCAGCGACACGACGGCCACCGGCCCGACGGCCAGCGCGTTGCTGGTGCCGAACACGGCATAAAGAAGGATCGGCGCGATCGAGGCATAGATCCCCGCCTCGGGCGGCAATCCGGCCAGCATCGCATAGGCCAGTGACTGCGGGATCAGCATGATGGTGACGATGATCGCCGCAGTCAGGTCGCTCGACAGCAGTTTGCGGTCATAGTGGCGACCCCAGGCAAGGATCGGGAGATAACGACGCAATGCGACGAAGGACATCGTACCGGTTCCAGTCTGGAAAGGATCGGCGGCAGTCGGGCCGCCGATCCGGGTGTAGCAATCAGTTTTGTCAGGCGGTCAGGCGGCGGTGATCTTTTCAGGTTTGGCCAGCCATTCATGGCCGCGCAGCATGCCTTTCCAGTAGACCGGCGGCAGGATACGCTCCTTGAGCAGCCAGGCGGCGCGACTGGGCTTCGTGCCGTCGATCAGATATGTCGGGAAACTGGGCAGCAGCTTGCCGCCATAACCGAATTCGGCCAGCACGATCTTGCCGCGCTCCAACGTCAGCGGGCAGGAGCCATAGCCGTTGTACTGCGCCGCCGCGCCGTGCCCGGCGATATCCGCCACGATGTTTTCGGCCACCACCGGGGCCTGCATCCGGGCGGCGGCGGCTGTCTTGGCATTGGGCGCATTCATCACGTCCCCGAGCGACCAGATGTTGTCATATGTCTTGTGGCGCAGGGTCGCCTGATCGACATCGACCCAACCCGCCGCATCGGCCAGGGGCGAGACGCGGATGAAATCGGGGGCGGTCTGCGGCGGGGTGACATGCATCATGTCGAAGGACACCTCGACGCGTTCCGATGGCGTGTCGGGTCTGGTCACGTCGAACCAGGCCTTGCGGGCCGGTCCATCCACCGCGACGAGGTTGTGAAAGAAATTCAGATGCGCGTCATACTTCTTTACATAGTCCATCAGCGCGGGCACATAGTCCTTGACCCCGAACAACACGCCGCCCGCGTTCATGAACCGGATGTCGATATATTTCAGAGCGCCATTGCGGAACCAGGTATCGGCCGACAGATACATCGCCTTTTGCGGTGCGCCGGCGCATTTGATCGGCATCGGCGGCTGGGTGAACAGCGCGCGCCCGGCTTTCAGACGCTGCACCAGTTCCCAGGTATAGGGCGCCAGATCGTAGCGATAGTTCGAGGTGACCCCGTTGCGCCCCAGCGTATCGACCAGACCCTCGACGCGCGCCCAGTCCAGTTTCAGCCCCGGACAGACCACCAGCCGCTTGTACCCCACCACCCGGCAACCATCGAGAATTATGGCATTGTTCGCAGGCTCGAACGCCGCGACTGCGGCCTTGATCCACTTGACGCCCTTGGGGATCAGCGAGGCCATCGTGCGCGCCGTATCCTGCGCTTCGAACACACCCGCGCCGACCAGGGTCCAGCCGGGTTGATAGTAATGCACATCCGCAGGGTCGATGATGGCGATGTCCAGACGGGGCTTGCGGGACAACAGGCTGGCGGCCACCGAAATGCCCGCAGCACCTGCACCGACGATGACGACGTCATAGGTCGCGTCAGCATTGGTCGTGGGGGTCTTGCCGCCATTGGCGATCCGGCGCACCACACCGGCCATGTCATAGCCCGCGGCCTTGGTCGCCCCCAGAATTTCGGGCGCCGACCGCGATGCCGCCTGCGACAGCGACCACAGCGTGGCCGACCGCATGCCCGACCGGCAATAGGCCAGCACCGGCCCCGGCAGATCGGCGAGCGCCGCGTCGAAGGCTGCGGTGTCGGCATCCGTCACCAGGCCTCCGGAAACGGGAATATAGCGCGACTCCATCCCGGCCGCGGCGGCAGCGGCGGAGATCTCCTGAAAGCTCGGTTGATCCGCGCCTTCGCCGTCGGGACGGTTGCAGATGATGGCGCGAAAACCCTTTTCCTTCAGCGCAGCCATATCCTCGGGCAGGATCTGCGGGCTGACCGACAGGCCGGGTGCAAGTGCTTTGGGGTCCATCAGGGTTCCTCCCTTGGTGTTTCGGTTCACAGGCCGCGGGGTCACAGACCGTTGACCGGAACTTTCAGCATCGGGCGACCATCCTTGTCTTTCGGCACTTCGCCGGCGCGCATGTTCACCTGCAGCGACGGGATGATCAGGCGGGGCATCGCCAGCGTCGCGTCGCGCTCGGTGCGGAAGCGGACGAAATCTTCCTTCGTCTTGCCGGCGCCGACATGAATGTTGTTCGCCTTTTCCGCGCCCACAGTGGTTTCCCACTGGATGTCGCGGCCGTTGGGCGCGTAGTCGTGGCACATGAATAGCCGCATCGCGTCGGGCAGGGCCAGCACCTTCTGGATGCTGTCGTAGAGCGTTCCCGCATCGCCGCCCGGAAAGTCGGCGCGCGCCGAACCGCCATCGGGCATGAACAGCGTGTCGCCGACGAAAGCCGCATCGCCCATCACATGCACCATGCAGGCGGGCGTGTGGCCGGGGGTGTAGATCGCCACCGCCTGCATGTCGCCCACCTTGTAGGTGTCGCCATCCTTGAAGAGCGCGTCGAACTGGCTGCCGTCGCGCTGGAATTCGGTGCCTTCGTTGAAGATCTTGCCGAAGGTGTCCTGCACCACCATGATCTTGTCGCCGATACCGATCTTGCCGCCGAGTGCGTTCTGGATGTAGGGGGCGGCGGAGAGGTGATCGGCGTGGACGTGGGTCTCGATGATCCATTCCAGCTTCAGGCCATGCTTGCGGATGTAGGCGATCATCGCGTCGGCGTGGTCATAGGTGATGCGACCTGCGGCATAGTCGATGTCCATGACGGAATCGATGACGGCGCAGGCATTCGATGCGGGATCCTTGGCGACATAACTGATGGTGTTGGTGGCGGCGTCGAAGAAGACCTCAACCTCGGGCTTCACGGACATGTCGATCGGATAGTCGGTCATCACTTTCGTCCTTTGCGTTTCAGGTTTCATTGCGCAGCAGGCGGGCCGCGCGGGCGCCGCTGAAAGCCATCATGGCCTTTGCGGCAAAGATGCCGGCGATCAGGGCGGCGACAAAGGCCGCCACCTCGAACCGGCCGGTTCCAAGGGCGGGCAAGGCGCCACCGGGGCAGAAGCCCGCGATGCCCCAGCCGATCCCGAACACCGCGGCGCCGCCGATCAGCCGTGCATCAAGCCGGGTGTTCGTCGGCAACTGGAATTTTGCGTCCAAGATCGGGGCGGAGCGCCGGAACACCAGGCGATAGCCGACGAAGGTCACGACCACCGCGCCGCCCATGACGAAGATCAGACTCGGGTCCCAGCGTCCTGCAACATCGAAAAAGTTCAGCACCTTGGCCGGATTGGCCATGCCGGAAATCGAGATGCCGACGCCGAAGATCAGTCCGATCAGATAGCTTGAAACATACCGCATGGCTCAGACCCCCAGCACGTGACGCACGATGAAAACGGTGATCGCGGTGGTGACCATGAAGGTCGCGACGGACGCGAAGGACCGGCGTGACAACCGCGCCATGCCGCAGACGCCGTGCCCCGAGGTGCAGCCCGACCCGTAGGTCACGCCGACGCCCACCAGAAACCCGCCGACCAGCAGCATCGGCAGCGACACGGGCGCCTGAACGACGGGCATCTGCCCGGTCAGCGCCAGCACCGCCAGCGGTCCGCTTACCATGCCCGCCAGCACCGCCACTCGCCAGGCCGTGTCAGGATGCGCGGCTGGCGTCAGCACGCCGGCCAGAATCCCGGTCGCCCCCATGATGCGGCCCAGCGTCAGCATCAACAGCACCGAGGCGACGCCGATCAGCGCGCCCCCGGCGAGCGATTGCCAAGGCGTGAAAACGGTGTCGATCGTCGTCATGTGCGGCACGTCCTGATCCCGAGAAGTGTGTAAAGCGGGCAGAACCGCAACGCAGACGTGCCGATCATTACAACGCCTACGACAACCGCGCCGTATTTCCACAGGCCAGCGTCGAAAAGCGCGGCGCCGCTGAACAGCGCCACCGCGATCAGCGCCACGCCGACGGCCAGCCGCAGCGCCCGGTCCACAGTTCCCATATTCGCAATCATCGCCCGGTCTCCTCTTGGGTTCCGGCAATGAATACGCGTTTGCGACTCAGGCTTCGGTGACGATGTCACCAAACCCCGCATTGGCCGGTCTGGCGGCAGTCTCGACGATAGGGGCGGATCGCGCGCTAATGCGGATCAAGCGCGGCGCGTTTCTCCAGCCCCGCCCGGTTCAGCAGTCGGACCGACCCGCGCGATTGGCCGATCCGGCCGCGCCGCTGGAACTCGCCCAACTGGCGCGAGATCACCTCGCGGGCGGCGCCGAGCTCCACCGAAAGCTGCTGATGCGTGGCGCGCACCTGATCCGTCCCGCGCGCAAGGTCGAGCAGCCGCTGCGCCAGACGGATGTCGACCCGCTGAAAGGCGATATCCTCGATCACCCG
>Ga0105046_10010673_pt1 | contig 14289 bp, 14 predicted proteins | sample MAT03_FD_78385 | JGI IMG/M metagenome (GOLD analysis project Ga0105046, IMG submission 78385) | Freshwater microbial communities from Lake Fryxell liftoff mats and glacier meltwater in Antarctica - MAT-03 (megahit assembly) | ecosystem: Environmental > Aquatic > Freshwater > Ice > Liftoff... | reverse complement strand
CTCCAAACGCAAAACAAGCATATGAATTCAAATCTCTGCTATCCCGTGTTGCGATGACATAAAAAACCATTGCATTGCCGCCCGCGCTCCTTAGTTTTACACGCTCAACACACTACTTCCTTTTCAATCATGGCTGACGCAGCGAACAAATATTCGGACAACATCACGGGCAAATTCTATGTCGATGACCAGTGCATCGACTGCGATCTCTGCCGCGAGACCGCTCCCGCAAATTTCACCCGCAACGATGACGGCGGGCATTCCTTCGTTCACAAACAACCCGAGAACGAAGACGAAGAGCACCTTTGCAAGGAAGCCATGGAAGGCTGCCCGGTCGAGGCCATCGGCAGCGACGGCGAATAGCCCTCACTTTTTCCCATGAATCCGGCCATTCGTCTCCGCGTGTTGGAAGAATGGCGCGGATTGCCGCAGCGCATACCTGTGCCTGATCGCGCCTTGCCGGTCGGGCATTACATCGAGGCCACCATGCGCAACATGGGCCTCGGCGACCGGATCACGGAGTCCGAAATCCGCGAGGCTTGGCGCGGGTTGGTCGGTGATTTTCTCGCCACCCATTCGCAACCCAGCCGCCTCCGCGCCGGCGTGCTTTACGTCAATGTCATCCAGTCCACCGTGCACTACGAACTGGACCGCGTCTGGCGTCCGCAGGTCGTCACCAAACTCCAGCAGCGTTTCGGTAAAAAAATCATCCGCGACGTGCGCTTCGTGATCGGCGGATGAAAGCCGACGCCATTGTCGTCGAGGCGCTGGAAATTTCGGCGCACGTCGGTGTGCCCGATGAAGAAATCGCCAATGCACAGCGGCTCACCGTGTCGCTCACGCTCGAACCGCGCGCCGGATTTTCCCATCTGCACGACGACATCGCGCGTGCCGTCGATTATTTCCAGGTCTGCCAGCGCGTGAAGCAGGTCGCCGCGGAACGCCCGCGCCGCCTTATCGAGACGCTGGCCGAGGACATTGCGCGTGCGCTGATCGCGGGATTCGATCTCGCAACCGTGGAGATCGAGCTGCGCAAATTCATTCTCCCCGATACAAAACACGTCGCGGTGCGTTTGCGACGGAGCGTGCCGGTTGCCTGAGCCATGGTGCAGGAAAAGAAGCTGATCCCCAGCCCGCTCAACCCCGACTGGATGATCCCGGAGGGTTGGGAAAACATCCTCGGCACCAGCATCGAATACCATCTTGGCGGCATCAACCTGCGGCTCATGCAGGCGCAGTTAAATCTCCACCTCAAAGCCGCCGATCCCGCAACGACCCACGTTCACGAACATCACCAGCTTCTCTACTACCAGCGCGGCAGCGGGAAAATGGTGGCGGGGAAGAAAAGTTACGACGTGGAACGCGGCAGCATTTTTGTGCTCCCGGCGGGATGCCGGCATTCGCTCCACGCGGCTGACACGGCAGTCTGCGTGGCACTCGACTTTTCCCTGAGCACCGCAGCGCAGGCCATGGAGGGTGGACTTCCCGTGCATTCCGAGGCGGCGGTGTTGCTGAGTCTCACGCTCACGCGGCAGGCGCGGCCTTTTCAACTCCGATCCATCGACCAGGCCCACATCGACCAGACCATCGGGGAAATCGTCAAAGAGAGCGCCGGACGCGAACCCGGATACGGAACGATGATTCAGGCGTTGCTGCTGCGGCTTGTGGCGCTTTGTCTGCGCGGCACACGCCGGGCCAGCGGATTCGGCGAACATTTCCGTCACACAGCATGGCGGCACCGACTGCTCGCGGAACGGGCGCTCGCACTCATCGCGGCGGAATCCTTCCGCCAACCCGAACTCACGTTGCAGGAAGCGGCCCGCCGCTGCGGGGCGAGCTACAACCACTTCAACCGTGTGCTGAAATTCGAAACAGGCCGCACATTTCATCAGCACCTTCTCCGCAGCCGACTGGAGCACGCCCATGACCTGCTCTCAGCGGGAAAGCTCAATTGCAGCGAGGCCGCCCTAGAGTCGGGGTTCACCGACAGCAACTATTTCGCCCGTGCATTCAGAAAATCCTACGGTTTTCCGCCCTCCGAGCTTGCACGGGGGCTCAAGGGGGAGTGACCCTCTTCGTCCATGCCGACGACAAAACTTATCATCGCCGCGAGCGAACATGACGCGGACATGCTTTACGCCACGGGCTTTCACGCGCCCGACCCGTTTCTGTTTCTGCAGCACCGGGGTAAAACAAGCATCGTTCTGAACAGCCTGGAAATCGACCGGGGGAAACGCGAAGCCCACGTGGACGAGGTGGTGCCCTACGAATCCATCGCCCCGGTCCCGAAAGGCAAACCACCACTGCCTTTCATCGACGTGCTCGCGCGGTTTTTAATTTCCCGTCGAATCAAATCGACCTCAGTGCCTGGAAGTTTTCCCCTCGCCTACGCCAAAGCGCTGGAAAAACACGGAATTAAAACCGCACCTGTGGAAGGATTTTTCTGGCCGGAACGTGAGTGTAAAAACGCAGATGAGGTGAAGAAGCTGGAGAAAGCCCTGCGCATCACGGAAGTCGGCATGGCCCGGGGCATCGAGGTGCTCAAAGCTGCCGACATCGGCAAAACGTTGCGTTGGGGCGGCAAACCGCTGACCTCGGAAATCCTTCGCGCCGAGATCGACATCGCCATGCTGCGGCTCGGCGCAATTGCCTCGCGCACGATTGTAGCTGGAGGCGAACACGCCTGCGACCCGCATGAAATCGGACACGGCCCGCTCAAGCCGCATCAGCTCATCATTCTCGACATCTTCCCGCGCCACGTTGCCACCGGATATTTTGGCGACATGACCCGCACCGTGGTACGCGGCAAAGCAAACGACGCCCAACGCGCGCTGTGGGATCTCGTGCTTGAAGGCCAGAAGCTCGCGATGCGCGAAATGCGACCCGGCGCGGATGGCGGAAAAATCCATGACGCGGTACAGAAACTGTTCACGGATCGCGGTTATCCGACCGAAGTGCGCAACGGGCGGCACGTCGGATTTTTCCATGGAACCGGCCACGGACTTGGCCTCGAAATCCACGAAGAGCCGCGTTTTTCGCGCACAAAATTCAAGCCCGGCCAGGTTATCACCGTGGAGCCCGGGCTATATTATCCCGGCATCGGCGGCGTGCGCCATGAGGACGTGGCGCTGGTCACGCCAACCGGAAACCGTATGCTCTCGCGCTTTCCAAAACCGTTCGAGATTTAATCCGCAACATCCAAAGACTTCATTGAGCCATGAGCCCGCAGGAACTCTCCATTGCCTTCTTTCTTCAAATGGCTGTCATCCTCGGCGTATGTCGGCTCGTTGGCATGCTTGCCAAGCGCATCGGCCAACCGCAGGTCGTGGGCGAAATGATCGCCGGCGTTTTGCTCGGCCCGTCGCTCTTCGGATACTTCGCGCCCGGTGCGCAGGCCATGTTGTTTCCCAAGGAATCGCTGAAAATCCTCTACGTCGGCGCGCAGCTTGGCGTGGGGTTGTACATGTTCATCGTTGGGGCACAGTTCGACATCGGGCTTTTCCGCAGCCGCGCGAAGAGCGCTGCTTCGGTTTCCATCGCGGGCATGGTCGCGCCGTTTCTGCTCGCAGTGCTTCTTGCTCCGTTGCTGATCAAAACGGGCGGATTGTTTTCTCCCAAAGCCACGCTCATGGAGGCCTCGTTGTTTCTCGGCGCAGCGATTGCCATCACCGCCTTCCCCATGCTGGCGCGGATCATTTACGAACGCGGCCTCACCGGCACACCGCTCGGCACACTCGCGCTCGCGGCAGGTGCCATCGATGACGCCGCCGCCTGGTGCGTGCTCGCCATCGTGCTCGCAAGCTTCGGCGGCGGCGCGGCAATTGCCGTGAAGGCCGTGGTCGGCGGAGTGGTCTATGCCTTGTTCATGTTGTTGATCGGTCGCCGTTTGCTCGCGCCACTGGGACGTATGGCGGAAAAAGCGGGCGAGATTTCCGCGCCGATGCTCGGGTTTGTGCTCATGCTGTTCTGTCTTTGTGCCTGGGCGATGGACGCCATCGGCATTCACGCGGTCTTCGGTGGATTTCTGCTCGGCGCGGCGATGCCGCGTGGTTTTTTTACGCAGGAACTTCAGCGCCGCCTGGAGCCCCTTGCGGTGGTGTTTCTTTTGCCAATGTTCTTCACGTTCTCCGGTTTAAAAACGCAGCTCAACCTCGTCACCGCGCCGTCGATGGCATGGATCGCCCTGCTCATCCTGCTTGCATCCATTCTTGGCAAAGGCGTGGCCTGCTGGGCGGCGGCGCGTTGGAACGGCGAAGACAACCGCACGGCCATGGCGGTCGGCACATTGATGAACGCACGCGGCCTCATGGAACTCATCATTATCAATATCGGCCTGGAAAAAGGCGTCATTGAGCCCGCGCTCTTTTCCATGCTGGCCCTCATGGCCATCGTCACCACGCTCATGGCATCACCCATTTTTGAATTGGTGTATGGACGCTGGGCGCGGGCGCAAAACACGGTGGGCGCGTAGCGACCAATCCGCCACCCTCCACGGCACCCGCTCTATTCCTTCGGCAGACCGCGCAACTGCCGGATCAGTTCCGTGGCTTTGTTGCCGAACTTGCCCAAGGCGACACTCGGTTCACCGCCGTAACGTTCGCGGAAATGGATATTCACCCTGCCGTGCCGCAGTGCCCGATTGCGTCGCATCATCACTGACATCGCCACGTTGCTGAGGAAAAAATCCTTCGGAATCCTGTCCACAAACATTTTCACCACCTCGCTGCGCATCAGGCGATAAGGCACGTTGGCGTCCACACAATCCACGCCGGCCACGAGCCGCAGAGTCAGCCACAGGATCCGGCTCGCAAGCACGCGCCGCCAGCCGTCGTCGCGCTTTTGCCGGAACCCGTAGATTACGTCGTATTTCTCGCGCATGCGCCAGAACCGGAAAAAATATTGCGGATCACACTGACCGTCGGAATCAATCTGGATAATCCACGGCACCCCGCACGCGATGGCCGTGCGATAACCTTCCAGACACGTCTGGCCGTGCCCGCGATTTTCCCGCGAAACGATCTCCAACCTCGGTCCAAACTGTTCGCGCAACCGCTCCAGCACGGCCTTGGTGCGATCCTTGGATCCATCGTCGATGGCGAGGAATACAAAGTTCTCCGTCCAGTTTTCCAGTTCAAAAAACCATTCCATGACAACTTTGCGCACGGAGGCCTCTTCGTTGAACACCGGCATCACGATCATGAGTTCCGGCTGATGCGAGGGTTGCGTGTCGGGCGAAGAAATATTCATGCGAAATAGCGGGCCTTGAGTTTTTCAAATTCGGTGAGCGCCATGCCCACGACCTGATCCATGTTGTAATAGCGGTACGTCGCGAGGCGTCCAACAAAACTCACGTCCGTTCGGGCCTCGCCCAGTGCACGATATTTTTCGTAAAGCTCGCGTGCATCGGGCGCGGGGATCGGGTAGTAGGCTTCGCGACCGGGGGCGTAATCCTCGGGATACTCCCGCACAATGGTCGTCACCGGCAGCTTCTGGCCCGTGGCGTGTTTGATTTCCACAATGCGCGTAAACTCCTCGTCGTTTGGATAGTTGACCTGCATCGCGGGCTGAAAAACCTCCTGCTGCAAAGTTTCCGGCTCAAAGCGCAACGAACGGTAGGGCAGCGGGCCGTGGCAAAAATCAAAAAACTCATCGATGGCGCCAGTATAAATGAGATGCCGGAACTCCACATGCGGCAGCAGTTCGCGGTAGTCCGTGTTCAGCCGCAGTTCGATATCCGGATGGTCCAGGATGCGCTCGAACATCGCGGTGTAACCCTCCTTCGGCAGGGCTTGGAAACTTTCGGAGAGATACCGGTTGTCGCGATTCGTGCGCACCGGGATGCGTCCGCACACCGAGGCGTCGAGTTCCGCCGGATCGCGCCGCCACTGCTTACGCGTGTAGTTTTTAAAAAACATCTCGTAGAGCTTCCATCCGACCTGCGAGACGATGACTTCCTCCGAGTTCTTCGGCTCCGCGATGGGCACGCGCCATTCCGCGAGAGTGCGCTCCATTTCCTCGCTGGTGGATTCGCGCCCGATGAGCTGCTCGAACGTGTTGAGATTGATCGGAAACGGCCAGTAGCGCCCCTCGGCCCACGAAAGGATCTGATACTCCACTGGATGCCACGCCGTGAATTGCCCGAGATAATCCACGATGCGCTGACTGTTGCTACGGAAATAATGTGGGCCGTATTGGTGAATGAGCACACCGGCTGCGTCGTAGCGGTCGTGGGCGTTGCCACCGAGGTGATCGCGCTTGTCCACGACGAGGCACTTCGCTCCGCACTGACTCGCCAGCCGCTCCGCAAGCACCGCTCCGGCGAATCCCGCCCCGGCTATGAGAAAATCCACGTTGGTTTTCATAGTTATTCGAGCACGCTTTCCATGGTGTCGAGGTATTTGGCGATGGCGTCGTCGCGACGGGGCGCAGGCGCATCCATCTGGCGCACGGTCTCGATATAGGTCTCGAAAAGCCGGCTCGGTGTGCGCACCTGGGTGACCTCGAACCAGTTAAGATAATCCGCGATGTCCTCCACGCGCTGGTTGATTTCCGCGCGCAACATTTCTGCTGTAGCAAGGCGATCGGCGACGCCTTTCGTTTTGCCCTGCGAGAGATACAGGCACGCCGTCTGGTATTCCATGATGACCGGGCGCAGCAGGGCGTTGCCGCGCGAAGCGAGTTCCAGCAGCTCGCGGGCACGGTCCTTCAGCATTGGCCGAGCTGCTTTGTTTTTGAGAAAACGTTCCGTGTCGGTGAGCGGCACGACTTCTTTTTGGTCGCCCCCGGCTGTATCGAGCAGAAAGACCAGCATCTTCTCCAACCGGTTCTCGGTTTCCTCAACGTTCAGGCCGCGGTAACGATCTGCCGCGCTGAGTTTTGCAAGATTCAGCGTCCACCATTTTTCCACGCTCACTTCATTCCCGGCGAGAACGGGGAAATGTTTTGCCAGCGCGGCAATCGGTTCGTCTCGGTTTACCGCGAAGCTTTTGACAAAATCGCCGAGGCGCTGGCGGCCTTCGGGCTGATCGAGCAGCAACTGAATCAGACACATTCCGCACGCTTCAAACAGTGCCTCGGAAGCGCTGTCGAGGTTCGAGGCGTTCTGGCTCAGGAATTCGCGGAGTGGAAGCGGCGCACCCGATCCGATGACGGTGCGAAAAACGTCCGCCTCATCGGCACGATCGTGGGTGCGCAGCCATTTGACGATGCCGGTCACGAGCCAGCCGGGCGGCTCCGCGTAAGGTTTTCCGGCTTCGACGGTGCCCGGTTTGCGATGCATGATTTCCAGCAACAACGCCCGGGTGATCTGCTCGTTGAACCGCGCTTTGGCGAGATCGCCCTGTAGCGAAACATCCACCTGCAGCTTGAAGCCCTCTTCGGTCTGGAAAAGCCGCAGACTTGAGGGAGGCACCGCGCCGCCCGTGCTGGAGGGCATGGAAAGGCGGATGATGATTGGCGATTTCCACTCGTCGGAAAGCCCGAGCAAACCGAGAACGCCGGATTTTATTTCCTCCGCATGACCCGAGACGGCGAGGCGCAAGGCGTTGTTGTCGCAATAGGTAACGATCTGCTCACTGCGGCTCACGCTGCGTGCAGGCATCCGGATGCGCAGGTCTTCGGCATGGGAGACGACCGTGCCAACGAGCCACGCTATGACGGCGCAGCGCACGGAGTGCGCCGTGAAAATCATCACAGACCGAGGGTCGGATTACCCAGCGGAGAAGGTGTTCCTGAGGGTGCCGCCGCCGGAGTATTTAACGGAGCTTCGGCCTCAGCAGGGGCATTGGTCAGAACGATCCCGCCTTCGAGCACTTCGACGTTTGCCATGAGGAACACCGACTGCCGCTCACCCTTCAGCGCTTTCCAGAGCGAATCAAAAATGATGTCGAGATGTTCCATCACCAGCGGGTGAACGGGGAGTCGCCCGAGTTGGCCGCCCACGCAAGTGGCGGTGATTTTTCCATCCTGAACGCCGATCTGGTAATAACCGCCGGCGTAGAGCGGGTAGTCGAAAAAACTGGAATGCGTCCAGACTTCGACTGTTCCCGGGTGGAAATGCACGTAGGTACGGTGGAATTTGACCTCCTCCTCGATGACACCGGTTTTTTTCTGCTTGATGACGTTCTGCAGGTAACGATTGACGTCTGCTTCCTTCATTGACACGGGACGGGACTCTCCGTCCTGACGCATCGTGAGCATCACGTCCATGAGGTTGGTGTATTCACCCATCTTCTCATCGGGGATTGGCGCGGGAATGTTCTCCGGCGGACGCGCGATCTGGATGCATGCACCCACAAACACCGACCATGCCAGCGTGTTAAGCAGTGTTTTTTTCCAGTTGGAAAAAAAGCCGCGATCCGGGGTGACGATCTTGCGAACGCGCTTGAGCACTTGCTTTTGGGTCTCCGGCCCTTTGGCGTCGACCGGTAACTGCGTGCGATCCAGTTTGGTACCGCAATTATGGCAGTAGATGCGCTCGGGTTCGTTGTCGTAGGCGCATTCCTGGCAGCGAAGCTTCAGCGGTGTGCTCATAATTTTTTGGGCTTCTCGGACGAGCCGGTGGCTTTCTTTTCAGGCGCAGCGGGCTTGGAGGGCTCGCTGGCCTTGGTTTCCGTGGGTTTATCCTTCTTCGCACCTTCCTTGTAGGAGTTGCTGCGATAGTCGGTGATGTAAAATCCCGACCCTTTAAAAATCAGCCCCGCACCCGCGCCGAGCAGGCGTTTGACTTTGCCCTTGCCCCAGGTCTTCATCTTGCACAATTGCTTCGGGCACGTGCTAAATGCGTTGTCTTTCATGGACTGGACAGCGTCAAAAGACTTGCGGCATTTTTCGCACTGATACTCGTAAGTGGGCATGATGATATTCGGAAAAGTGCATTCCTTGTAGCAAACCCTGTGCTCAGGCGCAAATGGCGTTTGCAGTAGTGCGGAATCTCCAGAGAGTAGGGGCATGAGATCCACGTCCCTTTGCCTTCTATTTTCCTGTTTTGCCATGCTTCCCTCGGCCTTCGGACAGTATGACGGTGAATTTTTCCGGTCCGGGTACTGGAGGGACGGCAAAGCGGAGTTTAACACCTACACCGCAAAAATCGTGCGCTACGGCGCGGCGCGGGATTGTGAGGTGACGCACATCGTGGTCCGCGAACCGTGGGATGCGGCGCAAAATGTGAAGCCCGACGACTGGCAACGCCCCGGTGCCGGCAACGTGCTGAAGCTCAATCAAATCCTATACATCCCAACCGGCATGTACTTTTACCAACAAATGCATTCGTCTTTCTGGAACATTCCGGAAACCGGCCCGGCCCGTCTCGTGAAGTGGTCGCTCACCAGCAACGACGGCTGCGGCAACACCTGGAAAATGGGGGTGCGCAGCGAGAAAGGATGGCGATACGAGTGGCGCACGTACTGGGACGGCATGGCGGCCGGGGAGGAAACCGTGGCGGCATCGGAGGACGCGATGTTTGCCGACGAACTGCCTCTCGTGGTGCGTGCATTGGATTTTCGTCAACCGGTCGGCGAAATGAGCATGCCGCTGTTGCCCGGTATCATCGGGTCTAAAAAGGATCGTCTCGATGCTAAGTCGGCGCGATTTACCTGGGAGACCACCAAGGAGCGCATTGTGGTAAAGGTGGCTTCCGCGCAGGGGAATCATCGGTTTGCTTTGGACAAGGAATTTCCCCACAAGCTGCTGGAATGGGAGATGCCGGATGGTGGTTCACTGAAGCTGCGTCAATCGCTCAAGATCGATTACTGGAACCGGAACCGGCCGGAAGATACGGAGTTGATTCACGCAAAGTAGCTGCGTTTCCATCCGGTTGATGTGATGAAGAAAGCGCACTGCGGACGCCTTGCCTCTTCGCCCACAGGGCTGTTGCACCCCGGTCATGCGCGGCGTGAGACCCTCAGGTATTCTTTAATCCTGAATTGGAAAACGGAATTGAGCAAACTCCCGCAGGCGCAGAGGAGCAGAGATTTACATCACGAAATCAACGCATCCGAAAGGTGTCCGCCCCTTGGTTCGCAAACTTCTATCCTTCGCGACTTTGCGGTTTTGCGGGATATCCCATTTCGGCTTTTAATCCACCTCGCAGGCGATGCGAAAGCCGACGTCGTTCGAGGAAAACGTGGGTAGATTGAAGCCACGGGCCGCGCCACGCAGGTTGCCAATCCGCGATTTCCAACTACCACCACGATAGATGCGCTGCGCGGAACGTTGCGGACCGCGCGGATTAAACTTTTTCTTGTCCGAGTAAGGCCCGAAAAAGTCCCGGCACCACTCCCAAACGTTTCCGGACATGTCGAGCAGGCCGTGCGGGCTGATGCCGCGCGGGAACGCTCCGATGGGCGACGTGTTCGGGTAACCGTCGTTCACCCCGACTTCGCGCCATGCGAACGTGGTTTGCGCATCGGCAAAGTTTGCGCGGTCGCCGCCGTCCAGTTCGTCGCCCCACGGAAATCTCCGGCCCTCGGTGCCTCGCGCGGCATATTCCCATTCGGCCTCGGTGAGCAGGCGGTAGCGCTTTTTTTCGCGCGAACAAAGCCACTCGCAAAAACGCTGGGCGTCGGAGTGCGAAACGTAAACCACAGGATGATAATCGTCGGCCCACGGGGCGCGTTTGGCCCGGTGCGAAGGCTCGAACTTTTCGTACTGCGCGTTGGTGATGGGAAACTTGGATGCGTAAAAGCAGGAGATCGCAACCTGCGACATGGGTGCCTCGTTGGGCGCAGCATCGGCGCTGTTGCTGCCCAACATGAAAATCCCGGTGGGCACGAGAATCATATCGACGCCCGGCGCATTGCTGAATGCGGGATACTTCTGCTTTTCCGCCGCGCGTTTATCCGGAGAACTGGTGTAGTTTGAAAAATCCTGTTCCACTTGGATTTCGGCCAGCGTTTTGGCCTTGGCGGCGGCCTCGCTGAGTTTCGGTGCGGCGTGGGCGACTGGACGCTGGGCGACCACAGGTTTCGGCACCGGTTTGATTGGCGCAACCGGCATACCGTTGGCCTCGTCGAGATATTCATCGATGAGATCCTCGGCCTGACCTCCGGTAAGTCCCATGCTTTCACCGATGTTGCACATCGCGTCGCGCTGGCCGTCGGTCATTTCGCCGTCCTCCAGCTTCGTCATGCGCAGGATGCGTTGAAAATTGGCAAACGGATCGTCGACCCCGGCCGGCGCGTGAACGACGGGTGCAGGTGCGGGTTCCGGTGGTTTGGGAAGCTCCTTAATTTTCCGCTGGGCACCATGACGAACGAGTTCGTTGTCGATGATTTCCTTCGCTTCCTGCTCGCTGAAACCCGAGAGCATGGCGGTTTTGATGAGGCCGATTTCGTCTTCCTCGGAAAGAAAACCGCTACTGGTGGTGAATTGGAAAAACTTGAGGAACTCGGCGAGCGCCGCCTCACGTTTTGCGAGGTTGAGTTCCGCATCGACGGCAACACGCTTTGCGGGATCAAGCAGTGTGGAACGCGCTTCGGCGAGAAGCTTGGGCGCTTCGTCGATGCCGCCGCGGAGCATTTGTGCCAGCGGATTGGACGGCTGATTTTTAAGCGGCAGTTTTTTCTGCCACCAGACGAGAAGCGTGCGGCAGTTGCGCTCAATTTCTTCATTGGGCGGATGTTCACCCGGCTCGAACCCGAGCCGTTCGTAGGGGTTTTTGGAGTTGTAGGAACGCCAACCCTCCCAGCGGTTGGGATTATCGGGAAGTGGATCGGGCAGTGGCATGACGAAAAAGTGAGGCGTGCAATTATCTAGTGCCTGGCCTTCATTCCACGATTTGGGGCGGATGGTGCCGGGGAAAAAATGGAACCATCGGGCCTGCCGAACCCGAAATGACACCAGACACTTGCCCTCATGTCTTTACTGCACCCGGACAGCGGAAAGATCGGCTGTGGCTTCCGCGATTTCCTCGTCGCTCAATCCCGTGTTGCGGGAGATGGAGACTTTGTTTTCCTTGCCGAACGCGGCGACGGTGACTTCGAGCACTTGATTCGGGTCGTAACGGTAAGTGAGCTCCACGGGCGCACCTTTCGGGAGAAAGGGCGGTAGCTCAATGTCGCAAATTCCGAGCGGAGTGCATTCCGAGGGCACGGTACTTTCACCTTCCACAACACGCACCACGGCGTTTTTCATGTTGGCCTTGGCGGTGCCAAAGGAGTTTTTCATTTCTGTCGGGATGGCCGTCATTTTTTTGATCATCGGGAACACGTACTCCTCAACCCGCGTGTCGTCCCACAAAACCACGCCGAGCGTGTGGGTGGTGATGTTCGTTACTTTGATCAGACTGCCGTCGGCGCACGAATATTGTTCGCGCACTTCCTGCGGCAATTCGCGCTGACCGGCGGCGTCTTCGTCGGCGAGAATGCACAACACGGCCTGGATGGCTGCGCCAAGCGACACGGCCTCGTCGGGGCTTACGTCGGTGGCGATCTCCACGCGGGACGTCTCCTGAATCATCTGGCGCACGCTGGGCATGCGGCTCATGCCGCCGGTGAGCAGGATGCGGTCGATTTTCGTCCAGTCGCGCTCGGCTTCGTGCATGACGATTTCGCAGATCGTTTTGCATTTTTCGAGCAGATGCCGCGCGCGCGCTTCGAATTCGTCGCGCGTGAGTTCCAGCTTGATGCTTTTGCCGTTGAAACTGTGAACGAGCGTGGTGCTGTTGCGCGAGGAGAGCTGGATTTTCGCGGCGAGCGCACGGCTGTAAAGATCCTGATAACTCTGGAGGTCAAGCAGCGGATTTTCGCCATGGAGTTTGTCGAATTCATCGGCCACCCAGTTCACGATGATGTCGTCCCAATCCTTACCACCGAGGCGGTGGTCGCCGTTGCTGGCAAGCATGCGGATGTGGTGATCGTGGATTTCCATGATCGTGACGTCGAACGTGCCGCCGCCAAGATCGAAGACAAAAACGACCTGATTGGAGTCCAGTTTATCCAGGCCGTAAGCCAGTGCGGCGGCGGTCGGTTCGTTGATGATCTGAGCGACGTTCAGCCCTGCGAGTTGTCCGGCGTGAAGGGTCGCGGTGCGTTCGGCGTCATTAAAATAAGCGGGAACGGTAATGACGGCGTCGGTGACCGGTTCGCCCAGATATTTTTCCGCGTCGTTTTTGAGTTTCTTAATGATGAGCGCGGAGAGTTCCTCGGCGGAATAGATCTTGCCGTAGAATTCGCGGTGAAATTCAGTTTTGCTCTTGCCCATCTCGCGCTTGACGAAATCGACGATTTTTTCGGGCTCAGCAACGGCATTTTGTTTGGCCAAGGTGCCGACGATCGCGGTGCCTTCGTCAAAGAGAATGACGGAGGGCGTGATGCGCTCGCTTTCGGCGTTCGGGATAATCTGGGGTTTCCCGTAGGCGTCAATGTGCGCGATGGCGGAAAAGGTGGTGCCCAGATCGATACCGACAGCTTTTCTGCCGGTTTTGTTGGTGGTGAGGGAGGAATCACTCATCGGCTTTGTTCTCGTTGGTTCATCTTGTTGCGCGAAGCGGCTTCCATGCCAAGCAAATTGAGGGTTTGCAGGGTATTATGAAAGCAAAAGGGCACTACGCCGCCGATTCAGGGGGTAATTTTTCTTTTTCGAGAACCGCCTCGGCATGCGCCGGACTGCTCCCGTTGTTTGTTTCTGCGGAGCTTTCCGGTGCGTGCGGTGATTTGTAACGCCGGATGACGACTTCCTCGGGACGGATGATGCGCCCGCGCCACGCAAAAGCAGGACGCATGGAGCGCACGATGTCTCCGTCCTGCTCAGGTTCTTCGGCGGGTTCGACAAGCATGGCCTTCTGCCGGGTGCGATCATGTTTACCCGCGCCGGGGTCGAGTTTCTCCACTTCGAGCCGGGACATGATTTCCATCACGGTGTGCGTGGAGTGATCGAGTTGCGTGGCGACGCGCTGAAGCTCCAAAAGCATGGCCTGCCCGGATTCGGGAAGCTCGCCGATGGCATGTTGTTTGGACAGGAAGCGATCCATGTGCAGGTGCATCGCGATGAGATCGTCGAAAAGCGTGATCAGGTCGCGTGCGATAGGTTTTTGCATCGCTTCAAAAAGAAAGGCGTCCTTGTAGCTGCGCAACTCCTCGTGCATCGCGTCGAAAAGTTTTGTGCTGACGCTTTTTTTGTCCTCCAGCCCGGTGTGAATCAGGTTGAGTGCTTCGGGAACGATTTCCTGCCGCTCCGCCTTGGCTTCAAGGCGGGCAAGCGCTTCGGAGTTTGCCCCGATGGCGCGGCTGAGCCCGGTGATGCTGGAAACGATCGGGCGAAGTATGTCCGCAAACCCCGTCGCCGCAGAGG
>Ga0105046_10010672_pt1 | contig 14290 bp, 12 predicted proteins | sample MAT03_FD_78385 | JGI IMG/M metagenome (GOLD analysis project Ga0105046, IMG submission 78385) | Freshwater microbial communities from Lake Fryxell liftoff mats and glacier meltwater in Antarctica - MAT-03 (megahit assembly) | ecosystem: Environmental > Aquatic > Freshwater > Ice > Liftoff... | reverse complement strand
GACTCATCGATCCTGGGAGCGAGTGGCGCTTGCACCGCCATTGGTTTGAGCACAGCGCGATGGCCGACTTGCTCGGCTGCGATTTTTCCATCGCCGACCCGCATCGGCCCTACGAATGCCACGACAAAATCCTCACCCACAAACGCGCACTTTTCGATCACCTCACGCAGCGTCGGACGACGCTCTTTGCCGCAAAATACGAAGGTCTTTTTGTGCGATCTCACCAGCACGTATTTCGAAAGCGAGCCGCCCGAAACCCAAGGCGGGCTGCGGCGTTTCGGCTACAGCCGGGACCAGCGCAGCGACTGCGTGCAAATCGTCATCGCCCTCATCGTCACGCCCGAAGGCTACCCGATCGCGTGCGAAGTCCTCCCCGGCAACACGACCGACAAGACCACGCTCAAATCGTTACCTCATCGGCACGCCCAAAGGAAAACTCACCGCGCTGGAAGCAAAACTGCTCGCCTGCAAATGGCAGCACGCCCGGACCAAAGTCCGCGTCAAACTCCTCGCCCAGAAAGGCGACACCTACGTGTTAGCCGAGAGCCAGGACCGCATCCAAAATGAACGCTCCATGCGCCGCCGCCGGCTCCGCGCCTACCTTGATGCCCTCCGCGCCATCACCCGAAGCAAACGCCCCATCCAGCGCGACGCCATGCACCAAAAAAGCGGCGCCGCCAAAAAGGAGGCAGGCCGCGACGCCCGGTTCGTAAAACTCCAAATCGACTACCAACGCAGCGGCAAGAACAAACCGCCACCCTCCGCCACACCCTCGACAGACAAAAGCTCCGCGAAGCCTGGCGCCGCGAAGGCCCGCGTAAAGCCGCGTGGGCGCGTCCACGCGGCTTTACGCGGCTACCTCCTGCGCACCAACATGAGCGACCGCGACCCCGTCAAGCTGTGGCAATTTTACCTCCAACTCACCGAAGTCGAGCAAGCCTTCAAAGAATACCCGCACAAAGAATCCACGCCTCGCTTGGCGAGTTTCCCGGCATGACCTCCGATTCGGAGGTTTTTCGACAGGCCGCCGGGCGGTGCGTCACGCCTCGGGCGGCGTGGCGAAATTGGGGCGTTTCGGGGCCAGGCGGGCGCCGGTGAAGCGCCAGGCGTGGTCTTCCGGGATGGGGAAATCCGAAGGTGCAGCGCGGCGGTTCTCTTCAAAGACCGCGATGCCGATGACTCCCGCGTTGGTCGTGTTGCCGTGGCGTCGTCGTCCGTAACTGTCGAACATCGACCCGAAGCGGAACGCAGCGACGGTCGCCTCACTGGTGCGGAAGCCATCGACGGAAATCGTCTGGAACGGAGCGATCACGTATCCGCGCTTTTTGAGCGATGCGGGTTTCCCGTCCATCACGTCGAGCCCATCGACACTCATCACGGCTTCGACTGTGCGACGGGAGTCATTTTTGAGCGTGATCTCATATCTCTCGCCGGAGTCGCCGACCGCGAATCGCCTGCGGCGCAATTCATGGCACTCGATCCATGTCCCGTTGCCCTTTCGAATGCCGACCCGGAGGCGGTCGCCGGCCGAAGGCTGGAGGCCGTCGCATCGCTTGGATGCGCCGCCGAGGAAGTCGAGCATCGCATCGACGCCCTCGCGGTCGTTGTAGAAAATGCGGGCCTCGCCATTCGGCCTTGTCGCAGCGGTTCGCGTGAACGCAACGGGCTCGACCCACGATTCCCGCTGCTCTCCCCACGATGTCCCGAGGCCGAGGCGTTCCTGCGCCGGGACGAAATTTCTTTCGCTCGTCGGCGTCGCGGGCTGCTGCGTTCGGGTCGCGCACCCGGCGGGCACGATGAAGGCAAGCAGGACTGCGGTGCGGAAGAGCTTCATCAGCGACGGTTCTTGATCACACCGCGCCAGAACGCGGGGAAGTCTGCAAAGAGTTTTTCCATCGCTTCGTGCTCGGCTTTCGAGCGGGCGCGGCTGATCACCTCGTCGCTTCCCCATGCCATGGTGAGTCCTGAACGGGCGCGGCTTTTTTCCAGGACGCCGTAGATGTATCCGGTCCGCGTATCGACGAGCGCGGCGAGGGCGGTGGCGATGAGTTCGTAGTGTTTGTTCGGCAGCAGGCCGAGAGAGAGTTCGGTGAGCGGGGCGATGATTTTGCCGTCGGTGGCCTGGGTTTCGGTGGCGAGGATGAGGACTGCGTCTGCGTGCATTTTCGCCGCGGCTTCGCGCACCGCGATGTCCGGCTTGGTGTCAGGCCGCATGAGGAGGGAACTCAACGGGACAATGCCAGCGATCTGGGGCAGGGATTGCAGGGAGTCGAACTTGCCGTGGGCCGAGATGGCGCGGATGTGGTCGCGCACGGCGGCGTCACTGCCCGCGATGGCGATCGTGGCAGGGTAGCGCATGGTCGGTTTCGCGTTGTAGGCGCGGGCGATGAGCGGGTCGGAGAATGCGGCGCGTTTCGCCTCGATGGCGCGAGCGACGCCGGGGGAATTGATGTGAGACGAGCACCCGGTGAGGAGCGTGGCGGTGACGAGGAGGAGAGCAGAGGTGATTTTCATCTGCTAGAAAAACAGCAGGGACAGCCGCGTCGCGCAACAGGAATATGCTAAAAATACAGCATTTCAGTTGACTGGTTCCGTTCCGGCCTGCAGTCTTCGGGCTGTGACACCCGGCCACGCTGAGAGCGATTCGATGTCCCGCCGCGAGCGGCAGATCATGGACGTGATCTGGCGCGCCGGTCGCGCGACTGCGACCGAGGTGCATGAGAGTCTGCCGGATGCGCCGAGCTATTCTGCGGTGCGTGCGCTGCTGGCCGTGCTCGTGAGCAAAGGCCATCTCCGGCATGAGCGGGACGGCAAGCGCTATGTGTATCTGCCGCTCGCATCGCCGGAGAAGGCCGGGAAGAGCGCGCTCCGGCGGTTGCTTTCGACTTTTTTCAACAACAGTCCCGCGAATCTCGTCGCGACATTGCTGGACCCAAAGGAGATCGATGCCGCGGAACTCTCGCGCATCCGGGCTCTCATCGATCGGAAGAAGAAATGAACCTCCCCGCTTTTCAGGAATGGCTCTGCCGCAGTTTCGCGGTGGCTGGAATCGCGGCCTTCTGCGTGGTGCTCTGCCCGGCGGGCTGGCGGGTGCGTGTCCGCCAGGCGGTGCCGGTGGTGGCGTTCGCGGTGCTGATCGCGCTGAGCGCCGGTTTTCTCCTTCCACTGCCATCCATGGAAATGCGGGCGCCTTCCTCGCTGGCGCGCCTGGCTGAGACTGCCGGTGGTTGGTTTGCGCCGTGGGTGAAGTGGGTATTCGCCAGCGGGGTCGTTCTTTTTCTCGCGCGACTGATTGCTGGCTGCCTGGCGGTTCGCGGTCTCGTCCGGCGGTCGCGCCCGGTGCGGGGACGCTCGTGGCGGGTGCTGCTTGCCGGATGCCAGGAGGCGATCGGTCTGCGCGGTGCGGTGCAGGTGCGGCTCGCGGGAACGGGGTTCGTGCCGAGTGCGACGGGTCTATTCCGCAGGACGGTGCTGCTCCCGGATGAGGCTTTGCGGTGGACGCACGAGGAGCGGCGGCTGGTGTTGCTGCATGAACTCGGTCATTTCCGCCGTGGCGACCTGTGGACCCACGCGCTCGGCCAGATTGCCTGCGCGGTGCATTGGTTCAATCCGTTTGTGTGGATGCTTCACCGGCATCTCGCCATCGAGCGGGAATTCGCGTGTGATGCGCTCGTCGTTTCGCGCGGAGCGATGCCGACAGATTATGCGACGCTGCTCTGGCGGATGGGCGTGGCCGCGAGCGGACCCCGGCTTGCGGCTGCTGCGTTTCTGGCGATGGCAGCGCGGGGCGAGGGGACGCTGGAGCGTCGCGTCCGTCGCATTCTTGCGCCGGCAAATCACAGCGGGTTCTGGCTGCGGGCGGCGGACTCCACGCTCTGCGCGGGTGGCACGATGCTGGTGCTCCTGTTTGCGTCGTTCAAGCCGGTGATTTTCCGCACGATGCTCGGCGTGAACCCATGGACGGTGCAGGAGATTGAGGCGCGCCTCGCGGCCGATCCATTCCCGGGCGAGAAGTAGTGGCGAACGGGAAGAATTTTCCCAAGGCGGCTTGCCATCGCGGGTAAAGCCAGCGACACCATTTCCTCTCACATGAAATCCCTCATCGTCCTCCTCACCCTCGGAACGCTGGCCATCGCCGGCGAGAAGCAGCTTTTCAACGGCAAGGATCTGAGCGGGTGGAAGGGTGTGCCGGAGTTCTGGTCCGTGAAGGACGGATGCATCACCGGTCAGACGACGAATGAGGTGATGGTAAAGGAGAACACTTTTCTCGTCTGGCAGGACGGCGAGGTGGGTGATTTCGAGCTGACTTTCAAATACAAGATCGTGGACGCGACCGGGGAGGGGAAAGGGTTCGGAAACAGTGGCGTGCAGTATCGCAGCAAGGTCGTGAAGCCGGAATACTTCGTCGTCTCCGGCTATCAGGCGGACTTCGAGGTGGGGAAGACCTACAGCGGCATTCTCTACGAGGAGAAAGGGCGCGGAATCCTCGCCAAGCGGGGCGAGAAGGTCGTCATTCACGAGGGCGATGCGCCGAACAAACCGAAGATCGAGAGGACGGGCGAAGTGGGTGTGAGCGACGAGATTCAGGCGAACATCAAGCAAGCCGACTGGAATGAATATCGGGTGAGCGCGAAGGGCGGCCATTTGCAGCACTTCATCAATGGCAAACAGACCGTGGACGTCACGGACGAGACCGCCGTCGGTGCCAGGAAGGGCGTAATTGCGCTTCAGTTGCACAAAGGCGCGCCGATGACGGTGCAGTTCAAGGACATCGTCTTGAAAGAAGCGGAATAGTCGCCGCGAGCGTTCCCGAATGACCGGTGAGATGCCCTTCTGAGTGAACTGGGCTCGGCGTTCCGGCTGCCCTCAGAAGGCATTTGCTAGGCGCGAGGATATCCGCTATCCTCTGCGGCCTTCATTCCTTTGATCTATGCGCCGAACGCTTGCCATCATCTGTTTCCTTGCTGGAATTTCCTCCGCGCCGCTTTCGGTCCATGCCCAGTCGGCTGATGCCGCTCAGCAGGAATTCGTCAATGCCTTTCTCAGTGCCAGGAAGGGAGAGGATCAGGAAAAAGCCGGTGACCTGAAGAGTGCGCTGACCACGTTCCGTTCGGCGGCGACGACGCTGACGAGGATTAAACAGGAATCGCCGAGTTGGCAGGCGGATCTCGTGGATTTCCGTCTGAAGCGTACGATGGAAGCGATCGATCGCATCCAGGGAAAAATGGGCGGTGGCAAGCCTGGAGCGGGAGGTGCGGAACTCGGTGTCCTGCCTCCATTGCCCAAGGATAATGATCCATTGCAACCGGACGGTGCGTTGAATCCGCCAGTTGCTCCTCCGCGTGGCAAGTCGGCGAAGGGGGGAACGCAGACCGCGGGAGAAGATCCCCTCGGGGCAGTGAGGCAGCGAATCACCGACCTGGAGGAAAAACTTTCCGAGGCGAATGACCGTCTGCGTAAGGAGATTGAGAAAAACGCGAGACTCGCCAATGACATGACCGAAGCGGTCAGCGCACGGAAAAAGGCCGAGGATTCACGGAAGAAGGCGCAGGATCTGGCGGAGGTCTATCAGACGAGCATGCGCGAATTGAAGGCAGCCGGTGAATCGAACAGTGACCGCGTAAAGGATCTCGAAACGAAACTTGCGGCGGTGAACCGGACCACGATGGATACGCAGGTGGAACTCGCGGTTGCCGAGGAACGGATCAACCAGTTGCTGGGGCGCACGGATGCGCTGGTGAAGACGGTGCGGGAGGCGGGGACTCTGCCGACGCAGGTCAGGGACCTCCAGGCGAAGCTCGAGGCGGAGCAACTGGCGAGTTCGCAGCGCGCGGACCAGTCGAAGAAGCGCGAGGAGGACCTGAAGAACCAGATCGCGACGCTCACCAAGAATCAGAGCAACATGGCATCGCTCCCTGTTGAAGTTCAGGCGTTGCAGGTGAAGCTCCAGGCGGAGCAAAAGGCCAGCGCCGACGAGGCAGCGAAGGCGAAGAGGCGCGAGGAGGATCTGAAGGGCCAGATTGCCTCCATCACCCAGGAGCGCAACGATGCAAAAGAGGAACTCGTCCGGTTGCGCGAACTGAACAAGCAGACCGACAAGCTCATGGCGGACAACGCGAGCCTCCTGAAGAAACTCGGCGACTACGAGAAGCAGATTCTCACCTTCCAGACCGGCAAGGGTTCGCGTGACACGGAACTCACCGGTTTGCGGAAACAGGTCGTCGATACCCAGAAGGCCCTGACGGCATCGAACGAGCAGAATACGACGCTCCAGACCGAGATCGGCGAATTGCAGAAGAAGGTCACCGATTACTCAAAACAGATCGCGCAGTTCAAGGCGGACAAGACGGCGAGCATCGAGGAGCGGAAGAAGATGGAGGATGAGAACCGGCTGCTGCAGGGGATCGTCATGCGAGTTCTCCAGGAGGACGCGAACCGTTCGCAGCGGAAGAAGATGATTCAGAATGAAATCGGGAAGCTCCAGGGGCAGTCGGACGTACTGCTCCAGCAGATCAATTACCTCACGCAGCCCGTGGTGAAACTGTCCCCGGCGGAGAGGAAGCTTTTCAAGAATCCGGTCTTGGCTGTTCAGGATCCCAATACGCTTGCCGTAGTATGGCAGGCTGACACGGCCTCGGGACCCCAAGCTCGCTTGTCTGCGCCAGCGGCGCCAGGCTCGGACGAACCGCGCTTGACCCCGCCGACACTCGCCACGGGAACCACTGGCGCAACGCCTCCCACCGAGATCGCCAAGCTGCCAACGGAAGCCGCCACTCCGCCGACCGAAGTCGTGAAGCCGCCGACCGAAATGGCCAAACTGGATACGCCTCCGACGGGTGTGAAGCCAAAGACGGGAGACGACCTGCCAACCAAAGGGCCGGCAGCGAAGGGACCGGAGATCGGGGCGACGCCTTCGGTCACCAGCGTCGCCGGAGCCAACCTCCCGACGGAGGTGAAGCCGCTCGCCGAGGAGGCCAAGCGGGCGTTTGAAAAAGAGAAGTTCGCCGATGCTGAGAGAATCTACGACAAGGCCCTCCAGCAGGCACCGAACAATGTTTACCTGCTTTCGAACCGCGCTGTCGTTCAGTTCCGGATGGCCAAGTACAAGCAGGCTGAGGAAAGCTTCAAAAAGGCGCTGGCGATTGCCCCTGAAGACGCCTTCTGCTGGTCCACGATTGGCATCGTCTATTACAGCGAGCAGAAGTTCGACGAGGCCGTCAACGCGCTGACGAAATCACTCGCCATCAATCCGAAGAATCCGACGGCGCACAATTATCTCGGCATCACCGCCGCGCAGAAGGGCTGGTTTGAAGCTGCGCAGAAGGAATTGGAAACCGCGGTGCAGCTCGACCCGAAGTATGCCGATGCGTGGTTCAATCTCGCGGTGACGCACACGCTGAAGGAGCCCCCTGCCAAGGAAGACGCACGGAGCGCTTACACGAAGGCCGTCGCACTGGGTGCGGAGAAGGATCCCGCGATGGAACAGCTCATCCAGTAGTTCATCCCTGCCTATTTCGAAAGGAAGTAGGCGCGCTGCTTGGCGGTGATTTCGCGCCCGAGCCGTTCGAGGACGGCGAGCATGTCTTCCCAAACCAGACGCTTGTTGGCCATCTGATCGCCCGTCGGTCGCAGCAGGAAGGACGGGTGAAATGTGGGCATCATCGGTTTGCCCTGAAACTCCCGCCACGAGCCGCGCATCTTCGTGATGCCGGCCTTCTCGATCCCGAGCAGTCCCTCGACCGCGGTCGCGCCGAGGGCGACGATCACCTTCGGCTCGATGATCTCGATCTGTTGCAAGAGGTAGGGCTTGCAGACATTCATCTCCTCGGGCTTTGGCTTCCGGTTACCCGGCTCGCCAGGGGGCGTGTCGGGGCGGCACTTGAGAATGTTCGCGATGTAAACGTCGGCCCGGCGGAATCCCATCGCCTCGATCATCTTCGTGAGGAGCTGACCCGCGCGTCCGACGAATGGCTCGCCCACGAGATCTTCATCCGCTCCGGGTGCTTCGCCGACGAACATCAGTTCCGCCTCCGGATTGCCAACGCCGAAGACGACCTGCGTCCGGGACTGCACGAGATTCGGGCACTTGGTGCATGCGAGGACCGGGTCGCGGAGGGCCGCGAGCTTTGCAGCCTTCGCGCCCGGGGTTCCCGAGGGGGCGGTACTGACTCGCGCCGCTGGCGTGGCTGCAGCCGGTGCCGGTGGCTGGGATCGCGGCGCGGGCGCGGGTTCCCGAGCGGGCTTGGTCTTCGTGCTCGTCGGTCGTTCAACCGTTGCGGTCGCTGCCACCGCCGTGGCCTGAAGGCGCGTGAGTGCTTCGATGGATGTGTGGATGCGGGCGCGGTTGGCCTTCATCCGCGTCACGGCGTCGAAAACGATGTCAGTGGCTGGGTCGCTCATCAGAGTTTGGCCGGCGCGCCGGCTGCGAGGAAATCGGGCGGGATCGGCGCGATGAAGTCGAGACGTTTTCCATCGCGCGGGTGGGAAAAACCGAGCTTCCACGCGTGCAGCATCTGGCGCGAAAAGCCGCCGCGCTTTCCGTAAATCACGTCGCCGAGGAGTGGATGGCCCAGGTGTTTCAGATGCACGCGGATCTGATGCGTGCGCCCCGTGTGGAGCGTGCATTCGACCAGCGAACCCGCTGCCAGGTCGGCGAGCACACGCCATCCTGTCGTCGCCGCGCGGCCCTTCTCCTCGGGGACCACGGCCATCCGCTGCCGGTGGATGCGGTGACGCCCGATGGCTGCGGAAATCAGCCCGCTCTTTTTGGTGAACTTTCCCGCTGCGATGGCGAGATAGATCTTCCTCACGTCGCGCGAGGCAAATTGCCGCGCGAGTTCCTGGTGGGCGCTGTCGTTCTTCGCAGCGACGAGGCAACCGCTCGTTTCCTTGTCGAGTCGATGTACGATCCCGGGTCGCTCGACTCCACCGATCACGCTCAGCGCGCCGCAGTGGTGGAGCAGCGCGTTCACCAGCGTCCCGCTCGCGTGTCCCGCGGCGGGATGCACGACGAGGCCGGCCGGCTTGTTGATCACAATGAGGTCCGCGTCCTCGAACAGGATCTCCAGCGCGATGTCCTCCGGCGCGTTCGTCGCCGCAGTGGGCGGCGGCACGATGAGAACGACCCGTTCGCCCGCGCGCATTTTCTTCGATGGCGTCACCGCGCATCCGTCCACGGTCACATCCCCGCCGCGCACGAGCGCCTGAAGCCGCGAGCGGGAAATCTCCCGCGCCCGCGCCGCGAGAAAGTGATCGAGCCGCACGCCGGTCTCCACCCGCTCGACCACGAATTCGTGCCGTGCGCTGCTCACGTTGCGGCACGCGGCCTGGCCTGTGCGCGGCCCACTTGTTTGAGGCCACCGGTCTGCGCGGCGTGAATCAGGAGATCCGCCACGCGGCGCTTCAGACGATTTCCGCGGCGCTCGAGCCACAGCACGAAGAGTAAAAACAGAATCACGAGCCAGAAGTCATTCGTGTGCCAGACAAGCTGCCGGTAAAGAAGCATGCACACGAGAATCGCCGTCACCAGGAAAGTCGTTGGCACCATCATCAGCCCGAGCCGCGCGCGGGTGAGGCACTTCGGTCCGCCGTGATACTCGGTGACGGTCGCCACCTTCACGCTCCACCAGAGGTTTCCATACACCAGCACGTCCCAGATTTTCCACCCCGTATCCGTCGAATACCGCCAGCCCTCGTCCTCCAGCAGCTTCACCGTTTCCGCCAGCAATACCTCGCGACCCAGTCCCGTTTCGTTCCAAAAATCGATCCGTGAGGCTCCGCCGGTATGCACTTCGCGGCCGATGCCCGGTTCGGGTTTGGCGATGACGCTCGCAGGTGTGCGCTTGAACTTGAGCCAGGTGAAGTAGCGCGCCCATCCGCGCACGAGCGGCTGGAAGAATGCCAGCATCGCCACGAGCAGCCGCGCGCCGATGGTGTCGTACTTCGGCTCGATGCGGATGTTCACCATCCAACTCAGCGCGACACTCACCGAGCCCAGCAGCATCAGCACCGGCACCACGCGCAGCCATTCCAGCGGAATGCCGAGAACGCCGATGAACATCGTGAGCACGATCCACTCAATGCTCCCGAGATACGCCGCGATCTGCGACTGCTGCGCCGGGTAGAGCGACTGGAAGAGTCCGTGCCCGAACACACCGTGATAAATCAGCGGCCTGCTGAACAGCCACGTGAGCCGGGGCGCGCCGTAGATTTGCCCCTTCCATTTCGCCGTGCCCGTCGGGCCGAAGAAGATGAGATGCTTGAACCGCAGCAGCGCCTCCGCTTCGCCGTAGCCTTCCTGCTGCTTGCGGAATGCGTGCAGCGTGAAGCGCCGGTAGTGCCACACGATCGCGCTTGGCGAAAATGCCACCTCGCATCCCGAGGTCTGCAAGCGCCAGCAGAAATCCACGTCATCGCCCGCCTTCCGATACTCCGTGTCGAATCCGCCCACGAGATCGAATGCCCAGCGCCAGAACGCCATGTTGCACCCCGGCACGTGCTCCGCGACGAAATCCGTGAGCAGCACGTGGCTCGGCCCACCAGGGCTCGCGGACACCGCGGCTTGCACCCAGTTCACCGCGGGCGGCGAAATGTTCGGTCCGCCGACCCCCGCGTAGTTGCCGCTCGTGAGCACCGCGACCATGTAGTAGAGCCAGTCCGGATCGGGCATGCAGTCGCTGTCTGTGTAGGCGATGATTTCCCCCGACGACGCATAAGCGCCCACGTTGCGCGCATGGCTCAGTCCCATGTTCTTCTGCGTCACGCCCACGAAATGCGGCAGCTTCCCCGCGGCCTGCGTCCGCCGTGTTTCCCATGCCTTCACGATCTCCTGCGTGTTGTCCTTTGAGCCGTCGTCCACCAGGACGATCTCGAAATCCGGATACCGCAGCCGATCCAGCGCGTGCAGACATTCGCCGAGCGTCTTCCCGCCATTGTAGCTGCACACCACCACGCTCACCTTCGGGTAGCGCGCCAGTTTCACCGTCTCCGCGATCGCACCGCCGCCGCCGAGCTTCGACTTCAGCGCGTGAAAGGCCTGCTTCGGGTTTCGGTCCGCCGTCACCAGCCCGAACTTCCAGTCCGTCACCTCGTGGCCGCCGGTGAACCACTCGTCAGTCCACGAAAAAAAGATCGTCCCCGCCGCGCCGCCCTTCACCACCACATCGAGATGCCAGTCCAGCACCTCCGCCTGACGCTCCTCGCCATTGCGCTGCGTATCCATCCCGAATTCACCGAGGATCAGCGGCTTGTCCTCCGCGATGTTTTGCAGCCGCCCGAGGTAGCGCTCGAAATCCGCACGGCGCTCCAGATACACATTCAGCGTCAGGAAATCCACGTTCGCCGGTCGCAGATACTCCGTCGGCGGAAAACTCGCATAGCTGTACAGCGGCCGCGGATCGGTTTCCCGCGCGACCGCGATCAGCTTCTCCAGAAACGCCTGCACCCGTTCCGCACCGAGCCAGCGAATCATCGTCGTCGGCACCTCGTTCCCCACGAGATAGGCGAAAATCGCCGGGTGCCCCCTGTTCTTCGCCACCGTCGCGCGGACGACGCCGAGGATCTGCCGCTTGAGCGACCGCGAATTCAGAAACTCGACATGTTGCGTCCACGGGATGCTCACCAGCACGCGCAACCCGAGTTCCGCCGCGAGATCGAGCAGCCACCGCGGCGGCACGTGATAAACGCGGATCAGATTGATCCCCATCTCGCGCATCAGCGCAAAATCCCGCCGCGCCTGTTCCGGCGTGCTGATGAAATCGCCGTCCGCATTCAGCTTGAACGGCCCGTAGGTGACGCCCTTCAGAAACCACGAATCATCCCCCTCGAAAAAGAACTTCGCCCGGACCTTGATGGGCGGCAATTCAGTGGCGGGTGCGCTTCGTTCGGACATGTAGCGGCGCCTTTTACGAGCGAGCGGGCATTACGGCAAGCAGTCGCATCGCCGCGCACAACGATCTGCGCGCGGGTAGTCGGGAGCATCGGACACCCTTGCCCGAACTCGATCTCGCCCGATGGGAACATCCGTCTGTTACGACTGCACGCCATCCGCTCCCGGGGCGCTTTGCTTGCAGGGCGGGATGCAGGCGTGGTAAAGCGCGCGCATGTCCACGCAGCATTCGTCGATGAAGCTCCGCGACCCGATCGGGTTGCGCAAAGGTCGTTCCCTGGATGATCTGGTCCACGAGGAAATGTCCGCCAAAGCCTACAAGCACGATCTCCGGCAGACGCAGCTCGAACTCCTGACGTGGCAACGCCGCCTCACGGAGACGAAGAACAACGTCGTCGTGATCCTGGAGGGACCGGATGCCGCGGGCAAGGGCGGCGCCATCAAGCGGCTCGTCGAGCGATTGGACCCGCGATTGGTGCGCGTCCATTCCACCGTGAAGCCGACCAGCGACGAGTACCGGCGGCATTATCTCTGGCGATTCTGGTCGCGGCTTCCGCCCTACGGTTGGCTCGGAGTGTTTGACCGTTCATGGTACGGGCGCGTGCTCGTCGAGCGCGTGGAAAGCTTTTGCGAGCCCGCCGAGTGGAAGCGGGCCTACCGGGAGATCAATGAGTTCGAGCGGCAGTTGCTCGACGACGGGACCATCCTCATCAAGCTGTTCCTCTTTATCACCAAGGATGAGCAATTGGCGCGCTTCAAATCCCGCGAGGCGGACCCGTACAAGCATTGGAAAATCAGCGACGAAGACTGGCGGAACCGCCGCCATTGGAAGGAGAACATCCAGGCTGCGGAGGAAATGCTTTTCAAGACGTCCACGGAGCGCGCGCCGTGGCACGTCATCGGTGCGAATTACAAGTGGCACACGCGCGTGAAGATGGTGAATGCCGTCGTCGAAACCATCAGCAAGGCGAAGCTGCGGGACTCGGCGCTATGAGGCAGTTTGTTTGCGCCATCATCGCGGCGCTCACCCTCACGGCGTGCGACCGGCACGATCAATCCAGGGAGGCGATCGACCTCGGCGACAAACGGACCAAGCTCGGTGCATTCCGCGAAGCCATCCGCGCCTACGAGAGCGCGCTCGATGGAACGGCCAAGACCGCCGAGGTCCACTTTAAGATCGCCCAGTTGTATGACGACAAGCTCACCAGTCCCCTCGCTGCGGTCCACCACTACGGGCGTTACCTCGAACTCGCTCCGGCCGGCGGGCGCGTGAAAGAGGCGAAAGCGGCGATGACCGAATGCGAGAAGCGCCTGAATGCATCGATGAAGGCGGGCGGCTTCATGACCACCGCCGAAGGTGCGCGGCTGCGGAACGAAAATGAGGAACTCAGAAAAGCGAACACCGAACTCCTGAGGTCGAGACCGCCGCCCGCACCCCGTTCGGTAACGCCGGGCGCGCCTGACTTGGAGATTCCCGGATCGAGCAAGCATCTCGTCACCAAAGGCGAAACCCTGGCCTCGATTGCACTGAAGTACTATCACAACCGTGCGCAGGCCTCCCGCATCAAGGAAGCCAATTTGAATCAGCTCGGAGGCAAGGACATCATCAAGCACGGCATGACATTGATCATCCCGGCGCCGCCGAAAAAGAAAAAGTAGCGTGCGCAGCGACGCCCCGTCGCAGCCACAGCTTGCGGACGCTGTGCTGCGCCGCTATGTCCGCCCGCGCACATGACCATCATCGACCACGAGTTTGCCGACCTCACCACGCCGAGCGGGCCCATGCGCACGCACATCTTCCGCCCGGCGGCAGAGGGGAAATATCCCGCCATCTCGCTCTTCTCGGAAATCTTTCAGGTCACCGGCCCCATCCGCCGCACCGCTGCGTTGCTCGCGGGCCACGGCTTCATCGTCGGCGCGCCGGAGATTTTCCATGAGTACGAGCCCGCGGGCACGGTGCTCGGCTACGACAGCGCCGGCGCGGATCGCGGCAACTGGTGCAAACAGGACAAATCCGTCGCCGCCTACGACGCCGATCTCGCCGTGCTCCGCGAATACCTGAAGACCCATCCGAAGAGCACGGGCCGCCTCGGCACGATGGGCATCTGCATCGGCGGGCATCTCAATTTCCGCAACTGTTTCAGCCCGGACATCCTCGCCGGCGCCTGCTGCTACGCGACCGACATCCACAAGATCGAAAGCCACAAACGCGGCCTCGGTGCCGGCATGGCCGACGACACGCTGGAGCGCGCGCGCCGCGGCGACATCGAGGGCGAACTGCTCATGGTCTGGGGCCGGCAGGATCCGCACGTTCCGTTCGAGGGGCGCATGCAGATCCGCCGCGCCTTGGAGGAAGGTGGCATCAATCACCAGACCTTCGAGGTGAACGCGGCGCACGCATTC
>Ga0105046_10010671_pt1 | contig 14290 bp, 6 predicted proteins | sample MAT03_FD_78385 | JGI IMG/M metagenome (GOLD analysis project Ga0105046, IMG submission 78385) | Freshwater microbial communities from Lake Fryxell liftoff mats and glacier meltwater in Antarctica - MAT-03 (megahit assembly) | ecosystem: Environmental > Aquatic > Freshwater > Ice > Liftoff... | reverse complement strand
TTGTATGTTTCGGCAAGTCCGGGTTGGTCGTCGATCTCCCAACGTATGTTTTCAGCCTTTTTCAGGTAAAACATCGCTTTCTCGTAGTTTTTTTTGTGCTTGTAAGCATCGCCGAGGTTTGTAAAAACACTGGCTTTTCCCAGGTCGTCGCGCAGGTCATCGTAAATGCCGAGAGCGGTTTCGTAACATAAAATCGCCGAATCGATGTTGCCGAGTTCATCGAGAATATTGCCCAGGTTGTTCCAGCTTTCGGCCACGTCTGCTGGATCCGCATCCGGTATTTCCAGCCGCATTTCAAGTGCCTGCCGGTAAAGGTTGCGTGCCGGTTCGTACATGTCGAGTTCAAACCGTACGTGGCCCATGATGGTGGTCACGCCTGCGAGCACACGCCTGTCTGGCTGCCTATTCAGCAATTGGCGCGCCTTATCCATCTCGTTGTAAGCTTCTTCGTAAATGCCGCCGCTTTGAAGCACTTCACCTGTATTTACCAGCACACGTGCCATGCGCAGGGTATCGGCCAGTTCGGAGTAAAGATGAAAGCTTTCGCGGTGGCTGCGAACACTGTTCACGATATCGCCCATATCATTGTAGATGTTACCAATGTTGGTCAGCGTAGCGGCTATTCCTCGGCGGTCTTTGATCTGTCGGCGAATTTCAAGGGCTTTCTGATAATGCGCAAGAGCCAATTCTTTGTTTCCCCGTATTTCAGCTACCACACCCAACCCGTTCCAGGCGTTGCTTTCGCCGCGTTTGAAACCGAGTTTTTGGGCAAGCGCAACGGCTTCATTCAGGTTTTTTTCGGCTGCTCCGGTTTGTGTTTCGTTGATCTCCCAGGCGTAATCGGTGAGCAGATTCACGCGTTGTGTATCGGGCGGCGCCTTGGCAAGCAAGGTGGCGAGGGAATCGGCAACGGTCGGTGGTTCGTTGGGTTGCGCACCGCTTTTACCCGCGATCATGCACAGGGAAAAAACAAGGGAGAATAAAAAACGTGGATTGGGCATCGTCGGAGGGCAAAGTAAACGATGTTTGGCGATTGCCGAATTATTTCTTCGACGTGTACGTAAAATACAAAAACCATTTGCAATTTGTTCACGTTTTCACCGTTTCAAAACCCCTAAATTTGCCCAACAACTTCAAACACTCGCCTGCCATGCTACGTATCCTGCTCATCCTTGCTTTTTTTGCTGCCGCCTTATCGCCGTTGCGTGCTACCTACATGATTTTGCCCATGGACGAGGTAAGCCAGCGCAACCACCTCAAGGCGTACGGCATCACTTATTGGGTTATTTCTCAGGGCGTGGAAGCCTACTGGCTGCTCAATTACAAAGGCGGTAGCTTTGCATTTCCATACACGACCGTGTTTGAAAAAGAATGCAAAACACGCGATGTGAGTTACGAAATCATCGCCGATGCACAGTTTACTGCCATCCAAAATGAAATTGTAAATCCGGAAGTGAACATGGACGTGATCAAGCTTGAAAAAGCGCCCAGAATCGCTGTATATACGCCTGAAAAAAACGAAAAAGGTGAGGCCATCCAGCCTTGGGACGATGCGGTGACCCTTGTACTCACGTACGCCGAAATCCCGTACGACGTGGTATACGACACCGATGTGCTTCAGGGCAAATTGCTCGAATACGACTGGCTGCACCTGCACCACGAAGATTTTACAGGCCAGTACGGTAAGTTTTATGCCAGCTACAACAACCAACCCTGGTACCGCGACCATGTGCGGCACATGGAAACGCTGGCCCGACAAAACGGTTTCGACAAAGTAAGCCAGCTCAAACTGGCCGTAGCCAAACGCATCTCTGAATATGTTTCGGGCGGCGGATTTATGTTCGCCATGTGTTCGGCTACCGATACTTACGACATCGCGCTTGCTGCCGAAGGTTTGGATATTTGTGCGGAAATGTACGACGGCGACCCGATGGATCCGGGCGCTCAGGCCAAACTCGATTTTTCCAAAACTTTCGCATTTACCGATTTTCAACTTATTCGCGACCCACTCACCTACGAGCACTCAAGCATCGACCACAACCTGGGCCGCAACGTGAATCCTGAACAGGACTATTTTACCCTGTTCGATTTTTCGGCCAAATGGGACCCCGTGCCCACCATGCTCACCCAGTGTCACACCCGTACGGTGAAAGGTTTTATGGGTCAAAGTACCGCTTTTTTGAAAAAATACATCAAGCCAAACGTGCTGATCATGGGGGAAAACAAACCAGCCACCGAAGCCCGTTACATCCATGGCTCGTTCGGTTTTGGTTTCTGGACTTTTTACGGCGGCCACGATCCTGAGGATTACCGCCACTTTGTAGGCGATCCTCCAACGGATCTGGCCCTGCACCCCAATTCACCGGGGTACCGGTTGATTTTGAACAATATTTTGTTTCCTGCAGCAAAGAAAAAGCATCAAAAAACGTAAGACTCGAGACTTCAGGCTGCCCACTTACAAAATGCTTTTGACAAGGTACATTTCGATTTCACCCTTGTGCTTGGCGTGAATTTTACCGCGCGATTCGCACAAAAACATGCCGCTCACCAGTTTATGGGTGGCTTGCGAAATATTCACTTCTCCCGGCACACCACTTGACTCCAATCTGGAAGCAACGTTTACCGCGTCGCCCCAGATGTCGTAAGCAAATTTGCGCATACCGATCACACCGGCAATCACAGGTCCTGTATGGATGCCAAGACGCAGATCGAGGCGTTCCAGACCGTTGCTGATCCGTTTCAGATTCCACTGCACAATAAATTCCTGCATTTCCAAACCGGCATACACCGCATCGGATGGATGGGTGTTGTTGACCTCTGGAATGCCGCCTGCACACATGAAGGAGTCGCCGATGGTTTTGATTGGTTCCAGCCTGTGTTTTTTGGATATTTCATCAAAAGCCACGAACACCTCGTTGAGGGTATTGATGAGTTCTTCTGGACTGATGTGTTCAACAATGCGGGTAAACCCTTTAAAATCGGTGAACAAAACGGTTACACTTTCGAAGGATTTCGGCGTTGCTTTTCCGGTTTCTTTCAACTCTTCGGCCGTACTCACGGGAAGAATGTTGTAAAGCAGACGGTCGGACTTTTGTTTTTCCTTTTCCAATTCTTTTTTCTGTTCCTCAATGATGAGGGTGCGTTCCTTCACTTTTTCTTCGAGGCTGCGGTAAAGAATGGCATTGTCGATGGATACAGCCATTTGCACGATGAGCAGGTTTACAAGTTCAACACGACCGGGTGTGAATGCTTGTACCGCTTGGCGGTGTTCGAGGTACACCACACCCAAAAACTTGCCCTGGTGTATGGCCGGAAGGCACAAAACAGATTGGGGAAGGTGTTTCTGGACATATGGATCGTGGTTGAAGTTTTCGTCCTGTACGGCTTTGTTGAGCAACAAACTTTCGCGGGTACGGGCCACATAACGCACTACGGCCGCTGGCACGTCGTCGGTTCCTGTCATGGGTATGTTCTGAAGCACGGAGCGTTCGTTCTGGTCCACCGAACCGTCTCCCTGCAACAACAATTCGCCTTGCGGGCCTGCGGAAAGGAACACGCAACGTTGGGCGCCGGCGTTTTCGAGGATCAAATCCAACATTTTGCGCAGCAAATTTTCAAGCATCACTTCGGCGGAAATGGCTGCATAAGCCTTCATGATGGTGTACAGATCGAGCGATTCACTGTGCCCGGGGTCGAAAGACAAGGCCTGCTGGGTATCCGAGTGTTCCGGCAGTTTGTCGATGAATTTTGAGTACTTCTGGCTTAGGTGTCTCACTTTGGCAAAAGCTCCCCATTTCTCGTAGAGTCGCAACGCGTCGTATAGGTAGGCTCGCGCAATTTTTTCTTTGCCCTGCCGGAGGTAAAACTGTGTGGCAAGCTCGTTGGCCAAGGCTTCGTCCTGCGTAAATCCATTTTCAGCGGCAAGTTTTATGGCATCGTCGAAAGCTTCTGCGGCATCCACGGAAACGCCAAAGATCCGGTAGGTTTCGGCTTCCACAAGCCGGAATTTGCTGCGCCAGTTTTGTGGCGCCTTTTCCGCCCATACCTGCAAACGGCCCATTAATGCATCAATGGTTCCACGGTATTTGGCGCGGTTTTCTTCGGTTGCCTGATCGTATAAGGCAAGCAAGGAGAGGGCATGGTACTCCACCTGATCGGGCATGTATACGCACCCAAAAGATGCATCTGCAACCGTTTCAGCTTTTTCTGCCAAGGAAAGGGCTTCTTCGTACTGATCAAAGAGGTAACTAAGCCTCATTTTGGCCAAGTAGAAATGGTGCAGGGGCTGTTTGATGGGATAGGCAAGATTTCTTTGGAAAAGCTCTTCTTCCCTGAAGTCTTTTTGTTCAAAAGAGGTGGGTGCGTTGGTTCGTCCCTGCAAAGCATCAATCAGGCACCTGGCAATGAGTATGGCGTCGCCACTCAAATCGCGGTTGCGCAGGTGAAAACGGTAGTTTTTGTCGCAGTCTTCAACGAGTTGTTCCATTGGCGTACCGATCATGTACCTGCACCAGGTAAGTTGCGAGGCGCCATAACCGGCGTAAATCAAATCGCCCGTTTCCCTACCCAATTCAAAAGCCTCGGTCGCATACGCAATGTTGTTGCCTGCGGAAGTATTCCAATGGGAATTCATGGTGCCGAAGACTACATTTACCTTGGCCCGGTTTTCTACTTTGTTGAATTTATGGTTCAGGTTGAGCGCAAGTTTACCGTATTCGTAACCAGTTTCGTACTCGCCAAGTCCAGAGCCGAGCACAAGTCCGAAAGCCACATAACCAAGATCAGAAAGGTCGCTGTTGCCGTCTTCAAGGGAAATCTGCACGAGCTGGGTAACCGTCCATATCCACAGTTTGTTGTCGAGAAAAAAGGCAGGCGTAGCCATAACCGACAAAAGCAGCAGACGCATGTAACTGTCCAAGCTCGCCATGTTTGGCAAGTCGATCAGCGATTCCACACTGCGGTCGCCGCGGAGTTCTTTAACACGCATGAGCCCATGGATGAATGCCTCGTCCGACACGCTTTCGGGCACACTAAGGTCGTACAGGGTCAGACCCACTTTGCATGCATGCAGTGCCTCAACGATTTTACCAACGTTGGTGTACAAAATGCCGCGCAGCAGGAATACTTTGGCCTGGTCGGTTTTGTTTTGAGCTTCTGACTGCAGTACGTCCAACAGGACTTCTGCACCGGCATGATCGCCGCTGAGGTACAATGCCTCGGAGCAGGCATAATACAGGTTGTAGGAAAGGTCATACATTTCCGTGCTCCAATGGCGTCTGTCAAGCATGTCGATGCCACTTCGCAGGTAACTTACAGCCGAAGCGTAAGCCGTAGAAGCCGAAGCTTTTCGCCCGGCCTGCAGATTCATCCGGGCGCAGGTTTCCAGCTCATCAGCATTGCTCATCAGATGACGGCTCAGGTTGAAATGGATGAGGATGTCGAAAAGGTGCTCATCCCGTTGCTCATCGGGCGAGGTTTGAAGCATGCGCCTTCCAATGCGCAAGTGCAATTCATCGCGTTCTTCGGCCGAAATGATGTCGTAAGCAGCCTGTTGGATGCGGTCGTGCAAAAAGGTGTACCGGGCATTCGGTGCGTTCAAACCTGTGTACTCGTCATGTTTCGCCGCTTCTAATCCCTGATACGCACGGTAGTTTTCATCCAGGGGGGGCGTAAGACCTTCTTCGATGCTTTTCCAAAGCAAACGGGCAACTTCAAGTTCGGGTTTACGGCTTACGGCTGCAAGGGTGTACAAGTCAAATTCATTGCCGATACAGGCGGCCACTTTGAGTAATTCCTGTGTTTCGGGCGGCAATTGGCGGATTTTCTGGGTCATCAGCGCCACCACGTTGTCGGTGATGTTTTGCTCCCGAATGACCCCTATTTCCCATTGCCAGCGTTGGCTTGTCGGGTCGAACCTGATCAGTTCGTCGTCGTAGAGGTGGTTGAGAAACTGCGTTAAAAAGAACGGGTTGCCCCCTGTTTTTTGTTCGAGCAGGCTGCACAGTTCAGCGCTTTCATCGGCTCCGGAACGCAATGTTTCCGTAACGAGGCTGATGATTTCCGGCAAGGGCAAGGGCTTAAGATGTATGCTGCTCATGGGCGCATTTTCATCTTCCAACGTATCCAACATGCGCGACAGCGGATGCATGGTATCCACCTCGTTGTCGCGGTAAGCGCCGAGGATGAGCAGGTACCGGACTCTGTCGTCGAGCAGGACACTTTGAATAAGGTTGATGCTGGCCGTATCGGCCCATTGAAGGTCGTCGAGAAACAACACCAAAGGGTGCTCTGCACGAGCGAAAACCCTAATGAAATTCAAAAATGTATTTAAAAAACGGTTCTGGGCCTCAAGCGGAGGCAAGATGCCCACCGGCGATTGTGCACCGATGATCAGTTCCACCTGCGGAATCACCTCCGTTATGATTTGCCCGTTGATGCCGACTGCCTGAAGGATGTTTTCTTTCCATTCGGCCAGTTTTTCGCCTTTTTCCGTAAGCAACTGACTTACCAGACCTTGAAAAGCCCTGAGCAATGCGAAGTAAGGAATGTTGCGCTGGTATTGATCAAATTTACCACTGATGAAAAAACCTTTTTGGGCGGTAATGGGTTTGTTGACCTCCTGCACCAACGCCGATTTGCCGATGCCGGAATACCCCTTGATGAGCAGCAAATGGGCGGAGCCCTGGCTTACCGCTTCAAAATTTTCAAGCAATTCTTTGATTTCCGCAGTGCGTCCGTATAGCTTTTGAGGAATTTGAAAATACAAAGAAAAGTCCTGCTGCCCAAGCTCAAAGGGTGTCAGCTTACCTGTGCTTTTGAACTGTTCCAAGCATTTCTCAAGGTCAAAACGCAGTCCATAAGCCGATTGGTAACGGTCTTCCGCATTTTTTGCCAGCAATTTTTTCAGGATAATGTTGAGCGGTTCGGGTATGGCTGAAACATCCACAGGCAGCGCCATGTGGCTGTGGATCAGGTGCAATGTATCGTTGCTTTGGAACGGCGTTCGCCCGGTAAAAAGTTTGTACAAAATGATCCCGAGGGTGTATAAGTCTGCACGGTAATCGACGCTCCTGTTCATTCTTCCCGTTTGTTCGGGGGCGGTGTACTCCAAATTGCTCTCCAGCAGGTTGATGTTGGAGGTGAGTTTGTTTTCACGCGTCAGGCGGGAAGCAATGCCAAAGTTGATGAAAACAATCCGGTCGGTTTCGTGCTCAACGAGGATGTTGATCGGCTGAAGGTCTTTGTGGATTACACGGCATTCGTGCAATGCTCCTAACGCATTGGAAAGGTTAATGGACACACCCAGAAATTCGGGTAACGGCAGCGGCGTCGGGTAACGCGTCAGCAAGTTTACACCGTCGATGTATTCCAGCAAAAGCGCAGGTTTACCGTTGTATTCTGTTTTTTGAATGACTTTGCGCGCACTTTTTGATTGTATCTGACGCGCAATTTCATATTCCGTGTTCAGCAGCAGGATTTGTTTGGCACTGGGGCGTTTGCCTTCAATGGCCTTCAGGATGAAGCGTTCTTCACCTGGTTTTTGGTATTCATGTATGGAGAAAAGGGAACCCTTATTAACCAGACTGATGCTGGCGTTGTCGTCGAGATGCTGCATGATGCCGTAGGATTGGTAAAATGTAGGAATGTCAAAGTCTTAATTCCGGGTAAACACGTTGTAGTGCAAAACGGGCCAATGGGTAAATCTTTCGGTGTATGCGCCCGTAACCATACGCCTTGTTTAAAAAATGTGCAGGATCTGTACGCCGGTTAACCAACCTTCCCATCAATCCATACCCAAAACTAAGTCTGCCGAATTGATGGTACAAATACCGTGTTACGATGCCTGATTGTATGCGTGAAGGAAAAATTTCGCCTGCAAGACGGTTGTAATCCCATCCTTTGATGATGCATTGTGCGGCAAGGTAACCCGATTGCATGGCCGTTCGAATACCGAAACCCCAGAGGAAATCCTGGATACCCGCAGCTTCACCCACCAGCAGGGTATTGCCCTGCCTGAATGCCGTTTCACGGGCAATGCTGCCAAGTCCACCAACGGGCCGCGCTTCGCGCATGTCCAAGGAAACCATGTTTTCAACAATGCTTCGGGTGTGTGCCAGGCAACGGTTGACCTCCTTGAAACGGTCGAACAAAACTGTATTGAGGCATCCGTAGCCGTTTACCACCAACAGGTAGGCATATCCCTTGTAAGCCGCCTTGTCGTTCACAATGGCGATGGCTTGGTTGGGCAGGTCTGTTTTAAATACATAACCCTTATCCACCGCAAAAACTTCGCGGGTGTTCGGACCGGTAGCGTTGATGTCAGCTTGCGCGGGTAACAAGCTTTGTCCGAAATGTATGCGTACCCCTGCTTCCAGCGCTTGCTCTTTCAGCCCCTGATCGAGGCTGCCTTGGTCGGTACCGCGTTTGACCAAATAACAAACCGGTCGTTTGAACCCGAACGATAGCGAAGGGCCGCGACCGTCGGTCATGGTGAGCGGCGGCAGTGGGGTGTGGTCGAAATTGAGACGAAGGTTGTAGGATGCAATTGTTTCCAATACGTCCTCGGCGGTGGTCCAGTTTTCCAAACCCTGCATGTCGCCTCCAAACCGACCGCCTGCGTCGGACTTGCGCTCATAAACATCCACTGCATAGCCGTTTTGGGCCAGGTTAATGGCAGCGGTAAGGCCGGAAATTCCGGCCCCGGCTATGCGGATTGTCGACATGTTTTATTTCAGGCTACTAAAGGTAAAACAAAGTACGGTTAAAGGTCTTTAAGGATGGGCTGGTGTTCGGTGATGCCGAAAACTTTTTCACGCAAGGCCTGTGCTGCCATCAGACCCGACATGAAAGCAACCTCAGCACATCCCATGTTGTATCCCGTATCAATCCAGTCGCCAGCCAAAAACAAATTGTCGTAACCGGAGGCGTCGGTTTTCAGGCGGTATTTGGCCGAACCGGGAAGCGACAGGACATAGCGTTCGGAAGGATCGATGTTGGCAGAAAAGTATTGTCTGTTTAATATGTCCGTACCGTCGGCCCCGGGTTTGTTGATGGGATCGGCGAGCAAATCGAGGTTAAGCCCGGCAGGGTTTTCCAGCGTGGCGCCTTTGGGCCAAAGGAAACCGGCATTGTCGGAAAGCCATTGGGTCATCTGTTCGCGAACCCGCAGGTGTTGGGATTCGGGAAAGGCGGTATCGGAACGGTCGGGGATGGGATCAGGTTCGGAAAAAGGACCGCAGAAATAGGCGACACTGCCCGCCTCGTCGCCCCAGCTTTCAAAACGAAGCAATTCGCTGAAATCACAGTAGGAATTGTTGGGATTGGCGTACGTATCGGTTAAAGGTTGATCGCCGGATTTAAGACCCAGCGCCGACAAGTCCACGCCAAGTTCCGCCAGCGTTGGTTTAAGCCACAGTTGCACCCCCTGGGTCTGATTCGTTTGTACGTTTTCTACCATGTCTTTCCACGCCTTCTTTTTCTCCACAATGTCCTTGCACAAATACCTTAACGAATCGATGGAGATACTCAGGATGACGTGGTCGAAGTCACGTCCTTTGACAAGTTCGTGCGTCTCCACGTTTTTCCACCCCGACCAGTGTGAGTTGAGGTTGATGTTGCCTTTTTTCAAGGCTTCCAGATCATCGGGGTGAATTTGTTCGGCCAGTTCATCCCACCGCCAGAAAGGAGGTGCAGCCCAGCAATCGAGCCCCTTGATGTTTCTGATGGGATGGAAAGGTTTTTCGGGATTTTTCAGTCGAATCTGTTCATCGACGACGATTTTTTCAATGTCCTTGCCCTCGGAATACGCAACCTCTTTTACCTGGTGGAAAAATTTAAATTTGACTCCCCTGGCTTGAAGCACCTTGTAAATCGGGCTCAGTGCAACGTCGGCCGTACCGCCATTGAACTTGTACATCACCGACCCTTTGTATCCCAGAACAATAAGCATGGCACCTTGAAGCGCGGTTCCTGCAGCGATTTGTCCGGCCTGGTTGGTATCGCCTTTCGGATAAGCGAAAACCAAGGTATAGATGTCTTTTACTGGAGCCGACCACACCACATCTTCAGGCGCTCCGTTCAACAACAGCCATTCCCGGTAGTCGAGATGGTTGATTTTGTCGAAATCGTAGGTGCCGGTTTGGGTATCGTAAATTTTATTCATACCCACCATGTTGTAATAACCGAGTTTGGCAAGCAGCCAAAACCGTCGCCAACCGTCGTCTGTCTTCAGCTTTCTGCGGAACAAAAGCTCGAAACCTTCCATAAAGGCATGCAGAAGGTGCAGGATGTGGTCCTTCGGATGTCCGACCGCCGCGACGGTGCTGTGCAACTCCTGCGCGTGTGCTTCATGGATCGGCATTTGTTCCACCATCAATTTGGCGTAGTGGAGGTACTTGTGCGGTCCATCAACATGCCCAAATTGTTTTTCGGCTGCTGCCTTGTGTTTTTCCCAACCTGTAGGACGATTGACTGGTGCGTTTGCAAACTCCATAGGGCCTGATTGGTCTGCCGGATCAGACGCCTCTTTGGGCCAAAAATGGTGTATAACCCACGTTTCTACCCTCCCCAAAATGCCGGGGTTCTCCTTGCCGTAAGGCGATCCGAGGATCAGCTCAAGCATCAGTAAAAACATTTTTTTGACGGTTGTATGGTGGCTGGGAGCATCACCGACACCGGGTATTTCTTTGTTTTGAGGAAAAATCATTGTCCATTGATCCCACTTGCCGTTCCTGTATTCGGGCAGCAGGATGGAAGATTGTTTGTGGAACAGGTCTTCCCAATTCGTACCGAAAGGGCTACCTTTGGGTTGTATGCCGCGCTTAATGCATTCCTCATGTGCCTGCCGTATGGTACGCATGGCATTGTTGTAAAAACCCAAAAAAATATGAATGCCATGCTCTTCGATGCGGTCCTTATCGCCGCGGCCGGTCCGGCATTTGCCGCCAACTTGCCAGCCGAATTGGTAAACGGTAACGTCGTACAACGCATCCCAACCGGGATAGTTGGTTAGTTCAAACAAGGCGCTTAGGCCGCTCGGACCGGCGCCAAGAACGACTACTTTTTTCTTTTTGGAGGCGCTGTTGTTATCTTCCTGGTTGGCCATTGCACTGTTTAATTGTAACCTTTGAAAAAAGTAGGGAAGAAGCCTGAGTTTGCCATGGGGCGGTTTTAAAATTCAAGGGAGGCAAAACGTGCATGTTAAACATTGTCGTTGGGCGGCAATAGGGCGAATATTTAGAGTACAAAAAAAAGGCAAGAGTCAAATGTAGCAAATAGGGACTTTTTCGGGAGAGTTTTGTTAAGAAAAGTATTTTTTTCCTTTTACCTGAAGATCAACCTTTCATCATTTGAAGTGAATCAAGGTAAAAATAATGAAAAAAAGCGATGAGAAGTATCGACATGACTATTTCCGTAAATATAAAAAGCAACACCGTTTTGAAGCCGGTTTCAAAGATGGACTTCATTTACGATCACAGTGCTTACAATGTTTGACCTTGGGTTGGTCAACAAGTACTGCAAATAGATCAATAACGGGAGGAGCCATGGCAGAAATTTTTAACCGTAAGCGTAAATTATGCTTTCGTACACAAAACAAAAACTTTTTTTGGCGTTTTGCTTTGCAGGTAATACTTTCACGGCGAACGAGACATTTCATACCATGAGTAAAGAGGTTACCTTGCTTTGTATTTCCAGTTATTTTAAAGGAAATGATTTCCTGCGCGGCGCCAAAGATGCCGGTGCCAAAGTATATTTCCTGACGAGTAAAAAACTCGAGCACAAACCGTGGGCCCGCGAGGCCATCGACGAAATTTTTTACATTCAGGAAGGCCCTGAAAACGAGTGGTACATGGGTGAAGTGATCGAAGGCTTGGCATGGCTGATGCGTTCACACAAAATCGACCGCATTGTTTCGCTCGACGATTTCGACGTGGAAAAAGGCGCTGAAGTACGCGAACATTTCCGCATTCCTGGCATGGGCCAAACCACCGCGCGGCATTTCCGCGACAAACTCGCCATGCGCATCCAGGCACGCGACAAAGGCATCAACATTCCTGCGTTCAGCAGCCTTTTCAACGACAGCGAGATCAACGATTTCGCCGATACGGTGCAGGCGCCCTGGATCATTAAGCCGCGTTTCCAGGCGTCGGCTACGGGTATGAAAAAAGTGTACACCCGCGATGACCTCTGGTCCCACCTTTCCACCCTGGGAGGCGCCCGACACCTCTACCTCGTGGAACAATTCAAACCCGGCGACGTGTACCATGTGGACGCCCTCTCGGAAAATGGAAAAATCATATTCGCCCGAGCCTCCCAATACCTCAATACGCCTTTCGATGTGGCCCACGGCGGCGGTATTTTCCGCAGCGCCACTGTTCCTTTCGATTCGGACGATGAAAAACAACTGCTGAAAGCAACCAGCGATGTAATGACTGCCTTCGGCATGCAATACAGCGCAAGCCATACGGAATTCATCAAATGCCACGACGATGGTAAATGGTATTTCCTCGAAACTTCTTCGCGCGTAGGCGGCGCCCACCTGGCCGAAATGGTGGAACATTCCTCAGGCGTCAACATGTGGCGCGAATGGGCCAAACTCGAAGTGGCCATGGCCAGGGGTGAAAAATACCAGCTTCCAAAAATAAGGAAAGATTATGCTGGCATAGTAGTCTCACTTACAAGGCAGGAACGTCCCGACACTACCCAGTTCAACGACAAAGAAGTGGTGTGGCGCATGACCGACATGGAGCACCACATAGGAATCATCGTTCAATCACCAAAACACGAACGTATCCTCGAACTGCTCGAAAACTATACCCATCGGATCAAAAACGAATACCACGCAAGCGCTCCACCGCCGCAGAAACCACACAGTTAGTTGGTCGACTGGTCTAAAAACATGAGTCCTCCCGAATTTTTTCGGTAAGGAGTGTTTAATTTAGAGCATTTTATTGTTTCTGTTAGGCTATGGCTTAAAAAAAAGCATGAGTCATCCCAAAAAAATTTGGGGTGACTCATGTTTTTTATGGTAAAAATGGGATCTTTCAAACATTGGCCCCCTCCGGACCTCCAGCCCCGAATGGGCTCAATGTTTGTCGCAAACCATGCCAAACGAACACCGCTGCCCAACGTTTGTATCGACGCTTCATGCCTAAAATTGGCTCGTCGGTGGTCAAAAAAAAGACGCGGGGAGCATTCCTCGCGTCTTTTTATGCTGACCAACGATCACCGATTACCTCGCGTAAGTGATAGCCCGTTTCTCCCGGATGACCGTTACCTTAATTTGGCCGGGGTATTGCATTTCTTCCTGAATCTTTTGGGAAATCATGAACGAAAGGTCGTCGGCGTATTGGTCGGTAACTTTCTCGGCTTCCACGATGACGCGCAGTTCGCGGCCGGCCTGCATGGCGTAAGCTTTGGAAACACCATCGTAGGCCATGGCGATGTCTTCCAGTTCGCCGATGCGTTTGAGGTAATTTTCCAGGATTTCGCGGCGTGCTCCGGGGCGTGCTCCTGAGATGGCGTCGCAGGCCTGAACGATGGGCGAGATGATGTTGTTCATCTCTACCTCGTCGTGGTGGGCGCCTACAGCGTTGATGATGACAGGGTGCTCACCGTATTGTTCGCACATTTTCATGCCTACAAGAGCGTGCGACAGTTCTGTTTCTTCTTCGGCTACTTTACCGATGTCGTGGAGCAGACCGGCGCGTTTGGCCATTTTGATCTGCTTGGGATTGAGGCCCAGTTCGGCGGCCATGATGCTGCACAGTTCTGCCGTTTCGATGGAGTGTTTCAGCAGGTTCTGACCGTAAGAAGAACGGAAACGCATCCGGCCCACCATGCGCACGAGGGCAGGATTGAGGCCGTGAATACCTTGCTCAATCACGGTGCGTTCGCCGATTTCCATGATTTGTTCCTCGAGTTGCTTGCGCACCTTGGCCACCACTTCTTCGATGCGGGCCGGGTGAATACGACCGTCGGCGACCAGGCGTTGCAGCGACAAACGCGCTACCTCCCGGCGAATAGGATCGAAGGAAGAAATAACGATGGCCTCCGGCGTATCGTCCACGATGACTTCGACACCCGTAGCGGCTTCCAGCGCCCGGATATTGCGGCCTTCGCGACCAATGATCTGGCCTTTCATGTCGTCGCTTTCCAGGTTGAATACCGAAACCGTATTCTCGATGGTGAATTCGGCGGCCATCCGCTGGATGGTCTGAATGACGATCTTTTTGGCCTCCTTGTTAGCGGTCAGTTTGGCCTGGGTCACCGCTTCTTTGACGATGGACAT
>Ga0105046_10010670_pt1 | contig 14291 bp, 8 predicted proteins | sample MAT03_FD_78385 | JGI IMG/M metagenome (GOLD analysis project Ga0105046, IMG submission 78385) | Freshwater microbial communities from Lake Fryxell liftoff mats and glacier meltwater in Antarctica - MAT-03 (megahit assembly) | ecosystem: Environmental > Aquatic > Freshwater > Ice > Liftoff... | reverse complement strand
TGCGCAAACAGTATCCGGAGACTGACGTCTCGCGGCTCGCCGAGTTCCAGGCGAGCGGGGGACGTTAGTCCCCTGATTGTGATTCCTGCGATTATGCCATTTAACTTGTGCATGGGTGCTTACTTGACGATTTACGGCTTACCTGGTGTGACAATCAGCTATGTCATCGGGCTCTCGTATCTGACACTGGCACCGGATCCATGGTGGATCTTCGGTTCGCCGGGACGATCGGCTGAACAGACCTTTGACAGCACACTGGCAGATTACGTTCAGCACGCCATCGTGTATTTCTTACTCGGCGTACTTCTGGCAGCGAACAGTCGAGCGTCAGGTCGAGCGCTGCCACTGCTCTTCGTCTTTGGACTGTGCCATGCTGTGGGAACTGAAGGCCTGCAATACTGGATCCCGCCTCGTACCTGCAGCGCTGTGGACGGCCTCGCAAACATCGTTGGCCTTGTTACGGGTTGGTTTCTTGTCAGGATCCTGATATCCGTCCGTTGCCTCCCGCTGCGGAGCAGCTTAAAAAAAAAGGTCAGGACCGAATAGCCAAATGGCCCGGAGAATGCTCCGCACCAGGGGTTCCTGATCCCTTTTTTAAGGCCCTGTTTGTAGGATGGACATTCATGTCCGTCGCATGGCCATGAATCATAGTCGAAGCGAGGGTTACTGTGCCTTGCCACTCGTTCGACAATGCGGCAGTGTCTGGCCAGGATCTCGGACATGAATGTCCAGGCTACAGGAATCGCACGCCAGGATCTCGGACATGAATGTCCAATCTACAGGAATCGCAGAATGAGAGATAACCACCCATGAGCAAAACCGAACGTGTGATGCTGTACGCTGTCGTGCTGGTTGTCGGCGGCATGTTGGTGCTGGACCGCGGCGATACCGAACCGAAGGTGCCTTCGTCTCCTGCCGTTCAGCAGGCAAATCCGGATCGTCAGCAGAACATCGATCGCCCTGATTCGGATGCCCTGAGCCCCGCGTCCGCGAACCCATTGCCCAGGACCGCGACGACAGAAACCGCGGTGCCTGTGACTGCGGCCACGGAAAAATCTCCCGGTGCGATATCGTCGCGGCACAACGCAATGGAGCCGATTGTGATCCAGGATGCTGCTGGTCATCCCCGCATTGAATTGCTGGTCAGCGAAGACGGTCGTGCGCAGCTGGTGCTCAGGAGCAGTACCGGAGAGCCCGGGGTCATTCTGGCGGTGGATGCCGATGGTGACAGTGTGGCAACGATCATGCGTGGCGATCGTATAGGTAGGCTTCTCGCGACACGGGAAGGTGATCTTTCATTGATGCTTACCAGCCGGAAGTCGGGTATCGAGGCGACTGTCTCGGATGATGGCGCGTCCCACCTGGTGCTGACGGGGCAGGAGAACGCGCAGACAGCCATTTCGATCGCCACGAATGGAGACGCGGAAATCCGCGTCACAGGATCGAAATCAGCCACTGAGGCGATCATGCGGGTTCTCAATGACGGCCTGGGTCAGGTCACTTTGCGCGGAAAAGATGCAGACGACGGCCCCAACATGATGCGGTTGGCCGACGGTGTGGCAATCCTGTCAACGCAGCTCCCCGATGGAAAACCAGGCGGCAGTATGGTCACTTCTCCGGATGGCGCATCGGTGATTGCCGTGCAGAGCATGGATGGGAAGAATGCCGCGTCGCTGCGTATAAACAGCGCAGGTCAGGCAAAGATTTCGGCAACCGAGCCCGGCAAATGATGCTTCTCAATAACCGTCCACATCGCTGGCTGCTGCCAGCAGTTGCTTACGGTCTGACGGCATTGATGCTGATCGGCTGCGACCGCGGAGCGCCTCGACCGGAATTCATCTGCAAGACCGAATGGATGGATTCCGGTGTGTGGATGAAAGTCGATACGCACATTCATACAAAGTTTTCTGACGGAAGTCATTCGGTCAGCGTGGTTGCTGCAAAAGCCCGCGAGTTCGGCTGCGATGCGATTGCCATCACAGACCACGGCGATCAGAACCTGAAGGGAGCTTCGCTCGAATACGCCGAAGCCATCGAAGTGGCGCGGCGTGAGCACCCGGAGTTGTTGATTCTGGCAGGTCTCGAATGGAATGTTCCGCCCTGGAAAGGTGACACACATGCGACTGTTCTGATGCCAGGCGGGCCGGACGAGTTTCTGCAACTCGCAGATTTCAAGTCGCAGTTTGACGATTTTGAGCGGACGGACCTTGCGGAGGAGCACCTCGCAGCACATGCGATTCAGTGGCTCGAATCAATCGAAACGGCGGATGATTCCAGGCCGGTCGTGATCCTCAATCATCCATCGCGAAAAACCGTGTCGGCGGGCGAAGCGGGACAGCAATTCCAGACGATGCTCGACGACAGTGTCGTCACGATCGGCTTCGAGGGAGCGCCTGGGCATCAAAAGGGAAAACAACTGGGTGCCTACAAGGGGCCTGTCATGCTGATGGATCGCTGGGATCCGGTTGCCGCCGAAGTCGGAGGTGTCTGGGATCAGCAACTGGGTTCGGGCTCAGACGTGTGGGGCGCGTTGGCAACATCCGACTTCCATCAGGAGAGCGACGATTATTGGCCTGGCGAGTTTTCGGAAACCTGGGTGTACGCACCCGAACGAACCTCAGCGGGAGTCCTGTCAGCGCTGAGAGCGGGATCGTTTTTCGGATCGCACGGCGGGATTGTGCGAGAGCTCGAAATTGCCGTTGTTGCGGATGGGCTGGAGCGACCGGCACGGGCTGGCGAGTCAATTTCGGCAACTTCCGGGGTGCCCTTAACCATCTCGGTGACCGGGCTGGTTTCCGCAATGAGTGTGGGCGGTCAGCCTGCTCGTATTGACGCGATTGAACTCATTCTGACCGATTCCACCGGAACACAAATGGTCACCTTGCCCGGTCCGTTTGCCTCACGGTTCAAATCCGAGCACAGGATGCCGTTACCCGGGGAGGGCGTTGTCATCCGGGCACGCGGGCGACAAATCGTTCCGGATGCACCGGACCTTTTGTTTTACACAAATCCAGTTCGTGTTGTGGATGCCGGCGCGCAACCTGTCGCAATCGAACTGGCCAGGGAACTGGTCAACAGATACCGATGGAGAGGACTCGTCGGGGCCGCTCTCATCGTGTGGGTCTTTGTTGCATTGGTCGCGCGGATCGCTGCTGGAATACGCCGTTCCGTCAAGAGCAAAAAGAAAACGGATTTGGCTGAATCGAGCCGGCATTCGCCGTCCGGCCAGCAGTCGATACTCAAATCGAAACAGGCGACCCAGCCAAATCAACAGCCGCCCCGCGCTCGACATTTTGCTATGGCGGCCGGTCTGTGTGCCGCATTTCTTGTCTACGGATCTCTCGTGCCATTTTCCTTTCAGTCAGTGTCTTTCGCCGATGCCATTGAAAAGTTCCAGTCTCTGAAATTTACCTCGTCCCCAGGAACAGGCAGGCTCGACTGGTCGCTCAACTTCATGCTCACGATTCCGATCGCGGCGTTTGGACTGGGGACGCTGCTTGTGGATCGATCGGATCAGCGGTATGTGATTCCGATGGCACTGCTTGCATTTGTCGGATGCGTGCTAGTGAGTGTGGCTGTCGAGTTTTCGCAGATCTGGTTTGCCGGGCGTGTTCCGTCGGGGCTCGATATTGCGGCTCAGACATTCGGTGCGGGAACCGGCGTAGGATTCTGGCTGGTTACGGGCCGTCGTTTTACTACCTGGCTGCGGTCGTTCTTCTGCATGCGACAGCCCGCTGAACGTATCGAATGGTTGCTGCAGGCGTATGTGGTGGGGCTCCTGATCTACTCGATTTTCCCGATGGATTTTATTCTGACAGCTGGCGAGTTATTCGAAAAATTGCGCCTCGGAAGAATTGAATTGATCCCGTTCACGCAAACGTATGGATCGACAGGCTGGATGCTCTATTCACTGATTATCGACATCATCCTTTACGTTCCTGTCGGGATGTGTGTGGCAAGTGTGTGGAAACCACGAGGGCAAACGATCCGTGCAACGCCTCAGTGTTTGCTGATTGGAGCCGTGCTCGTGGTGACAATCGAGGTGCTTCAGCTTTTTGTATTCAGCCGGGTCACGTCATCGACTGACCTGCTTTCGGGGATGGCGGGTGTGTATCTGGGAACTCTGGCATGGTACGCATAGAGACGGGATGAGGTCGCGAGGACAGGTCCGGATCCGTACGTCGTGCGATCCAGCAGATGGTGGATTGCAGGAGCGATGCTCTATCCCGTCGTCCTCTTCGCTCAGTTTTGGGCTCCTTTTGAGTGGACGAAGGATCCGGCGATCATCAAATCACGAATCGACAGTTTTATTTCAGTCCCGTTCGCACAGATGCACGACGGATCTTCCATAATCGGGATTTTGAGTATCCTGCGAAAAATTCTGTGGTTCGCTCCGCTCGGAGTGCTTGCTGCCAACGCCGTTCGGTGCGTCCAGCGCTCGACGCGGTTTGGATGGTTTTCGGCGTTCGGATGTCTGTTAATTGCCGCCGTCGCGATCACCGTCGAGGCGGGACAGATTCTGCTTCCCCGCGCCGTGGCGGATCTCACTGACGCACTGATTTTCGCGGGCAGTGGCATAGCAGCGTTTGCCATTACCCTGCAAGTCTGTCGATCTGACAACAGAGTGCAGGAAAGTGAATGCTCTGCGATTGATGAACCGCGCCACGGCAAGGAAACAATTGGCGGCCTCGACTGACTAAGGGCTCTCGCATGCCTCGCCGTCTTTGGTGTGCATTTTCAACAGATGGCGAATGTTGCCGGACACTGGGGGCCTTTTGATTTATCACGGCTGCTGCTGAACGGAAATACGGGCGTCGTACTTTTCTTCATCCTCAGTGGATTCCTGATCGCAATTCCGCTCTGGAGCAATCCTCCATCGACGCGGGCAACTGCGACGCTGCGAAATTATTTTACGAAACGGCTGGCCCGCATCGTGCCCGCCTATTATCTTTGCCTGACAGTCCTTGTCGTCGCCAGCCAGAACTGGATATCGACATCGCAATTTCAGGACACATGTCTTCACTATCTCTTCCTCAACAACTGGACCGATGCGACTTTCTATTCCATCAGTTCCCCATTCTGGACGATTGCAGAACAGGCTCAGTTCTACGTGGCATTTGCGCTTGTTGTTGGACTTGCGGCCAGGCTCCGCTGGTTAACGGACAAGCGTTTGCTGACGCTTTTTTCGGTGTTGTGTCTCACATCCTTAATCGCCCACGTGTTGGTAGTGACGATCGTGGAGCAATCCAGTGCCGGATCATCGGGGCCAGCCGTGAATCGGTCGCTCCTGGCGCACCTCCCAATATTCCTTCTGGGCGTACTCACGGCATGGCTGTTCGTGAATCGAACGAGGTTCCTTCCTGGTCCAAAGCATTGGTCCTGGGACATTGTGCTCCTGCTGTCCGCCGTATTCGTGCTTGCGATTCTGGCAACGCCCCTGGACGATCTGTTTCAGATTCCGCACGGACGATATCACCTGCCTTACGTTCCGGCCCTCGTGGCGTTGACAATTGTGGCGGTGCCGCTTTCGACAACTGGTCTGCGAATCCTTGATTTCGCACCATTTCGGCTGTTGGGTGTCATCTCGTACGGAATTTACGTTTATCATCTGCCATGCCTTGGGCTAACGTCGCGGATGATGACATTCTGGGGAATCGAGTCGCAGCAATACCTGCTGGTGTTTGCGGCCGTCAGCCTGACCCTTTCGATTGCCGTCGCCACGCTATCTTACGTTTTTGTCGAACGCGTGATCATCGCGTACTTGAAGACCTCACCAATTCCTCGTGTCTCACGAAGATCCTGAACGCTTCGTTGATGAAGGCGAGCGACCGATTCGGCGACTTCTACATCGCTGGCCGGTACGTGCAGGCGGGCGCCCAGAAGCCAATCCTGCTGCGACTGAAGCCACAATCGAGGTAGGATGGACATTCATGTCCGTCGCATGGCCATGTAACTTTGTCGCAGCGAAGGTTATTGTGCCTTGACAGACGGTCGATATTGCGACAGTGCCTGGCCAAATCTCGGACATGAATGTCCAAGCTACAGGAATCGCAGTTTTGGACCGAGCTTCAAGAACTCGGATCGTCGCCCCTGCAACCTGCAACCTGCAACTTTACTCGACGTGAACGGAATGAATCAGCGCAATTCTTCCGGGGCTGTCGTACAGAGCGAAGTGAAAACTCTGCACGTGTGTCAGATCGAGGTGAGACAAGTCACCAGCAGAGACAGGATCCCGCAGATTCAGACAGACGCGGTGTGTTCCCGCAGCGTACTCACGAAGCACGTCGATCCGGCCATTCGCGTCGCGCGCGGAGATCAGAATCTGCAGGGGAGGCCCAGTACACGAGAACTCGCAACACACGCGATCAAAACCTGACCAGTCAGCAATGACTGGTAGGAGGATCGCACTTCCGTAAGACTGCGATGAGACATTCAAAATCTCACTTCTCCACTCGCCGTCCACCAGCACGCGGCGCATCCTGATGCCGCTGCTGTACCATCGCTGAGTTCCCCAGCGTGAATTGAAATCGGCCAGCACCGGGAATTCACGAGCGGCTTGCCAGGCGTCCATCAGGACCGGCGATTCCAGCGCGAGCGGTGTCAACAGGAAAGTGATCGCCATGGTCACCCGACAACACCGGGCCATCCATCGCTCCTGTGTTTTCGATGTAGCAAGAAAGACGAATGCTGCGGCGAGTCCAAAGCCATCATAGGCCAGATCTGTCAGGCTCATGGAGCGACCGACCCCTTCCTGACAGATCTCGACGAAGACGGCGATACCACAGGACAGTGACATCGTTTGTAACAGAGTCCGGCGGAACAGCAATCGCACGCAAATTGCCAGAATTGCAAATACCGGAGCGTGCAGTGTGTCCTGCAGGCGGGAAAACCAGATCGCGCGATATTCGTTGGGCAGCGGCACAAAGAAGCCGATCATCATCAGGACCAGTGAAAAGCCCAGCACAATTTGCCAGTATCTGGTGAGGTGCCTGCTGGATTGGTCTGCGGTGCACAAAAGTCGGACTATTTCCAGCGCTTTGGCGATTCGGGATTTGTGGCTCATTGGACGCTGCTTACTTTAGTTGGACAGCGCCAGTTTTGGTGGAAACCGAAAGTTTTGCAACCCGAAGGGCGAGCGAGGGATTGTACTTAACTCGTCCCCTCGCTAACGCTTCGGGTTACTATTTCGAAAAAAGTGACGCTGTCCAATCAGGCTGCAATCGCGGGTCATTTGCCTTCAAAAAAACCGGCGGCCAGCGCCTTGCCGCTCACAAGAAGAGCGGGTTTTTGACACGGCAAACTCGTCTTTTTAGGTTTTATCTCGCATATACTCCGCGCGGCATGAAATGAGGTTTTTGCGAGCACCTGACTGTAACCCGAAGCGTCAGCGAAGGGTTGAGATTTGCTGCCCTCGCTGATGTTTCGGGTGAAATGTCACTTTCGACCTCGTGTGGTAAGCACCCATTCACAAGTTTTCGCATTCAACTTGTTTAACCGCGTGCCCATCGGGCCGCGTTTTACTCGCGAAAGCGCGGGGCGATGCCCACGCGGTTAAACGAAGAAACGTATGCACGGATGCTTATAACATCCCCTTACAGCCAACGTTGTGAACTCAATGGAACCGAGGTCGAATCAGGGACTGCCGGGAAAATACTCCCGGGACCACGAGGCTCCGCCGGATCCGGATCCGAATTCGCCGGAGCGATCGAGCAAGCAAACGGTCGAGCGTGATTTGCGGAAAGATGCCAGGTTGTCAGAGCCGCAACTGGAATTCGGACCGATTCCGGACGTGGCGGCCCGAAAAACCGGCGAGCCTTTATCGCTCTGGTCCGTCGAGGAGATGGTCTCAGACGCGGAAGCGGCGCAGGCAACACTCAAGGCCGCACCAGGTCGCAGATCCGTCCATGTCAACTACCTGCGTCTGGCACTGCTGCTGATTGTGTCCGGACTGTCGGGATTCGGCATTCACCGATTGCACCAACGCCAACTGAGTACGCTGACTGCAGCATTGCGCGATCAGGCAGGTCGCGCTCGAGAGCAGGGCCGACAGGAACTGTATCTCCGGTATCTCAGACAGTACATCGGATACAAAGCACAGGATGTCGATGCCCTCGCCGAGCTTGCCTCTGCGATGTCTCGCCAGACGCGCACAACTTCCGAGAACCAGAGTTTGATGATTCTCCTGGAACGAGTCTGCGGACTCGACCCTGATCGGCATGACTCGCGGCGCCAGCTTGTCGGAATTGAGATGGCACTTGGTCGGTATCAGGACGCACTTTCCCATCTCAAATTGCTGGAAAAAGTGAGGCCGGGCGATGGCGAACTGAAGCTGTTTATCGGTCATTGCTACGAACAGGAGGAAGATTTCTCCGCCGCCATCGCCGCGTACCGGGCCTCGATCTTGTGTCTCCCGGAGCAACTGGTTGCTTACGAAGTTCTGGCCCGTCTGCTGAAAAATGATTCTGAAGATGACTGGCAGGTTTTCTCCATCCTCGACCAGATGGTGATCGCCAACGGTCAATCGCCAGATGCACTGATTCTTCGTTCCCGATTTCGACTGAGCGCAGGAGATATCAGCGGTGCGTCCACCGATATTCGAGACGCACATGCAACGGCTCCGGATTCGCTTGCCGTTCATTTGATGGTTGCCCGGCTGGCGACGTTTGGCGGTGTCACCGATTCCGGAGAACTGTCAGGTTGCAGGTTGCAGGTTGCAGGTTGCAGGTTGCAGGTTGCAGGTTGCAGGTTGCAGGTTGCAGGTTGCAACTTCCTTCCCCAACACGCAACTCGCAACTTCCTTCCCCAACAAATCATTTCAGTTTCGAGTTCAATTCCTCAAACACGCTGCGTTCAAGGGGATGGATGCCTTTCAAGTGCAGGCCCAGTCCCATGCTTTCCCTCCACGCAACTCCGGCAGCCACGACGTCGCCGGCTAGAAGGTGGGCCTGAGCGAGATGAAACTTGTTTGCCGCGCTGGGAGTGTCAGCAATCGCAGGTTCGAGATCCTGAATCGCACTGGCGGCATCACCTGCGGCAAGATAAACAGTCGCCCGTGTGTCCAGCAGGAATGACAATGGCCCGGACAGCTGAATGGCTTGATTCATCAATTGAATGGCCTCCTCCGGTTGGTGGCGATGCAATGCCACCAGCAGCGCCAGTTCATTGGATGCCAGTATGGTCAGCGATGGCTGGGACGCTTTCTCGATGGCACGTCGATACATGGTTTCCGCATCGGCGTAGTTCCCTGCGAGGTGGGCAGCGTTCCCCATCTGAAACAACAGATCGGCTGAATCCGGATCGCGCACGAGCGCTGTCTGAATCCAGCGCTGAACCTGTTGAAACTGCTCCGAGGTTGCCTCGCGGGAATGCAGCAGTTCCACGCAAGCGGCGGCAACGAGATCTGACCCGGCCAAAGATGATCGCGAAAGTCCGGGGATTCCGACGACACTGCCAGCTCAGCAAAGCGGCTCGCCTGTTTCAGGTCTTGTGAGCGAATTGACACTTCTGCGGCGACGCGTCCCAAATCACCGGTGAGCGAAACGGTGGCGGTGTTCCTGAGTCGCTCCACCACGTCCGCCGCTTCGGTAAAGCGTCTCTGCTTGTACAACAGTCGGATCAGTCGATTGAACACCTCTGGATCGTTCTCTCCAGCATCAATCGCCTTGGTATAGTGGTCGATCGCCAGATCTTCATTTCCCGCCAGCGTTTCCAGCTGAGCCAGTTCCAGCGCGACGCGCGGCGAGCCCGGCATCTGAACTGCGACCTTGTTGAACAGTTCACGCGCCTGTTCCACGGCCCCGTGTTCCACGGCCCCGTGTTCCACGGCCCCTTTGTCGGTCGGGCCAGGGTTTGCGGACACCATCAATCGTTGAGCCTCTGCCAGAAGTGTTTCCGGGCCATCGTTGCCGTCAATACGCCGAATCTCCTGCAGCCAGCGTTCGGCGTCATCCGTGGATCCACTTTGCAGTGCACCGAAATAGAGGCTGTGGATCACCTGCAGATCGTCTGGATTCTTCTCCGCGACGGCCGTCACATGAATGCGCCACCGATCAGTATCTCCGATGGCAGCAGCAGCGGCTGCCAAAGCGCGCCACACATTCAGCTGGGCCGCACCGGAAAAGCGCGTCGCAGATTCTTCGAGTTCAAGTAGTTTGACCTTCGCCGCGTCACCCGTCAGTGCAGCCGCGTATCGAATGCGAGCCAGCAGGATTTCAACGCGGTTGCCCAACGTCTGCTCGGCTGCGACCATCACGCTTTCTGCCTGACTGATGCTGCCCATCTGGTAGTGCGTCTCGGCCAAAGCGACGCGCAACCCGACATGGCCGGGGTGACGCTCGATGGCGCGTTCCAGCAATTCGAGGGCCTGCGGCGCTTGATTCTGTGCGACCAACATGAAAGAACGCACAACGAGCGAGTTCTCGAGATCCGTTTTGGCAGCGATATCGAGCGCTTCTTCGACGTCATTCCAGTTCCGCTCAGCTGCCGGTCGTTGCAGGTTACGCTGAAGCAGCAGCCGGGCGATCTGAATACTGACTCCTGAGAGATGCCGGACCTGAGCATAATGCAAGAGCGCATCATCGGTCCTGCCGATTCTGGCCAGTGACCTGGCCAGGCCAAGTCGGGCCTCCTCAGACGACTCGTTCAGGTTCGTGGCTTCTCGATACGCCGCAAGTTGCTGTTCCACATGCCCCAGATTCTCGTAGCAATGTCCCAGACACAAATGAACCTGCGGCAGCAGTGTCGGAACAGATGCAGGGCTGTTGCGGACGGACTCAAATTTCCTGACCGCGTCCAGCCAGTGCCCGTCCATCATCTCGATTCGAGCCGCCAGATATTCCTGCAGAGGTCGTGCCAGCTTCAGATCCCCTAACCGGGCCATCTCAAGACGCGCTTCTTCCAGTTTCGACTGGGAGATCAACATTTCGGCCAGCCGCCAGCCGAGCTGCAGATCTTTGGTGTTGTCCTGGATCGCCTTTCGAAGCCGTTGCTCTGCCAAATCATAGCGGCCGAGATGCGCGTCGAGCTGTGCGATGCCGACCATCAGTCCGACGTCGCTACTGTCTTGTTCCAGCGCTCGAATCAGTCCTGCGTGTATGAGGTTAACGTTGAATTTATTGTGGCGATTTCCTGTGGAGGCGATGAGCTCCGCGACAAATTGAAGGACATCGGGATCAGCAGGACCGAACTGCAGGGCCTTGATCGCGTCGGATTCTGCAGCTTCAACTTCACCCTTGCTTTGACAGAACCGAGCCCGGGCCAGAGATGCCTCCGGCGCGCTCGGGCCGGAGGCCACCATCCGATCCATCACATTACGCGCATTTTCCGCCCCGTCCCGCTGCTTGCCCAGGAGTTCTGCGAGCTCTTCGTAAGTCCTGAAGGTACGCGGCGCGCACCGAATTGCGTTCTCAAACGACGCCGCGGCCTTCCCATCGTCACGGATGGCTACATAACTTCGAGCCATCAGCAAATGCAACTGATCATTGTTCGGAGCCTTGGCGAGCAGGAGTTGCAGATGTTCAATCGCGTCCGTAAATCTGCCGCTCAATATCAACAGATCGACCAGTCGTCGACGTAACTCCACTTCCGCAGGATCGTCTTTCAGGATGCGTTCCAGCAGCAAAAAAGCTTCGAACCTCTGCTTCCCTGTCTCCGCGACGTCTGTCAGGGCAAAAGCCAGTTTTTCGCTGGCTTCGCTGTCGTCCGGTACAATAAGCAGGTAACTGCGAAGGTGACGAATGGCTTCGTTTGGCTGGCCGGCGGCGCTTGCTTCCTCCGCTTGCTTCAGCAAATGTGAACCCATGCGCCTCAGCTGATACTCGTGCAGCCCGTGGACAATCCCAAGCATCGTGACCAACGTCGCAACCGCGATGGTGAGGAACCGGAAATTCACGGGCCTGAGACCCGAATCGCGCAGATGTCGCCCGTAGTCTACTTCGTGGTGATCGTCAGTTTCGACAGTCACCATTGTCGGTGGCAGCGATCGGTCTTCGCCAGAGCTTGGCAGGAACACAGAGTCTCCCCGATAAAAAGGACGAAAAGACAAATTCAAATCCAGGGACAAAACCTCCGAGCCACAGGAAACACGTGTCTCGGTTTTAAGGCAGGCGGTGATAGGGTTGGACACTAGCTGAATTCGCAAAAATTCAGAGTCACCCTGAATTCCTGCGACGTCAACAAGTTTGGAAGCGTCGATGGAAAACAGATCTGAACCGCGAATGGACGCGAATTAAAGTCAATAAAACGGCGAAATGCGTTGTTTTCGTGCCATAAACTTCGTCCTCACCAAGGTTTGGCCTCGGTGACGGGCAAATCGCAAAGTAGCCGTCACGCTCCGCCGTGAAGAGCCTTGAACTGGGCCATATGGATGGCACACCCGCGCTGATTGTCCTTCAGCTCCAGGCAACGGGGCTGACCAAGGAGCCCTGTCTCGGTTGATGAATGTCGATTGACAAATGCTCATCACGGCGGAGCGTGACGGCTACTTTGGGTTGCGGGCGAAGCCCGCGCTGGGTATTTCACGACAAGCCGCCGACGTCGATGCCGAGCTTGGCTTGCGTCGACGCCTGCGGCCCGCCGTTCAACGAAAATAGCGACCATTCGAACAATTCAACAAAAACTGGAAATTCTAAAAAAATCTCCATTCCAAATGTTGACACGTCATACATCGGTAGTGATGATCCCCAGATGTGTGAAGTTGGGCTGACTGTGCTTCCTCTTGAAATCAAACCGTGCTGCGAACTTTTTCCACATCTTTCCTTGCATTGACCGCCGTGTTGGGGCTTTTTGCCGACACTGGTGTAGCGGGCTTATTGTCGGCCGAATCAATGATGGGACCTAGCGGTGGCGGAATGGGCTGTTCAAAAAGCAGCCAGAAGAACAGTTTTCTGGAAAATTTGTCGTCATTTCCTGTTCCCCGCGAACGGATGAAAGCCCTTGATGATTCCGGTACGGGTATGCAGACGACTCAGTCGCAAACTGCTTCATCAGTAAGCCCCTGCACTCTCAGCGACTGTCTGGAAGTTTGTCTCGTAACTTTGACGACGTATCAAATTTTCGAGACCCGTGCCATTCTTGTTGTTCCGTTTCTCGATGGGATCTTTCGTCCACCAAAGACCGCGTAGTGTCATCACGCGTGCAAATGCCGCATGTGAGTTTAGCTTCCGGTGAGATTCGTTATTTGCTTTGTTTGGGCATTAACGACAGTGGACGATGATTACAAATAAAAACAACTTAAGAATAGGGTACTACTCATGACTTCAATTAAATTCACGGCTTTTCGTAGCCTCGGTCTGATAAGCGGGCTTTGCCTCGCGCTGTTGGCACCTTCGGCCGCCACAGCAGGCGTCATCGACAGCTTCACAGAGGATGTGACACCCACGCCCCTTACTAGCTCGGGCGTTGCCAACGTCTCAGCCCAAGGCGGTCTTGCTTCGGTGATTGGTGGCGATCGGACAACAACCGTTCTGAGAACGTCCGGTGCCGGCACAGTGGGCGCCGAAGTACTCACAGGTCTTGGCCTGTTCACTTTTAATTCTCCAGCTACAGCGGCGGGTAAATTTACGCTGGCGTACCTGAATCTAGGGGGAATCAGTGTTGGTCCGGGGTTCACTATACCAATCGTCTTCAATGACCTTGGCGGAGTCTTTTCTGTATCAGTGGAAGACGGAATGGGCAGTATTTCGAACAACGGGTTGGGGACTGCGATTGGTGCCGGTGTCACTGGTAATTTTGCAATCGCTCTTGTGGGGTTCGCGAATTATGCCGATATCGTTAAGCTCACTATTATGTTTCAAGGGGTAACCGGGTCAGACTTGACGATCGGGCCGGTCGGCATTGCTGTGCCGGAGCCGTCAAGTTTGGCGATCGCACTCACTGGGCTTGGCTTTGCGGGAGTCTACTTTCGACGCCGCCGAAATCAGTTGACTGCGTAATGCAAGTTTCTGGTTAACGATCCAGAGGCCACGCGAATTTCGCGTGGCCTCGTTCGTTGATTGACATCGCTGCGTTGTTGGTTCTGGCGTAACTGGAATAGCCTTGCAATATCTGCGATTCCCGTAGCTTGGACATTCATGTCCGAGACTCGACCAAGCGACATTAATGCAGCGAATGCTTTTTGCCGTACATCAAGTTTTCTACGGGCGGCGTTGGTTGGTGAAGGCGACGGACAGGAATGTCCATCCTACGGGGAATTGCGCCTTTGTGGTTCCCGTAGCTTGGACATTCATGTCCGAGACTCGACCAAGCGACATTAATGCAGCGAATGCTTTTTGCCGTACAGCAAGTTTTCTGCG
>Ga0105046_10010669_pt1 | contig 14293 bp, 6 predicted proteins | sample MAT03_FD_78385 | JGI IMG/M metagenome (GOLD analysis project Ga0105046, IMG submission 78385) | Freshwater microbial communities from Lake Fryxell liftoff mats and glacier meltwater in Antarctica - MAT-03 (megahit assembly) | ecosystem: Environmental > Aquatic > Freshwater > Ice > Liftoff... | reverse complement strand
TTGCCTCCACGTCCCAGTCCCTGTTCTGCCACCACCTACTCGGCTGGCTGATGCTCGTGACCGTTGGCACGCTCCATGGTGAAGATGCTGCACCAGAAAAACCCAACGCCGACCACTGGTTCCGTGAGGGCGTGCGGTTGTTCTTCGATGCCCAGCCTGCCGCTTCAGCAACGGCCTTCGACAAGGTCATCGCCTTGGCACCCACTGCCGCGCCACAGCTGTGGCAACGTGGACTCTCGCTCTATTACGCCGGTCGTTTCGCCGATGGCCGCGCGCAGTTCGAAGTGCATCAGACCGTCAACGGCAACGACGTTGAGAACGCCGCCTGGCATTTCCTCTGCGTGGTGAAGGTGGACGGCCTCGACGCGGCGCGCAAAGCCTTCATCCCCATCGTCGGTGATGCGCGCGTGCCGATGCGCGAGATCCATGCGCTCTTCGCCGGCACTGGCAACGCAGGCGCCGTGCTGAAAGCAGCGGACGCCGACGGCATACCGACGGAAGCAGAACGAGATCAGCTCTGTTACGCGCACCTCTACCTCGGACTTTATTACGAAGTTGCCGGTGACCCCGCGCTAGCGCGCACCCACATGCGCCGAGCGGCGATCGACTACCGCATGGACCACTACATGGGCCGGGTGGCGCAGGTGCATGTGAAGGTGCGGGGTTGGCAGGACTAGCTGCTAGCTACGAGCTCATCAACGAAACAAGTCGCTCGACAGGTAACGATCACCGCGGTCACAGGCGATGAAGACGATCACGCCGCGATCGATTTCTTTGGCGATCTGCAGCGCGGCCCAGCACGCGCCGCCGGAGCTGGGGCCGCTGAAGAGGCCGGCTTCCTTGGCCAGACGGCGCGCGGTGATTTCGGCGTCCTTCTGCGCGATGTCGATGATGCGGTCAACGCGTGACGGCTCGAAAAACGTCGGCAGGTATTCTTTCGGCCAACGACGGATGCCGGGGATCTGGCTGCCTTCGGATGGTTGGCAGCCGACGATTTGCACCTGCGGATTCTGTTCCTTCAGGTAACGACTGGTGCCCATGATGGTGCCGGTGGTGCCCATCGCCGAGATGAAGTGCGTCACCTGACCCATGGTGCCGCTCCACACCTCCGGCCCGGTGCTGCGGTAATGCGCCAGCGGATTATCGGGATTGCCGAACTGGTTGAGCATCAGGAAGGCATCCGCTTGACCGGCGGTTTTCGTCACCTGCTCGGCGGCGTGATCGCGTGCGCGTTCCATGTTGCCGTCGATCAGATGCACGACCGCACCGAAGGCCTGCATGGTCTGGGTGCGTTCGATGGTGAGCGTCTGCGGCATTACCAGGTGCATCTGAACGCCGACCGCCTGCGCGATCATCGCCAAGGCGATGCCGGTGTTGCCGCTGGTGGCTTCGATCAGGCGCATGCCGCGTTTGAGTTCGCCGCGTTCGAGCGCGCCGAGGATCATGCCCTTAGCAGCGCGGTCCTTCACGCTCGATGCCGGATTGTTGCCTTCACACTTGGCCAGCAGTGTTACGCCGGTTTTCCCCACCAGGGCGGAGAGGTCCATGAGCGGCGTGTTGCCGACGAGATCGAGGAGCGACGGCATGGCGGGAACCTTGGGGCTCGTGCGATGCCTGCAAGACAAGGGCGTCCCTCCTGGACCCTCCTGGAACCGCGGACCACTGACCCGCATGACGACAAACTGCGGGCCAGTGGCCCGCGGTCCCAGGGGCGACTTCACCCAGGCAGATCGCCGGCGTGGCCGAGGTACGTCAGCGCCTCGCCAGCGAGGTAGAAGCTGCCGGTCACGCACAAATCCGCGTGCGGTGGCTGGATGGTCAGCGCCTCGCCGATGTGATCGCACCAGCGCCATGCCTGCGTCGCCACCGGCCACTGGTCGGCTTTACGCGCGCGCGGCGAATCGTACCCACAGCGCGTCACGACGATTCCTGGCGGAATCACCTGCATAATCTCGTCGATCTCCTTGTCGCTGGCGAGGCCGATGATCAGCCTCCACCCGGCACGCAAACGACGGCGGGCGACGGCCAGCGTCGCAGCGATGCTTTCACGGTTGTGCGCGCCATCGATCAGCAGCGTACGGCCAGCGTGTTCCACGAGTTGGCAACGAGCGGCGAGATTCGCGCCAGCGAATCCTCGACGGATGGTGGCAGCGTCGATCTCCGGCGCCCATATCGCCAACACCGCCGCGGCGGTGGCAGCGTTGTCTTGCTGATGGTCACCCGGCAGGGACAGGTCGAATGGCCGACTGGGAGTCTGCACCCACACCGTTGGCGACGCTGGCTTCAAGTTGATGCGCAAGGATCGTTGCGGCTCCGCCGGCGGAGCACGAAACGACGACACCTGCCGCCACAACGCCAACGCCGCCGGTGGCGTCTGCGGTGCAATCACCAACGGCGCATCCGGGCGCGACACCGCGAGTTTCTCACGCGCGATGTGGTGCAAAGTCGGACCAAGCACGTCGCGATGATCATGCGACAGATGTGCGAGCACCGCGATCGCACAGTCGAGGGCATTGGCGCAGTCAAGTCGGCCGCCGAGTCCGACCTCGAGGATGAACCGCGTGTTTGGTCGTTGTCCCGCGAGCAGACACGCAACCGCAAACGTCCGCTCAAAATAAGTCAGCACGAGGTGATGTTGCTGCTCCAACGCGGCGACACGTTCACAGGCCAACGCCACCGCGGCGGCATGCGCCGGTTTACCGTCGACGCGCCAACGTTCCAACACGCTGGCGACATGCGGGCTGGTAAACGCCACCGTCAGTTGTCCGGCAGCCACCAACGCGCTTTCGATCAAGCGCACGGTGCTGCCCTTGCCCTTGGTACCGGCGACCGTGCACGGCGCAGGCACGGGTGGCAGCAACTTCACCAATCGACGAACGCCCTCCACCTGCATGTCACGGAACTGACCCGTGCGTTCGCGATTGAGGACAGCGTTGAGCCAGGTATCGATGCCGACGGCGGTTGGTGGGATCATGGCGAGGTCCAGGGTTCGAGTAGCACGTGCTCTTTCAATGCTTGATGCCACGGCAGCGCAGCCGGCCAGAACTGTCTGGCTGTCCGCCAGCGCCTCGCCGCGCCCCGTCCTTGGCAGTCCCAGCCCGCACCCATACTCCCCGCCCATGGCCCGCGCCACGCTGCAACTCAAGCTCAAGACCAACGACCTGATCAACGGTAAATACACCGTTTTGAAGAAGCTCGGTGAAGGCGGCTGCGGCTCGGTCTACCGCTGCAAAACGCTCAAGCCGACGAAAGGCGCTGAGGGCGAGGTCGCGATCAAGGTGCTGGAGAACGCCAGCGACCTCGCGCGGTTCAAGCGCGAGGCCAAGGTGCTCGGCTCGATCCGGCATCAGCACGTGGTCAAGCTGCTCGACCGCGGGCAGCACGAACGTCATCCCTACTTGGTGCTGGAGTTCATGGAGGGCGGCAGCGTGCGCGACCTCATGGACAAAGAGGGCAAGATGTCGGCGGAAGACGCCGCCTGGGTGCTGGTGCAGGCGGTGCGTGGTCTGCGCGCATCAAAGACCGTGCACCGCGACATGAAGCCGGAGAACCTGCTGGTCGGCCGCGGCATCGCCAAGAACGGCACGCTCAAACTGACGGTCGACGACATCAAGAAGGGTTCGGTCATCAAGGTCGCCGACTTCGGTTTGGCCAAGGCCCATGATCCAAACACCTTGAAGTTGACCAACACCGGCCAAGTGATGGGCACGCCGGTGTACATGAGTCCGGAGCAGTGCCGCAACACCCGCACGGTGACGCCGAAGAGCGGCATCTATTCGCTCGGCATCATCCTGTTCGAGATGGTCGCCGGCAAACCACCGTTCGAGGCTAACAACGCCTACGACATCATGGCGATGCACTGCAACGACGCGCCTAAGTACCCGCGCATGGATGAGCGGGTGAAAAAAGTGATCGAAACGTGTTTGGCGAAGACGCCGAAGGACCGCTACGCGTCGCTCTATGCGCTCGAACGTGATCTCGCCACGATCGCCGGGTTGGGTGAACCGGAACCGGATCGGACATCATGGGCCTGGGTGATCATCATCGTCGGCTTGTTGGTGCTCGCTGCCTTGGCGTTCGTGCTGCGGGATGAGTTGTCACCGCTGGTCACGCAGTGGTTCGAAAAACTTCGCCGCTAGCGAAGCCTGCCAGGGGCTCTGCCGCCCCTGGACCCGCACTAGCCTAATCCGCATTGGATGGTCTCTGGTTCGCCACCGGCCCCCCCCACCTCCAGCCCTGTCCAGGTTTATGACGGGGAGCGGTAAACCCGCCCGGGTTGCGTGTCACACCAGCCCACACGAAAGCGCTTTCTTCCAGGGGAATTGTGCACTTCCCCCTCAACGTCCGCGCCCGCTCCACCGTACCATCCCCGCTGCGTCCAGCTCCCCCTTGGAGATCCCCATGCGTCCCCTCCGTACCCTGCTCGTCCCCCTCCTCGCTGCCCTGCCGTTCGGCGGTGCCTTTGCCGCGGAGGGCCTGATCGGCGAGTACTACGAGGGCACCACCGAGTACCCGGAGAAGCTCACGGGCAAGAAGCCGTTCCTGGTGCGCGTCGACAAGCAGGTGAACTTCGGCGAGGTCACTGGTCCGTTCCACAAGACCAAACTCGCCGAGGGCTTCAGCGCGCGGTGGAGCGGCATGCTCAAGATCGAGAAGGCCGGTACCTACGAGTTCACCACCGAGTCCGATGACGGCTCGCACCTCACCATTGGCGGCAAGCTGGTGGTCGACAACGGCGGCGATCACGGGATGCAGAAAAAATCTGGCACCATCGAACTGACCGCGGGCGACCATCCCATCGTGTTGCAGTTCCAACAGGGCGGCGGTGGTGCCGGCTGCAGGCTGCTGTGGAAACCGCCCGGTGCCGGTGAACAGGCGATCCCGGCCAAGTCGTTATCGCATGACAGCGAAGCCTTAGCCGCGATCGGCTGGGACAAGGCTGCGTGGGAAAAACGCAAGGGCAGCAGCGGCGGCGGCGGCTCCGGCAAATTCGCCACCATGGACCACGGCCCCTACTACACCGGCACGGTGATGCTGGGTGACGGCCACGAGGCGATGAAGGGCATCACCCTGCGTCTCGATGGGGAAAAATCAGTGTACGCGTGCTTCGATCCCGAATCGATGGCCCTGCGTTTCGCCGGCGTCGATGTCAAACTGGCCCATCCCACCGGCCGCGACGGCCTGGAAGGTCAGGTCGGCCTGGAGGGCGACACCGCGGTGCGCGTCGGCAACATCGGCTGGGCCAAACCCGGCAGTGCTGATTTCACCGACCCACGGCCCAAGAAACGCGGCAAATTGCCGACCGACTGGGTGGCGTACCGCGGCCTGCACCTCGACGGCCAGTCGGTGATTCTGTCCTACAGCGTCGGCAAGGCCGGCGTGCTGGAACTCGATGCCTTCGAGCAAGGCGCGATCACCCGCAGCTTCACCCTAAGCGGCAACGACGATGCGCTCGCCTTGTTGGTGCATGAAGGCACAGCAACGCTCGCCGATGGTATCGCGGTCAGCGAGGACGGCGAGTTCGCCAACGCCATCGCCGTGGTCGGCGGCGGCACGCTGTCGGCCGCCGACGGCAAGGTGGTGCTTGCCCTGCCGGCAAAGACCGCATTGGCCAAGGTCGCACTCTGGCGTGGACCGAAAGCTGATCTCGCCAAGTTCACCGCCGCGGTGAAGGCGATCGCCAAGCCGGTGGATCTCACCTCACGCACCAAGGGCGGCAAACCGCGCTGGAGCGAAACCGTGGTCACGCAGGGCGAACTTGGCAAGCCGAAGGGCGACGAGGCCTACGTCGTCGACACCTTGACCATCCCCTACGAAAATCCCTGGAAGTGCTACATGCGCACGACCGGTGTGGACTTCTTCAAAGACGGCCGCATCGCGGTGTCCACCATCGACGGCGACGTATGGATCGTGACGCCCAGCGGCCCCGACCTCGCAACGCTGACCTGGAAACGTTATGCCTCGGGCATGTTCCAGACGCTCGGCCTGCGCATCGTTGACGAGAAGGTCTACATCACCAACCGCGATCGCCTAATCCGTCTGCACGACCTCAACAACGACGGCGAGGCGGACTTCTACGAGAACTTCAACGGCGACTGCGAGGTCTCGCGCCACTACCATGAGTTCACCCTGGGCTTGGAGACCGACGGCGAAGGCAACTTCATCTTCAACAAGGGCGCCAACCTGGGTGGCGCCGACACCCCGCATCAGGGCTGCGTGTTGAAAGTCAGCAAGGATGGTTCGACATTGTCCATCGTCGCCACCGGGTTGCGCGCGCCTAACGGCCTCGGCGGCGGCGATGGCATGCCGCTGACCAACAGCGACAACGAAGGCAACTGGGTGCCGGCCAGCCGCGTGAACCTGATCAAGCAGGGCGGATTCTACGGCTTCAAGGGCACGGCGCAGGGCTCACCCAAAGTCGACAACTACGATCCGCCGATCTGCTGGCTGCCGCATCGGATCGACAATTCGAGTGGCGGCCAAGTGTGGGTCACCAGCGACAAGTGGGGTCCGCTCAAAGGCACGCTGCTGCACATGAGCTACGGCCAGTCGTCGCTGTTCGTCATGCCCTTCGAGGAGATCGACGGCGTGCCGCAAGGCGGCGTGGTGCGCTTCCCGCTCAACTTCCAATCGTCGTGCATGCGCGCGCGTTTCAGCAAGACCGATGGCCAACTCTACCTGGTCGGCATGCGCGGCTGGCAGACCAACGCCGGCAAAGAAGGCGCACTACAACGCGTGCGCTACACCGGCAAGGCCGTGACGCTGCCGCACAAGCTGAACGTCACTGCCAAAGGCGTCACCATCACCTTCCCCGTCGCGCTCGACGCCGACACCGCCGGCGACAAGGACAGCTACGCGGTGGAACGCTGGAATTATCGCTACACCGGCGACTACGGCTCGAAGGACTACAAACTCAGCAACCCCCAGGAGATCGGCCACGATCCCGTGGAGGTCACCGGCGTGACGCTCTCCGCCGACAAGAAGTCGGTCACCATCGCCATCGCCGATCTGAAACAGGTCATGCAGCAGGCGATCAAGTACAAGATCGCCACGGCGGATGGACAGGCGATCAGCGGCGAGTTGTTCCATACGATCAACGTCGCACCGAAATAAGCGGGCCGTTCCATCGATGATCCACGCGGCGAGGAGCAATGCTCCTCGCCGCGTTTTTCTTGCTCCCTGGGTGCACTGCTCAGCGTGTCCGGCGGCCTCGGGTATATCTGAGCGGCCAAAGGAATCCCTATGCGTCATCTCGCCCTGTTATTTGTCGTTCTCACCCTGCCCGCGGAGGAATGGTTCGTCGCGCCGGACGGCAATGACCTGTGGTCGGGACAACCCAGGAGTGCAAATGCCACCAAGTCCGACGGCCCCTTCGCCACGCTCGCACGCGCGCAGCAGGCCGCACGTGCCGCGCGCGATTCCGCCAACGGACCGCGCACCATCACTGTGCGTGGTGGTCGCTATGAACTGACCGCACCGCTGGTGTTCAGTCCGGAAGATTCCGGCACCGCCGAAAAGCCGATGACGTGGCGCGCTGCCGAAAACGAGACCCCAGTCATCAGCGGCGGCGTCCGCCTGACCGGCTTTCAGCGTGACGCCAATGGTCGTTGGACACTGGCCATCCCGGCAGTCCAAAAGGGCGAATGGACCTTCCGCCAACTGTGGGTGAACGGCGAGCGGCGCTTCCGCCCGCGCCTGCCGAAGGACGGTTACCACACCATCGAAGCGAAACTGCCGGCGAGCGACGCCGCCAAGGGCAAGGGCTTCGACCGTTTCCGCTACGCTCCCGGCGCCTTCGATCCGACGTGGAAGAACCAGCGCGACATTGAGGTGCTGACCTTCCACCAATGGGCGATGTCGCGCTTTCGCGTGCAGTCGCTCGATGTGGAAGCACGCACGGTGCAGTTCACCGGTCACACCATCTCCAACGCCGATTGGAGCGGGCTCAAGACCGGCTGGCGCTACCTGATCGAGAACGTCGCCGAGGCCTTCGGTTCTCCAGGCGAATGGTACCTTGATCCGCAGAGCGGCGTGCTCAGTTACATTCCGCTGCCTGGTGAAGACCTCGCCACCGCCGAGGTCATCGCGCCGCGCACCGATCAACTCCTGCGCATCGACGGCGATCCGGCGCAGGGAAAATTCGTCGAGCACCTGCGCTTCAACGGCCTGACCTTCGCGCATACGCAGTGGGCATTGAATCCCGAAGGCTACAGCTTCTACCAAGCAGAGATGATCATTCCCGCCACGGTGGTCGCCACCGGCCTGCGTGACGCGGCGTTCACTGACTGCGCCATCGTCCACACCGGCGGCTACGGCCTGGAACTCGGACGGGGTTGCAAACGCGTGACGATCAGCGGTTGCCTGCTCGCTGACCTTTCTGCCGGCGGCATCAAGATCGGCGAGGGCGGCATCCAACAAGACGACGCGCAGGTGGCGAGCCACAACACCGTGCGCAATTGCCTGATCACTCAGGGTGGACGCGTGCATCCCGCCGGCATCGGCGTGTGGATCGGCCAGTCGCACCACAACACCGTCGAGCACTGCGAGATCAGCGACCTGTATTATTCATCGCTCTCGCTTGGCTGGACCTGGGGTTACGGCCCCAGCCTTGGCCACCACAACACCGTCGCGTGGTGCCACCTGCATGACATCGGCCAGGGCGTGCTGAGCGACATGGGTGGCATCTACAACCTGGGCGTGTCGCCTGGAACGACCTTCCACCACAACCACATCCACACCATCGAGTCGTTCAGTTACGGCGGCTGGGGTCTTTATACCGACGAAGGATCCAGCGGCGTAACGATGGAGCACAACCTGGTCCACCACACCACGTCGAGCGGTTTCCATCAGCACTACGGCAAGGACAATGTGCTGCGGAACAACATCTTCGCCTACGGCGGCGAGGCCCAGGTCATGCGCACGCGCGACGAGGACCACCTCTCGTTCACCCTCGAACGCAATATCCTGCTCGCGAGCGGACGACCGCTGCTGGGCAGCAACTGGAACGGCGACGCGCGGAAATTCGTGCTCGACCACAACGTCTACTGGGACGAGGACGGCAGCATCGACTTCGCCGGGAAACCGTTCGACGAATGGCGCAAGAAAGGCATCGACGCCAACTCGGTGGTGGCGGATCCGAAGTTTGCTGATCCGCACAAAGGCGACTTCACCCTGAAGGCAGATTCGCCGGCGCTCGCGCTGGGTTTCCAGCCACTCGACCTGCGCGCCGCTGGCGTGCGACACGATCAGGTCAAAGGCCCGCTCGCCACGTGGCTAACGAAACCGCGCACCACGCCACGCGTGTTTCCGCCCAAACCCACCAAGTAGGGCTCCTGGGACCGCCGGAACCGGCGTTCCACGACGCATCTCTGGACAGCATTCCTCACTGGCCACGATGCGCCGCCATGCGCATCGCCCTGGCTCAGCTCAACCTGCTTATCGGTGATCTTGACGCGACTGGCGCGGCGATCCGCGCGGCAGCGAACAAAGCCAAATTCGAAGGCGCCGACCTGCTGGTGCTGCCGGAACTGGCCGCCTGCGGCGGATATCCACCGCGCGATTTGCTGGAACGCCGCTGGTTCGTCGACAAACAATGGGCGATGGTGCAGTCGCTCGCACGCGAGCTGCCCCTGCCGACCATCCTGGGCTGCGTCGAACCGCTCGATCCCGGTCCGGGGCCGGCGCTCGCCAACGCCGCGGTGGCCATCGCCCGCGGTCAGATCATCGCCAGCTACCACAAGCGCCTGCTGCCGACCTACGATGTGTTCGATGAGCAGCGCTATTTCCGTCCAGGGACCGAACCCTGCATCATCACCATCGCCGGCAAACGCGTCGGACTGACCATCTGCGAGGATATTTGGAGCCCTGATTTCACCGGCATCCGCTATGGCAGTGACCCGGTCAAAGAGCTCACGGGCAAGTGCGAACTGATCGTCAATATCTCCGCCTCGCCTTACCACGCCGGTAAACCGGAACTGCGCAACCGCGTCGTCGCGCAGGTGGCGAAACGTACCAAGGTGCCAGTGGCCTACTGCAACCAAGTCGGTGCTCACGATGAACTGTTGTTCGATGGCGACAGCGCGCTGATCGGTCCCGATGGCACCTACTACGTCGACGCGCCGCGTTGGCAGGAATCAGTGTTGATCGGCGACCTGAGCAAGCCGGTGCTGAAGCCCTCCATCCCCGATGCGGCGGAGGATCTCTACGACGGTTTGGTTGCGGGCATCCGCGACTACTGCGCGAAGACGCGGCAACGTCGCGTGGTGCTCGGCCTGTCCGGCGGCATCGACTCGGCGCTGGTGGCGGCGATGGCGGTGGATGCACTGGGCGCTGACAAGGTCATCGGCCTGCTGATGCCTGGCCCGTACTCCAGTTCCGGCAGCATCACCGACGCGCTCGCGCTGGCGAAAAACCTGGGCATCACCCACCACACGCTGTCGATCAAGGAGAGCTGCAAACACCTGCTCGACGAACTCGCACCGGCGTTCGTCGGCGGAATGTCGAGCGTGGCTGAAGAGAATCTGCAGTCACGCCTACGCGGAACGATGGTGATGGCGGTGGCAAACAAACACCACGCCATGGCGCTGACTACCGGGAACAAGAGCGAGATCGCCGTCGGCTACTGCACCATCTATGGCGACATGAACGGCGGCCTCGCGCCGATCGGCGATATCTACAAGACCACCGTGTGGGAACTCGCCCGCCTGCGTAATCGTCGCGGTCTTGTCATTCCAGAGGCCAGCATCACCAAGGTGCCTTCCGCCGAACTGCGCGAGAACCAGACCGATCAGGACAGCCTGCCGCCCTACGACGTGCTCGACCGCATCCTCAAACGCTACGTCGAAGACGGCGCAAGCCCGGAAGAGATCATCAGCGCTGGTGAAGACGAAACGACCGTCCGCCGCATTGCACGGTTGGTCGAGATCTCTGAATTCAAACGCCGCCAAAGCGCGCCGATCCTACGCGTCTCGCGCAAGGCGTTCGGTGTCGGACGACGTATGCCGATCGCGCGCCACGTCGGCTGATATCAGGGTTTAGGAGTGACCGGTGCCGGCGCGCCCGTCGGCTGCTCCACCAGGATGCCCATCAGCTGCGGCGTACCCTTGAGCACGGTGGCTGCAACATCGATGGTGCCATCGGCGACGACGACCTCGATCGGGCCGAGTTTCTCCCAGCCGCTCGCTGGCAACAAACCGACACTGGGCAGCGTAGTGCCTTCGACGGTGAGATCGAACTGTCGGCTGTTGGCGGCACCGCCTTCGCCCAGCCACACCCACACCCGGCTGGGACCGTTCGGCACCTTCACACGAAAAGCCATGCCGTCCTTGGTGCCGAGCAGAGCGGTGCCGAGCAGCATACGGAGCTTGTTATCGACGGCCGGCTGGGGCGTGATCGTCGCGGTCTTGCGCTGACCGGCCTGTACCTGCAGCCCACCATCGTTGCCGCCCGGAACCAACATTTGAGCATTGCCCCAATCGGCATGATCCCAGTCGTTGCCACCACTGGGATCAACCACCAGTCGCAACTCCTTGCGGCCATGAAGCGCCACCGCCACCGGCTTGGCCACGCCACGGCGCATGGGACCGCTATCGAAAAGTTTCTGGCCATCGACCCACACCTGAAAAATCGCCTCCCCAGGCTCCGAAGCCTGATCGATGCCGACGACAGCGGTGAATCCGGAGTAGCGGCCATCAAGAGCGAACACCACCTCGGCAGCCGCATGCATGCCCAGTCCGTGTGAGAACTCCTGGCCCGCGATGTTCAGCGGTCTGTCCGATATTGAGCGGTTGCGCCGCACATCGCCGTTGGCGTTGGTGGCGCGCACCCACGGCAGATCGCTCAGACGCGGACCGGGCTGGTGCGAACCCACCGGCGTCGCGCTGTCGGCTTCGGCCTGACGATGCCCGGCGAACTTCACACCGTCGATCTCGGTGGCCTCACCACCCAGGTTGATCGCGCGCACCACCTTCCAAGGAACCACTGCTGCCGGTGGCGGCGCAGTGAGCGAACGCACCGCACCGATTTCATCGACATCGAAGGTGCCATCCATATTGGCGGTGCTGGAGATATCGAACGCCACCTCCCACACCTTTGCGCGATCAAAATCCTGACCCTGGGGTACGAGTTCCGCCAACGGCACGATCACTTGATGCCAGGCGCCATCGAGCAATCCGGGCTGACGTGCGGTGAGATTCACATCCACAGTGTGCCGCACCGGATCACGCGGCGAACATGCCAGACGCATCACCACTTTTTGCGGTGCGGCAGGTCCGCTGAAACGCAGCCACATGGTCAGCGCGGCGAAACCGTTGAGGTCGGTGCCCGCGGTGTCCGATGACCACGAATGCCAATTCCAACCGACGTTCGCCGCATTGCCGCCGCCCAGACGGGCGCGCAGGCCGGCACCGCCGTGGCCCTGATCGGCGACCTCTTCGAAGGCAGACTGGCCGGCGGCACCGAAACCCTTGTAGCCCGCTCCACCATTGGCGCCGTCGCCATCCCAGATAATCAGGTCCGGGCGGCGCACGGTATCGATCGCGGTCGCGCCAGTCGGTGTGGTCACCACTGGTGGCGTGGTCAACGGTGCGACCGGCGGGCCATTCGGCGTCGGTTGCGGCGGCGCTGGCGTCAGATGGATCCCCGAGATCGGCCGTTCGAGCGAGCCGTCCGGCAGTTGCCAACCGACATCAAGGTGATCATGCACCATGCCTTCCTTGTGCAGCGCCTCACAATAATACCGCTGGCCAGCGCGCAGGCGGATGGGTGCGGAACGCTGACGGGTATCATGGTCCCAGGCCTGGTACCGCACCGCGCTAGGTGCCAAGGCGATGCGCGTGCGATGCTCATAGGTGTCGTCGCTCGATAACCACAACTCGCCTTCGTCGTCGGAGCAAATCCAGAAGACGTACTCGCCATCAAGCGGCGGAATCACATAGCCGCTCAACCGCTGGAGATACGAATCCTCAAAGTCGCGTGGCGCGGCGAACTGGGATTCCAGCACGCGACCAGAGGGTGGAGTGGTAGCGGTGAGCGCGCTCATGCCGTCCGCAATCTGTTCGCCGGGGAGTCCGCCCCACCATTCGCGGGTGAATTGGCCGCTGCCGAAAGCCTGCACAACCGTAAGCACCATCGGTTCCGATTGGGTCTTCATGACCGCGCCGATCATGGCCCGTACCTGGACCGTGACCGCCCCGACACGCGATGGCGTCCACTTCAGGCTGAACGGGATTTCCCGCGCGGTGCCAAGCCGCTGATCGCCGACCCAGTATTCGACCTCGGTGAGCGTGGGGATTCCCGACACCAGCGCGCGCAGTTCGAACGGCTTGCCGATATACACATGGGTACCAGCGATGGCGCCCACCAGGATCACCCGCGGCTCGGACGGGGCGCCCGGCATCGGACGCAGCACGCTGCCATCGCCACCGACGAAGCGGGGCGGTACGGGTTGCTGCGATCCTGACCCGCTGGTTGGCACCACCACGGTCGGCGCCGGTGCGACCTCTGAGGGCCTTGGCGCGGCGATGCGCGTGGTACCAGCGCCAAGAGTCATCACCAGCAACGCCAACGCTCCCACCAGCACCATGACACCGCCGATGATCCACGGCAGCGGTGACGGCCGTGGCGCTTCGTCGGTGAGCGGTACCACGTGACGATTGCTGGTGGTCATGCGCACCGGGCGACGGGCGGAGCTCCCGGGCGAACGAACCGGCGACGCCGAGCGCGGAACCTCGCCCATGATCACCCGCCCGCTATCGCCGGCGCCAAGACCGGTCTGCCGCACCAGGGCCACCGCATCCTCGCGCGTGAATGGCGCCAAGCAGGCGCCCAAGGCAAGGTGTACGCGCACCTGCCGGGCAAACTGCGCCGCCCGTTCGGGATCACGTCCCAGGTTGGTCGCCAGCAAAGCGCGCGAATCGACATCGATGGTGTGGTTGAGCCAGTCTTCGATCAATGGCGGTAACAGACGCTCGCCCGCCGCCGGTGGACGGGCGAGCTCGCGCCAATCACAGAACGCACGCGCTGTCGCCAGCGAGATCGCCAGTTCGCTTTCGCCGATCATCAAGTTGGCGGCGATGTCAGATGGACGTTGGCGATCGCGGTAGCGCCGCGTCAGCAACGCGCGCGTCGCCTCGGGCAACGCGGCGATGCGTTGACGCAGCTGAGCGACCTGAAGTTCACGTCCATCGGCGAGTGCTTCGTGACAGGCTTGGATGTTCTGATGCGCCAACGCATCCTGGATATCCACTGCACGACGGTCGGCCTGCGTCAGGTGAGCGGTGACTGGCTCGATCGC
>Ga0105046_10010665_pt1 | contig 14296 bp, 10 predicted proteins | sample MAT03_FD_78385 | JGI IMG/M metagenome (GOLD analysis project Ga0105046, IMG submission 78385) | Freshwater microbial communities from Lake Fryxell liftoff mats and glacier meltwater in Antarctica - MAT-03 (megahit assembly) | ecosystem: Environmental > Aquatic > Freshwater > Ice > Liftoff... | reverse complement strand
CCGTGCCGCGCCGGTCAATTTCGGCCTCAGTCAACACCCTGAACCCCAGCAGATTGGCGTTCCGCAGCGCGGCGAACTCTTCCAATAACCCTTGCAAGGTGCGGGCATTGAAATCGGTAGCGGCCACATACGGGTCTTGGTCGAAACCGGCTAGGGGGGTGGTGTCTCCGCGGGCGATTCGCAGGGTGCGATAGGCCATGATGCGCTCGGTGTCGTTGATATGGCCGAGGATTTGCTTGATGCTCCATTCGCCGGGTTTGTGCGGCGTAGCGGCTTGTTCCTCACTCAAACCACCCACCAAGACGTTAAGCGAGGTCGGTTGTTCGGCGTACAGCGCCAGCAAATCTGCGCCTTCCGGCACATGGCTGACGTACCCGGCGTAAAATACGGCGTATTCATCGGATTGGGGGCGTGTAATCGTTAGCATAGGGTTTTCCTTTGGATTATAGGTGCGCGGGTAATTATACGGGCGGGGATAATCTTATATGGGTTTTCATTCGCTGGCTTCGCGGGTCATGTAATGCGCGGCGATGATCGGGATGAATGTGACCGCAATCACGAACAGCGCGGCTACATTGGTGACAGGACGATCACGCGGGCGCACCAATTGGCTGAAAATCCAAATCGGCAACGTCTCTTGTTGACCGGCTGTGAAAGTCGTCACGATCACCTCATCAAACGACAGCGCAAAAGCCAACATCCCGCCCGCCAGTAGCGATGTAGCGATATTGGGCAGCACGATATAGCGGAAGGTCTGCCATGTACTTGCGCCCAAATCCATTGACGCCTCAATTTGGCTGTGTTGGGTACGGCGTAGCCGGGCGACCACGTTATTATAAACCGTCACGATACAAAAAGTGGCATGACCAATGATGATAGTCCAAGTCGTGAACGGGATTCCAATCAGGCTGAAGGCTGACCGGAGCGCGATACCGGTCACAATCCCCGGCAAGGCGATGGGTAGAATCACCAGTAGTGTTATGGTGTCGCGCCCGAAAAAACTGGTGCGATAAAGCGCCAGTGCAATCAATGTGCCAAGCAGCATCGCGATACTGGTGGCGATGGTCGCTACTTGCAGCGATAAGCCTAGCGCGTCCCAAAAATCTTGGCGCTCGAATAGCTTGCCAAACCATTGGGTGGTCAAACCGGGTGGCGGAAAGCGAAACGACGATTCTTCGGTGGTGAAGGCGTACAGCAGGATAATCAACAGCGGGAAGTGTAAGAAAATCAGCGCGCCGAACGCCGCGATTTTTAAACTCCATGGGGCGCGGTTAGACAGGTCTTTAGAGGGCATCGAACGCCCCCAATCTGCGCGCAATCAGCAGATAGACCACCATAATCACCACCGGAACAACCGTGAAAGCGGCTGCCAGCGGGATGTTGCCCGCCGTCCCTTGATAGGTGAAGACCGTAATCCCGATGAACGGTGACGAGTTGCCCATCACCTGTGGGATGATGTAGTCGCCCAGCGTCAACGAAAAGGTGAAGATGCTCCCGGCCACCACGCCGGGGAAGGCCAGCGGCAGAATCACACGACGGAAGGTATAACCGGGACGCCCGCCGAGGTCGCTGGAGGCTTCAATCAGCGATTTTGGCACGCGCTCTAGGGCAGCGTTAATCGGGATGATCATATACGGCAGCCAAATGTAGACGAACACCAAGAACATCCCGATGAATGAGAATGACAGTGACGTGCCGCCGATGCCGGGGATGGAGAGGATTCCGTCTAGGATGAATCGGATACGGAACGTATCAAAAAACCATGAAATGATGCCCTCTTGCGACAGGATGATTTTCCATGTGTAGACGCGCACGAGGTAGCTTGACCATAGCGGCAGCAGCACCAACAGATAGAGGATGGTCTTCATGCGGAATGAGGCGTAGCGCGCCATGTAATAGGCCAGCGGGAAGGCGATCAGCGCACAAGTGAACGTGACCGCCAATGCCATTAAAGTCGTGCGAAGCATGATGTCGATGTGCGCGGCGGTGAATAATTGTTCGTAGGTTCGCAGGCCAAATTCGCGGATGACGCGCCCGCTGAATTCGTCTAAGCGAAAGAAACTCTGAATCAGCAACGCCGATAGCGAGCCGAGATAGACCACCACCATCCATAGCATCGGGACGCCGAGTAAGGCCATCAACGAGAGGTTAGGGTGGCGATAGAACCACGCCGAGATTTTCCTGAGTAGGGACGGGCGCGGTGCTGGGAGCGAGCGGGCTTGTTCTGCCGCCATGATTATGCCCCCGACTCGCGGTTATCGACATCTAACAGGCGCATGGCGCTGGTCGGCCAAGCCGCGTCGACGCGCTGACCGCGAGTGGCTTGGGCGGCTGTCGAGTCGGTTTCGGTGTTCTGGGCGATGACTTGCAAATCACCGCCGCCGTCAATTTCGATCAAGTAGCGGGTGGTCATGCCCAAATAAATCACATCGCGGATCGTCCCACCGACGCGGGTGGTTTTTGACTCGTTGGGCGCGTCGGGCGAGACGAGGCGGATTTTCTCTGGCCGAATCGAAAAGGCCGCCGCTGACTCTGTGATGCGCTCGGCGACATGGCCGCTGAGGATATTGGTCGTCCCGACGAATCCCGCCACGAAGGCCGTGCGCGGACGCTCGTAAATTTCGGTAGGCGTGCCAACTTGTTCGATTTTCCCGTGGCTAAAGACCGCCATCCGGTCAGACATGGTGAGGGCTTCTTCTTGGTCGTGGGTGACGAAGATGAAGGTGATGCCGACCTCGCGCTGAATCGCCTTCAACTCAATCTGCATCTGTTGACGGAGTTTGAGATCCAACGCGCCCAGCGGCTCGTCCAAGAGCAGCACGCGGGGATGGTTAATCAGGGCGCGGGCGAGGGCGATACGCTGGCGTTGGCCGCCCGACAACTGCGACGGCTTGCGCTTCTGATAACCGGGCAGGCGCACCATCTCTAACATCTCCCCGACGCGGCGGGTGATTTCGGGCTTGGGCAGTTTGCGAATCATCAAGCCATAACCGACGTTTTGCTCAATCGTCATGTGCGGGAACAGCGCATAATCCTGAAAAACGGTGTTCACATCACGGTCAAACGGCGGGACGCCGGTCACGTCTTTGTCATATAACAGCACGCGACCCGACGAAGCTTGTTCAAACCCGGCCACTAAACGTAGCGAGGTCGTTTTGCCCGACCCAGACGGCCCCAACATCGAGAAAAATTCGCCATCGTAAATATCGAGGCTGATGTTGTCGAGGGCTTTGACCACGCCGAACAGCTTACTGACCGCTTGCAGAGAGACGGCGATGGGGCGGTCTGAGGGCTGGCTGCTCATGTATGTTTGACCATAATGTGTTTGGTGATTTTATAATCCGAGACGGCCTCGGCGGACAGGTCTTTGCCGAAACCGGACTGCTTGAAGCCGCCGTGCGGGGTTTCACTGGTCAGAGGGATGTGGTCGTTGACCCAAATCGTCCCAAATTCTAAGGCGGCGGATAAGCGCATGGCGCGCCCGATATCTTTTGTCCACAAACTGGCGGCCAGCCCATAAGCCACATCATTGCTGTAGTCCAACGCTTGCTGGTCGCTGTCAAACGCGCTGATGGTCAGGACGGGGCCGAACACCTCACTCTGGATGATTTCGGCCTTTTGGTCGGCATCGAGGATCACCGTCGGTTCATAGAAGTACCCGTCGTCCATGCCGACTGGGATTTGCCCGCCGGTCACGATTTTTGCGCCAGCGACGCGGGCGCGGTCAACAAACCCCATCACGCGCTCACGCTGAATCCCGCTAATCAGCGGCCCCATTTGCACGCCGTCTTCATATTGTGAGCCGATTTTGATGGCGCGCATCGCCTCGACCACGCCCTCAATCGCCTGATTAAGTTTGGACGTATGGACGTACATGCGGGTGGCTGCGGTGCAATCTTGGCCGGTGTTGAAGGTGGACATGATGGATGCCGAGGCGATGGCCGCCTCAAGGTCGGCGTCGTCAAACACGATGAAGGGGGCTTTTCCGCCCAATTCGAGGTGGACGCGCTTGAGCGTATCGGCGGCGGTCTTCATAATTTTCTTGCCCGTGCCGGTTGAACCCGTCACGCTAATCATCCGCACCAACGGGTGTTCGACCAACGCTTGCCCGACCTCGTTGCCGCCGGTCACGACGTTTAAGACGCCATCCGGGATACCGGCCTCGCGGGCGAGTTCGGCCAGCATCAGGGTTGTGATGGGCGTGCCGGGGGCGGGCTTAATCACGATGGTGCAGCCCGCCGCCAACGCGGGTCCCAACTTCCAAATCGCCATCATCAGCGGGTAATTCCACGGCGTGATGCTGCCGACCACGCCGACGGGTTCACGGCGCGAGATTGAGGTGAAGCCGGTCATATATTCACCGGAACTTTGGCCGTGAGTATCGCGGGCGGCGGACGCAAAAAATTTCAGGTTATCAACGCAGAAGGGCATATCTGCGCCCATGCTGACGAAGCCGAACGGTTTGCCGGTCTGGTCGGATTCGGCACGACCAAATTCCTCGGCGCGGGCGGCCAGCAAATCACCCAATTTCCAGAGGGCTTCACTGCGCTTATTGGGGGTGAGCTTTGACCAGCGACCATCATAAAAGGCGCGGTGGGCGGCTTGTACAGCGGCATCGACATCAGCGACGGTGGCATCAAGCGTGTGGGCGATGGTTTGGCCGTTGGCTGGGTTTTCGATGGCGCGTTGCACCCCGCCTTGCGAGTCCGCCCATGCGCCGTCAATCCAAAGTTTGTAATCCATGAAATTTTCTCCAAAGGTTAAAAGTCCCCTCTCCGAGGCGGAGAGGGGATTTAGGGGTAAGGTTAGCGCCCGCCGATGACCGCGATGTAATTAGTCACCCACGCATAGTAAGGGACGCATTCAACCTCGGTGCGCCCGTCTTGGCAAGCGGTGGTCGGGGTGCGCCAGAAGCTGATTTTGTCGAAATTGTCAAAACCGTTGACGGCGCAACCGGTCTCGCCCAACAGTTCGTTGCCTTCACAGGCGGCGGGGGCAGCCGGGACAGAGCCGAACCATGCGGCCAAGTCACCTTGTAGCTTGGGGTTGAGCGACCATTCCAGCCACAGATAAGCGCAGTTGGGGTTGGCGGCGTTGACGTGCATCATGGTGGTGTCCGCCCAGCCAGTTGCGCCTTCGGTTGGGATGACGCTGGCGATGGGGACGCCGGCGGCGGCCAAGAGGTTGACTTGGAACGGCCATGTGCTGCTGACGGCCACGCCTTCATTGGTGAAGTCGTCAATTTGGATGAAGGCGTCGTGCCAATAGCGCCCGACGAGGCCGCGTTGCACGCGCAGCAGGTCGAGGGCGGCGTTGAACTGGTCATTGTCAAGGCTGTAGGGATCGGTGATGCCGAGTTCCGGTTGGTGGGTCATCAGATAGAGGGCGGCGTCAGCGATGTAAATTGCGCCGTCATAAGCTTGTACGCGGCCAACATTGCTCTTGCCGTCGGGCAACATGCTTTCCTCAAAGACCACGGACCAGCTATCGGGGACGGTATCGCCAAACACCTCGGTGTTATAGGCCAAGACGTTCGCGCCCCACTGGTAAGGCACGCCGTAATGCACGCCGTCAACGGTGTGCCACGGGGCATCTTTCAGGCGTTCATCTACGGTTGACCACGACGGGATGAGGTCAATGTTGACGGGTTGGACGCGGCCACCCGCGATTAGGCGCAAGCTTGCGTCGCCCGAAGCGGTCACGAGGTCAAATACGCCGTCATTCATCAGCGCGACCATCTCGTCAGAAGTGGCGGCGGTCTTGACGTTAACCGCGCAGCCGGTCTGGGTTTCAAACTCTGTCACCCAGTCATAGGCCGGGTCGGTCCGACCACTTTCGATGTAACCGGCCCAAGCGATGATATCGACTTGTCCCTCACCTTCACCGACGGTATCGAGTTGGGCAAAGGTGGTTGACGCGAGGGCTAAAGCGAAAACGAACGCGAGTAAAAGAGAAACTTTCTTCATGGGAAACCTCTTTAGGCATAACCTTAACGCTTGTGTGAATCACAAACGTACCCATGAGGATAACGTGAGGAGCGCAGGTCTGCAACTTTTTTGATATGAGGGATAGGTGAGGGAATGTAAAGTTGACGCGGTTTAGAACAGGCCGGGGGTTTGATTCAGGTTCAACCAGTAGGTGGTGACGGTCTGGACGGTTTCTATGAACTCGATGAAATCCACCGGTTTACGGATACAACTGTTGGCGCCGAGGTCATAACTGCGCGTCAGGTCTTCAGGTTCCCGCGAGGTGGTGAGGATGACCACCGGTAGGCGATAAGTTTTGGGGTTGGCACGGATTTGGCGCAACACCTCATGACCGCTAATTTTGGGCAGATTCAGGTCAAGCAAGACGACGTTGGGGAGGATGGCGCTTTTGGCCGGGTCGTTAAAATACGCGATAGCCTCATCACCGTCGCGGGCGCGTTCGATTCTGATATTCAAGCCCGCCTTCTTGAAGGCGCGCAAGGTTAAATCATAATCATCGTCGTTGTCTTCGACCAGTAAAATTTTCTGCAATGAGCCAGTCGTCATGACCCCTCCGGGGCTAGGGTGAAACAAAAGGTCGCGCCGTGATTGGGCTGGCCTTCTGCCCAAATTCGCCCGCCGTGGCGGTGGACGATGCGCTGCGCGGTTGCCAAGCCGACGCCGCTGCCCTCAAACTCGGCTATGGTATGGAGGCGTTGAAAAACGGTGAACAATTTCTCGGCATATTGTGGGTCAAAACCTGCGCCATCATCTTTCACATAATAGACGGTTATGGGGTTTTCTCCAAGTGTTCCGACCTGAATCTGTGCAGTATCTTTACGACTCGTGAATTTCCATGCGTTGCCCAACAAATTCTGCAATAGAAGTTCCATCAGGTTCTGGTCGGTTTCCGCATATAAATCGGGTTGAATGATGACTTGAACATGGCGAGATGGCTCTAACAGCGCCAATTCTTCCGTGATTTGTTGGCAGATGTGGCTGAGGTTGACGGTTTGAAAGGTCATTTCGGTACGTGTGACACGACTGAGCATCAGCATATCGTCGATTTGATGCCCCATGCGTTGGCTGGCGGTGCGAATACGCCTCAGATATTCCCCGGCCTCTTGTGGAAGTTGGCCGCCGTAATCCTCTGACAGCGCTTGGCTGAAGCCATTGATGGCGCGCAACGGGGCGCGTAAATCGTGGCTGACCGAATAGCTGAAGGCTTCCAGTTCACGGTTGACCGAGGTCAGTTGCCCGACGCGCTGGCGCAGTTCTTCATCGGATCGGCGTAGCGCGAGGGTGCGCTCGGTGACTTTGGTCTCTAGGTATTCGTTGAGGGTGTTGAGTTTTTCGAGCAGCGTCTTGTTTTCAATCAGAGTAGCCACTTGCCGGGCAAATAGGCGCAGCAAGAAGATGTCATCTTGGACGAACAACGCCCCGCCGCGTATCCCCAACAACATTACGCGCCAAGTCCGATTCACCTCACAAATCGGGATGATATATAGGGCTTGCGCGCCCAATGCAGCCCGCAGCGAGGGGGCATCTTGCATCGGCTGACCGGCGTGCAGATAGGACGGTTCGCCGATAGACCATGCGATGCGAATGGGGTGATTGTCTGCGGCGCGGATATTCAGCGTGACTGCGCTGTGCGGGCGGCGGATGACGACTTTGAGGGTGTCGATATGGACGGTGGCGATGGCCGACTCTGTCCCGCCGACAGTTTGTAAGCAGGCCTCGGCCATATAGTCGATGGTGTCGTCGATGGGCTGGCGGATGACGGCGCGCCCCACATCGTTGAGAAACCAGATCAGCTGGCTCATCTGTAAGGGACGCCATAACCAACGGGGTGGGGCGAATCCGATGTAAAAGCACAAAACGCTGGTGGTGCCGAGCAACGATAACCACAATTGCTCGAATTCGCTCGAGGGACGATTGCGGCTGAGTTGAATGACGGTGAAACTAACCAGCATACTGATGGTCAGTCCAAACAAGGCCGCCCCCAGCCCAATCGCCCTCAGACGATTTCGAGTGATGCCTTTGGCGTGCCTAGCCCCGTGTAAAAATAAGAAGGTTGGGATGGCCTCAGCGCTGATGAAGTAGACGCCCATCATGAGCATGAAGGGTAGCGCGTTGGGGTCAAGCAGGTCTAAAGTTAGCGCGCCCCCGGCAAAAACCAACAAGCCAATCTGTACATATCGGATATACCGGTCTGGGATGGGTTGAAGGTGCAACCCCACCCGCAGCAGCAGATAGGGTTGCGCTAGAAAAACAATCAACATAAGGCGATTGACCCATGCGAATTGCAGACCAAATAGCCAGCTGATCAGGACGTTGACGGCAAGGCTGCCGAAAATCAGGGCGGTGTCGCGCCGGATTGGGTCGCGATAATACAGATAGTTGAACACCGTAATGCCGCCCAATAGAACGAACAGCAGTTCATCTGCGCGCCTCAACAGCCCTTCCCCCGGCATGAGAGGGGTTAGCCAACCGCGATAAGTTGCGGCGCGCCCACGACTTCGCGCAAGGCGGCCTCGAACACGGCCAATGCCTCGTCAATGTGCGCTTCGGTCACGATCAAGGGCGGGATCAGGCGGATGACATTTTCATAAGTGCCGCAGGTCAGCAGCAGTAATTTTTGGCGCAGACAGGCGGCGGCCACGGCTTTGCAAGTGGTCTTGTCGGCGTGACCGTCTGCGGCGGTAAATTCGACCCCGATCATCAAGCCACGCCCGCGAATATCGCCCAAAACCGGGTATTGCGCTTGCAGGCCACGCAATTTGTCCATCAAATATGCGCCCATCCGCGCCGAATTGTCGATCAAACCCTCTTCGTGCAGCACTTTGACCGTCTCTAGCGCGGCGGCCAAGACCACCGCACTGCCGCCGCCATACGTCCCGCCGTGACTGCCCGTCACCCATTTTTGCATGAGTTCTTTGCGCGACGCGATGCCGGAAATCGGGAGGCCGCTGCCCAAGCCTTTCGCCATGATGATGATGTCGGGTTCGATGTCGGCATATTCAAAGCAAAATTGTTTGCCAGTGCGCCCAAAACCAGTCTGCACTTCATCGGCCACGAACATGATGCCGTGTTCGGTGCAAAGCTCGCGCAGTCCTTGTAAGAAGGCTATCGGGGCGGGGACATAACCGCCCTCGCCCAAAACCGGTTCGATGATGATGGCGGCGGTCTCTTCCGGTGAGGATTGGCTCTTGAGCAGGGTCTCCATTTGCTTGAGGCAAAAGTGGGTGGTGTCCTCATCGCTCATGCCATAGTAATAACTGTAGGGGAACGGCGCGACGATGATGCCGGACGGCAGCGGGTGATATTTATAGCGATAGACCGCCTTCGAGGTGGTCATCGCCATGGTTTGGGCGGTGCGCCCGTGAAAACTTCCCTGAAACACGATGATGTTGTTGCGCCCGGTGGCGTGACGCGCCAGTTTCACAGCGGCTTCCGTGGCCTCTGCGCCAGAATTTGCGAAAAAGAACGAGTCGATGCTGGGCGGCGTGACCGCGTTCAGCGCCTCGGCCAGTTGTGCCGCCAGTGGGGTGATGACCACGTTCATTTGCGCGAACAATAAGTGGGCGGCTTGATCTTGGATGGCTTTCACCACGCGGGGATGGCAATGGCCGGTGTTGGTCACGCCGATTCCACAGGTGAAATCGAGATAGCGGTTGTCGTCAGCGTCATACAAATAGGCGCCTTCACCGCGCACGGGCTGGAGGGTGGTCAGGTGTGACCAGACGGGGGACAGGTGTTCAGTCGAAATAGTCATAATTGAGTGTCCTTGTAGGGGCGCAACGTGTCACGCCCACGTCTTATGGTCAATCGGGTATAAACATGTTTGTAGCGCGTTACAATTTTGTGATAACCCCGATTATATAAGATTTTAGCGCGCTTGCCCACATTTTCATTTAGAAGACCATTCGCGGACAAACCGACTCACAGCGCGCTACTAAACACCGTCGTCTAGCAGCGCGCAAATGATAAATTAGGCCAGCCTAATGGGCTGATTATCGGCTATTAGGGGGCTTGCACAAACAGGTAAATTGACCCCGGCGGCAGGTCGAACGTGTGACCGTCCAACGAGTCCAGCGATTGTGATTCGATGCCGATGGTTTGGGCTTCGATGTTGTTGCTGCGCGGGTCGCCGGTCAAACGATAGAGGGTGGCCGACCCCGATGGGGCGTCTGGCAAACTCAACGTGACGGGGAGGGTCTGGTTGATGCTACGCGAGAGGACAAAAACACAGGTTCGCGATTCATCGCTGAAGGCATAGCTGGCGACCAACGGCAAGTCGTCGAGCGCGGGGAACTGTTGGTCGGTGTTAATGGCCGGGATGTCGAGGGTCGGCGCGCCGGTCACATCGGTGGCGACCATCGCGCCGGTGCAGTGTTGATTCCGGAGTTGCAAGGCCAGCCAGGGTAGATGGGCGCGGTAGTCATTACTGACGGTGGTGTGTGAAGTCCAATTCGCCCCCGGCGCGAACGAAAAGAAGGCTTGCGGGCCGAAACCGAGTGAGGAATGGTAGAGGAAGGCCTCTAGCGTGGTGGTCGCGCTGGCAAGCGATTTGCCGAGGCGCTCGGTTTCGGGGTCAAATGGATTTTCTGGGTTCGGCAAGGCATAACCGGGGCCGCCTTCATAGGTTGACAACTGATAGGTCACGCCTTGCGCGGCCAGCAAATCACGGGTTCGGGCTTGCGCGCCGCTCAACGTCCCAAAAATCTGTGGCGTGAAGGTCAGCAGGTTGCTATACTTGGCTTCTAGGTCGCCGCCGCTGACATCCACGCTGTCCCAGCCACCGATATAAGCGGTGACGCCCATGTAGGCTGATTGTGGCGCGTAGCGAATGGCTTGCTGTCCGTAGCCAGATTCATCGGTCATCAGGGCGAAGCCGCCGACTATGAAGTCGATTTTGTCGGCATTGAATGAGGGAGATGACTGAGCGACGCTGTAGAAATAATCAGCATACTTGCCATACGTGCCGTCCCACGGGTACGTCCACAAGAAGATGCCGTTCCATGTCTCGTTGCCTAGCTCGATACGGATATTGTCGAACACGTCTGTCCACGGCGTAGGTTGACCGCGACTGGCGCGTAGCGCGCCGTAGGGGGTTTCAATCGACCCAGATAGATATTCCATCAGGTTTAGCCATTCTTGCTCGCTAAACGATGGATTCACGATCAGCCACGGCGTCCCACCGACTTCCTGAACGAGGGTGAGTGATTCGGGTAAGCTGAAATAACTCGAGTCACCGAAACCGTTGTTCACGTCGTAGTGATTTTGCGCCGCGCCCGGTTCTGCCAGCCAAGAGTCTAAGGTTTGACCCAAGCTGGTATTGGTTTGCCCGCTCCAAATGCGAACCGTCCCCGGCTTGTAGTCCATTAAGGCTTGTTTCGCCTGTGGGACGAGGGCATAAGGGGCGGCGTTCTGGTTATAAATGCGCGGGTTGTCTACCCAGACCGTGCCGCCGCCCTTAAAGGTGATGTTGACGGTATTAACCGAGCTATCCGGCTCAAGCGGCTGGAGTCCGGTGAAGGTCAGGGTGTATTGCGCCCATGTGTCGGTCACGTCAAACCATTGCGAGACTTGCTGCTCATAGCGCCCAAACCAGACGCGCACGCGCCCATCGGGGACGCTACTTTGCTTCAACCAGACATCCATCGTGTAGGTGGCGTCGGGGTCATACACGTTAGAGCCTTCATCGGGCGGGTAGACATTGTACTGTCCGATACCCGCTTCACCGACCTCTAGCGAGTCGATTTTTAGGCTAGTCTGGCCGATAACGGCATCTGGGACACGCGATAACGTGACTTGTTCCGGCTCTTCGCTCCACGTTAAGGATGTGGTTATCCATGTCCCCCAGTCGCGTAGATAGCTCAGGCGCGGGTGTGCCAGCGTATTGGGCGAGTCTTGATGGATACGCTCGACGATGTAGCTGTCCCCGGCTTGAATCGTTTCACCGCTATCGCTGAGGTCAATGCGATAGCCGGTGGCATCGGTGGCGTGATAGGCGACCACGCCGCTATCGCGCACCAGTCGCACTGTATCGCCTTCGACGCGATAAACGCGCACCCGTCCGCCGTCAAAAAAACCCTCGCCGAGCGTGTCCCAAAAATCGGTTTGCGGCTCATCTTCACTGAGGATGAAATCTGCCCCGCCGTCGCTGGCAACCCCCGGCAGGCGGGTGATGGTCGGCTCTGTGCCATCGCTCATCCACATATTCATATCGATCATCGGGCTTGGATACATATTCACGCCGAAACGCTCTGGTGATTCGGCGACCACGGTATCGGTCACGGTGATGTGCGTGACGGTTTGGGCGTTGGCGGGTTGAATCATCATGAGCAGACTTACGAGCAGTAAATAGCGTGAAAATGGTTTCATCGAGGGCTTCCCATGATGGATTGAGATACGGTCTTACGCTACCATTATATGAGGAGTGAGGCGTGTTTAACCGTGTTGTGACGAAAACGTCACAAGTAACCCAAAGGATTTTTGGACAATGGCCTATGATGTGCGAAGCCCGTATGACGACAGCTTAATTCAGACCGTGCCGGAATCCACTGAGGCCGAGGTGCGCGCCGCGCTCGACCTTGCGGAGTCGATGCGTGAGCAGGTTGCGGCCATGCCCGCCTACCGCCGCGCCGCGATTTTGCTCAAAGCGGCGGAGATTTTAGAGGCGCAGACCGACGATATCGCCCGCCTGATTGCGCGGGAAAGCGGTAAGCCGATGCGATTTGCACGCGGCGAGGCCGCCCGCGCCGTCGAGACTTTCACGTTTGCGGCGGAAGAAGCCAAGCGCATCCACGGTGAAACCATCCCGATGGACGCGGCCAAAGGCGGGGTCGGCAAAATTGGCTATTATATGCGCGTACCGGTGGGGATTGTGGCGGCAGTCACGCCCTTTAATTTCCCGCTGAATCTGGTCGCACACAAGGTCGCGCCCGCGATTGCGGCGGGCTGCCCGATTGTCCTCAAGCCCGCCCCGGCCACGCCGCTGACCGCTTTCCGGCTGGCCGATATCCTCAAACAGGCGGGCGCGCCGGAGGGGTTGTTCAGCGTGGTCAACGGCGGGATGGATGTCGGGCGCTGGCTGACGACGGATCCGCGTGTGGCGATGATTAGCTTCACCGGCAGCCCCGGCGTCGGGCGCGCCATCAGCCGGGACGCGGGGTTGCGCCGCACGACCTTTGAATTGGGCGGGAACGCGGCGGTGATTCTGGACGAGACCTATGACGCCAGCGCGGTCGTCGATAAGCTGGTCACGGCGGCCTTCGCGCACGCCGGACAAGTTTGTATCAGCGTGCAACGGATTTACGTTCACAATAGCCAATATGACAGTTTCGTCTCGGCGTTTGTCGAACGCACACAAAAACTGGTCAAGGGCGACCCGTTGGAAGAACGCACTGAACTCGGCCCGGTGATTAACGACGCGGCGGCGCAACGGATTGAGGCATGGGTGAATGAGGCGGTAGCGGCGGGCGCGAATCTGCTGACCGGCGGGACGCGAGACGGGCGGATGATGGACGCGGTGGTACTGACCGATGTCAAGCGCGACATGAAGGTGATGGCTGAGGAAGTGTTCGGCCCAGTGGTGTGCATCTTGCCGTTTGGCGATTTTGACGAGGTGCTAAAAGAGGCCGATGATTCTGCCTTTGGGTTACAGGCCGGGGTGTTCACCCGCGATTTGGGACGGGCGATGCGGGCAGCGCAGCGGTTGAACGTAGGCGGGGTCATCATCAACGATACGCCAGCCTTCCGGGTCGATCACATGCCGTATGGCGGCAACAAAGACTCCGGCGTTGGGCGTGAGGGCCCGCGCTTTGCGATGGACGATATGCTGACGCTGCGGATGGTGGTAATTAATCCGTAACCGATAAAACCTCACCCCCAACCCCTCTCGATTGTGGCTATACATTACCCACAAGTTTATGAGAGAGATTTGGGACGACCCATCAGCCCTCACCCCTGCCCCTCTCCCTCATGGCTATACATTACCCACATCTTTTGGAGAGGGGGAATTGAATAATTTCCACGTTTCAACAATGTCCTGTAGGCGCGTCCAACCGCGCCACAGGACTTTTACCCCCGGTTCACCATCGCCTTTGCGTCCAAGAAAACCACCCAATTGTCCAATCCAGCGCACGGCTTGGTGCAAGCTGGGCGGCACTTTAGGCAACCGTTTGCTTCGGTTCACGAAGGCGTACAACGCTTGCCACTCGTCGGTCTCTAACACTACCGTACACGGTTCTTCGGGCGTCAAGCGTGCTTGGTAAGTCACCCAGAGTAATTTCCATGCCACCAAATTAAAGACTGCTAACAAGCGT
>Ga0105046_10010664_pt1 | contig 14298 bp, 13 predicted proteins | sample MAT03_FD_78385 | JGI IMG/M metagenome (GOLD analysis project Ga0105046, IMG submission 78385) | Freshwater microbial communities from Lake Fryxell liftoff mats and glacier meltwater in Antarctica - MAT-03 (megahit assembly) | ecosystem: Environmental > Aquatic > Freshwater > Ice > Liftoff... | reverse complement strand
TTGCCGATGTGCTTGGTGCGATGAATGCCGCGCATGGCACCGCGCAGAAAGAGCGCGCGATAGCAACCGCAGCTCCTCGTCTCATATCGATCCTGCGCGAAGGCAATGAGGCTGCGCCGACGCCGTCAGAACAGCTTCGAGAGTCATTTAGCTCCGTAGACCGACGAATCTCGGGCAGTTTCGACAGCCTGGCTCGCGCTGCGCTCAGCAGGCCAGCGCGGGCAGCTCGGTGACCAGGCCGGGCAGCTCGGCGGCCGGGCTCAGTCCCGCCACCACCTGACCGCCAGCGTCACCAGCGTCATTCGCGCCTAGCGGGGCCGAGCTCCACGCCCGGTCACAATCGACTCCGCTCACGATCCGACGCCCTTGCGTGCTTGCTGATATCGTGACGAGGTCTTGCCCCGCATGTCCACGACTGGGATCGAAGAAGCGACTCCGCTGGTGAGCGGCGACAGCCGCGTCTCCGCGGGCGACCTGTTGCTGGTCGCGGGTGATGGCTTCTTCTCGACCTATCCGCTCGACGATCGCGCGCGCGTCATCGGCCGTGGCAGCGACTGCGACATCGTCATCGATCATCGCGCGTTGTCGCGTCGCCACGCCGTGCTGCGACCGGGTCGGCGCGTCACCGTGCAGGATCTCGGCTCGACCAACGGCACGCGCCTCGGCGGCGAGGTGCGGCGCGGCGGAGAGCCCATCGAGCTCGCGGCCAACGACAGCTTCCACATCGGGCCGTTCTCGTTCGTGCTGGTCGCCAAGGCGCCCGGCGACGACCGCTCGATGTCGGCGCGCGACGCCCTGCGCGTGAGCGACCCGACGACGCGCGGCGTGCCCCCGCTGGTACGCGACGTCGCGGCCAGCAAGGCCAGCGTGGTCATCCTCGGCGAGACCGGCGTCGGCAAGGAGGTGCTGGCCGAGACGCTGCACGTGCTGTCGGGCCGCACCGGCGCGCTCACCCGCATCAACTGCGCGGCGCTCAGCGAGAGCCTCCTCGAGAGCGAGCTGTTCGGTCATGAGAAGGGCGCGTTCACCGGCGCCGCCGGTCAGAAGGTCGGGCTCCTCGAGGCCGCCGAGGGCGGCACCGTCTTCCTCGACGAGCTGGGCGAGATGCCGCTGGCGATCCAGGCCAAGCTCCTGCGCGTCGTCGAGCATCGCGAGGTGCTGCGGCTCGGCTCGACGCGGCCGATCCCGATCGACGTGCGCTTCGTCGCCGCCACCAACCGCGACCTGCCCGGCGAGGTCGCCGTCGGCGCGTTCCGCCGCGATCTCTACTTCCGCCTCGACGGCGTCACGCTGGTCATCCCGCCGCTGCGCGAGCGCCGCGCCATGATCGCCACGCTCGCGCTGGGGTTTCTCGAGGCCGCTCGTCGGGCCGGCGGTCGCCCGGCCCGCCTGGCGGCCGACGTGGTCGCCGCGCTCGAGGCCCACAGCTGGCCCGGCAACGTGCGCGAGCTCAAGGCCGTGATCGATCGCGGCGTGCTGCTATCGCGAGCTGGCGAGATCGGCGTGCGGCATCTCAGCTTCGCGCACCAGGGCGCTTCGATCGCGGCGCCGCCGCCCGGCCCGCCGCAACCGGCCGCTGGGCCGTCCCACGCTGGGCCGTCGCAGCCCACCGGCAGCCCCGAGCTCGACTTCCTCGACGAAGAACAGCGCGTCGATCGCGCCAAGCTCCTCACCGCGCTGGAACAATGCGCCGGCAACCAGACCCGCGCCGCCAAGAAGCTGGGCATCGCGCGCACCACGCTCGTCACCAAGCTCCGCCTCTACCGCGTCCCCCGGCCCCGCACCTGACCGGCGGTCGCGAGGCGATGCCCACGCCATCGAGAAAATTCAGTCGCCGCCAGAGCCGTTCTCGGCGTCCTTGCTGGCGAAGGAGGCGCGGGCGTAGTCGCGGTTCATCGCGGCGATGTAGTCGACGCTGATGCCCTTGGGGCAGGCGGCCTCGCACTCGTAGTGGTTCGAGCAGTTGCCGAAACCGGCGGCGTCCATGGCGGTGACCATGGCGACGGTGCGCTTGGCTCGCTCGGGCTGGCCCTGTGGCAGGTGGTGCAGGTGGGCCAGCTTGGCCGCGGTGAACAGCATCGCCGACGAGTTCGGGCACGCGGCCACGCACGCGCCGCAGCCGATGCAGGCCGCCGCGTCGAACGCGAGGTCGGCCTGGGTCTTGGGGATCGGCACCGAGTTGGCGTCGGGCGCCGAGCCCACGTTGGCCGTCACGTAGCCACCGGCGCCGATGATGCGGTCGAAGGCGCTGCGATCGACGCACAGGTCGCGCACCACCGGGAACGCGCCAGCGCGGAACGGCTCGATGTAGATCTCGTCGCCGTCTTTGAAGCGGCGCATGTGGAGCTGGCAGGTCGCCGTGCCCGCGTCGGGCCCGTGGGGACGACCGTTGATCACCAAGCTGCACGTGCCGCAGATGCCTTCGCGGCAGTCGGAGTCGAACGCGACCGGCTCTTCGCCCTTGGCCTGGAGCTGCTCGTTGAGCACGTCGAGCATCTCGAGGAACGACGCGTGGTGGCTGATGCCCTCGACCTTGTAGGTCTTCATCGCGCCGGCCGCGGCGGCCTTGGGCTGACGCCAGATGTGCAGGGTGAGATTGAGCTCGCTCACTTGTAACTCCTGGTGGCTAGCTTGACGGTCTCGAACGTCAGCGGCTCGACGTTGCGGATGGGCTTCACGTCGTCGCCCTTGTACTCCCAGGCCGCGACGTGAGCGAAGTGCTCGTCGTCGCGCTTGGCCTCGCCGGCCTCCTGGTACTCGGTGCGGAAGTGACCGCCGCAGCTCTCCTCGCGCTCGAGCGCGTCGAGGCACATGAGCTCACCGAACTCGAGGAAGTCGGCGACCCGGCCGGCCTTCTCGAGCGACTGGTTGAAGGTCTCGCGATCGCCGAGCACCTTCACGTCCGACCAGAACTCCTCGCGCAGCTTCGGGATCTCGGTGAGCGCCTTTTGCAGGCCCTCGCGCGTGCGCGCCATGCCGCAGTATTCCCACAGGATGTTCCCGAGCTGCTTGTGGAACGAGTCGACGGTGCGCTTGCCGTTGACGCCCAGCAGCTTGCCGATGTGGTCGCGCACGTCGGTCTCGACGCGCTTGAACTCGCTGTGGTCGGTCGCGACCCGCCCGCCCGGCCCGATGCCAGCCAGGTAGTTGCCGAGCGTGTACGGGATGATGAAATAGCCGTCGGCCAGGCCCTGCATCAGCGCCGAGGCGCCGAGCCGGTTGGCGCCGTGGTCGGAGAAGTTGGCCTCGCCGAGCACGAACAGGCCCGGGATGTTCGACTGCAGGTGGTAGTCGACCCAAAGCCCGCCCATCGTGTAGTGCACGGCGGGGTAGATGCGCATCGGACGCTGGTACGGGTTCTCGCCCGTGATCCGCGCGTACATGTCGAAGAGGTTGCCGTACTTCTCGGCGATCTTCGGCTGGGTGTCGCGCTTGATGGCGTCGCGGAAGTCGAGGTACACGCCGCGGCCACCGGGGCCGACGCCACGACCCTCGTCGCAGGCCTCCTTGGCGGCGCGGCTCGCGATGTCGCGCGGCGACAGGTTGCCGAACGACGGGTACTTGCGCTCGAGGTAGTAGTCGCGATCGTCGTCGGGGATCGACGACGGATCGGCCGAGGCCTTGGCGATGTCCTCGGTCTTCTTGGGTACCCAGACCCGGCCGTCGTTGCGCAGCGACTCCGACATCAGGGTCAGCTTCGACTGGTAGTCGCCGCTCATCGGGATGCAGGTCGGGTGGATCTGCGTGTAGCAGGGGTTGGCGAAGGCGGCGCCGCGCTTGTACGCGCGGTAGGTCGCCGACACGTTGCAGCCCATCGCGTTGGTCGACAGGTAAAAGACGTTGCCGTACCCGCCGGTCGCCATGACGACGGCGTGGGCGGAGTGCGACTCGATCTTGCCGGTCACCAGATCGCGGACCACGACGCCGGCGGCGCGACCGTCGACCGTCACCAGGTCGAGCATCTCGCTGCGGGTGAACATCGTGACCTTGCCGGCCGCGATCTGTCGCGACAGCGCCTGGTACACGCCGATGAGGAGCTGCTGGCCGGTCTGGCCACGCGCATAGAAGGTGCGCGAGACCTGAGCGCCGCCGAAGCTGCGGTTGGCCAGCGTGCCGCCGTACTCGCGCGCGAAGGGCACGCCTTGGGCCGCGCACTGGTCGATGATGTCGACCGACACCTCGGCGAGGCGGTGGACGTTGGCCTCGCGGGCGCGGAAATCGCCGCCCTTGACGGTGTCGTAGAACAGCCGGTGGATGCTGTCGCCGTCGTTCTGATAGTTCTTGGCGGCGTTGATGCCGCCTTGGGCCGCGATCGAGTGGGCGCGGCGCGGCGAGTCCTGAAAGCAGAAGCAGGCGACGTCGTAGCCGAGCTCGGCCAGGGTGGCCGCGGCGGCGCCGCCGGCCAGGCCGCTACCGAGGACGATGACCTTGTACTTCCGCTTGTTGGACGGGTTGACCAGCTTGAGATCGAACTTGGCCTTGGTCCACTTCTCGCCGATGGGGCCGCTTGGGATGCGCGGGTCGAGGTTCATGGAGGTCACAGCTTGATGAGGTTGAACGCCACGCCGAGCGGCGGCGCGAGGTAGCCGATGATGAGCACCAGCGCGATGACCGGGCCGGCCTTCGACGTGATGGCCGCGTACTTGGGGTGTGCGAGGCCGAGCGACTGTAGCCAGCTGCCCGCGCCGTGCGACAGATGCAGGCACAGCAGCGTCACCGCGACGAGATACGAGATCAGGATCGGCGTGTTCTTGAAGCCGATCACGAACATCGAGTAGGCGTCGTAGCGGCCCTTGTCGTCGAGATGGTGGAACGCGTCGGGCTGGATGATGCCGAAGGTGAAGTGCATCAGGTGGTAGACGAGGAAGGCCAGCACCACGAGGCCGGTGAGCGCCATCGTGCGAGCCGCGAACGAGGTGCGGCGGTAGCGCTGCATCGTGTACTTCTGGGGCCGGGCCGCGGCGTTGGCGCGGGCCAGCGACAGCCCGACGATGATGTGGACCACGACGATCCCGAGCAGGCCGGCGCGGGCCAGCCACTTGAGCGCGCCGAGGTTCTGCAGCATATGAGCGTACGAGTTGTACGCATCACGGCCACTGAACATGCCGAGGTGGCCGAGCATGTGGACGAGGGCGAACAGAACCAGACCGAGCCCGGTGAGGGCCATGATCTGTTTGGCGCCTACCGAGGAGCGGACGTAGCCGACGAACCAGCTCATGAAACGGATCCTTCCTGGACGAGAAACCACAGCGAACTCGTCGCAGATAAGCACAAAGCGCGTGCCTACGCCATCCGATGCAAGAGCGTGTCGCCGCGTTTCGATCGTCGAACGTTGTCGGCGACGACCTCGGCGATCCGTGCGAAGGACGCCGTGGTCGAACCCGCGACGTGAGGCAGCGCGACAACCTTGGGATGCACGTAGAGCGGATCGGCCGGGTCCCACGGCTCCTGCCAGTACACGTCGAGCCCGACGCCGCCGAGGTGGCCGCGGGCCAGCGCTGCGTCGAGCGCGACGCGATCGATGACCGGGCCGCGCGCGACGTTCACCAGGAGCGCGTGGGCCGGCAGCGCGGCCAGCGCCTCGGCGTCGATGAGCCCGCGGGTCGCCGGCGTGAGCGGACAGTGCAGCGTGACGGCGTCGCTGGCGGCGAGGATGGCATGGAGCTCGCCACGGGTGGTGCGGGAGTCGACGCCGGTCACGATCATGCCGAGAGCGCGGGCCCGCTCAGCGACCGCAGCGCCGGTGCGGCCGGTGCCGATGACCGCGAGGCGCTGCCCCGACAGCTCGACCCCGAGCGGCATGCCGATCTCGGCGCGGTGGAAGGCGGCGTGGGCCAGCGGCCAGCGCCGAGCCAGCAGGAGCAGCAGCAAGATCGTCGCCTCGGCGACGGCGATCTGGTTGGCGCCCGGCGCGTTGCACACCGGGATGCCGCGCGCCGCGGCGGCGGCGAGATCGATGCCGTCGATGCCAGCGGCCGGCTGCTGAATCAAGACCAAGCGCGGCGCGGCGGCGAGCACGGCCGCGTCGACGTGTCCGTTGGAAGGCAGGAGCACGTCGACCGTGGCGACCTCGTGAGCCAGCGGCCGCACGCGGTCCCAGACCCGCAGGCGATCGCCGAGCTCGAGACGGGCGCGGATCTCGTCGACGATGGCGAGCCAGCCCGAGCCGCAGAACAGGAGCTCCATCGCGGCGTGCCGCGCTACTTCTTCTTCGCGGGCGGCTTCTTGGCCGCTGCCGGCGCCTTGGGCGCGGCGGGAGCCTTGGCGGGCTTGGCGGGCTTGGCGGGCTTTGGCGCGGCGGGAGCCTTGGCGGGCTTGGCTGCCTTGGGCGCGGGGGGAGTCTTGGCGGCGGCGACGGACTTGGCGGGCTTGGCGGCGCCAGCGGCAGGTTTGGCGGCGCGGGGGGCCGGCTTGGCCGCTACACCCTTGGCAGGTGCGCGCACGGGCGTCGGCTTGGCCGGCTTGTCCTCGTCGTCGCCGTCGTCGTCGTCGTCGTCGTCGTCGTCGTCTTCGTCGTCGTCGTCCTCGTCCTCATCCTCATCGTCATCCTCATCGTCGTCCTCATCGTCGTCGTCTTCGTCTTCTTCGTCCGCGCCCTCGGGGCCCGCCTTCTTGACGCCGTCGGCCTCGTCGCCGTCGGCCGCGGCCCACACCGGGGGCGCGTCGTCGTCGGCCTCTTCCTCGTCCTTCTTTTGCTTGTCTTCGTCCTCGTCCTCGGGACGTGGCGCGAGATCATCGTGGTCGGCCCACTTGTCGCTGGCGAGCGGCTTGTCGTCGTCGTCGTCGTCGTCGTCGCCGCCGACCTTCTTCTTCTTCTTCTTTTTCTTCTTCTTCTTGGTGCCGTCGTCGTCGTCGTCGTCGGACGCCTTGTCGGCATCGTCGTCGTCGTCGTCATCATCATCGTCGTCGTCGTCATCGTCGTCGTCATCATCGTCGCTGCCGAACAGCTTGCCCGGCCCGCGGTCGTCGTCCTCTTCCTCGTCGCCGTCGGCCCAGCGCTTCAACAGCTCGGCATCGATGGGCAACTCGAGCACGGCCTGCACGAGATCGTTCAGCGCCGCCGTCGGCAGCGCGCGTTGGTTTTTGTCGTCGAGATCGATGGTGACCATGAGGGGCTCCACGCCGGAATTCTAACCACGCACCTCTTGCCGCCATCAAGCTACCCGCGCTCAAAAAAAGTCACGGCCGTCGACGACAGCGCTCACCGTGTCAGGCGCGCTCGATCACGGTACGAATCTCGGCTGGCACGCGGTCGCTGGGGGCCGCGGCGACCAGCTGCTGCCACACCAGGTGCGTCGACAGCACCCCCACGACCGCCATGTTGTCGGTGTTGGAGAACTGCGTGGCGGCCTTGGCGCGACACTTGGCCCACAGCTGCGCGACCGCGGACGGCTCGAACACCCCAGCAGCCGCGGCGAGGTCGGGCTGCATCAGCTCGTCGCACCAGGCCGCGCCAGGTCCGCCGCCCACGAAGGCCAGCGCGTCGGGCGCCCGGTAGGGTTGCTTGGGGCGAGCCAAGATCTCGGCCGGCACCAGGCCGCGCGCGACCCGCTTGAGCACGTGTTTCTCGTCGAGGCCGCGCAGCTTGTACGACGACGGCAGCCGCCCGGCCAGCGCCATCACGTCGCGGTCGAGAAACGGAAACCGGCCCTCGATCGAGTTGCCCATCAGCATGCGGTCGCCCTGCGCCGACAAGAGATAGCCGCCGAGTAGGGTGCGCACCTCGAGGTACTGGTCTTGGGCCAGCGCGTCCCAGCTCGGGAAGTCGGCGGGTAGATCGGCGAGGAGCGCGTCGGCCGCGCCGCCGCCGCCAGCGCGCATCGCAGGCACCAGCAGGCGCTTGAGCGCGGCGGTCGTACGCCAGCGCGGCTCGTGGCCGAAGCCGGGCTCGCGCCAGTGCGCCAGATTCTGGCCGAAGAACCGCTGCGCCATCGCGCGCTGGGCCACTGGCGAGCGCGCCAGGTACGGGTACAGCTTGTCGAGGAGCCGCGGGCGTTGGGTCGACTGCGGCGCGCGGGCCCAGAAGCGCCGCACCGCCGCCTCGCGGAACAGGTCGTAGCCGGCGAACATCTCGTCGGCGCCCTCGCCGGTCAGCACGACCTTGATGCCGTGCTCACGCACCAGCCGCGACAGCAAGAACATCGGCGCCGGCGCGGTGCGCAAGATCGGCCGCTCGGCATGCCAGATCACCCGCGGGAACTCGCGCGCGATGTCGTCGCGCGACACCACGATCTCGTGGTGCGAGGTGCCGAGGCGCTCGCTCATCAGGCGCTGGAACGAGCCCTCGTCGTACTCGGCGTCGGCGAAGCGCAGCGAGAAGGTCTGGAAGCCGCTGCCCTTGGCGGCCAGCCCGAGCGTCGCGATGAGCGAGCTGTCCAGACCGCCCGACAGGTAGCTGCCGACGTCGACGTCGGCGCGTAACATCCGCAGCTCGGTGGCGCGGGCCAGCGCGGCGCCGACCGCCTCGCTGGCCTCGTCGAGGGAGCCGGTGAAGTCGCCCGGGTAGCTCGGCGTCCAGTACGCGCGATCGTCGATGCTGTCGCCGTCGTAGATGCGCACGTGGCCGGGCTCGACCTCGCGCACGCCGGCAAAGACGGTGCGAGGCGCCACGACGGTCCAAAACGTGAGCGTCTGATCGAGGCCGACCGGATCGAAGGCGCGCGGCAGCTCGGGTGCGCCCGCGAAGATCGCCTTCACCTCGCTGCCGAAGATCACGCGGCCGGCGTGCTCGACGAAATACAGCGGCCGCACGCCGGCGCGATCACGCGACAGCACCAGGCGACGGCGCCGGGTGTCCCACAACGCGAAGGCCCACTGACCGTTGAAGCGGTCGAGCGCGCCGACGCCCCACTCCTCCCACGCGTGCAGGATGACCTCGGTATCGCAGCGGGTGCGGAAGGTGTGCCCCGCCGCCGCCAGCTCGGCCCGCAGCTCGACGTGGTTGAAGATCTCGCCGTTGAAGACCAGCCACAGCGTCTCGTCCTCGTTGGTCATCGGCTGCTGGCCGCTGGCGAGGTCGACGATCGACAAGCGGGCGTGGGCCAAGCCTGCGCGGCGATCGCGGTAGAGCCCCAGCTCGTCGGGCCCGCGGTGGTGCATCGCGCCCAACATGCGCGCCAAGGCGACGCGCTCGGGCGGCGCACTGCCGCGCCTGTCGACGATCCCGGCGATCCCGCACATGAGCCCCCGACTCTAGCATCCGCGCCGCACCCTTCGACGCGCCTCCCTTGATTTCGTAGGGCCGGCGCGATACCCGTCGTAGATGAGCACCCCGGACGCGAGTGCGGTCGAGCGAGCCGTGACCTCGTTCATCGTCGACAACTTCCTGTTCGGCAACGCCGCGGAGGCACCGGCGGTAACCGCGTCCTTCATGGAGACCGGGCTCATCGACTCCACCGGCGTGCTCGAGCTGGTCGCCTTTGTCGAGGAGAAGTACGCGATCAAGGTCGGCGACGACGAGCTGCTCCCCGAGAACCTCGACTCGGTGAAGAACCTCGCCGCCTTCGTCGTGCGCAAGGGCGCGGCGTGACCGGCTTCTCCGCGGCCGTGCTCGACCTCGACTACGAGGCCGAGGCCGAGCGCATCGCCGCCGAGCTGCGCCGCGTCATCGCCCACGAGTGCAAGCGCCGCGGCCTGGTCGTCGCGCTGTCGGGCGGCATCGACAGCTCGTGCGTCGCCGCGCTCGCGGTGCGCGCCCTGGGCCCGTCGAAGGTCTTCGGCGTACACATGCCGGAGCGCGACTCGTCCAAGGAGACGCTGGGCCTGTCGCGCTCGGTGTCCGACACCTTCGGCTTCGACTCGACGCTCGAGGAGCTGACGCCGATCCTCGACGGCTTTGGCTGCTACCAGCGCCGCGACGACGCGATCCGCATGGTCTTCCCCGACTTCGGTCCGGGCTGGAAGTCGAAGATCGTGCTGCCCGGCCTGGCCGGCGGTGAGCTCAACGTCTACTCGGTCGTGGTGCAGAAGCCCGATGGCACCGTCGAGAAGCAGCGCCTGCCGCTCAAGGCCTACCTGCAGATCGTCGCGGCCACCAACTTCAAGCAGCGCACCCGCAAGACCCTCGAGTACTTCCACGCCGACCGCCTCAACTACGCGGTGAGCGGCACGCCCAACCGTCTCGAGTACGACCAAGGCTTCTTCGTGAAGGGCGGCGACGGCCTCGCCGACGTGAAGCCGATCGCGCACCTCTACAAGACGCAGGTCTACGCGATGGCGCGCCACCTCGGCGTGCCCGAGGCGATCTGCAACCGCGCGCCGACGACTGACACCTACTCGCTGGCCCAGGGCCAGGACGAGTTCTACTTCGCGCTGCCGTATCCCGGGATGGATCTGTGCCTGTGGGGCAAGAACCACGAGCTGGCGGCGGCCGAGGTGGCGCCGGCCGTGGGGCTGACGGCGGAGCAGGTCGAGCGGGTCTATCGCGACATCGACCAGAAGCGCGCGACGACGCGGTATCTCGGTCTCGCGCCGCAGCTGTGCGGCGCCGTGCCCGAGATCAAGCACTGACGGTCAGTCGAGCTTGGCGAGGTCGGCCTGGAGCGCCGCCACCTTCCGCCGCGCGTCCGCCAGCGCGGCCGAGGCATTCGCGGCCAAGAGCCTGAGGCGCTCGAGCTCGCGCGACTGCCGCTCAGCGTCGGCGCTGGCGGTGGCGAGCGCCGTCTCCAGGCGATGACGCTCGCGGCGCCGCACCTCGGCGGCCTCCCGGCGCGCTCGCTCGGCGGCAGCCTCGGCGGCAGCCTCGGCAGCGGCGGCGGCAGCCTCGGCAGCAGCCTCGGCAGCGGCGGCGGCCTCGCGGGCAGCCTCGCGGGCAGCCTCGCGCTCGGCGGTCCTGGCCTCGCGGGCCCGGGCGAGATCGTCGTCGGGCGCGGCGCGCGGGATCGAGACCAGCGTCGGACGCGGCCGTGGCGGCGCTGGCACTGGCGCTGGCACTGGCGCTGGCACTGGCGCTGGCACTGGCACTGGCACTGGCACTGGCACTGGCACTGGCACTGGCACTGGCGGCGCTGGCACTGGCACTGGCACTGGCGCTGGCACTGGCACTGGCGGCGCTGGCACTGGCACTGCTGCGGCGCTCACCGCGTCGAGGGTCGCGCCCGCCATCGCCTCGAAGCCGGGCGGATCGCGATCGTCGCCGAGCGCGCCCGGCGGGTCGGGATCGAAGCTGCCGATCGCGCCGATCGCCGACAAGGTCAGGGCCACCCGCCGCAGCGTCGCCTCGGTCGCGCCATGGCCATGCTCGACGAGGAGCCCGGCGGCTCGCACCCGCAACCCGGCCAGCGCCGCACGGTGCGCCGGCGCGGCGCTCAGGTCACCCGCACCCACGCGCGTCGCGGCGGCCAGCAGCCCGTCGAAGAGGTCGCGCGCGTGCCACCACAGCTGGTTGACGACCCACGCCGACACCGGCGGTCGCGGCAGCTTCGCGAACGTGGCGGCACCGGCCTGGTCACCCGCCGCCTTCAGCTCGGCGGCCAGCCGCTTGCGCTCGACCACGAACCTGGCGAGCGGCTGCTGGTACAGCGCGGCGATCGCGTCGGGGTAGCTCATGCGTCGCTCACACCAGGAAGTACGCGGTCGCGCGCTTCTGGCCGGTGGTGCGGACCTCGCCACTCGTCACGAGCCTGACCAGCGGCAGGCGCACGTCGCCGGTCGTGGTGCCCAGCGCCTCGTTGATCTGCGTGACGCGCTGGCCCGGGTGGTCGCGGATGTGGTCGCGCAGGCGCAGCTGCAGCGACGCCAGATCGCCGGCCGCGCGCTTGCCGGCCCGGGAGCTCGCCGACGCCACCGACGAGGCGACGGCGCGCGGTGCGTGGCTCGGTCCGGTGCCGAGCGCGGACGTGGTCGCCGCCGACAGCCCCGCGCCGACGCTCGACAGGAGACCCGACACCGTCTCCATCGCGGCCCGCTGCGCCAGCGCGGTCACGTCGGCGACGAACTTGTTCACGAGCACCTGGAGCTCAGCTTCGATCTTCACGCGCGGAGTGTAGCGCCGACTCGGGAGGCCAAGCCTGTCACTGGCAGTGAAGCGTTCCCGAACGTTGACCAGACCCGCTACTCCTCGAAGCCTCAGTTCTCGCGCTCCGACGCGGTGGGCGGCGGCGTGGCGCTCAACCGGGCCGTGTCCTCGTCATCGGGCTCGCCGGCCCAAGCCAGGAGGCGGCCCCGCACGAAGTCGCTCAGCTTGATCGCGGCCTCGAGGGTCCCGGCGTCGTTGGAGCGCACGTACACCATCATCTCGCCGGCCCAGTGCGCGAGCTGTTCGATGCCGCGCAGATCGCCCACCTGCATGCCACCGAGCCGGGCCTCCCACAGCGATGGCGCATGGCCGCGCACCCGCGCGTGCAGCGCCAGCCGGCCTGCGATCTCGAGGCGGGTGCCCTTGCACAGGTGGGCCGGAAACGTGTGCGCGCGCGGCTGCCATTGCAGCTCGCCGCGCAACGTGGACAGCACCACCCGCCGCACCAGCTGCGGGGGGGGATCGACCGTCACGCTCACGCCCGCCGCGATCACCGCGAAGGCCTCGGCGTACGCCAGCACGCCATGCAGCTCGACCACGCCGCACTGGGCCAGCGCCCAGCGCGCCTCGGTGCGCGTCAGACCCGATCCTGCCGTCATCGCCCGTGCCCCGCCTGCATCGTCACCGTCATGAAAGCACTCTTGCACGAATTGGCCATCTCTCGACCCGCTGGCAGTCTCGCGCGAGACGATGCGGCGCCCAGGCTGCCACTTCAGTGGCGCGGTCAGCGCTCCGACTGATCGAGCACCGGAAAGCCGATGCGGCGAAAATGCCCACTGAGGGTCTGGTGCTTGATGCCGAGCGCGGCGGCGGCCCGGCGCAGGCCCTCGTGCTCGAGGTACGCCAAGAGGCGCGGCGAGTGCTCGCGCAGCTCGATGAAGTTTCGCGGCCACTTGTAGTGCGCGATCTGGCGCAGCCCCGGCCCCAGCTCCTCGACGCGCCGACGGGTACCCAGCTCGCCGATCCAGTGCAGCGCCAGCAGGTGCGCGAAGTCCTCGGGCCGGCGCGCCAGCGGCACCAGCGTCATGGTCCGCACCTTGTCTCGGTAGGTGTCGATGCGCGCGCGAACCCGGCGGTCGTCGGCGGCAGCGAAGATCGTGCGCAGGCTGCGCGCCGGCTCGAACAGGATGCGCGCGTAAGGCGCCGGGACCTTCTCGATGTGGTCGAGATCGAGGAACACCGTACCGCCGTAGGCGTGCTCCAGCGGCGGCAGCGGTGGCGACGTGATCGACAAGAAGAAGTTGTGGCGCTGCGGGCTCGAGTCGTGGATGGCGCGGGCCAAGCGCTCGGCGTCGGTGCCGGTCGGCCCGAGCAGCGCGATCGGTCGCCCCTCGGCGACCAGCTCGAGCGCCTCGTCGATCGCGCGATGCCGCCCGAGGCCCAAGCAGCGCGCCAGCTCGGGGCGCAGCACCTCGAGCTGCGTGTCCATCGGCACCAGCGCCACGTCAGCCAGCCAGAACACGTCGCCGGCCTGGACCTGGAACGACGCCAGTCGCGGCCGGCCCAGCGAGCGATACGTGCCGTTCTTGGTGTCCTGATCCTGGACGTGGAGCGCATTGTGGACGCGGTCCAGCGTGGCATGAAACGCCGAAACGCCGGTCGACAGCTCGCGTGGCACGACCAGGTCACACACCCCGGCGCCGATCGTGAACAGCCGCTTCGAGCTGGGCAGTTGTAGCGCGGGCAGATCGTGGCCGAAGAAGCGCAGCGACGTGATCGGCTCGCGCGGCGCGAGCGTGAGCGCCGGGTGATCGCGCCCGGTCAGCGTGGTGGTGGCGTGGGCGGGCGCGACCATGGGCGCGCGCTCGTCGGTGACCGGCGGCGCCGCGACCTGCACCGCCGCTTCCGCCGCCTCCTCTGATGGTACGCCCTTGGGCCGCCGCGTCATGGAGCGCAATGGGCCACGGAAGCCTCGCGTCCGTCTCGAGTGGCAGCCTCCGTCACCCATGCTCGGCGATCCGCGACTGCCGTGGCGCGCCGCGCTGGGGCGACGCCCCCGAACACGTGCGTAAGTGACCGTGACGATTGGCTATGACACAGATGCCCTGGCAGCCTGACGACGCGATCCAGATCGCCACGAGTCGCCCGCGCGCCTTGCAATTCAACAGTGGATTTGCCTCATCGCAGACACCGACCGGACCACGACTCCGCACCAGGCCGCGCGGGTGTCAGCCTGAAATGCGTATGCATGCGAGTCAGGCTGCCACTTGCACCGCGGTTGAAATATTCCGGTATACCGAATCATGGCGCGTGCGTGGACGGCATTGTTGGCGGTGCGGGTG
>Ga0105046_10010660_pt1 | contig 14303 bp, 9 predicted proteins | sample MAT03_FD_78385 | JGI IMG/M metagenome (GOLD analysis project Ga0105046, IMG submission 78385) | Freshwater microbial communities from Lake Fryxell liftoff mats and glacier meltwater in Antarctica - MAT-03 (megahit assembly) | ecosystem: Environmental > Aquatic > Freshwater > Ice > Liftoff... | reverse complement strand
GTCAAGGAGGATCGAAGGTCAGGATCTTTCGCCTGAGAAATGTCTCGCGGGTCCATTAATTCTCACTCCATTCGAGCAATGATGGGGCACTTTCGATTTCCGTGAACATTAGTCGTCTTGGCGATGATGATGATGATTTTCATGCTCACTTCTGATGTTCGAATGTTTGTGTTGGCAGAAAGGCCTGAGATGTGGAGAACCCTGCTTGAACGAAACAGGGAGAAATGGGTCGGTAAACGATGGCTTCGTTCTTCATTCTGACGACCCACCCATCTGTTTCACCTTGTCTGCGATGATTGCCCAATCTTTGGCGGCGTTCAAATCAAACGATTTCGCATCCTCCTGATTCAACCCATGCCATGCTCCCTTCCGATTGTTCAGATCGATCTCTAAAGAAACGGCATTCTGGCCCAATGACCATTCGGCCAGGATGGCACCTTCCGCTGTGGGGAACAGATAAGGAAGCTTTGCATCATCAGGGTAGAAATTCGCGAAGGACTCGACGACCCAATCCAGATGTTCAGGAGAAAACGCATCGCCTTTTCCATCAAGCCATCCGCGTTTGAGGTATCTTATTTCATCTATTCGAACACCAACATCAAGGGCATCTCTCATCTCTCATCGCTCCACTCACTTCTAAATTTCTCAGTGGGCTGATTGTTCGACTTCGCTCGCGAATGCATCGGCATCCTGCGGTCGGATCAGTCGCACACCGTATTCTTTGAACAATGGCTCTACATGCTCGTCGATTTCCGCAGCCTGCTCAACTGTTTCCTGCGTGGAAACAATGATCAGCTTTTGTCGCTCGCCGTCAATCGGATGTTTCTGGATCAGATCCCCGTTGATCGCAAACTCTGCGGCTTGCGTTTCAGCCCTTCTGCTCGAAGGAAACACGTGAGGCTTAATCAGATTCACAACGCCATTCTTGTACGCATAGGGAATTTCGAGCTTCCGTTTGTAAACTGGCACGGTAATCGTGCCTGGCTTCCAAATCTTATGTTGCTGTTGCAGCCGAAAGAATACTTCGCCGAGCCTTGGCGGTAGCACTTCCGCCGGTGATTCGCTGGCAAGAGCTGCGGTTGACCTGACTTCGACAAGCCCTAAAAACAGTCGATTCAAGTCCTCGTCAATTTCATCCAGCTTTGCCAGTCGCGGCTCGGTCAACCTCAAGTCATTTGCTCGCGATGCGGCGAATGACGAAAGATCATCGGATGTCTTCAGCTCTGACGCCACTGATTCAATCCGGCACTTCATCCCTTCGATGGCGACCTTTAGAGTCTTCAAATCCGTTTTGCTCGTCCCGAACAGTTTTTTTACCCGCTCGAAATTGCCCGTCATCTTTACACGCACCTTGTGCGGGTCAACGCACAGCAGCACTAGACCGACATTGACTGCCTCAGCCCGAAATCGATCCGGGCAGTACTGGATGACGCTGTAAAATCCTTTGGCCATAGTTCACTCTCCCAACGCCCCAAACCACGGGACAACCGTGTTTATCCACTCATGCACGTTATCGGCCACGATACCAGCCCGGCGATAGATCAACTCGCTCCACGCGGCACGAGCCTCCCGCGACACATCCCATTCCTTCGGAACGGTCACAACTATTGACTCTGCAGTTGCCAAATCCATCTCCCGCAGTCGATCCGCGCAATCGGCTATTGTATCCTCACGAAGCTTTCCATGAAACTCTGGAAATAACCCATAAACGCTGGCTTCTTTCACCTTGTCGATATGTGCCAGCCTCGGGGAGATGTCTTCGCCCGAGCGGATGAAACACAATCCGTGGTCCATCGCAATCAATCGACGCTTTCCGGGTTCGACTCCCTCGCTTGCCAGATAGACGTTGTCATAGTTCGGCCGACGGACATTCAAATCATGGTGATGCCGATCGCAGTTGAGAGTCCAGGTGTCGAACACAACGATCCGTGTGATGTCTTCAGGATTCGCAAGCAGATCCAACTGCAGTCCCGATGTGCCCCAGGGATCACCGGCCATTGCCTTCGATGCGAAAGCCGGACCAGGCTGAGCCGTCGCTCCACGTGGTAAATCGTAAATGTCGTCATCCTGAAGCGGTAGAATTGCGATGTCGAACGTGCTCAGGCCGAACCACTTTGCCAGATGAGTACCGACCCAGTCGGTGGCCAGCACATGCGGACCTTGTCGGTTACCCATGGGCTTGATGTACGCTCGCCCGGCATCGGTAGTGACTTCGGTCGCTCCGGTGCTTGTGTCAACCGAGCCAGCGATTTCCAGCAGTCGCTTGGGCTTCCAGTTCGACTCCAGGGACCATGCCATGGTTTACGCATCCTCCGGCGATTGGAAGAGTTGTTGCATCAGGCCCTTTTTGAATGTTCTTAGGGAGGCGAGCCAGTAATCGCGGAAGTCGTCCGCGTTCATCGCCCCGCGCAGCTTGTCGGCTATGTTCCAGAGTGTTTTGCCGAGTTGTTTTTGTCGGTTGTCGGTCATGATGATGGCAAGCAGCGTGGTTGCGTCGAAGAACTATGGTGTAACGCCAATGACAGTGCAAATGGACGTGTAGTGCGGGAGGTCTTTGGCCTTTAAGGCATGGATGACTTTTTTGACGGTGTTCTGTGCATTGGAGATGAAGTCGGGCTGTTGGAGCGCCCGATTCAAGCCTTGCAAATGTGATGCATCGTCGGAGAACTTTTGGATTTCTGTTCGCTCGACGGCAGTGTCAAACAACAGATCCAGTTTCCTGGACCATTGTGATATGCAGGGCTTTTGGAACCCGAGGTAAGCTTCGAGCCACTTGCGCAGCAAGTTGGGGGCGGTGTAAGCCTTATGAAGCGATGGCGCTTCTGATGACGAGAACTTGTGCAACTGCTCAAAAATGAACTGGTATTCAGATTTATATCTTCTGAGAAGATCTGGCATGTCCTCCAGCGTAGAGTGCCATTGCAGGCCAGCGCAATCAAAGAATCGACGAGTGTAGTAGGCACACGCATTGGCGCGGTTGGCAAATTGTTGCCTGGCTTCAAACCAATGATCTTTGAGCAGTGTGTAAAGCTCGCTGTTATGAGTGGACACAAAGATTTGCAGGCAAGAATCAAGCCGCTTGGCGATCAACGCATAAATGGCGTAGATGTTTCAGTTCCTCGAGTGCCAACTTCTTTTGTTCGATGCTGGTCAGAAGTATCTGGGCCTTATTCACCATTTCCTTTGCCGTCTGAATGGCAGTTTCTTTTTCTAAAACATTATTGGTTTGACAAAAGCTCGCGGCGTAGTATTTTTTTATTGCCTCCTTCCTTGGCAGCAGACTTTTCGCTGTCGATTTGAGAGCGTTTTAGCTTGTGTGTCGTGACAAGGAGGCGCGGCGGATTCGCAAGATGGCTTTCCGTCAACTTGGTCCCGCCTTGAAGCTCAATCTCAAATTGACAGCCTTGCCAGTCAGCAAGATCAGCAGGATCAGCCAAAATCTGAAACAGTCGTGAGAGCGTGGTCTTACCTGAATAGTTCCATCCGTAAATGAGATTGCACTTGGTAAAGGGTGCATTATTTCCCCACTGAAATTGGCGATAGTTGCCAAAGTTCGTCAGTTGGTTAATTCTGATGATCATGGATGAATTTGCTCCGGCGATGGGAGGAGTTGTTGCATCATGCCTTTTTTGTGCGTCTTGAGGGCGGTTAGCTTGTCGGCTTCGGCGGCAATTTGGGTATCGGGGCAGTGGGTTTGCCGCGACTGCGGGCGAGTTTATAAGACTCTGCAGGTTACGAACAGGGCCGAGTTATTGAGATTCTTCCGGGTAGATCTTTAATCTGCATTGTCTGGCATCAGATTAAGTCTGTTAGCAAGTCGAGTCAGAACTAGAAACAGTTGCTGGATTTTTCGAGAAGCACGCAGAGATAGCTCGAACCCCCGAGGTCTCCTTGGCTTCGCTCAGTCCGACTCCAGAGGCATCCTGATCCGTGACTTCTTGATTTCAGGTTCTACTTTCTTACGGTGCTCTGAGACCGTACAATGGGGAGATGCAGCGCAAACCGCCTGCTAATTACCTACCTTTGCTCGGCATCCATCCCACCGCATCCGAGAAACATTCATGTCTATTTTTACTGCTTTCCGCCGCGCACGTGCGGGCTTGTGCCTGTTGATATGGGGCATGTTCTGTACGTCGCTGAATGCTCAGGTGGATTTCAATCGCCAAGTGCGTCCGATTCTTGCCGAAAATTGCCTTCAGTGTCATGGCCCGGATGCTGAAAAACGCAGCGCGGATTTGAGGCTCGACGTGGAAGCCGAAGCAAAAAAGTCCGCCATCATCGCCGGATCGGTGGCCGACAGTGAGTTGCTTCATCGTATTCAGTCTACGGATCCAGAAACCGTCATGCCGCCGCCTGCAAATGGTAAGGTGCTGACCGAGGCGCAGAAGGAAATTCTGCGACAATGGATTCAGGAAGGCGCGAAGTATTCCAACCACTGGGCGTTCCAGCCCATCGAAGCATCAGAACCGCTGCTCAAGGCGCTGCCTGATTCAACGGCCGATGCGTTGCCTGTGGATCGTTTTGTGATGGACAAACTCCAAAAAGCAGGACTCAGTTACTCAAAGCCCGTGAGTCGAACACAGTTCATTCGGCGCGCGACATTCGATCTGACAGGACTGCCACCGACCTGGGCCGAAGTGGAAGCTTTTGAAAACGACACCGCAAAAGGCAGCGAAGAGCGGCTGATCGACCGCCTGCTGACGTCGCCTCGTTACGGCGAACGCTGGGGACGCCACTGGCTGGACATCGCTCGCTACGCAGACACGCATGGCGGCGCGGCGATTGGTTTTACGACGTTCCCGTTTTCTTACACGTATCGCGACTATGTCATCAACGCATTCAACAACGACTTGCCGGTCGATCGTTTTCTTCTGGAACAGATCGCGGCTGACCAGCTTGAACTTCCGGAAAACGATCCATCACTGGCAGCGCTTGGTTTTCTGACGGTCGGGATGCAGTTTCGAAATTCTAACGACACGATCGATGATCAAATCGACGTGATCACTCGCGGGCTCATGGGACTGACCGTGACTTGTGCACGATGCCATGACCACAAGTTCGACCCGATCCCGACGGCAGACTACTACGCTCTGTATGCGTCGATCGCTGCCAGCAAAGCTCCTTCGCAACTGCCAGCCATCGGAGCCGTGGCTGATGAGAATGCTCACCAGCAATACGAGCGAGAACTCAGCGAGTTGAAATTTAAGTACCAGCAGTTTGCTCGCGAACAAAATGAAGTTCTACGGAATCGGCTGCGAATGCAGGTGGGACTTTACCTGGCGGAAATGGCAAAAGGTGTCGGCGAACAGGACCTGTCGACTCAGTTTCTGTCGTATCGCACCGACGATATTCGTCCGCTCGTTTTCAATCACTGGCGGACCTGGCTGGCGGGTCTCAGCAAGGACGAAGCTGTCTTTGGACCATGGCTCGAAATGCAGTCATGGGGAATCATTTCCGAAGGCGAATTTCAGAAACGCCGCGATGAATACCTGAGCCGCCTTTCCAGCGAACTGGATGCGATCGGCCGGACTCCTGACAAACTGCACGCACTGCGCGGTGAACCGCCGAAATGGAATCCGTTCATTGTCGATGCGATGGTGGAACAGAAACCCAATTCGCTGAGTGACGCTGCCGCGGTTTATGGAAAAGTGTTTGCGGAGCAGCAGCGGTTGTGGTTGCAATCTCTGCTGGAATCGTCCAGTGAAGCCGCACCGGGTGGCACAGTCCTGCCAGACGATAATCCTCAGCACCAGATAATCAACAGCCCTTCGCATCGACAAATTCGTCATCATCTTTACGCACCGGGTTCGCCGTTTGATGTTTCGGATGAAGAGGCAGTGCGACTCACCAATCGCACGATTTCCGACCTGGCCAGCGGAAAGAAAGGCGCAATACATCAGTTGAACCTGTCGTCACCTGGTTCGCCTCCGCGAGCGATGATGGTTCAGGAAGATCCACATCCCAATGCCACACATGTTTTTTTACGAGGCAATCCGCTGGCACGTGGCAGCGTCGTGCAGGCGAAGTTTTTGTCGGCGTTGCCAGGCGACCATAGTCAGATCTATGAAGACGGCAAGCGACGACTTGGACTGGGCCGATCCGTCATCGGCGACAGCAATCCGCTCACGGCACGAGTCCTGATCAACTGGGCATGGCAGAATCACTTTGGTGTCGGCCTTGTGCGAACGCCTGATGATTTTGGGACTCGTGGTCAGGCTCCAACGCATCCTGAATTGCTGGATTACCTCGCTGATCAGTTTCAAAAAAACGGATGGTCAATGAAGTGGCTTCATCGTCAGATCATGCTCAGCCAGGCCTATCGTCAGGGTGCCATTGAGACCGAACACAGTCGTCAGGTCGATCCGGAAAATCAATTGCTCTGGCGCATGCCGCGACGACGCTTGGATTTTGAAGCCATGCGGGATTCGATGCTGGCCGCCTGTGATGAACTGGATCTCACAATGGGAGGTCGGCCGATTGATCTGAATGCATCACCGGCAGTCCCCAGACGCAGTGTGTATGGATTCGTCAATCGAGACATTATTGCGAATCTGATGAGCACTTTTGATGCGGCAAATCCGAATGCCTGTACGGCCAGGCGTCCTGAGACCACAGTGCCTCAGCAAGCATTGTTCGCCCTGAATTCGGACTTCATTCAGGACCGCGCATTAAGGCTGGCCACAATCACGAAACAAATCAATGCGGCGTCGGATGACGATCGTATCGTGGCGATGGTTCACAGAACTCTTTGCCGAAACCCGACTGACTCCGAAGTAGGTCAGGCGAAGAAGTTCTTGACTGACGCGATTTCCTCCACGACAACAGCGGACGGTGCAGCGGCTGATCCGGAACGGGGCTGGATACTGCTGGCGCACGCACTGATGGCATCGAACGAGTTCACGTTTTTGGATTAGAGGTTAGCATGATCAACTCAACGCGACGTCACTGGATGCAAACCTGCGGCATGGGATTTGGCGGGCTCGCGCTGGCCAATCTGCTGGGAAACACAGCGTCGGCCGATGAGTCGGGCGGAGCCATGCAGACGCATTTCCCTGGTCGAGCCAAACACATCATTCATGTGTTTCTGAACGGCGGAGTTTCTCAGGTCGATACATTCGATCCGAAGCCCGAGCTGACTCGTCTGGCTGGCAAGATGCTTCCCTTTGAAAACCTGCAAACCGAACGCAAGACGGGCGTGGCATTGCCAAGCCCGTTCAAGTTTGAAAAGCATGGTCAAAGCGGCATTGAGATGAGCGAAATCTTTCCGCATCTTTCGAAGTGTGTCGATGAGATGACTGTCGTGCGGTCCATGTACGCTGAACTCCCCAGTCATGAGATGTCGCTGATGCTGATGAATACAGGCGATCAGCGACTCGTGCGGCCGAGTCTGGGATCGTGGCTCACGTGGGGCATGGGATCGATCAACGAAAACCTTCCTGCCTTTATTGCGCTCTGTCCCGGTGGCATGCCTGTTGGTGGAGCTGGCAACTGGCGATCCGCATTCCTTCCCGGATCATACCAGGGAACTCGTGTCGATACATCCAATGCCGATCCAACACGCCTGATCGATTTTCTGCAGAACAAACGCGTTTCTTCGAGCGAGCAGTCAAAGCAATTTGAATTCCTGCAGCAACTGAATGCTCAGCATCTGACGGATCGGCCAGGCGAAGCAATCATCGAATCACGCATCAAGTCGTTTGAGCTTGCGTTTCGCATGCAAACCGAAGCGAGTGACGCCTTTGATATCTCACAGGAGCCCGAGCACATTCAGAAACTTTACGGCGACGGACCTCAGAATCGCCAGCTGCTGATGGCACGACGACTGATCGAACGCGGCGTGAGGTTCGTCCAGACATGGCACGGCGATCTGCAGCCGTGGGACAGTCATTCCAACATCAAGGACGAACATCGCCGACTTGCTGGTGAGTGCGATTCAGGACTGGCCGCATTGATCATCGATCTGAAACAACGCGGGCTGCTGGATGAGACTTTGATTCTGTGTACCGGCGAATTCGGTCGAACTCCATCGGTCGAAATGGGGCAAGACGGTTCCGGAGCCAGCCAGGGCCGAGATCACAATCACTGGGGCTTTTCACTCTGGATGGCCGGTGGTGGAATCAAGAAAGGCACCGTCTATGGAGCCACCGACGACTTCGGTTTCAAAGCGGTCGAAAATCCCGTGTCAGCGCACGACCTGCACGCCACGATCCTGCATCTGATGGGCTACGATCATCAACGCATGACCTATCGCTACGCCGGCCGCGACTTCCGTCTGACCGACGTGAAGGGCGAAGTGGTTCGCCCGATCATTGAGGGTTAGAAATCCCTAACCGGCGATACTGTTCGAATAATTTCGCGTTTCGGAGGCATAGCGTTTCTGTAGGTCCTCCTTGCCGAGGAGGACTTCGCGACTTGTCGCGACCATTCTTCAATACATTCGACCAAAGTCGGTCCTGAGTTTCTTCTTGTTCCGAGGCTCCAGCCTCGGAACACACTGCTCCGGAGGCTCCTGCCGCCCAAGGTTGTCAAGGGAGGCGGAAGCCTCCGACGCATGGCGTTCCAAGGCTGGAGCCCTGGAACGAGACCGATGGGCGTTCGCCGCGAAGTGCCAAATTCTCGGTGATTAGGCAGGCCATGAATTGCTGAAAATGGTATGCTGGACCGAGAGATTTTGTGCAAACGCACTTGGAAAGCATTTGATCCTGAAACCATTTCAAATCTTTGATGCTGTGAACTCCATGCAATTCAAACACCGCGACAGTGAATTGCCGCCTACTGCGGCCCGCCTCACTCAGAGAGTGAGGTCTACTATGGAAAGCAGCGGCCGATCTTCCACAGTTGCTGAGCGGATCGTCCTCGCTGCTTCATACATATCTCAACGCTGCCTGATCCTGGGGCTGGCACTGCTGGTCGTCGAGAGTTTGGGTGTGGATGTCTGTCATGCCGACGACAACGCGATCAAGTATACCGTTGAAGAATTTGAATCTCAGGTTCGTCCAATTCTCGCCACCCAGTGTTTGAAGTGTCACGGTGAACATAAGCAGGAAGGTGGATTGAGGCTGGATACTCGCGATGCCATTTTGAGCGGCGGCGAGAGTGGTCCGGCCGTCGTGCCATCTCACGCGGACCAAAGCCTGCTGATGGAAGCTGTTCGGTACGAAAGCTTCGAAATGCCTCCCAGCGGACAACTCCGCGATAAACAGATTCGCCAACTGCAACGCTGGATCGACATGGGGGCCTTCTGGCCAGAGAACAGCGAACCGCTGCGCGAAGGTCCGACTGAAATCACAGACGAAGACCGCCAATGGTGGGCCTTTCAACCATTGCATCCAATTGTCGCACCGAATCTTGAGGCCGATCAATGGTCGAAGAATGAGATCGATCGGTTTGTTCAGCAAGGCTTGATTGCCGCCAGGCTGACGCCAGCTCCGCCAGCGTCCTCACAAACTCTTGTGCGTCGAGTGTACTTCGATCTGGTTGGACTGCCACCGTCCGCAGAGGACCTGAAATCGTTTGCCGATGCTTCTGCAGCGAATCGCTTTGATGAGGCATGGAAGAGTCTTGTAGAACGACTTCTGGCGGATCAAAGTTACGGCGAACACTGGTCTCGCTTCTGGCTGGATATTGTGCGATATGCAGAATCAGACGGCTGGAATCAGGATGCCTATCGTCCGCACATCTGGCGATACCGCGATTACGTCATCAATGCGTTCAACAGTGACAAGCGATATCCCGATTTCGTCCGCGAACAGTTGGCCGGTGATGAAATTCACGAAGACAATCCCGAGCATTTGGCGGCGGCAGGCTTTCTGCGTCTTGGTATCTATGAATACAACCAACGTGACGCTCGCGGTCTGTGGAACGACAGCATGAACGAGATGACCGACGTCACCGGCGATGCGTTCCTGGGACTAAGCTTGGGATGTGCGAAATGCCACGACCATAAATTCGACCCGATCTTGCAGGCGGATTACTTCAGACTGCGAGCATTCCTCGAACCGGTCATCTGGCGAGACGACATTATTGGTGCGACGGAGGCTGAAAAGCAGGAGTATCAGAAACAACTTGCCAAATGGGAAGAAGCCACAAAGTCGATCCGCGAACAAATCGACGCGATCATCAAGCCCTATCACGATCGTAAATGGACTTCGACGGCTGACAAATTTCCGCTCGACATCCAGGCATGCTTTTACAAGTCCGTGGCGGAACGAACGTCGTGGGAACATCAGATGGCCTATCTGGTGTCGCGACAGTTTGAAGACGAAGGCGGTGGCCCGCTCAAAGGCATGAAAAAGGAACACAAGGAAAAATACGACGCTCTTCAAAAGGAATTGGCCGCCTTCGATGCCATCAAGCCAAAACCATTGCCTGCCTTGATGACCGTGTCCGATTTCGAAGGCACTGCCACACCAACGTTGATTCCTGACATCCCCGACGCGGCGCCGATTGAACCCGGTTTTCCAGTGGTGATGATGCCCGACGCTTCCGCAGCGGTCGCGCAGGTGAAGCCATTGCCGGGATCCACCGGACGTCGCACAGAACTGGCCCGTTGGATTGGTGACGGAAAGAATCCGCTCACAATGCGAGTCTTCGTGAATCGTATCTGGCAACAACATTTTGGTCAGGGCATCGCAGCGACGACCAGCGATTTCGGACGCCTTGGGACTAAGCCAACGCACCCGGAGTTGCTCGACTGGCTGGTGCAGGAATTCGTTGAACACGATTTCAGTGTGAAACATCTGCACCGACTGATTCTGACGTCTGCCACCTGGCAGCAGTCGGCTCAACATCCTGATGCCGCTCAACAACAATCCATCGACCCTGGTGACAATCTGTTGTGGCGATCTCGCATTCGTCGCCTTTCCGCAGAACAGATTCGCGACGCCATGCTGACCTGCAGCGGTGAACTGCAGAAGAATCTCGGAGGCCCCAGTATCGATGCGAAGTCACCTCGTCGCGCGGTTTATGTGAAGAGTTTTCGAAATACGCCAGATAACTTCATGGCCGTATTTGATATTGCCAATGGTTTACAGAGCACCAGCGAGCGGACATCGACGACGACGCCCGTTCAATCGTTGCTGATGATCAATGGAGAATATCCGCTTGATCGAGCAAAGAGTTTTGCGGAGCGAATTGCGAAGATTCATTCAGCGCCGAAAGAGCAAGCCGTCGCCGCTATCGAAATGGCTTGGGGACGTGAGCCGACAGCAGACGAGCTGGAATGGTCAATAGGATTTTTGACGACGGAGATTCCAACGCCAGGCGAACCCTTGCTTGCTGCAGCAGTGACTGAGCCAGCAGCTCGTGGCGGCGAGGAATCGCAGGTTGCAGCAGGCGAGAATGAGGCAAAAGAAAAACCTTCCGACAAACATAAAGAACGACTCATTGATTTTTGTCACATTCTGTTCAATTCCAACGAGTTCCTATACGTCGAATAGTCGTCGCTTCTCGTTCCGGGGCTGGAGCCTCGGAACAAGGACCTCATTTATAGCTACCGGAATGCACGACATGCAGGCATTAACAACTCGACGACGACTGCTCGAAACCAGCGGCATGGGCTTTGGCGCATTGGCGTTGAACGTCATCGCTGGTCGTGACACAGTCACCGCAGCAGAACATCGTCTCGCACATCGCATCGCCCGGACGAAGAGCGTCATCTGGTGTTTCATGGAAGGTGGTCCAAGTCATCTGGACCTCGTCGATCCCAAGCCATTGCTGAACGAATTGGCCGGCAAGCCACTTCCGTCCAGCTTTCGTGAACCTATCACCGCGATGGGAGAAAAAGGCGCGCCGCTGCTGGCGGCTCCGCGAACATGGACGCAGCATGGCGACAGCGGCATGTGGGCAACCGAATGGATTCCTCACATCGCGACCTGCATGGATGACATCGCCGTGATTCGGTCGTGCTGGACCAACGGAATCAACCATGCGGGTGGCGTATGTCAGATGAACACGTGCATTAACTTTGCTGGACGTCCTTCACTTGGTGCGTGGGTGAATTATGGTCTGGGCTCTGCCAACGACAATCTGCCATCGTTTGTCGTGATCTGCGACAGCAACGGCCGTCCAGTGAATGGAACTCGCAACTGGGGCAGTGGTTTTATGCCCGCGACCTATCAGGGCGTTCAATTGGCCGGCGGCAGCGATGAACCGATTTCCAACTTAAATTCACCGAAGGGGTATTCGTCCGAACGGCAATCAGCCAAGCTGAATCTACTGCACCAGTTCAATAAAAACTATGCAGCGGCTCGCCCGCAGCAATCGGAGCTTGACGCACGATTGCACAGCTATGAACTTGCTTTCCGCATGCAGGCGCAGGCACCGGTTGCCGTTGATCTGCAATCAGAAACTCCCGAGACACAGCATCTGTACGGCATGGACGAAAAGGAAACAGAAGTCTTTGGACGCAACTGCCTGCTGGCTCGGCGAATGGTGGAGCGAGGAGTGCGATTCGTTCAGCTTTACAGTGGGACCGGCAGCAAGTGGGATTCTCATTCCGCCATTGAGGCCAACCATTCACGTCTGTGCAAATCCATGGACAAACCTGTCGCTGGCCTTATCAAAGATTTGAAACAGCGAGGTTTGCTGGATGAAACACTGGTGATCTGGGGCGGCGAATTTGGTCGCACACCGATGAGCGAAAAAGGTGACGGTCGAGATCACAATCCAACGGGATTTTCGATCTTCATGGCGGGCGGCGGCGTCAAAGGTGGCCAGGCCATCGGAGCCACCGACGACCTTGGTCTCTACGCCGTCGATGACAAAATGCATGTCCACGATATCCATGCGTCAATTCTTGGCCTGATGGGCTTGGACAACATGCAGCTCACCTACAACCACAAAGGTCGCCCGGAACGTCCGACAATCAACGAGGGTGTGTTCAACAAGAGGCTTGTGAATTCCTGAGCCGCAGGCGCTAGCCTCGGGCTTTTGTACGAACAGTGTTTTGCCTGCAAAAAGCCCGATGCTAGCGCGTTCGGCTCAAAAAAAGCTGTTCGGCTAACGAACACTTTTCAGAAGTGAATCACGCGCGATGTCGCGGCGGAGCATGTTGATTCGTGAGGCATACTGTTGACGTTCGGCAGACATCTGAATCCGTTTCAATTGTGAGGAAAAGTCAGCATCGACTTCACCGTTCGTGTCAGCTTCTCGAATCATGGCCTCAACCAGCCACGGGCCATGCACCGCGAGTAGGTGGTCTTCTGCGGATGCGTACGCCTGAGCCGATCCAGGATCACCCTGACGCGCGCAGCGTCCGATCAACTGTCGATCCATGCGCGACGATGTCTGACATTCGGCGACAATGACGTGGAGTCCTCCGTTCGCACGGACCTCGGAATGCAAATGAATATCCGTTCCACGTCCGGCCAGATTCGTGGCGATGGTCACGCTGCCAGGATGCCCGGCGCGACTGACAATGTCAGCCTCAGCAGCATCCTGCAGTCCGTTCAACAGCTGGCATTCGATATTAAGCGACGCGAGTTTCGCGGCAATGGTCTCACTGTCGGAAATGGATCGTGTTCCGATCAGCACCGCGCGTCCCAATTGCTGCACCAGCATCACGTCCTGAGCAATCGCCTGATATTTTGAGCTGTTGTCGACAAAGAATCTCGTCGGCAGCACGTTGCGCTGTGATGGGACGCGCAGCGGAATCGGTTCGACAGTCAGTGTATAGACGTCGGACAATTCTCTTTCGCAACCAACGGCCGTTCCCGTCATTCCTGACAGGTTTTCATAGAGTCTGAAGAATCGCTGTCTGGTGATTTGCGCCACGGCTTGTTTTTCGGCGGTGATCGGTAGATTCTCGGCGACTTCAATGGCCTGATGCAGGCCGTCCTGCCATGAGCGATCTTCAAAAATCCGCCCCGTTGTTTCATCAACGATACGGACTTCGTCTTCCTGCACCACATAGTGGAGGCCACGTCGAAAAAGATGCCGGGCTCGAAGTGCCTGCTGCACATATTCGGTCCACGGTCGAGCCAGTTGCAGCACGGGAATGGCCACATCTTTCGCGTGGCAGCGCTGCACGCCGGCTTCCGTCAAGGCCACACGGCCGCTGGACGCTTCTACGATGTAGTCCAGTTCAGGCTGTAGAACTTCCGCCAGAGCTTTGGCAATCAAATGTGCGTCGGCATCTGGTGCGGGCTGATTTGAACCGAAGCTGAGCACCAGCGGCGAACCTGCATCATCGATCAAGACACTGTCGGCTTCGTCGATGATTCCGTACGCCAGACCTCGCTGCATTGTGGCGCGGCGCGACGATGACTGCTGTCGCAAATTGTTCAGCAATCGGTCCCCCAGTT
>Ga0105046_10010659_pt1 | contig 14304 bp, 12 predicted proteins | sample MAT03_FD_78385 | JGI IMG/M metagenome (GOLD analysis project Ga0105046, IMG submission 78385) | Freshwater microbial communities from Lake Fryxell liftoff mats and glacier meltwater in Antarctica - MAT-03 (megahit assembly) | ecosystem: Environmental > Aquatic > Freshwater > Ice > Liftoff... | reverse complement strand
TCTCGACCACTTGGCGGTAACTTCGAATTTCAAGGGGCTTTCCCGAAAACCGTCCACCTTGGGCGCTGATCAGCTCCCAAGGCGGGAATATCACTGGAAATCCATATTCAGAACCGTGAACTCGCGGACAGCCCAAAACAAATAGGTAGTTCTTAATTAGATTTTGGGCGCCAAGGCGGTAGACCAGGTCGTGGTCCCGGCGCCAAGGCGGTAGACCGAATCAGATTCCGGGCGCCCACCTGGAAGGGCGCCACCCCGACACGAACCCTCGAAATGCTTCCGGCGCCTTTTACCCGCCCTGGGTAATTGGCGAGCCAGCCAGAGTGAAGAACCACGCCAATAGCGCCACCGCGGCAATCAGGACCGATCCGACGATCACGGTCTCCAGCACTGAAGGCGGCCGCTGCGTCTTCTCGGAGTCCCGCAGACTCTTCAGCCACCCTAGGCGGATTGGAGCGACGTTCCTGACGCCGGTCAGTTTCATGTAGACCTCGTTCAGCCGGCCCAGGAGATAGCCGACCATCAGGATCGAGACGATCACTCCGGCCAGGACGATCAGGTAAGGACCCATGCTGGGGAACTGGGAAGCGGCGAGCTGGGATCCGATCCAGAGCCAGGCCAGCGGGACCAGGGTCCACATCGACAGGGCCAGCAGCAGCATCAGCAAAGCGACGAAGCCGGCGGCTATGCGGTGCTGGTTCGGCTCTTTGATGTCCGTCGTCATCGACTCACCATAGAATCAGTTTATGTCCGGTCATTCGAAATGGTCTTCGATCAAGCACAAGAAGGGTGCGGCTGACGCCAAGCGAGGCCAGCTATTCACCAAACTCGCCAAGGCGATCACGGTAGCGGCCCGCGAAGGTGGCGGGGATCCCGACGCGAACCCTTCGCTTGACACGGCGATCCAGAAAGCCCGTGATGCTTCGATGCCGAAAGCCAACATCGAGCGCGCGATCGACCGCGGCACCGGTGAAGGAGCCGACGCAGTAATCGTCGAGCGGGTCATGTTCGAGGGCTACGGTCCCGGTGGTGCTGCGGTTCTTGTCGAAGCCCTGACAGACAACCGCAACCGCACCACGGCTGAAGTGCGTCACGCCTTCAGCCGGCACGGGGGCAACCTGGGCGAACCGGGTTCGGTGGCCTGGATGTTCGAAACGCACGGGGTGGTGGTGGTTGACGGCGAGAAGTACGGCGAAGACGACCTGATCATCGCGATCGACGCGGGCGCCAGCGACGTCGTCGAAGAGGACGGCAAGCTGCGGGTCCTGGCCGAGCCGACGGATCTGACTGCGGTCAAGGAAGCGCTTGCTGCGGAGGGAATCGAGATTGAGTCAACCGGACTGGCGACCGAGCCGACCAACACGGTCGAAGTCGCAGAGTCGGAGGCGGGAACCCTGCTGAAGCTGCTCGAAGCGATCGAGGAGCAGGATGACGTCAACGAGGTCTACGCGAACTTCGACATTCCGGATGAGGTTCTGGAGCGGATCGCGGGATAGCGGTCTTACACGGGGGCGGGCTAAACCTGATCAGGAGAAAGAGCTCCGTATTTTTGCCCTCTCGCGGCCATCGCAGTTCTGAACAAGGCAGGGATGAACCTTTACCGGGAAATCCCGGTTCAGTGGCTTGGAAGGCATCCGATGCTTTGTCCAGAATGAGTTCCAATGAGAGTCGTAATGGGCATAGACCCCGGAACGGCCAACCTGGGCTTTGGGGTCGTGCGGATCGAGGGCGGTCATATGGTTGCGCTCGACGGTGGAGTCATCGAAACGAAGCCTGATCAGGCCGCGGAAAAGCGCCTGTCTCACATCCACGGCTCGATCATCGAACTGCTCGAGTGGCACCAGCCGAATGCGCTGGCGATCGAAGATCTCTATTTCGGCAAGAACGTCGGTTCGGCAATGAAGGTGGGCCAGGCCTCCGGTGTCTGCATGCTTGCTGCCGCACAGAAAGAAACCGAATGTTTCGCTTACACACCGCAGGCGATCAAGACCGCAGTCTGCGGCTCTGGCAATGCCGGCAAGCGCCAGGTGCAGAAGATGGTGGCGACGCTTCTCGGCCTTTCCGAGATTCCCCGGCCAGACCACGCTGCTGACGCATTGGCCGTTGCGATTTGCCACGGCGGCACTGCCGGCCGTCGTGACGCCATCCAGACTGCTCTGGCGGCTCGCGCCGCCGGCAGCGACCAGGGACCGATGAGGATGGCAAGTTGATCGCCACGGTCCGAGGCGAAGTCCTGGTCCGCCGGACCGACCACGTGGTGATCGAGGCCGCCGGGGTTGGGTATCGCCTGACCGTCAGCTCGGAAACTCTGCGCAGTGTGCCAGCGGCTGGGCAGGAAACCTTTCTTCACGCGGAGACGATCAGCCGCGACGACTCCCTTCTGCTCTATGGATTCGCTTCCGAAGAGGAACGTGACCTCTTTGTTCAGCTGATCGCGGTCAGCGGCATCGGACCCAAAGTGGCGATCGCCGCGCTTTCGGGTGGCCCGCACCGTGAACTGATCACCGCGATCGTTGCCGGCGACGCCAAGCGTTTCCAGGCCGTACCCGGAATCGGCAAACGCACGGCCGAGCGCATCATCCTGGAGCTCAAGGATCGGGTCACCGTGGAAGTCGAACAGGCCGGTGGGGTCGTTCCATCACCAGAAACAACCAATGCCCGATCCCTGGCGCGCGACGGGCTGATCAGCCTGGGTTTCGCTCCGCTCGAAGCCGAGCAGATGCTCGATGGTATTCCCGGCGAAGACGACGCGCAGGCCCTTATCGGGGCCGCCCTCAAGCGCGCTGGTTCGGCCGGCCGGGGCCTTGAATAGCCATGGCCGACCTTCCCGACATCGACGGCAGCCGGATCAACCTCGGCATTGATGCCGACCTGCCCGAAGGCGCCGAGCCCCGGGTCCATGACGCCCGCGCCGACCAGCCTGACCAGGACCTGGACCGGTCGCTTCGCCCGCCGACCCTGGCCGACTTCGTAAACCAGACCCAGGTCACGGATCAGCTGGCCGTTTTCATCGAGGCCGCGAAACGCCGCGGTGAACCGCTGGACCACGTCCTGCTGGCCGGACCACCCGGGCTCGGCAAAACTTCTCTGGCCAACATCGTGGCTGCAGAGATGGGGGTGAACCTCGTTCAGACGGCCGGTCCCGCGCTTGAACGCAAAGGAGACGTTGCGGCTTTCCTGACTTCGCTCGAACCCGGCAGCGTCTTTTTCATCGACGAGATCCACCGGCTGGGCCGCGCGGTGGAGGAAACCCTGTATCCGGCGATGGAAGACGGGGAACTTCCCGTCGTACTCGGCCAGGGAGCCGGCGCGCAGACGGTCACGTTGCCGTTGCCGCCGTTCACCCTGATCGGCGCAACCACCAGGAGCGGTCTGCTGACGACACCGCTCAGGGACCGTTTCGGCGTTTCGCACCGACTTGAGTACTACACACCCGAAGACCTGACGAAGATTGTCATCCGGTCGGCCGAGATCCTCGGCGTGGAGATTGATGACGCCGGCGCTTACGCGATCGCCGAGCGCTCACGCGGCACTCCGCGTGTCGCCAACCGCCTGCTGAAACGGGTCCGCGATTTCGCCGAGGTGAAGGGGTCGGGTGTCGTGGATGCCGAGGTCGCAGCTTCCGCCCTGGAGATGCTCGAGGTTGACCAGGCCGGACTTGACCGTTCTGACCGGGCGCTGCTGGAGATGATCGCGGTCAAGTTCGGTGGTGGCCCGGTCGGGCTTTCAACGATTGCCGTGGCCAGCGGAGAAGAACAGGACACGATCGAAGACGTCCTCGAGCCTTACCTGCTCCAGCAGGGAATGCTCAAAAGAACGCCTCGCGGAAGGGTGCTGACCCCAGCCGCCTTCGAGCACCTCGGCCTGGCGGTTCCACGCGGCCACGACCAGCTCTTTTAACGAAGACTCTCCGAGAATCCCGTACGCCAGGTCGGATGCTCCAGCGTCCAGCCGAGTTCCGCTTTCGCTTTGGCATTGCTCGCTCCGCGCATCTCTATAGCCGCGTTGGTCAGCTCCTTGCCAGCGATCAGCCTCGCGAGCCAGGCCGGCACATGCCGTGGGGGTTTCGCCCCGAGTGCTTTGGCATAGACCGGCAGCCAGTCCTTGATCGCGGCCGGTTCGTCATCGGTGATGTTGTAGATGCCGACGGATCCTCTGGTGACGGCAGCGACAGTGGCCGCCGCGGCGTCGTCTACGTGGACGAATGAGAAGTTTCCGGTACCGGGACCGACCACCGGAAACTTGCGTCCGCGGACCTCGTCGGCAGTCGCACCGTCGCCGGCGTAGAAAGTGCCGGGGCCATAGAAGAATCCGTAACGAAGGATCAGTCCCTCGATGCCCTCGGCGCGGGCCAGCTCCTGCTCATGGGCGAGCATGACGCGGAATGACTCGCCGAACGAACCTTCGAAGTCACTCACAGTGGGAGCGGTTTCATCCTTGACCCAGGAGCCCTCGCGGGCGTAGGTGAAAGCAATGCTCTGGGTGATGAATCGCTTCACGCCGGCCGCCTGGGCGGCTTCGATCAGGATGTGACCGCCGCGGCCGCGCAGTTCGTTGGTCCGCGTAAAGAACTCCGGATCCCGCTGATCGCCCGATGCTGGCAGGCTGGTGAGCTGGTTGATGATCACGTCCGGAGATGCCTTGACTACGGCGCTGGTCAGCTCTTCGGCATCCAGCGCGTCACAAATCGCGCAGGTCGCACCGGCGAGCCTGATGCTTCGTGCTCTCTCGTCGGTCCGGGTCAGGCCGGTGACTTCATGGCCGGCTTCGACCAGTTGCTTCACGAGTGGCTGACCAACGACTCCAGTGGCTCCGGCAACAAAGACCTTCATGGCATCTCCTAGCTTTTCAGGGGAACTTCGGACTGGTTTCGCTTGCTCATGTAACGGGCGAAAATGGCGCCGTTGGTGAACATGAAGAGGCTGTAGACCCCGGCCGGGACCATGAAAGCGTCGTTGCCGAGGAGGTTGCCGACGGTGAGCGCAACCGTCGCGTTGTGGATGCCGAGTTCCAGGGCAATTGCCGTTGCGGCACGTTCGGTCAGTTTCAGGCCGCGGGCGATACCGAAGCTGAGGCCCATCGCCAGGACGTTCAGGGTCAGTGCTGCCAGCGCGATCTTGGCGAAGTTGTCGACGATCAGGTGCCATTCCGAGGCGACGGCAGCGATCACGACCAGCACGAGGATGACGATCGCGGCTTTGTCGAAACCGGGTTTGCGTTTCATGGCCCATTCGGTGCTGCGACTGCGCACCACCATGCCGATGATCAGCGGAATGAGGGTGATCGCGATGACCCGGCCGGCAACACCCCACATGCTGACGTCTCCGATCAGATCTTCGCCATTGCCGAAATGACTGTTGGCGAGGCCGAGGTACAGGGGGATGGTGATTACGCAGAGGACGCTCGAAAGCGCGGTCATCGTCACCGAAAGTGCTGTTTCACCTTTGGCGAGGTGGGTGTACATGTTGGCCATGGTTCCGCCAGGAGCGGCTCCCAGCAGGACCAGGCCGATCGAAAGGGTGGGGCTGAGGTTGAACACGGTGGCCACGATTACGGCCAGGAATGGTGAGATGATCAGCAGGTTGACCATGCCGACGGTCACACCACGTGGAATCCTGAGTACGCGGCGGAAATCCTCGGTGGTCAGGCTCAACCCGATGTTGAACATGATGAAGGTCAGCGAAAGCGGTAGCAGTACTTCGATCATGCTTCGTCCCATTCTTCTTGCCAGTTGATTTCAGGCTTCCCAAGGGCCCGGTTGGCAGCGAATCTACAGGGTCGGCGAGACACCGAAGCGGCGGCTTCACTAGCCTTGCCGGCGATGCCATTCTTCATCTGTCCCAACTGCGGCAACCGCGAAAGCGGCGGTGACCGCACCGCCGGTTTCAGCTCGAGGCCGAAAGGTTGCTCGAAGTGCGGCTTCGGCTTCGTTTTCGAATTGCTCGATGATTATTACCCCGCGCCGAACGCTGCGTTCTTCGTCTGTGACCAGGAGGGTCGTGTTATCGATGCCGGCCGGGGAAGCTATGAGCTCACCGGTCTCACCGATGAAGACGTGATCGGACAGCCGGTCAGGGACGTACTCGGACTCAAGTGGGTCGACCGCGGTGACGGCGGCGCGACCGCAGACACCGATGGCGACGGAGAGACCGACCCGATCGAGACTTCACTCGAGTGGGGCGTGAGGTCACTTGGCAAGCGCGTTGCCGTGAATTACGAGAACGAAGCAGAGGCCGAAGCGATCGCTGATGTCTTCCCCGCGTATGACGACGATGGGGGCCTGATGATCGTCCTCACGCCAGAAGGATAAACTCCGCGCAATGGGAGGCAGGCGCCGCAATATATTCGTGCTTTTATTCGTCCTGGGACTGATCATTGTCTCGGCCGTCGTGTCGCTCAACCGGGCGACGCAGCTGGGCCTTGATCTTCAGGGCGGCATCGAGCTGACCCTCCAGGGGCGTCCGACCCCGCAGGCACCGGAAGTAACCACGCAGGCGATGGATCGCTCGGTCGACATCATCCGCCAGGGCTGTGACCGCCTCGGTATCGCCGAGATCGAAGTATCCCGACTCGGTGCCGACCAGATCTCCGTCGGCATTCCAGGAGCCACCTCGGTCGGCAAAGCCACCGAATGTGCCACCAAGCCCGCCCGTCTCTACTTCTATGACTGGCAGAACAACCTCGTTGGTCCGGCCAAGGACCTGCAGACCGACCTGACCAGCGCTGACAAGACGAAGATCGCCGCGGACCAGCGTCAGAAGTGGATCGACGCCGGTCGCCCGCCGACCGAGAACCTGAACCGCCAGCTGATTTCACTTGGCGCCGAACCGACCATGTGGGATGCGGTCGGCATCGCTTCCCAGCAGCCGCGTAAGGATCCCTGCAAGGACTGCGCAGCCCCGGACCAGTACTTCCTCTTTAGTGACGACAAGGACCACACCCTCCTTTCGGGTCCGACCACGGCAAAGGAAGACCTCTACTTCGACGATCAGGGCACCCCGATCCCGACGGAAAATACGATCGTCAGGACCGTCCCGCAGGGCACGGTGGTCGTCTCCGAACTGCCAACTGACTCGAACGGCAAGGCCATTGAGTTCGACGAAAACACTGATGGCGACTTTGAGTCGAAAGCCGGCTTCTACGTTCTCGAAGATAACGCTGCCCTTTCGGGAAGCGATATCAAGAGTCCCGAGCAGGGCAGCGATCCGGGGACCAACCAGCCCAACGTCAACTTCAGTTTCACCGACGCCGGTCGCAAGGCTTTCCAGGACATCACCAGAACGATCGCCCAGGAGGGTGCGGCCCGAAATATCGGACCGATCGACCCGAACACCTCCCCTCAGCTTTCCGGCAACTTCGCGATCGTCCTCGACGGCTCTGTCGTCTCCAGGCCGATCATTGACTTCGCCGAGAACCCCGACGGGATCGACGGTCGCTCGGGCGCCCAGATCTCCGGTGGATTCGACACCGGTGAAGCCCAGACGCTCGCCGAATTCCTGCAGCGTGGTGCGCTGCCGATCGACCTGACCCTGACCAGCCAGAGCCAGATTTCGGCCAGTCTCGGTCAGGAAGCCCTCGACCAGGGCGTATTCGCCCTGCTGCTGGGCCTCGGCCTCGTCATCATCTTCCTGCTGATCTTCTACCGTTTCCTCGGACTGGTGGCCTCGCTGGCCCTGATCGCCTACGCGATCATTTTCCTCGCCCTGATCAAGGTGATTCCGATCACCATGACGCTGCCGGGCATAGCCGGCCTCGTCTTAACCATCGGCGTAGCCGCCGATTCGAACATCGTCATCTTCGAACGAATAAAGGAAGAGCTCCGTCTCGGCAGGTCCGTGACCTCCTCGATCTCGATCGGATACCGCCGCGGAATCAGCACGATCATCGACGCCAACGTCGTCACCCTGCTGACCGCATTCATCCTCTTCGTCCTGGCGACTTCCGGCATTAAGGGCTTCGCTTTCACGCTCGGCGTCGGCACCCTGGTTTCGCTGCTGACCGCCGTTGTCTTCACCCAGGCCCTGCTCTTCTCGATGAGCAACACCAACTTCCTTCGCTCCGGGCGTGGTTTCGGAGGCATCGAAGGCAAACAACGCTGGCACTTCGACTTCATGGGCAAAGCGAAGTACCTCTTCGCAATCTCCGGCGTGATTCTGCTCGTCGGTGCCGGCGCGCTGACCACCAAGGGACTCAACTTCGGCATCGACTTCAAGTCGGGAACCCGGATCGAAGTCGCTCTGGACAAGGACATCACTCCCGCGCAGCTGCGTGCGGCCGTCGCCGACGTCGGCCTGGCCGATGCCGAGATCCAGAACGTCGACAACGTAGCCCTTGGCGAGAACGCCTACCAGATCCAGAGCGCGACTCTGGACCCGAATGAACTTGCGCAGGTCGAGTCGGCTCTTGAAGACAACTTCGGAATCGCGCAGGACGGTTTCAACAGCACCAGCGTCGGGCCGACCTTCGGCGCTTCGGTCGCCAGGAGCGCATTCCTCGCGGTCGGCTTCTCCCTGTTGCTGATCACCGGTTATGTCGCGATCCGGTTCGAACCGAAGTACTCGGCCCCGATCCTCATCGCGATCATGCACGACATCCTCATTGCCGCTGGCATCTACGCTTTAGTTGGTGCCGAGGTCTCCAGTGCAACCGTGGCGGCTTTCTTAACTATTTTGGGCTATTCGCTCTACGACACGATCATCGTGTTCGACAGAATCAGGGAAAACCAGCCCAAGATGCCACGGGCCACGTACTCGCAGATCGTCAACAAGTCGATGTCCGAGGTCATGACCCGGTCACTGGCGACCAGTTTCTGCACCTTGATCGGCGTCGTCTCGCTGCTGATCTTCGGTGGCGAAACCCTTCAGGGATTCGCGATCGCGATCCTGGTCGGTATCGCTTCGGGTACATATTCATCGATCTTCATCGCGTCACCGGTGCTTGCGCTCTGGAAAGAACGTGAGCCCGGATTCCGCCGTCGCCGTCGTCAGCAGATCGAGACCCAGGGCTATGTCCCGGCATTCGCTTCCGACCTCGAAGTCGCCAAGGTTGATGGGGAAGAGGTTGTGCCCGGCAAAGGATCAAAGGTCGGTCCGCCGGTAACAACCGTCCCTGACGACAAGGGTCCCAAGCATCCAAGTCCGCGCAAGAAGGGCAGGAAATAATGGCGATCGTTGTCTGGTTGACGGTGGGCCTGGCCCTGTGGCATTTCACGATTTTCGTGCCGGAACGTTTCTGGCAGGGAATCATCGGTGCGCTGCTCGGCTGCATCTTCGGAGCGATGGTTTCGGGACTCATTTACATGGTGATCTCCGGTCACGGCCTGAACGACACGAACATGGTCACTTTCATTGCAGCCATTCCCGGCACGGTTGCCGGCGCGGCGCTGGTCTACTGGATCGGCGATCGTGCCGGAGAGCCCGAACTCGAGCTGTAGGGAACTTCGATCGGATTCGAGCTCACGCCTTACCGTGTCGCGGAGGCGCTGAAGCTCGCTGAAGAGCTTGGCCTGAGCCGACCCGTTGCGACGGCGCTGGTCAGGCGAGGGCACGGCACCCCGGAAGAAGCGCGGTCTTTCCTGGAGGCCAATGAGAGCCATGATCCATCGCTTTTCGACGGGATGGACGAAGTCGTCAGTCTGGTCTCAGCCTCGATCGATTCGGGAAGGAAGATCACCGTCTACGGCGACTTTGACGTTGACGGAGTGTCATCGACCTCGATTCTGGTCGGGCTGTTCCGCAGCCTTGGTGCGGAAGTCGACTGGTTCATCCCCGACCGGATCGCAGATGGGTACGGGCTGAATGGCGACGCCATCCGGTCGATCGCTGATCGCGGAACCGGACTGGTGATCACGGTCGACTGTGGGGTTACTGCGGTTGCCGAGGTCGCTCTGGCCCGTGAACTCGGCATGGATATCGTCGTGACCGATCACCATCAGTTCGACGCGGTTCTCCCCGATTGCCCGATCGTGCATCCCGAGGTCTGCGGTTATCCGTTCAAGGAACTCTGCGGGGCTGCCGTGGCCTGGAAACTCGCCTGTGCGATCCGACGGTCCCGCGGCCTTGACCCGGCGCTCGACGAGCGGGACCTTGATCTGGTGGCGCTGGCGACAGTCGCCGACGTGATGCCGCTGATCGGCGAGAACCGCAATCTGGTGAAGCGGGGCGTGACGGTTGCTCGGCGGGCCGAACGCATCGGCATGCGTGCCCTGATTGATGATGCCCGGGTCGATCCGGCCCGTCTGACCTCGGAAGACTTCGGGTTCCGGCTCGGTCCGAGAATCAATGCAGCCGGCCGGATGTACCGCGCCGACGCCGGCGTCGAGCTGTTCCTGGCCGATTCGGCAGATCGGGCAGCGGAGATCGGGGAAGAGCTCGGCAAAGCCAACCTTGATCGACGCCGGGTCGAGCGTGAGATCGAAAGTGCGGCGGAAGCCGCCCGGCGGGAGCTGGATGACCCCGATCCGCCGGCTTTGGTCGTGGCGGGCGTCGGCTGGCACCCCGGGGTGGTTGGCATCGTCGCGTCCAGGCTGGCCCGGAAGTATTCGGTTCCGGCTGTGGTGATCTCGATCGGTGAAGGTTTAGCCCGTGGTTCGGCCAGGAGCGTTCCGGGACTGGACCTCCACAAGGCAATATCGGACTGCGCGGACCTGCTCGAAGGTTTCGGCGGACACAAGGCGGCGGCCGGAGTCCAGATACTGCCGGAGAGGATCGAGGAGTTCCGGGTTGCTCTCGCGGCGGCGGTGATCGCGCAGATCGGGGTCGATCCGCTTTTACCGAAGCTCCAGGCAGACCTGATCGTGGGCGGCGAAGAAATCGGCCTTCCGCTCGCCGAAGACCTGGCTCGTCTGGCCCCGTTCGGCCAGGGCAACCGGCCGCTGACCCTGATCGTGCCGGGAGCCCGGATCTGTGACGTGAGGGAGATCGGCGACGGCAAGCACGCGAAGTTCTCCCTCAATTCGGGCGGACACCGCGCGGCCGGAATCTGTTTCGGGCGGACCAGCTTCGGCGTCGGAGAAGACGATCCGGTGGATGTGGCCGCCGAACTGAGCGTGAACCACTGGAATGGTTCGGTCGAACCGCAGGTCAAGCTGGAAGAAGTATTTCCGGTCAGTCTTGCTGTAGATGACAAGGCACGGCTGGACGGGTGTGGAGCGGGGGAGTGGTGGCAGCGGTTCGAAGTCGCCCACGCCGGCCAGGACCCCGTTGTCCAACCAGCGCCCGACGGTGCGGGCCGGCACCTGATCCACGCTGATGGCCTGCCCGGCGTGAGGCTGGCCGACCTGATTTCTTCGGGAGAAAGCGTTGCCATCGGGACCGTGGACGGCGTCCGGCGCTGGCGTGACCTGGGCGGGCCGGCCGGTCTGGGGCGCTTCAGCGAAGGTGTTTCGGTCCACGGCCTCTGGCCGGGAAGTCCCCGGAGCCAGGTTCAGGTTGCCGAAACGATGGACAGCAGCGGCGTACTGGTGTTTGACTATTCGCTGCTCGAAAACAGCCCCGGCCTGGTGTCGGGCTTTGAGCACGTCGTCATGCTTGATCCCGCCTGTTCGGCAGTTCAGGGCCTGTCGCTACGGGCCGGTGAGGGTCTGCTTCACACCATCTACGGGCCGGACGAATTCAGTTTCGCCGAGCGTGCTGTGAGCCACCGGTTCGATCTGAAGCCCCGTCTCCGGGAGCTGTACCTGGAGCTCCGTGATGCCGATTCCCTGCGTGGCGAACTTCTGCGGGGGATCCTTTCCGCCTCTGACGAATCGCCCAACTCACCCGAAGCCGCGGCCCTCATGCTGCGAGTATTCGAGGAGGTAGATCTTGTCCAGAGTGAGGGTCAGGGCGATGCCAGAGTTGTCAGCATCGTATCCTCGGAGAAGGTGGATCTCGAAGCCTCACCCGTGTTTTCAGGCCAGGCAGACCTCTGCAAGGAGTATCTCGAATTTCTCAGACAGTCGAAAAAGTCAATGAACTGACCACGGGGCTGACGCCGCGGGAACGTTCGCTGCTTGATGACCTGATCGCGGTCATCGACGAATTCGAGGCCATGATTGCGAGCGAAACCGCCAACGTTCCGGTCCTGATCGATCGGGCCGAGGTGGCGAAAGCCTTCGTTTTTGCCTGCCGTCACCACGCCGACCAGAAGCGCCAGTCCGGTCACGAGTTCATCACGCATCCGGTTGGCGTAGCCCGGATCTGCGTCGGCATGAGTCTCGACACCGCCACACTTTGTGCGGCCCTGCTGCACGACACCGTGGAAGACACTTCGGCCAGTCTCGAAGAGATTGAGGTCGAATTTGGCAAGCAGGTGGCCGAGCTGGTTGATGGCGTCACCAAGCTCACCGAGATCACTTTCGAGAGCCGCGACGAACGCCAGGCGGAGAACTACCGCAAGATGATGGTCGCGATGGCCCGCGACGTTCGGGTGATCCTGATCAAGCTGGCCGACCGCCTGCACAACATGCGGACCCTCAGCTCCCTGCCGAAGCAAAAGCAGATCGCGAAGTCACGCGAAACGCTGGAAATCTATGCCCCGCTGGCCCATCGCCTGGGCATCCACGCGATCAAGTGGGAACTGGAAGACCTGGCCTTCGCCACGCTCCATCCGCGGAAGTACTCGGAGATCAAGCACCTGGTCGCCCAGCAGCGGGCTGAGCGTGAGACTTACGTGGATGAAGCCGGTGGGTTCCTGGCCGAGGAGCTGCAGAAGGTCGGCATCGAAGCCGAGATCGCCGGTCGGGCCAAACACTTCTATTCGATCTATACCAAGATGACCAAGAAGGGTCGTGAGTTCAACGAGATCTTCGACCTTACCGCCATGCGGGTCATCGTCGGCTCGGTCAAAGACTGTTACGGCGCGATCGGCGTGATCCATTCACTCTGGAAGCCGCTTCCGGGTCGGTTCAAGGACTACGTCGCCATGCCGAAGACGAATATGTACCAGGCGCTCCACACGACCGTGATCGGCCTGGAGGGCAAGCCCCTGGAGATCCAGATCCGGACTGAAGAGATGCACCGCCTGGCCGAATATGGCATTGCCGCGCACGTGTCCTACAAGGAAGGGTCCGGCCCGGATTCTTCCAGGGAACGCATGACCTGGCTGCGGCAACTGGTCGAATCGGAATCCGAGCAGGATCCCGCCGAGTTCCTCGAATCATTGAAAGTCGACCTTTTCGAAGATGAAGTGTTCGTCTTCACGCCGAAAGGGGAGGTCAAAAACCTGAAAGCCGGCTCGACCCCGCTCGACTTCGCTTATTCGATCCATACCGACGTCGGACATCGCTGCGTCGGGGCCAAGGTGAACGGCAAGATCGTGCCGCTCCATTACCAGTTGAAGTCGGGCGACATCGTCGAAGTCATGACCGCCAAGCAGGAGCGCGGGCCGTCAAGGGACTGGCTGAAGCTGGTTCGCACAAACAGTGCCCGTAACAAGATCCGTGCCTGGTTCCGCGAGGAAGGTCGCGATGATGCCGAACGCGACGGGCGAGAGGCCCTGGCGAAGGCCTTGCGCAAACGTGACCTGCCGCCGCAGAAGTTCTCGGGCTCGCCAATGCTGGCTGACGTCATGCGAGAGATGGGCTTCCGCAAAGCCGATGATTTCTACATCGCCCTCGGGCAAGGCAAGATTTCCGCGAAGACCACCGCCAACAAGCTGATCCAGCGCCTGCGGGCGGGGGAGATCATCGAGCCGGATCCGGCCGAGAGCAGCATCGCGAAAGGCAGCGAGAAGCGTGCCCGTACCCGTGAAGCTTCGGAATTCGGGATCTCGGTCGAAGGTGTGGACAACGTCGCCCTGCGGCTCGCCAAGTGCTGTCGTCCGGTGCCGGGAGACGACATCCTCGGCTACGTCTCCCTGGGCCGTGGCATCACGATCCACCGCCAGGACTGCCGGAACGTGGCCGATCTGGGCAACTCGCCCGAGCGCATGGTGGAAGTCTCATGGGAAGGCGAGAACGAAGCAACGTTCCGGGTCGAGATCCAGATCGACGCTTACGATCGCACCCGCCTGCTGGAAGACCTCTCGCGAACCTTCGCCGAGGTGGGAGTGAACATCATCAGCGCCGAATGCTCAACCAATCCGCCAATGGTCAAGAACCGTTTCGTGATCGAGGTGGGGGACACCGGCCAGCTGAAGCTCTGTATCTCCCGGATGCGGCACGTAGAGTCAGTTTTCGACGCATACCGGGTAACCCCGGGCGAGTAGGACCAGAACGGGCGATAAGCCCGGGCCACAGCCAGGATCAGGCCACAGCCAGGATCAGGCCACAGCCAGGATCATGTGCAATGACCCGCCTATTTGCCGGGTGATTGCACAGGATCC
>Ga0105046_10010658_pt1 | contig 14304 bp, 11 predicted proteins | sample MAT03_FD_78385 | JGI IMG/M metagenome (GOLD analysis project Ga0105046, IMG submission 78385) | Freshwater microbial communities from Lake Fryxell liftoff mats and glacier meltwater in Antarctica - MAT-03 (megahit assembly) | ecosystem: Environmental > Aquatic > Freshwater > Ice > Liftoff... | reverse complement strand
TGTCGTGAACGTGGCCGTGCAAGAGTGGGGTTTCGCCGTCGTCGGGCAGCCGCACCCGGAGCCAGTCCGCGCCGGCCGAATACGGGTAATGGCACACGAGCACGCGGCCGAGGTCGGGCAGCGTGAACGCCCCGGACAGGTGGACGGCGTCGAACCCGGCTGTTCGGAACGCGCGGGCGTAGTCGGCGAGTTGCTCCGGCCGGCGACCTTTGTTATGCAGGCTGACGGGGTGCGGCTGGTCGTGGTTGCCGGCCACCAGCACTTTCCGCCCGTGCAACCGCGCCAGCAGCCCGCCGAGTTTATCCGGCTTGATGGTCATGTCGCCGAGCACCCAGACGGTGGCGTCGGGCGGGACGGTGGCGTTCCAGTTGGCGACGAGCGCGGCGTCCATCGTGGCGGCGTCGGGGAACGGGCGATTGCAGTATTTGATGATGTTGGCGTGGCCGAAGTGCGGATCGGAGATCACGAACACGCGATCCAACTCGGCGTCGGTGAAGGCGAGGTCGAAATCCGGCAGGGCGGGACTCATGGCGGCACGGGGGAACGGTGTACAGTCCCGGAGTGGGAGTGTTCAACTGGAATACGTTGCCATCGCACTGTGTTCCAGTTCTAGCGTTCCTGGGTGGTTTCAAGACCGCCGTGCGGAACGACAGAATGAATAGCGTAGGGGGAGGTCCTACATACCACCGCGAGCCCAATACCTACCCCTGACAAGGCCGGGGGTAAAGTCTTCAAATCGTGAGAGACCCCACACCCGCTTACGCTGATAGGGGAACCAACACCGAACTGAGAAACCGTCCCCTTCTCGCGGTCGCGGCCCGTCATCGATTTCAATCGCTACAACCGCGCCGTCCGGTCCGGTCGGGGGCGGTTTTGTCCATCATTCGTTCGTTGACGCTCAGTCGGGCGGTACTACGTTGTGACAATGCACTTGGGGCGAAAAAGCCTCTCACACTCAAACCGAAAGTCTTCCATGTCGCGCAAGCCCGACTCCGAGCCACCCGCCGGGAACCTCAAGGCGCTGCGCGTCCAGATCGACAAGTTCGATCTGCAAATCCTGGAGTTGCTCAGCAAGCGGGCCGCCGTCGCCGCGCAAATCGGGAAGGTGAAGGCCGACACCGGCGGGGAGGTGTTCAGCGCCGCCCGCGAGGAGGAAGTCCTCGGCAACGTGCTGAAGGCGAACAAGGGGCCGCTGCCGGAAGTCACGCTGAAGGCCATTTACCGGGAGCTCATTTCCGGGTCGCGGGCGGTCCAGTCGGTCCAGCGGGTGGCGTACCTGGGGCCGGAGTACAGCTACAGCCAACTGGCCGCGCTGGAGCGGTTCGGGCAGAGCGTCGAGTACGCCCGCGTCGGCACCATCGCGGCGGTGTTCGAGGAGGTCGCCCGCAAGCACGCGCATCTGGGCGTGGTGCCGCTGGAAAACAGCACCGACGGCCGCATCGCGGACACGCTCGACTGCTTCATCCGCATGCCGTCGGTGAAAATCTGCATGGAAATCCGCCTGCGGGTGCATCACCACTTGTTGGCCAACTGCCAGCCGGCCGAGGTGCGGCGGGTGTACAGCAAGGCGCAAGCCCTGTCGCAGTGCCGAAACTGGCTGGGCAAGAACCTGCCGAACGCCTCCTTGCACGAAGTCACGAGTACCGCGCACGCGGCCGAGTTGGTGCAGCGGGAGCCGTTCGCGGCGGCCGTCGCCAGCCGGCAGGCGGGGGTGCAGTTCGGCCTCAAGTCGCTGTTCCCGAACATCGAGGACTCGACCGAGAACGAGACCCGGTTCGCCGTCATCGCGCTGAACGACAGCGCCCGCACCGGGAACGACAAGACGGCGCTGATCTTCCAGGTGCCGCACGCCCCCGGCGCGCTGGCCGACGTGCTGGGCGTGTTCAAGACGAACAAGGTGAACCTGACCTGGATCGAGTCCTTCCCGTACCGCGAGGCGAAGGGCGAGTACGTGTTCTTCGTGGACTTCGAGGGCCACCACGAAGACCTGAAGGTGAAGAAGACCGTCAAGGGGCTGGAAGCCATCTGCGACAGCGTCTCCCCGCTCGGCTCGTACCCGGTGTCGAAGGCGAACGAGGAGTGAGGCGGTTCAAAACCGCCTTATTCCTCGTTCCGCCCCCGAATCCCGTATTCGGTTGCAGTCGCGGCACGGATGTCGGACAATCCCCTCACGGCCGCTTCACGCCCGCCGGTGTAGAATGTAACGAGGCCGTTCCCACCGTTGGAATACCCGCCTTTGCTCGTCTGTAAGCGTGACGACGCCCGCTACCGGTTCCCACCCGGACCCTTCGGAGGAAGACTCATGTTCTCCCGCCTGCCCCGCCTGCTGCCGGCACTCGCCGTCACCGCCGCCGGGGTTCTCCTGCTCGCCACCGGCTCCCCGGCCCAACCGCCGGCCGCCCCGCCGACGCCCGCCGACCTGAAGGCCAAGCAGGAGGAAAACCAGAAGCTGTTCAAGGACTTCACCGACAGCCTCGTCCGCCTGGCCAACCGGCTGGAGAAGAGCGAGCGGCCGGAGGACAAGGAGAAGGCCAAGACCATCACCCGCGCCATCGAGCTGGCGTCCAAGGAGAACGTGTCCGGCCAGTTCCAGAAGCTGGTGCAGGGCCTCGCCAAAGGGAAGACCGAGTTCGACCTGAGCGGCCTGCAAGGGGATGAAGCCCAACTGCGGGCCATGCTCAAGAAGATCCTCGACATCCTGATGACGGACGACGAGTCCGCCGCCCGCAAGGCCGAGATCGCCAAGCTGGAAGCCATCCTCAAGCAGGTGAAGGAACTACAGCGGGTGCAGCGAGTCATTCAGGGTGTCACCGAGAGCAAGTCCGGCGACCCGAAGAAGATCGCCGATAGCCAGGGGAAAGCGGCCGAGCGCACCGAGGACATCGTCAAGCAGGCCGGCGACAAGAAGGGCGACGGGAAGGGCAAGCCCGGCGACCCGAAGGACGACCGCGCCGAGGCCAAGCCCGAAGCCAAGCCGGGCGAAGCCCCCGGCGAGGCCAAGCCCGAGACCGGCGAGGCCAAGGGCGAACCGAAGGAAGGCGAAGGCAAGCCGGGCGAACCCAAAGAGGGCGAAGGGAAGGGCATGGGCAAAGGGATGCCGATGGACGGCATGGGCGAGGGCAAGCCGGGCGAACCCAAAGAGGGCGAAGGCAAACCGGGCGAAGGGAAAGGGGCCGGCGAGCCGAAGCCGATGACCGGCGGGCCGATGGACCCGAAGAACCCGATGCCGGGCGGCGGCAAGCCGATGGACCCGAAGAACCCGATGGGCGGCAAGCCGGGCGACCCGAAGCCGGGCAAGCCGGGCGACGGCAAGGGCAAAGGCGAGGGCAAGGGCGAAGGCAAGCCCGGCGACGCCAAGGCCGGTGAAGGCAAGGGCAGCGGCGAAGGCATGGGCAAGCCGATGCCGGGCGGCAAGCCGGGTGCCGGCAAGCCGGGCGGTGGCGACGCGCCCCCCCCGCCCCCCGGCGGCGCTCAGCCGCCGCCCCAAGACCAGACCCCCGGCCGCAAGGAACTGGAAGAAGCCATCCCCTTCCAGAAAGACGCCGAGAAGAAGGTCGGCGACAACAACCGCAAGGACGCCAGCAAAGGGCAGGACCAGGCGCTTGAGCAGATCGCCAAGGCCGTCGCCGAGTTGGAGAAGCGGCTCAAGCAACTCCGCGAGGAGGAGGCCAAGAAACTGCTCGCCGCCCTGGAGAACCGCATCAACAAGATGCTGGTCATGCAGATCGAGGTGTACGAGGCGACCAAGGCCATCGACGGCAACGTCCAGAAGAACATGAACGAGATCGGGGCCGCCGACCGGCAGAAGTCGCTGATGCAGGGGGACCGCGAAGGGGAGATCGTCGTCGAGGCCGACCGGGCCATGAAACTGATGGAGAACGAAGGGTCCGCCGTCGCCTTCGCCACCGTGCTGAACGAGGTCCGCATCGACATGATCGCCGTCCAGCGGCGGCTGTCCCAGGTGTACGTCGATAAGCCGACGCAGGTGATCGAGGAGCAGATCATCTCCATGCTGAAGGACATGGCCGAGGCGCTGAAGAAGGCCCAACAGGAGCCGCCCCCCCCGGCCCCCCCGAAGCCCGGCCAGCCGCCCAAGCCGGCGAACAAGAAGCTGCTCGACTTGATCGCCGAGTTGAAGCTGATTCGGTCGCTGCAAAAGCAGGTGAACGAGCGGACCAAGATGTACGGCACCCAGGACAAGAACGCCGTCCAGTCGAAGGACCCGATCATCCAGGCCGAGTTGCGGATGCTGTCCGCCAAGCAGGCCAAGTTGGAAGCGATGCTCGAGAAGATCAGCACCCGCCCGGCCGACGAGTAATGCCGCGTCGTCCGAGCCGGAAGCGTGAGCGACGGGGTTACGAAGACCGTCGCTCACGCTTCCGGCTCGGACCATCCCCCATCTCTACCCCTTTCCGGAGTCCGACCATGTTCCCCCGCAAGTGGATCGCCGCCCTGACGGTCGCCGCCGGCACCGTCGCCCCGGCCTTCGCCGCCGAACCCGCCGCCGTGCCGAAAGCCTCCGCGCTGACGTTCGGCACGCTGCGAACCGCCTCCCCCGAAGCCGTCAAAGCCAAGGTGGAAGGGTTCCTGAAGGCCGAAGGCAAACTGGATCAGGCGAAGCTGGATGAAATCTGGAAGGACTCCGACCGTACCATCTTGGACCGCACGGTGCAAAGCATCGGGCTTGCCCGCCCCGACGCGACGAAGGCCATCGCCGACGCCCGCAAGGTGAACGCCCCGGCGTTCACCACCATCCCGGCCGCCATCGCCGGCGAGAAGAACGAGTTCGCCAAGGCCAACCTGGCCGCCGCGTTCGCCAAGGCGCTGGCCGGCAAACGGGTGTACGAGGAAGCCGTCCTGGCCGCCAAGTCCGCGTCGGTGAAGGCGGAAGAGATCGTCGAACCGGCCAGCTTCTACTTCTTCAAGGCCGTCGCCGAGTTCTCCCTCATCAAGAAGGACGACGCCACCGCCAGCATCACGCGGCTGCTGGACGACGTGGCCGACGCCCCGGACCGCTACCGGGTGGTCGCCACGCAAATGTTCTTCGACATCCAGCAGTGGGCGAAGGACCCGAAGGACTTGACGAACATCGCCAAACTGATGGACAACAGCGAGCGTCGGTTGGACCTGGACCGGGCCGGCCGCGAGACGCAGGACATCCAGAAGAAGATCATCTTCCGCCTGGATGAGAAGATCAAGGAGTTGGAGAACAAGGCGAAGGGTGGCGGAGCCGGCAACGGCGGGGCCTGCCCGGACGGTGGTGCCCCCGGCGACCCGCAAGGGAACCAGCCCAACGGCACCCCGGCCGACAAGAGCGCGTTGCCGAACTCCGGCGCGAGCAAGGGCGACGTGGACCCGGCTAAGTTGCGGCAGTACGCCGCCAACTGGGGCAAACTGCCGGCCGCCGAGCGGGCCAAGGCGGTGCAGGAGATGAAGCGGGACCTGCCGGCCAAGTACCAGCCGATGATCGAGGAGTACATCAAGTCCCTCAACCGCATGAACGGCTACGACAAGTAACGCCGATCCCGGTGGAATGCCGCAACGCGGTCGGGGCGGGGAGGGGCTTGTGCCTTCCCCGCCCCGACCGCGTTTCCGCTACCCGAACATCTCCCGGTCGTGTAGAAATGTCTCCCGCTCCGCATCCCGCCACCACCGGAACGGGTCGTCATGGATATCCCGCAAGTCGCCTGCCCGGAGTGCGGCGCGAAGCTGTCGTCGAAGGCCGGGTTCACCGCCGGTCAGCGGATCAAGTGCCCGAAGTGCCAGAATGCGTTCGCCGTCCCGGCCGCCAAGCGGAAACCGGTCGTGCTGGAAGAGGCCGAGGACGACGAACCCCGACCGAAGAAGCGCAAGCCCGCGCCACGGGAAGAAGAAGACGACGAGGACGACGAACCGCGCCCGGTGAGGAAGAAGGCGAAGCGGCCGGCCGACGACGAGGACGACCGCCCCCGCAAGAAAAAGAAGAAGGACAAGAAGGAAGGGAGCTATGCCACGTCGCCGCTACGGTTCGTCATCCTGGGCGTGCTGGTGATCGTGATGCTCGTGCTGGCGTACTTTCTGTATCGGAAGTTCACGGCCAAAGATCAGGACACGCCCAAGCCGCCGCAGCCGAATGCGTCCGCCCCGGCCGTGACCGCCCCGCCCCGCGAGGACGGCGAACCGAGTTACCTGGGGCCGCGATTGCCGAAAGCGCAATACGCCGCCGCGAAAACGAAAGCGGCGGAGTTGTTCGGAACGTGGAAGTTGGAGCCGCCCGCCCCCGGCAAGGACTTGCTATTCCAGTTCAACGAGGACGGGACAATGCGGCGGTAGGTCGATCCGGGTCGCGGCCCTGGTCTCGTCGCGCCGTCCGACAAGCAACTGACGTGGGTCATCAACGGTGTGAATGTGGAGAACATCGACTTCGGGGCGACGGAATACAACGGCGGTCAAGTGATCTCGTCGAGTTACTTTCCAATCTGGCTAAGCAAGAATCCCGATGGGGTGACGGAATTACGCATTCACAACTTTGGGGACTTGCGAGGTTTCCCCGCGGACGACCGTGGCAACGTGATATTGGTGAAGGAGTGACCGCCGGCGGTCGGCCCGGAGTTGACACCGTGGCCGACCGGACGACTACCGCCCTTCGCGGAGGCGGTCGCCGAGGAAGTTTTCCAGGTCCGGGATGTCGTAGACTTTCTTGATGGTCTTCTCCACGTCGTACTCGACCCGGCGAAACGTGATCGTGTCGTTGTCCAACGTGATGTAGCAGGCCCGCCAGTTGCCGTCGCGCGGTTGGCCGACGCTGCCCACGTTGCACAGCGTCTTGCGGCCGTCCAGTTTGTAAGTGTGGCCGATGTCGTCCGGCCCGAAGAACTGGAGATTCTCGGTGAAGATGCCGGGAACGTGGGTGTGCCCTTGGAAGCAGTACCGCTCGACGAGGACGTAAATCCGCTCCATCTTCCGCTGGTTGTAGATGTCTTCCGGGAAGACGTACTCGTTCAGCGGGTTGCGGGCCGAGCCGTGGACGAACAGGTAGCCGTTCTCCTTGAAGCTGCGGGGCCGCTCGGCCAGGAAGTCCCACCGCTTCTCGCGGGCACCGCGGGCCTCGCCGCTGCTCTCCAACTGGGAACGGGTCCAGAAGATGGCCCGCTCGGCCGACGGGTTGAACCCGTCCGGGTCGAACATGGCCCCCTGGTCGTGGTTGCCCATGAGGACGAGCTTGCAGTCCATCACCAGGTCCACGCACTCGCGCGGGTTGGGTCCGTACCCGACCACGTCGCCGAGGCAGTAGATGTCGGTGATGCCCTGGGATTTAATGTCCGCCAGCACGGCCTGGAGGGCTTCCAGGTTGCTGTGGATGTCGCTGATGATCGCCTTCACACCCGGACTCTCTGGCGGTTGCGGCGAGTGGGGGAAACGGACGCCTCGACCCGCATCGGATCGTGGTAGTATAGACCACTCCGGAATCCGCGTAAATACACTCCCCGATTCGGCGAAGGAAAAATACCGGCCCCCGCCGGACAACCGCGCCCCCACCCGCGGTTTGGGAGTCCGACCCCGAACCCACGGCGCGGGGCCGATTCCGCCGCGAAGCCGTCGGCGTCACTCCTTCTTCGCCGGGCGGTTCTTCCGGTCTCCCTTCAAAAGCGCTTCAAAGCCCTTGTGTCCGGCGTCGCTCATGTCCGTGCGGACGGTCGTCTTCGGGCCGATCACGATGGTTTCGTGGCAGCCGAAGCAGATCAGCGCGTAATACTTCGCCTGGCCGACGTGGAACTCGATGGCGTAGTCCGGGTGATATCCGCCGCACTTCTTCTCGCCTCCGAACGCGCGGTAGGTGTCCTTGGTCCCGGCGGTGGCGATCAACTTCTTCGCGTCGCCGTCCTTCAGGTCGAGCGTCTCGGCGTAGAACGGGTAGTCGGCGAACCGCACGGTCTTCTTCTTCAGTTCCGCCGCAAGTAGGCCGCCTTCAAACAGTTGGTGCGGCAGCCCTTCAAAGAGAACCACCTTGTCGGCCTTGGCGATGGCCTCGGCCAAGGCCGGCAGGACGGTGAAGTCGGTCGGCGGCTTGGCCGGCCTCTCCTCGGCGCAGGCCCCCACGGCGAACAGTAGGACGGCAACCGACGACACGGTGCGGGACATGGAAGCGACCTCGAGCGGGGTGGAGGGACATCAAACGATCACGCCGAGCGGGTTGCCAAAATGACAGCCGTGCCTGAACCTGCGCCCGGCTCGGCTAAATTGTACTTCGTAACAGCTTTACGAGTTACGCAGTTGGGGGTTTGTAACGGCAAGCCCCCCCCCCACCCGTCCGGGTGCTGTGCACCTCAGCCGACCTCCCCCACGAGGGGGGAGGTGGGGCGTTGTGGGTGTCATTTCCCCTTGTGCGAGAAGGGAAAAGGCCCCACCTCCCCCCTCGTGGGGGAGGTCGATCCGAGCCGCAGGCGAGGAGCGGGTGGGGGGAACCAACACCAACTGCGTAACTCGTAAGCTTATTGGAGTAGCACTTAAATCCCGCGCGGTTTCCCGAATCCGCGGCACGGGGGTTGCCCTCCAATTGCATGTAGCCGGTCGGTGACAGCATTCGCCCACCGATCTCGGACCCACACTCAATCAGGAGCAAATACACATGGCGGAAGAGAAAATCATCGGCATCGACCTGGGCACCACCAACTCCGCCGTCGCCGTGATGGAAGGCGGCGAGGTGAAAGTGATCGAGAACCAGGAAGGCCTTCGCACCACCCCCAGCATCGTCGGCTTCGCCAAGGACGGCAACCGCTTGGTCGGCGAGCCGGCCAAACGGCAGGCCATCACCAACCCGACCAAGACCGTGTTCAGCATCAAGCGGTTCATGGGTCGCCGGCACGAAGAGGTTGAGAGCGAGGAGAAACTCGTCCCGTACAAGCTGACGGGCGGCAAGACGGACCTGGTGAAGGTGGACATCGACGGCAAGGCGTACACCCCGCCGGAGGTGTCCGCGATGATCCTTCGCAAGCTGAAGGACGCGGCCGAGGCGTACCTGGGGCACACCGTCCGCAAGGCCGTCATCACGGTCCCGGCGTACTTCAACGACGCCCAGCGGCAGGCCACCATCGACGCGGCGGCGGTCGCCGGGTTCGACACCGAGTGGGAACTGGAAGACCCGGCGACGAAGAAGAAGTCCAAGCAGCGGATGCGGATCATCAACGAGCCGACGGCCGCCGCGCTCGCCTACGCGCTGGACAAGAAGAAGGATCAGAAGATCGCCGTGTTCGACCTAGGCGGCGGCACGTTCGACGTGAGCGTGCTGGAAGTCGGCGAGGACGGCGTGTTCCAGGTGAAGTCCACCAACGGGGACACCCACCTGGGCGGCGACGACTTCGACCAACTGCTGATCGACTACATCGCCGAGGAGTTCAAGAAGGAGAACGGCGTTGACCTGCGGAAAGACCCGATGGCCATGCAGCGGCTCAAGGACGAGGCCGAGAAGGTGAAGAAGTTCCTGTCCGCGCAGACCACCGCGGAGGTGAACCTGCCGTTCATCACGGCCATCGACGGGGTGCCCAAGCACATCAGCTTGACCCTCACCCGCAACCAGTTCGAGCGCATGGCCGAGCACCTGATCGAGCGGTGCAAGAAGCCGGTCATGACCGCCTTGGAAGACGCCGGGCTGAAGGCCAGCCAGATCGACGAAGTCGTGATGGTCGGCGGCATGACGCGGATGCCCCGCGTGCAGCAACTGGTGAAGGACATCTTCGGCAAGGAGGGGCACAAGGGCGTCAACCCGGACGAAGTGGTCGCCATCGGCGCGGCCATCCAGGGGGCGCAGTTGCTGCTCGGCTCCAAGTCCGACCTGCTGCTGCTGGACGTGACGCCGCTGAGCCTCGGCCTGGAAACGCTCGGCGGGGTGATGACGGTGATGATCGGCAAGAACACCACCATCCCGACCAAGAAGACGGAGACGTACACCACCGCCGCCGACAACCAGCCGTCGGTGGAGTTGGTCATCTGCCAGGGCGAACGGCCGATGGCCCGCGACAACAAGCTGATCGGCAACTTCCACCTGGACGGCATCCCGCCGGCCCCGCGGAGTATGCCGAAGATCGAAGTCACCTTCGACCTGGACGCCAACGGCATCCTCCATGTGTTGGCCAAGGACCAGGGGACGGGCAAGGAGAACAAGGTCCGCATCGAGCAGAGCAGCGGGCTGACGCAGTCCGAGATCGACAAGATGAAGCGGGACGCCGAGGTCCACGCGGACGAGGACAAGTTGAAGCGGGAGTTCGCCGAGGCCAAGAACGAGGGGGAGACGCTGGTCTTCCAGATGGAGAAGAAGTTGACCGAGACCGGCGACAAGATCGGCGAGGCCGACAAGCAGCCGCTGGTGCGGGCGATGGACCGGGTGAAGGAAGCCATGAAAGGCTCCGACGTGACGGCCTTGCGGTCGGCCATCAGCGACCTGCAAGCGGCGGCCCAGGCGATGAGCCAGTTCTTCTCGGACGCGGCCGCCAACCCGACGACCGGGGCCACCCCCAGCGGCGGTGCCGCCAAGCCCAAGGACGACGTGATTGACGCCGAGTACGAAGTGAAGGAGTAACCGGCGAGCCGCACCCGCGAGGGAGCGGCAGCTTCCGAGCCGGACGCGTGAGCGACGGTCATCTTCCGAGCCGGACGCGTGAGCGACGGTCTTCAACAAGACCGTCGCTCACGCGTCCGGCTCGCACTATTTCAATACGCCTTCCCCCGGCCGGGCAGCGGGTACAGTCCGAACAGGCGGTACGGTTCCGCCTCCATGCCGACGCCCAGGTACGTCCGCCGCGCCCGGTCGTTGTCGTCTTCCATGTACAGCCGCAACCCGATCACCGTCGGGTCGGCCGTGGCCTTCTCCTTCAAATGCTCGAACAGCCCGCGGAACACCCCCTGCCGGCGGGCGGACTCGTCCACGTACACGCTCTGAATCCACCAGTACCAGCCGCACCGCCAGTCGCTGTACTCGAACGTGATGAGCGTCTGCCCGACGACCGCGCCGCCGGACTCGGCCACCGTATAGAACCCCTTGTGCGGGTCGGCCAGCACCGCCCGCACCCCGGCCCGCAGGGTCGGCTCGTCGAGTTTCTTCGCCTCGGACTCCCACGCGAGCGCGGCGTTGTACCGGACGATGGCGTCCTCGTCGGCGGGCGTCGCCGGGCGAATGATGAATGCCACGATTGCGTACCTGCGGAAGTCGGGATAGAACGAAGCGGAACGACACCGCCCGATCCGCCGTCCGTTCCGAGCTTTCTTATGGACTTCGCCTCGTTCATCCGCGACATCCCGGACTTCCCCAAGCCGGGCATCCTGTTCAAGGACATCACCCCACTTCTGGCCGACCCGACGGCCTTCCGCGCGTCGGTGGAGCGGTTGGCCGAGCGGTACGGGACGGCCCGCATCGACGCCATCGCGGCCGCCGAGGCGCGGGGGTTCCTGTTCGCCGCCCCGCTGGCGCTGGCGCTGCGGGTGCCGCTGGTGCCGTTGCGGAAGCCGGGCAAGTTGCCGTACCGCACCTACAGCCTGAAGTACGACCTGGAATACGGTCAGGCCGAACTGCACATGCACATCGACGGCATCGCGGCGGGGCAGCGGGTGCTGATGATCGACGACGTGTTGGCAACCGGCGGCACGATGGCGGCCGGGTGCAAACTGGTGGAACAGGCCGGCGGTATTGTGGTGAGTTGCGCCTTCCTGGTGGAGTTGGGCTTCCTCGGCGGGAGGTCCAAACTCGGCGGGTACGACGTGTTCAGCCTGCTGACGTACTGAGTGCGCGCAAAAATGTCCCGCCGTAGACTCAACCAGTGTCGCCCATTCACTGGTATTCGCCACACGACGGGACAACAGCAATTTAACAATACGCCACCACGCAGGCAAGCGGATTTATGTCGGAATATCCGCCGATCGCTATTTGAAGTCCGATTTCCGGGCGCGCCTGGTTCCGCGGACTTGCCCAAATTGAGGGGGAAACCGCCCGACCGCTGGGTTACAATCCGGCGTCCCGTCCACTCACGCAAGGAGGCTTCACCATGACCCGTGGCATCGCAACCGTATTCCTGGCAAGCGTTTTCGCCAACGCCGCCGCCGCCCACTTCGTCTTCATCCTGCCGCCGACCGACGGCAAAACGGCGAGCGTGATCTTCTCGGACATCCCCACCAAGGACGAGAAAGTCGAGACCAAGAAAATCGAGTTCAAAACCGCTCAAGTCGTCTCGACGGTCGGGAAAATGAAGTCCGTGAACGTCGAAGCGGAGGTCGGTGGGTGGCGGGTGCCGGTCGGGGCGGACACCGCCGAGGTGCGGGCAACGGTCGAATACGGGGTCGTCAACCGCGGGGCGGGGCAGGCCATTCGCCTGCGGCACCACGCCCGCCTCATCCTGAGCGAGGTCGCCGAGACCAAGCCGGCCGCGCCGTTCGACATCACGCCGGTGAAGGTGTCCAGCGGGGTCGCCTTCCGGGTAACTTTTAACGGCAAGCCGGTCGCCGGGGCGGACGTGACGGTCCACGAACCCGACGCGAAGGAACACAAGGTACTGAAGGCCGACGCGACCGGGCTGACGCCGGGGTTCGCCAAGGCCGGCCGGTACTCCGCGCGGGCCATGCACATCGACAAAACGCCCGGCGAGTTCGAGGGCCGCAAGTATCTCGTCACCCACGCCCATGCGACCGTGACGGTCGTGGTGAAGTGAGGGAAAGAATAGCGGGCATTTTGGGCGAATCCCGGCCGGGGTTCGCCAAGACACTGACTCAAAACCGCCGGCCCGCCTCGTGCCCGGCGTGCGGCACCCACCCGTCGGGCATATCGTCCCACTCCTCGGCTTCCCCCTCCGCCTCGGCTTCCATCCCGTAATCGTCCGGCAGTTCCAGTAGCCGCCGTTCCAGGCAGTACCGGCAGATAAGCAGGAAACCGCCGTACCACAGCCAGGTGAAACGGAACAGGTTGTGACCGAAGTTGCCCATGAACAGCAGCAAGAAGACGCTCAGCCCGACCGCCGACGGCAGTTGCAGGAGCAGGTCGTTCCGCCACTCCGGGAACGCCCGGCGGATGGCCGCGATGCGCCGCAAGTTCATCCAGAAGCAGGCCAACATGAAGACGAACGCGGCCAGCCCGACGGTGCCGAGTTCGCCGACGAGTTGGCCGTACAGGTTGTGCGACTCGATGTCCGACCCGGTGGCCGGCCGCCAGGCCCCCGGCCCGACTCCGGCGAGCGGGTTCGCCGCCCACAACTCGAACCCCGTCTCCAGGCCGAGCAACCGCCCTTCCCCGGACTCCTGCGCGTTCTTCGGCCCGACCTCCGGGTTGATGATCGTCTCGAACCGGTTTTGCAACGACGGCGGCAGCGCCAGGAACGCCACCGGCGCGGCGGCGGCCATGAGCGACAGCCACAGCCACCGCTTGCGGTGACCCAAGATGACGACCAATCCGAACACGATCAGCCCCAAAAACGACGACCGCGACCCGGTGAGCAGAATACACAGTACCGAGAGCCCGCCGTATCCGACCAACAGCGGTCGGCCCCATTTGCCGAGGATGTCCGCCCGCCACAGGGCCGGGACGAACGGCAGCACGAAGACGACGCTCGCGCCGAAGCTGTTCGGGTCGCCGAGGGTGGTGTCCACGCCCATCATGCGGGCGATGCCCATGCGGAACGTGTGCCGCCCGCCCAGGTACTCTTTGAAGGAGTGCGCGAGGTACGCGCCCATCACCGCGACGAACCCGATGACGACTTGTTTCAGCGCTTTCTCGTCGTGAATCGTCGTCACCAACAGGACGTAAAAGACGACGATCTTGAACCAGTCCTCGACCACCGGTTGCCCGGCGGCCGCCCACGGCGACAGCGCCCACCCGCCGGCGACGGCGGCGGCGAACGCGGCATACGCGGCGTGCTGCGGGTTCGACAGCCACCGCTTGCCGGGGTGGACGGCCCACACCGCCAGCGTGAAGAGCATGTACACGCGCTCGACGCGCAAGTCTCCCAGCCACGACCACACCTCGAAGGGCCGGTCGATGAACAGGAACATGTAGCCGACGAGCAGGTAAGGCATGACGACGCCGTCCGTGGCGGGTGAGAGTCAACGGGAGTGTGGATAGCGTACCAGACCCGTGCGGGGGCTGGGAAGGGCGGGTGGCGGTTGTTGATATCCACCCGTACTGCCCTCGGTGACGCACACCCTGCCCGCCAAAATCAATTGCTTCACCCCGTCGCGGCGTCCTGCGTCGGACGGGGACGGCGGTAGGACACGTTCCGGTCGCGGTCGTCCGTGGTACAATCCCAGCAGGAGGATCACGCCATGCCGATTCACGACTGGACCCGCGTC
>Ga0105046_10010657_pt1 | contig 14305 bp, 11 predicted proteins | sample MAT03_FD_78385 | JGI IMG/M metagenome (GOLD analysis project Ga0105046, IMG submission 78385) | Freshwater microbial communities from Lake Fryxell liftoff mats and glacier meltwater in Antarctica - MAT-03 (megahit assembly) | ecosystem: Environmental > Aquatic > Freshwater > Ice > Liftoff... | reverse complement strand
GTGACCGATATCATTTGCCAACTGGTCCTCGGTGTGTTGGCTTCAATCATTGTCGCTTGGTTTTCACGCCAACGGGAATTCCGCGCTGATGCAGGTGCCGCACTGTACGTCGGCAACCCGACGTCGATGGTCAATGCGCTGCGCAGATTGGGTGGATTGGTACCGGGTGAGTTGCCGAAATCAATGGCGGCGTCTGGCATCTCCGATAAGGTCGGCGTGATGGCGCTGTTTTCCACCCATCCGCCGATCGAGGCGCGTATCGCGGCCTTGCAGAACCGGCGCTAAATTACGCCGACAACTTCGAGGTAATACGCCAACACGTACGAAAACAGGAACGCCGTCTAATTAGACGGCGTTTTATTTTTTGTGGGCCGGCAAAAAGGGACGGCTATTTCTTGAACAATCCAAACAGACCGCGCTTCTTGCTATCGTCTTCAGACTCTACGGGGGTGGGATCCGGCTGGTACTGCACTTGTTTCGCGCCCGCCTTCGGGTAGTTGCCACTGCTGTTACCAAACGCGGCTTTGCGATTGTAGATTTCAAAATTGGTATCGACCTTACCGATCAACAGTTTGGCCAGATCCTCCAATGACTTGTCGTTGACAACGGCGGGTTCAAGGGTGTAAATCGACGGGCCAAAATCCTCGACGTTCTTGAGTTTGAAGCGAATCACACCTTCTTCGTAGTCCGCGACAACATCCGCACCACAAATCACTTCGTTGTTGACCGTAAAAAACTCGTGCGTGATCACGCGCCGCTCATTGCGTACCGCTTCGGAGGTAAAGCGCATATTGTTCTGCCACAACAAATCACGAAAACGCTCAATCAGCTCGGCTTCGCGCTTGACAACAAACGTATCGGGCTTGGAACGGCGAAACGCAATCGTCAGTTCCTCATAGTGCTCGCTACTGTTGCGCTGCGAGGTCCGGTAGTCAATCCGGTAATCACTCTGCAAAAGACCGTCAATCTTGCCAACCGTCAACAAGTTGTATGCCCGTTCGCAAGATGGCCTGACCACATTTAGCTGGCGAAACAGCTCATGCATGTACTTAAAAATCGTCCGCAACGCCATATCAACCTGCACCGCATTCGCTTTAAGCGACTGTGTGCGCTGCGCCTCCTGACTTTTCAGCGACTCAGCCTCTTTCTTGAGATCGTCGAGCAGACCCATAGTTACAACCCCTTGCGTCCAGTATTCAAACGTGCAGTGATGAAACATCCGCCTTGCCAACAAAACCCGGCGGTGTAGTTGATTTTATCCGCAAGCGATATTAGCCTGCATATTTCACGCTTCGGCCCCATTTATGGCGGTCTTCGCAGTGGTGGAGTACCTAATTGATAAATCCAATTCTCTCCCCAAACAAGCCCGGGCCTGCACCATTGATAGCGGGCGGTTGAACGTGGAATGTTCCGTTCTCTTCCCTCGGCATATCCCAATATACCTCGGTCGTTCGAACGAAACATCACACGCGCATCCCCTCACAGTCGAACGCGTCCCCTTAAAATACGCACACTAGTCTTGATTTTAACGTAGTCAGGCGTTGCGTCCAGTACCCTGATCAAATTAGACGGCGCTTCGAACCGTTGGTGCGCACCACCGCTGATGGAAGAGCGTCGCGCCCCGGTGCCAGCGTAGGCTGAGATAGGCAGATACTGTCGTTTTGTCAAATTTTCTCATTCCCAAGGTTAATTTTTATTCCAATGATGAAAACTGTACTAGCACTAGACCAAGGAACAACCAGTTCTAGAGCCATCATCTTCGATGAGCACGGCACCGCGCTCGCCACCGCCCAGCGTGAGTTCACGCAGTTTTTTCCTGCCGCCGCGTGGGTTGAACACGATGCCAACGAAATCTGGCGATCGCAGCTCACGGTCGCGGCCGATGCGCTTGAGCAACTCGTCGGCCGCAAGCAGCAGGCCGCCGTCAGCGCGATCGGCATCGCCAATCAGCGCGAAACGACGGTGGTCTGGAATCGCAAAACTGGCCAGCCGATCGCCAACGCCATCGTCTGGCAAGACCGTCGCACCGCGGCGTTCTGCGAGGCACTGCGCCGCGACGGACACGATAAGACCATCCTTGCGAAAACCGGCTTGGTCATTGACCCTTACTTCTCGGCGACAAAAATCAAGTGGCTGTTGGATCACGTGGCGGGGGCAAGGGCAGACGCCGCACGCGGTGATCTGGCGTTCGGCACGGTTGACTGCTGGTTGTTGTACAAGCTCACTGCAGGCAATGTCCATGCCACCGATGTCTCGAACGCGTCGCGCACCATGCTGTTCAATATCCACACACTCGACTGGGACACCCAACTACTGCAACTGATGGACATTCCACGCGCGATGCTGCCCAAGATTGTCAGTTCCAGCGGCATTGTTGGTGAGACCGCCTGTGATGGGCTACCGAAGGGTATTCCGATCGCCGGTATCGCTGGCGATCAACAGGCCGCGCTGTTTGGGCAGGGGTGCCATTTGCCTGGCATGGCAAAGAACACCTATGGTACCGGCTGCTTCATGCTCATGAACACCGGGGAGAAGCCTGCATCACCGACTGACGGACTACTCTCGACCGTCGCGTGGCGAACCGGCCCGGTCGGCACGCCCACCAACTACGCACTTGAGGGCAGCGTTTTCATTGCCGGCGCGGCCGTCCAGTGGTTGCGCGATGGCCTCGGCATCATCAAAAGCGCTGCCGAGGTTGAGTCTCTCGCCGCCAGCGTGCCGACAACCGAAGGTGTGATGTTTGTACCCGCGTTTGCCGGTCTCGGAACCCCCGATTGGGACGCATCAGCGCGCGGCACGATTGTCGGACTCACGCGCGGTAGCAACCGGGCACACATCGCCCGCGCCACGTTGGAAGCGATCGCGTTTCAATGTGCCGAACTGCTCGACGCCATGCAGAGGGCGTCGGGGGTGGTACCGCATGAATTGCGCGTCGACGGGGGGGGGACTGCCAACACCCTGCTCATGCAGATTCAGGCCGATCTCATCGGCGTCCCGGTGGTAAAACCAGCTATCACAGAAATCACAGCGCTTGGTGCCGCCTACTTAGCAGGCTTGGCGGTCGGCATCTGGCCGGACGCGCGCGCCATTCAAGAGCGTTGGGCCATAGCGCGGACTTGGGAGCCTACCATTTCGCGTGACGAAGCCAACGCTAGGCTTAGCCAATGGCGGCGTGCCATCACCCGCGCCAAGGGCTGGGCGTAAGCCGAACAACCTCCAATTTTCGCTGACAAACGTTGACAATTCAGATTTTGAAAAACACACCAGAGAAAGCGACTTTGTGGAAGAATGTTTCCACTCTGCGCTCGGGGAAGCGCTTCTCGCAATCTAATGAATGCCAGAAAAGCACATACGAAGGGCAGTATGAAACACACGATGCTTGTCGTCGAAGATGATCCGGTTGAGCTTGAGCTCACCATGGCGAGTCTTTCTAAATACGAGGAGATCGCCGTCAGTTCAGCCTCAGACGGCGTTGATGCCCTCAATAAGTTGCGCATTCCGGCGTCTGGAACAGGTTCCATTCCCGCGCCTGAAATCATCCTCATGGATGTACAGATGCCACGGCTCAACGGCATAGAAACGGTGCGTTTGCTGCGTGCCATGCCGCATACCAAACTTATTCCAATTGTGATGTTCTCGAATTCAGATGATCCAAAAGACATCGAGGCGGCCTACTCGGCTGGCGCGAATGGCTACCTGCGCAAACCATCTACCGCTGCCGGTGGCGCTGCACTGTTTGACAGCTTGGTGACGTTCTGGATGGAACACAACATCGTAACGGCCCACTAGCAGCCCGGTGCTTTTCGACGACGGCAAGAATCAAACAAGACTAACTCGCGCAGACGCGATTTTTGCCCAGTCGCTTGGCATGATTGAGCGCCTCCTCAGCGCGATCGATGGTCGCTTGCTGTTGCTCGTCACCGCTCACCCTCGTCACACCGGCGCTGAAGGTAACGAATAGCTTTTCCAGCCCGTGCAGGAAGAACTGTCTGGTGAGTTGTCGCTGAAGTTTCTCGGCAATACCGACTGCAATATCGAGCGGCGTGTCCGGCATCAAGATGACGAACTCCTCACCGCCGAGGCGTGCCAGCACGTCAGTTGGCCGCAGCGCTTCGCGTATCACCCTGCTTAAATGCACCAAGGCGTCATCCCCCGCATCATGGCCGTGCCGGTCGTTCAACGATTTGAAATTGTCGATATCCAATAGCGCCAGACACAGAGTTGATCCGTCGCTCAAGCTACGGTCGGCTTCGGCGTAAAAGGCCGACTCCAAACCGTTGCGATTCAGCGCTCTCGTCAAATGATCGGTCCTGACCTCCTCGCTGACCTTCGCCAGCTCGCGCTCTAGTTCCGATGAGCGGGCCTCGTACTGCGAGGCAATTGCCTGCGCCGATGCAAGCTCGGACTGCGCATCCGACATACGTTCATGGATTCCACGCGTGTCCTCAAGCAAACGCTGGACAACCTCCGTAACACTGGATATATCCTCCGCAGATTCAATCGCGATCGCATAGTGGTCGATACGGGTCGTAAACTCGCCCGTGGACGCCGTCATAAAACTCAGCCGATCCATGAAAACGCGAATCATATCGCGCAAGGCGTGCTTCGCTTCGTCTAAATGCTTCTTCAAATCCGTCTGACGGCGGCCCGCGTCGCGCAAAGTGGATTCAATGTTGCGCAACGTGGTTTCGTCAGCATCGCCTGAAAGCGCCTGATCGATGCGTACCATCTGTCCATTCAGCCAAGAGTGTTCGGCATTAAGCCCTGCCACATTCTTCACAATCGCTGACAGCAGCGATTTCAATTGCACGTTGGTGCGATCCTCCTGATTTTGTAACGCCGAGAGGCTGCCGGAAAACTCTTTGATCTGCTCACGCAAGTCTGCATGCTCATCGCACGACTTGACGTGGCGGATCGTGTGCATCAGGTTGGCGGCCGAACGCTTCAGATCCGGTGTTTTCTTGTATAGCGGATTGCTGCAAGTGACCGCCATGACTGACGTCTCGGTCCAAGTGCTCCACAGCGTATCCAAGGCCTCGTCTTTGGAAGTGGCGGCCCGCTTGGCTGGTACCGCATGTCCCTCCTGCAAAAGCGTTTCGATAGCATGCCACGCACCACGCCGAATCGCCTGATCGAGCGCCTGCTTGGTGCCCTCGGCAAATGGCAACGCCGCCGTAAGGGCTAGTGCCGCCCGTGCGGCATGCGCATTATCAACGCTCGGCGTCGCTACCTTGTGGTGCGGTTCGGTGCCGGCAATTGCGTAGTAGGCCTGTGAGAAATTCTCCGGCGTTGGTGGCAGTTTGTCGCGGCCCAAGCGACGGATTGCCTCTTTGGCCAACACCGCAGGCGGTTGCTGCAACGTGGTGTGAGGCGACGTAGCGAGCGCTTCAGACGGCAACACCGGCGGCTGGTTCCCACGGCGGGTTGCCAAACCAGATGCGGACTCGGCGGAATTGGTCGGATTCATGATCTAGGCTCTCCTGAAAAATAACTAGTGCGGCGTCGGCGACGACGGACGACGGCGATGAAGGGGCACAACCCGGCTGAGCGGTGATATGGTGGTCGGCAAGGCCGCCGATTGCACAAATTTGTCGAGTGCAGCAATTTCAAGCGGTCGTGAAAACCAATAGCCCTGCATCAAGAAGCACCCGTGTACTTTCAGCAGGTTGGCTTGGGCGGCGGTCTCAACGCCCTCGGCAATGACGCGCAAGTTCAGGGCGCGCGCGAGCGCCGCAATCGCAGCAACGATCGCCTCATCGTCGGAGCCCTCGAACAGCTCGCGGACGAACGATCGGTCGATCTTGAGAGTATCGATCGGCAACTTGCGCAGGTACGACAATGACGAATAGCCGGTACCGAAGTCATCCACCGATAGCTTCACACCGAGTTCACTCAACAACTCAAGCGTTGGCAGTGCCTGCTTCAAGTCCTGCATTAACAGCGTTTCGGTGATCTCGAGCTCAAGCAGTTCTGGTTCCACCCCAAATGACCTTGCGAAGTTTTCAACTTTCTGCACAAAGTTTGGCGTCTGGAAGGCGTTCGCCGAGATGTTCACCGCAATCGGGAAGACCGGCTGGCCGGCCTCACGCCAAACACTGATTTGTCGGCATGCTTCCTGAATAGCCCAGTCTCCGAGCGCCAATATCAGTCCGGTCTCAGATGCAATCGGGATGAACTCATCAGGCGGCACCAATCGATCGCCGCGTTGCCAGCGCATCAGCGCCTCCACGGCGATCACCCGCCCCGACATGGTGTCGATTTGCGGTTGGTAGTGCAGTCGCAGTTCGTTGCGCTCGATCGCCTTGTGCAGTGCATTAGAGACATCAAGCCTCCGATGCGCGGCTGAATCCAGCGTTGGCGTGTACGACTTCAAACCATTGCGTCCGCTATCCTTGACGGCGTACATCGCCATATCGGCGCTGCGCAGAATCGCATCAACATCATCACCGTCTCGCGGAAACACGGAAACGCCGATTGATCCGCTGATAAAACACTCCTGTCCTGAAAGTACGAAAGGGCGCTGCAGCGCCTCAAGAATGCGGTTAGCGACGGCGTCGGCGTGGGAATCATGCTCAAGATTTGCCAACAGCACCGTGAACTCGTCGCCTCCAAGGCGGGCAACGCTGTCCTGACTGTACTCCAAGCCACTCACTGGAACGTCGCGAGACACCGAGTCGCTCAAGCGCAGACAGTTAGTTAGTCGCGCTGCGCATTCGCGCAAGAGATAATCTCCAGCGTGGTGGCCGAGTGTATCGTTGATGCGCTTGAAGTTGTCGAGATCCAAAAACAGCACCGCTACACACCGCCCCGACTGCCTTGCGCGCTCTACTGCGACCGAAAGTTGCTCGCGAAAGAAGCGGCGATTTGGCAGCCCGGTCAGCGAGTCGTAATTCGCCAGGTGGCGGATCTGCAACTCGGCCGCACAGCGCTCGGTGATGTCTTGCGTGATGCCATGAATCCGTAACGGCGCACCATCATGATCAAACTCAACTTCGGCTTCGATATGGATGACACGCGTGTCGCCGTCCCTTCGCAACAACTCACTATCGAAGCGCGCGTCCTTTTCACCTTTGATCAGCCGGTCAAATAATCCTTTCACGCGCGCCTTATCAGTCGGGTGAATAGCGCCCCAGGCGATGACTGGCGTCACGCCGCGTTCGTCATGCTCGAAGTCGAGTAACGCACAGCACTCAACCGAGGCGTATACGCGATTGGCGCCCACATCCCACTCCCAGATACCGAGACGTGCAATACGCTGCGCTTTGGACACACGCGACTCGCTACGCACCAAGTCGGCGCGCAAACGCGCCGCCCTGAGCAGGTAGCGGCAACGCTGCACCAGCAGGGTCCACTGCGTTGACTTGACAAAGAAATCGCTGGCGCCGGCTTCATAAGCGCTTGCCACTGATTTTTCATCGTCGAGTCCGGTCAACATCAGGATCGGCGTGTGCCGGCCGGTCGCAGTTGCACGTATTGCCTTGCAAGTCTCAAAGCCGTCGATATCGGGCATCAGCGCGTCGAGCAACACCATATCTGGCGCGCAGCGGGAAAAACACTCGACTGCGGACGGACCATCACTGGCTTCAATCACCTTCATGCCCTGTTCTTCCAGCGTAACGCGCGTCATGAGGCGTGACAAAGGCTCGTCATCGACCACTAACACGATCACCTGGCGACCGCCCTTCAGTTGCCCGTTTGCGGCAACTTCATGGTCGTGCGCGACGGAGAGAGAAACGAGGCTATCTGGCATGGCATTTGTCGAAATAATTTATGTTCGTCAAGACACTGGCGAGGTAATTGGGAGGTAACCGGGAAACTCCCATTCCTATGCCTATTTCGGCATCCTGCAGGAATTCTTCAATCCGATAGCACCTGGCGTTGTCGGTTGACGGAGCTATATTTGAGAAACCAACTGATGCCCTTGATGGGGATTAGCTGGCATGGTCGTCACCGAATGCCCTTTCGCGTCATCGCCAGCAGCGCCTAGCTGCGCAGCGTTCGTAACAAATCCATCTGAGAGCGCGGCAAATCGCCGCTCTTGCGGTCGAGGGTATCGGCATACAGTAGGCCCAGCGGCACCTGCTACGCGCAGATAGGCAGCAGCAGTGCCGACTGGGCACCAAAAAGCTTGTGATACCCATCGGGGAGATGGCATGAAATCTTCTCGCATGAGGTATCGTTGATTAGTAAGTCGGCGTTTCGTGAAAGGCATCCAAAGAAAACGTCGCGCGCTGGCGACAGGCTCAACGAGAAGCGCTCCGGAACGAAGTGATCCGATCCCACACCAAAACCGATCCGACAGATCAGCTTGGTGCCGGCCGGATCCTTGATGAATAACATGACGCGCTGGAAAGACCCGCCCCGATAGAGCGTTTCGACGGTGATGCGCATCACGTCAAGCAGCTCAAAGTACCCGACAGAGTCTGCGAAATGTCGCTAATACCGGAGACGAGCAAACTCTGCCGCTCGGCGCCGGCAGTGAATGTGTCTGCGCCAGCCCGGCCAGCCAAGTCGGGCGCTGGGAGTGGCTCCAGCTTCGCACCGGTGGCAGCGGATATCGCTGGTGATAAGGCGGTCAGGTCGAGGCCGATCTGCGCCGCCTCGCCAACGGTCCGCTCTAGGCAGGTCTGGCGGAGAGACACCAGACGGCTGGCCGTAATACCCAGCGTGCGCTTGAATCGGCGCGCCAATTTCTCGAAGGCTAGTAGCGAATCACAGTGGGCCAACGCGTTAGAGCAATCGGCAACCACGCGCAGGTCACTCTGCTTGCCACGACTCTCGCTGGACGTATCAAATCTGCTCAGCGCATCAACGAGTGTGTCTAGGAATCCCCAGCGCTTGGCTACGGCAGTACCAAACCGGCATAGGTAATGCCGATCACTTCCCTTGCTGCCTTGTCCTCATCGGCACCGAGTTGCGGCGCGCGCCGCGCAATCTGTTGCGCTTGTTCAAAAAGATAAAACGTCACCAGCAACTGGCCCAGTTCGAAAAACATCGCTAAGCTCGAGCCCTCCGCCGGCGTGGCGCCACCCATGTGTCCAGCCAGATCGCGGGCGATTTCACTGGCGAGTAGCTGCCCGCCACCAAGCGCTGGAGTTCGCCGCGTTGCTCCGCGTTTTTTCAGATGGTCAAACAAGATGAGCGAAAGTGCCGAATTACGCACCGCATCAAAGCCAAGTAGCGTGACCGCGCGGGAAATCGTTGCAACCGATCCACCAAAGCGCTTGTAGCAGACAGTATTAACCATGCGCAACAATTAATTGGTCAGCGATACGTCCTTGAGAATCACTGCCGTCAGCGTATTCATCGACTGCGTTTGAGGCTGCGATACGGTTGATTGCAGAAATGGCTTCGCCGAGTGCGGGAAAATCGCCTTTGATGCGCATTCGCTGCAACAGAAAATCAACCGTCGCGCCATCGCCAGTCCAATCAGGGACGGACGCATCACCGCTCAGGTAGACGTAGATCGCATCTGCAAACGCCTTGGCACTATCGAATCGGTCTTCGGGCCGCTTGGCGATGGCGCGCATCACCATTTGGTCGAGTCGGGGATCGATGCCGGGATTGTTCGCCGACGGCGGCAAAAACGTTTCGGTCGCCATCCGCTGGATGACCTCGAATGTGCTGGAACCGACTACCGGCGGCGTGCCGGTCAGCAATTCGTAATGCACAACGCCGGCTGAAAAGACGTCGCCACGCGGAGAGGGCGCGCGCCCGGCAGCGATCTCTAGGGCAAGATGGGCAGGCGCTCCAGTACACGCGACCCCATCGGACTTGGCCCCAACCTCAATGGCAATGCCGAAATCAGTTAGAAGCCGTACACCATTGTGGTTAATGATGACATTGGCTGGCTTGACATCGCAATGCACGACACCGCTTTCATGCGCGTACTGAAGGCCGGCCAAGAGCGCCTATACCGGATTCAACGACTTCGGAACAGCGGCCGGTCCTTTGCGCCGCTTGATCAACGCGGATAGCGTCTCACCTGCAACAAACTCGAACACCAGTACATCGGCTTCGTCTTCACTGAACGCATCGTGCAGGGAAACAATATTCGGGTGCTGTAGTCGGCTCACGGCCTGCGCCTCCGGCACCAACCCGGCGCCCGCCGCGCCCTTGAGCACGCGCTTGATCGCCACGTCCCGCTTCAACCGTTGATCAAAGGCAAGCTGCACGCTACCCTGGGTACCGCGACCTAGAAGGCGCAGGACGGCGCACCTCTGCGCGGCGGGCGGCGATTTTGCAACTTGCAGAGTGGGCGGCAAAGTGACCTTTCGTTCGCAATATCCGGGCAGCGCGGACGTTGTCGGTTGTTGGGAAATTTCAGTGTGTGTTCCTTCGTTTCAGCGTGGCTGCGGAACAATTGAGCCCGCGGGCATTGCATCGTATTGCCGGCACATTCAAGAATCCGCTTGGCCGGTCGATAAGCTGGTATCCCTCTCGAACTGCACCTATGTCATTCATTACCAAGCCACTTTCCAACTTGCAGTCGTGGACCCGCCACTTCAGCACCCAACCCATTCCGGTGCTCGGGCGTACCGTGCTGGCCATCGACGCACTGCGCCAGGATCAAGACTGCCTCGCGCCTCGCGACATATCTGGCGAAGTCCGGCGCGATCCGTTGATGACGCTCAAGACGTTGGCATGGGCCGGGCGGGCGATGGGAAAACGCAGCAAAGCCGGGCTTTCAGGAGAAATTGAAACGGTGGAAGCCGCCATCATCATGATGGGCGTCGCCAGTTTTTTTCGCGAATTCGGGGCCATGGAAGCCGTTGAGACGCGCCTAAAGGCGTTTCCGGCGGCGCACTTGCAGATCATTCGCCTAATCGCCCGTGCGATTAACGCGTCCAACTATGCCGCTGACTGGGCGGCGTATCGTCAAGATCTGGACGTCGCCGTCATCCACGAGGCCGCGCTGCTGCACGATTTGGCAGAGATGCTGACATGGTGCTTCGCTCCGGAACTTTCGATACGCATGCAGCAGATGCGCCAGACGAATCCGACCATGCGCAGCGTTGAAATTCAGAAGGACGTTCTCGGCGTCTCGCTCGACGATCTAAGCATTGAAATCTTCCGAGAGTGGCGGTTGCCGAGCCTGTTGCTTCGGCTGACTAACTATCACGAGGCGTCCCACCCGGCAGTGAAGAACGTAATGCTGGCGGCAAATCTCGCCCGGCACGCTGCCAATGGCTGGGCCGATCCCGCGCTTCACGATGACTTTCAGAACATCGCCGATTTACTCAATCAGACGCCTAAGTGGGTCGAGTCGCGCGTCAAGTCTGAGACCAGCGACCAGCACGTCGACTAGCCGTTTGTTGAAATTCATGACATTCGTTTGACAATCGATTCCAATTGCGTATTTGCCCCTTTGTAAAGGGGCAAATAGCGCGCAATGCGTTCACGCGGTTTTAGCAACGCAAATTTCAACAAACTGTTTGCCAGCGACCAACTATTCCCAATTGGTCCCTGCGGCGAGCGAACCAACGGCGTATATCGCCGGCGCGGTCAACGTCAGTTTCGCACTTACCACTCCGTTCGACTCTGTGATCATGAGTTGCCCGCCCTTGCGCGGAACGAGCGCGCGGATCAGTCCGAGGCCGGAGGCTCGGTGTTTAGCGCCGGCCGGCTCAAATTTTGTTGGCAATAGCCCTGAATTCCACACCTCGATCACCAGCCCCGCCGCCCCGTCCGCATACATGCGCAGACCAGATTCCCCCTTACCGTGATGGACGGCGTTTGCGGCGAGTTCATTGATGACAAGCGCGCATGCAACACCTTCAGACTCCTGCAGCGCCCACGCCTTGAGTGAACTTTCGATCTCGGTCTTGAATTCGTAACCGATCGCGCGTGACAGCGCAAGCACCACCGCTTTGACGAGGTCGACGATCAGAATGTTTGACGAATCATTCATCTGCAAGCCATGAACCTGGGCGATCGCCGATATCTGGCCGGAGACTTCCTTGAGTTCATCCACGAGTCCGGGCTTGGTGCGGGCGGTATGCTGAAGCAAGCCGACCACCCCTTGCAGGTTGTTCTTGATACGATGGTGGACTTCCCTGACCAGTTTGTCGCGTTGCTGAACAACCTGTTCGAGGCGCTCCTGCTCAACCATGCGTCGCTCAGTTACGTCATCGATCGTGCCAAACACACGCACGGTGCGGTCGTCGGCCAAACTGGTGACCGTGCGCATCCGCACCCAGCGCAGCCCGCGTTGTGGATTGTTGACCCGAAATTCAACGTCCACGCGTCGAAAATCACGTTCGTGCTGCTGTGCCTGCTTGAAAATCTCGCGATCCTCGTCTAGGATCGCCGCTAACGGCAGATTCGGTTGTGCCAGCAGCTGTTGGCGGGTAACGCCCCAAACATCTTCGAATACCCGGTTCTGAAACTGCCAAACGCTGCGGTCCGGATCGCTCCAGAACAGTGCCTGATCCACGTTGCTGGCAAATTGTCTAAATCTCGTTTCAGACTCGCGCAAAGATTTGTCGGCATCCAGCTTGTCGGTAATGTCTTCGCCGAGATTCATGATGTAGCGGATCTTGCCATTCTCATCCTGAATCGGGATGGTGGTTCGTTGGGCAAATGCAGCCACCCCGGTTTGCTGGTTGTGTACACGCGTCGTCGTCGAGAAGCGCTGTCCGGTCTGCATCACCAATTTCGCAATACTCTCGATTTCTTCGGCGTCGGCGACGGGATAAACGTCAGCGGGCGTTCGACCAATGACTTCCTCGCGAGGACGCGCGGTCAGTCTTTCCGCCGAACGGCTGTAATGCACGTAACGGCCTGTTTCGGCGTCGCGCACCGCGACCACCGACGGCAAGTGTTCGATAATCCCGTCGAGTAGCGATCGGGTTTCTGCAAGCTGCCGGTCCGACTCGCGTTGCGCCGTAACATCGATCAGCGCATAGATCATGCCCTGCGATGAATCGTCATGGCTCATGACACGCGAATAGACACTGCAGGTCACCGGCCGCCCGTCGCGTCGCACAAAGGTCCGTTCCGCCGCATCTGCCGGCTTGGTTACACCCGGCACTGCGTCGGAGCGCGCCGCCGCGCCACGTGACCACGCCAGCCATCCCTCGCTAGGCACGGGCAAGCTGCTCAGCGGCGCATCAAGCAACTCATCCGGCGCGTAACCAAGAATCTGTCCAAACGCGTCATTCGCGCGGACGATCACCCCGTCGCGGACAAACACAATACCTACCGACGTATGCTCAAAAATCAATCGCTGCTCACGCAATGCGGCGTCGAGGTCATCTTGGCGCTGTTTGCTTGCGGTGACGTCGACCGCATAGCCAACAATTCCCGCAGGCTCGCCGCAGGCGCGACTGACAGCGACCTTGGTCACCTCAAAATAGCGCATTCCATCCGGCCCCGGCAAGGTAGACGAAAACGCGACCGGTGCCGTCGAGGCCAGGGCGAGCCGATCCATTTCCTCACTGCTAGTGCCATCGGCAGGGCCAAGCAAGTCTTGCGCTCGTCGCCCTAAAATCTGCTGCTCAGTCAGCCCGTGCACGAGTTCGAACGGTCGGTTCACCAGCACATATCTACCAGCCGGATCCTTAAACCAAATCGGCTGCGGCAGGTTGTCTATCAATGCCCGAAGGCGCACCAGTTGCTCGGCATTACTGGCGACCCCATACGCTTTATCGGCATTGCCGTCAGCCGACTCAAACGAGGACACGTCGCGAACTAAAATGCAGGTCTGGCAGCCGGCGATCGGCGATGCATTTCGGTACAGCGTTAGCTTGAGTCGCGGGAACTTCGATGCGCCGGATAACAAACTCACGGTGACATCAACTTTTGCCTGCCCGCCAAGAACCGCCGCGAGCCCGGCCTGAAACACCTGCCGGTCACTCAACACCAGCGTTTCATGCAAGGTGCCGTCGCGCTGGCTGGACTGCAGGTCGGGGCACAAGCTCAACAGTGCATCATTCGCAAACGCCAGAACGCCAACATCGTCCAATAGCCCGATGGCCATCGGCAGCAAGTTCAGGTCTGAAACGGTTGGATTTTTAATTTTGTCCATAATTGCGGATTAGTTTATGCCACCTGCCGCAATTTGTTAGCGCTTCACACTATTTAACAAAGCGGCCCAAGCCACCAACGACTGTCTGCGGCGCTAACAGTTTGTTGAAATTCATATTGCTTATCCGCGTGCGCTCGCTGCGTGCCATTTCCCCCTTTGGGAAACGGGGGCCAACGGGGATTTGCGGCGGTTGTCGACACGCAAACGCTAAAAATCCCCCTCGATCCCCCTTTTCCATATAGGAAGTGGCGCACCGAAATCACCCGCCAACCGAAT
>Ga0105046_10010656_pt1 | contig 14305 bp, 13 predicted proteins | sample MAT03_FD_78385 | JGI IMG/M metagenome (GOLD analysis project Ga0105046, IMG submission 78385) | Freshwater microbial communities from Lake Fryxell liftoff mats and glacier meltwater in Antarctica - MAT-03 (megahit assembly) | ecosystem: Environmental > Aquatic > Freshwater > Ice > Liftoff... | reverse complement strand
GAGCACAAGACCTACGACCGTGCCGTTGCGGGTGAACTCGAACGCAGCTTCCGCGAACTCTCCGGCGTGCGTTCGGCGCGCGTGCTGATCGATCGGCCGCAGCCGAGTCCGTTCGTCGGTGATGATTCGGCTAAACCAAAGGCGTCGATCAAACTCGACATGGCGAGCGGTAAACGCCTGACCGATCGCCAGGTCGCCGGCGTGCTGCGCCTGACTGCCGGTGCTATCGCCGGGCTGCAACCCGAGCGTGTCGAGATCATGGACAACAACGGCTTGCTCACCCCATCGGCGCCGGACAGCAGCGCGATGATGGCCCAGACCACGCTCGAAGCGGAGTCGGCGCGTGACACCTATCTGACGCGCAAGGCGCAGGAACAACTCGACGCCGTGCTCGGCGCCGGCGGCAGCATGGTCAAGGTCGCGACCAAACTCGACTTCACTAAACGCACCTCCGCCACCAGCGATCCGACCAAGTCGGTGCTGCTGAAGGAGAACACCACCACCAGCGACGAGAAGACGCCGATCCAACCTGCCGGCGGAGTAGCGGGTACCCAGCCGAACGTCGAAGGCGCGCCTGCCGCTAGCGCTGGTGCACCGCAGATTGGCAGCCGGACCAGCGAGGAGACCAAGAACGAATACGTCGTCGGCAAGAGCACCACCACGCAGGAGGACGAGATCGGTCGCGTGACCGCCATGAGCGTCAGCATCCTGCTCGACTTCAAGACCACCCAGGTGCCGAAGAAGGACGAGAAGGGCCAGCCGACCAAGGACATGGAAGAAAGCCGCGTCGAATACACCGAGGTGGAGAAACAGCGCTTCCGCGACCTGGTGCTCAACGCCATCGGCTACAACGCGGCCAAAGGCATGCAGCTCAAGGCCGAAGCGGCTGACAAGGTCGAGGCCCGCTTCAGTGCGACGGTGCAGAGCATGGAGCTCTACCGCGAGCCCATCGCCACGGTGGCGCAGGCCGGTGTGACCATTCCTGGTCTGCCCGGCGGCATCGCTGATTGGATCGGTTACGGCCTTGCCGGATTGGTGGCGATCGTGCTGCTGTTGATCGCCCGCGGCCAGCTCAAGCGCAGCCACCAAGCGTGGATGCAGGCGGAAGCCAAGGCCCGCCAGGATGACGATGAGCGCAAGGCCACGGTGAAGACGGCAGTCGGCAAGGTCGACGAAGGCAAGGCCGATGATGATAATCGTGCCCGGCGCACGGAGCTAAAGGATCAGATCAAGAAGCGGGTCATGGAAGATCCCACCAGTGCCGCCCAAATCGTCCGTAAATGGCTCTACGAGAGCTGAAGGGTAACGCCGTGCCGGACGATAAGAGCGACATCAAGGACAAGGGCCTGGCCGGTCGCCGCAAAGCGGCGGCCTTTCTGCTCTCGCTCGACAGTGAGACCGCTGCTGCGGTCATGCAGCGTATGAGTGATCGCGATGTGGCGCTGGTGTCGGAAGAGATGACGCGCATGGGCGACCTCACCGGCACCGACATGGAGAAGATGCTCACAGAGTTCAATCAAGCGACTGGTGGTGATCGCGTGGCGGTCGCACCGATGATTCAGGCGATCCTGGAACGCGCGCTGGGCAAGGAAAAGGCCAAGGACCTGCTGGAGAAGATCCGCAAACAGACCCGTGACGCCGAACCATTCCGTTCGCTCATGAGTCTTGACGCCAAACAGGTCGCGTCCCTCCTGCGTGGCGAACATCCGCAGGTGCTGGCAATCGTCATCAGCCATCTGGAAGCGCCGGTGGCGAGCGAACTGCTGAAGGAATACCCAGAAGAACTGCGCTTCGATGTGATCAAACGCATCGCTGCGACCGAGGAGATGCCGCCCGAACTGGTACGTCAGGTCGACGAGATGTTGGAAGTGCGCGCCTATTCGCTCGGTTCACGTCAGTCGGATGGCGGTGGGAATACGCGCTATAAGACCGTGGCGCAGATGCTCAACATCAGCGAACCGAGCGTCAGCAAGGCGATCCTTGACCGCCTCAACCGCGAATCGCCGACCATCGCCAATGAGATCCAGGCGCTGATGTTCGTCTTCGATGACCTCGCCAAGATCGGCGACAAGGACATGCAGAAGGTCCTCGCCGAGATCGACAAGGCCGACCTCGCGCTCGCGCTCAAGGCCGCGCCGCCGGAACTTTCCGAGAAGATCCTGGGCAACCTCTCCGTGCGTGCGCGCGACAACATCAAGGAAGAGATCGAAATGCTCGGGCCGCGGCCGCTCAGCGATGTCGAGGAGGCGCAGAAGCGCATCCTGCAACAGGTCCGCCAGATGGAGGAGAAGGGCGAGATCCGCATCCAACGTGGCACCGGTGAGGTGATGGTATGACCATCCTGCGCTCACGCACCGTCGCCGGACAAGCGGTGTCGCTGGTCAACGCCGGAGTCGATCGCGCGCTGCGCGAATGGCAGCAGCGTGTCGCCGCGGCGCGTGAGGAAGGCCGCAAGGCCGGCATCGCCGAGGCGCAGGTGCGGATCACGGCGGCGGAGAAACGGGCGGCTGACGCTGAACGCGTGGCCAACGAAAAGGAGCAGAAACAGCAGCAGGCGTTCCTCGAACGTTTCGAGCCGGTGCTGACCTCGCTCGCGGGTGCCGCTGGTCGGCTTGATCTGTTGGAAAAACAACTGGTGTCTGAGGCCGAGGCCGAAGCGGTACGCCTGGGACTCGCGATTGCCGCGGCGGTGCTGCGTTGCACCGTCGAACGTGATCCGGCATGGATGGACGCGTTGGTGAAACGCGCGCTGCTTGAGGTTCCGGATCGCCGCCAAGTAGTGGTGCGCATGCATCCGACCGATGCTGAGAACCTGCGTACGCGCATCGCCGTCGTCACCGCGCAGGTGCCCGGCGTTGAACGTCTGGAAATCGCCGCTGATCAGGGTTTGGTGCGTGGCTCCTGTATCCTGCAATCACAAGGCACGCGCCTTGACATCAGCCTTGATGGTTGCTGGAAACGCCTTGCCGATCGCCTGCTCGACAGCGCGCCATCGTCGGACTGTAAGGTGCTGGTGCGTACTGGGGATGAACTGCCACCGTCGGTGCACGATCCGGAGGATGACAAGTGATCACCCTCAATCGCTACCATGATCAACTCGCGACCATCGAACCGATGCAGGCGACCGGCATGGTGTTGCGGGTCGTCGGGCTGACGGTGGTGGCATCCGGTCCGGCGATGCCGGTGGGCGACACCTGCACCGTGGTGGGAGCCGACGGTCGTGAACGCACCGCGATGGTGGTTGGCTTTCGCGAAGGCGAAGTGCTGCTGCAACCGCTGGGTCATCTCGATGGCATCCGTCCTGGGGATCTGGTGATCGCACGTCGGCACGGTTTGCTGATTCCGGTCGGACCGTCGCTGGTCGGGCGCATTATCGATGGCCTTGGCAATCCCATTGATGGGCGCGGGCCGATCGTCGGTCAGTCACGGCGCGGCATTATGGCAGAACCGCCACCGGCGCTCGGACGTCAGCCGATCACGCGCATCATGGAGACCGGCATCAAGTCGGTCGATACGCTCTTCACCCTCGGCAAAGGCCAGCGTCTTGGCATCTTCGCCGGTTCCGGCGTCGGCAAATCGACGCTCCTTGGTGAGATGGCGCGCCACGCCAAGGCCGACGTCAACGTCATCGCGCTGGTCGGTGAACGTGGTCGTGAAGTCGGTGAATTCGTCGACAAGGTCCTGGGCCCCGAAGGCCTTGCACGCAGCGTGGTGATCGTCGCCACCAGCGATCGCCCGGCGGTCGAACGCCTCGCCGCGGCCTATGCGGCGCACACCCTGGCGGAACATTTCCGCGACGGTGGTCTCGATGTGCTGCTGATGATGGATTCGGTGACGCGGTTCTGTCAGGCGCAGCGCGATATCGGCCTAGCCGCTGGCGAACCGCCGGTGACGCGAGGTTTCCCGCCGAGTGCCTTCGCCATCCTGCCGCGTCTGCTCGAACGTGCGGGCACGGGCATGATCGGGTCGATCACCGGGCTTTACACCGTGCTCATCGAAGGCGACGACGAAAACGATCCGGTCGGTGATGCGGCGCGTGCGATCCTGGACGGTCATCTGTTCCTTAGTCGTCGCATGGCCGGTCAGGCGATCTATCCCGCGATTGATCCGTTGTTGTCGGTCAGCCGCCTGCTGGTCGACCTGGCGGACAAACCCCAGTACCGCCTGGCGATGAAGGCGCGCGAATTGTGGAGCGAGTACGAACGCGTGCGCGACCTGGTTGAAGTCGGCGCCTACCGCAAAGGTGCGGACTCGCGTGTCGATCAGGCCATCGCCGTCCATCCACGGTTGCTCGACTTCGTCCGCCAGGACATCGGCCAAGTGATCTCGCGCGCGGATGCGCTCAAGCAGCTCGGTCAGATCATCGGTGAACCCAAATGAGTCAGCGTCCGCGCTTTGCTGCGGTGGTCACCTTGCACGAGACGCAGGAGCGCGAGGCCCGTCGTCGTCTGGGTGACTTGGAACGTCGGCGTCAGGACCTGACCGATCGCATTGGTGCGTTGCTGGCCGACCGCCACAGCGCGGCGGCGACCGTCAATCTGGCGGCGCGTGATCAGCTCACCCGCTATTGGATCCATATCGAAGCGCAGGTCCGCCAGCTGCAGGCAGGCTTCGGTCGGCTGGAGCAGGAAATCAACGCCGCCCGTGCGGTGCTGACGGAGGCGCACCGCAACGTGGCGATCTTCCGCAAACTGCAGGAACGTGATGCCGCCGAGCAAGCCCGTCGCGCCGAGCGTCAGGCAGCGCGGCGCATGGAAGAGTTCGCTGCTCGGCGTTTCCATGAACGTCAGACAGTCGCTGGCAACCTCGACTCTCAGCGTCCCCTTTCAGCGCCCGCTCTAGCGTCCCCACAACATTCTGAGGAGACCCGGCGATGAACGGATTCTTCCGCACCCTGGCCTACGGTCTCGCCGCCATTTGCATCGTCATGCTGGTGGCCGGTCTCACCGCCCTCAGCAGCTTGCGCGCCAGCGGCAAACTCAGCGCCAAGGCCTTGCGTCCGTTGGTGCTCACCACCGAGGAGCAGGCGTGGCTCGACAGCATGCGCAATCGGCCGCCCGAGCCGGTGGAGATTCCGGCGTCAGCGCTGAGCAATGAACAGGAATTGCTGGCGCATATCGCCGAGATGGCCGGCGCCGCGCACGCCAATCAACTGATGACCCGCTTGCGTCGCCAGCAGGAGGCGTTCGATGAACGTCAGGTGCACCTCGACCAGCAATGGGCCGATCTGCAACTAGCCAAGGCCGGGCTCGAACGGCTGCAACGCCAAGTCCAGGATCAGGAACGTGTGCTGGGCGATCAGGCCAAGACCCAGGTTGATGAACACGCACGTTGGGCTGCGGCACAGGCCAATGAAGTCCAGCGCATGCAGGTGATGGCGGAGGTCGAGAAGGCGCGCTACCGCGACCAAGCGAAACTCTTCGAGCAGATGAAGGACAACGCCTGGCAGAGTCTGCGCCGTTTCACCCCGCGTGAAATCGCGCGCTACTTGGCGCTGATGGATCCGAAAAAAGCCTCGCGCCTGCTGGTGCTGGCGCAGCAGGATGTGGAGTACCCCACGGTCGCAGTTGCCATCCACCAGGAGATGCTGCGCATCGACCTGGATGCGGCGGGCGGCACGCAGATCCAGCGTCTGGCGACGCTCTACTCGTTCATGCCGGCGGAGCGCATCTTGTCGTACTTGGACAATGCCAGCCCGCAGGAGGTGGCCGACATCCTGGTGGCGATGGAGAGCAACACCCCGCCGAAAAAACGCGCCGAAGTCATGGAAGCCCTGCGCAAACAGGACAGCCGTCGTGAGCAGGACATCCGCACCCTCATAGAACGCGCTCGCAAGCCGGCGCCTGGAGAAGCCACGCAATGATGCTAATTCATCACAGCCACCGCCGCAGTCACGCCATCCGCGTCAAGCGATGCAAAGACGCGGGTGGGCATCCAGTCGAGTTCGAGGTATGCTTCCGGGTGACACCAACAGGTCGCGTCGCTGAGGCGGACGCAGAGGAGGTCAATCATGGCTGAACACGCTGCACCCGCGGCAGCGGCTGCCCCAGCCGCACCAGCGGTCGCGAAATCCACCGGCGGTGGGATGATGGGTCCACTCGCTGCTGGCGTGGTGCTCGTCGCGCTCGGCGTCGGTGTCGGCTGGTACGTCAGTGGCCTGGCCCAGGGGCTGAAGAACGAAGCCACGGCAGAAGTCCATGCGGTCGAGACCAAGAAGGACGCCGCCCATACCGGCATCGCCCATCTGACCGAGGTGTCGATGCCCGACCTGATGAGTAACGTGCGCAATCAGGCCGGCCGTCGTTTTATCAAGGTGTCCTGTTCCTTCTGGCTCGGCCACGAGGAAGCGCTCAAAGCTGGTTTCGGCGGTGGCGGTGGCGGTCACGGTGGCGGCGGTGGTGGGGGCACCGAGGTCAAACGCATCATGCAGATGGCGCTCGAAGAACACCTGCGCAGCTACGACATCGATGAACTCACCGGACCGAACATTTCGCTCCAGCTCAAGAAAGGGTTCAAGGATCGCATCGATAAGACCCTGCGGGAACTCTATCCCGACCTCAAGGCGGACCAGGAACTGGTCCATCGCGTGGTCTTGACCAACCTGCTGGTGCAGTGAGGCCACGTCATGGGTGACGAGATCCTTTCATCCGAAGAACTCGATGCCCTGCTCGCCTCCGTTGAGGAGGTGGGTGCCGGCAAGCGCAAGCGCGAGAAGCGCATCATCGAGTACGACTTCGTCCGTCCGAACAAGTTGTCCGGTGAACAGCTCCGTTCGCTTCAGCGCATGCACGAAGCGATCGCACAGAACATCACCATGATTCTGTCGACCTACCTGCGCGTCAACATCGAGGTGAACATCATTTCGCTGGGCGAGCTGACGTTCGAGGTCTTCCGCAATTCGTTACCGAACCCGACGGTGATCAACGTGTTGTCGCTCGCGCCGATCCAGGAACGCGGCATCGCGACGATGGACATGAAACTCGCGTTCAGCCTGATTGATCGCATGCTGGGTGGGCCGGGCAAACCGCTCGATCGTATTCGAACGCTCACCACCATCGAACAGAGCCTGCTCGACAACGTCATCAAACGCTTCCTCGACCAGTTGGCGCAGGGCTGGAAGGAACTGGTGACCTTCACTCCGGTGGTCGAGGCGCGCGAGATGGATCCGCAGTTTGTGCAGGTCATCCCCAGTTCGGAAATGGTGCTGGTGGCGACCTTCAGCATCACCGCTCCCGGCGAGATCGAACCCGGCGAATTGTGTTTCTGCATCCCCTTCATCAGTCTCGAAGGCATGGTCAGCCAACTTGGCAACCAGTTCCGTTTCGCGGCGATGAAACGCACCCAGAGTGTCGGCCAGCGCAAACACCTCGACCGGGTGGTGAAGCAAACCACCCTCGAAGTGGCGTGTGAACTCGGCACCACCGCCCTCACCATCGGTGAAGTGATTGACCTCAAGGCCGGCGACGTGTTGATGCTTGATCAGGGCCACGACGCGCAACTCGTCGGTCGCGTTGCCGGACTGCAACGCCTGATGGGTCGCCCAGGCATCATCGGACGCAAGGCCGGCTACTTGGTGGAGCGCGTGATTCCCGCCGGCAAGAACCCACTCGATCGCGATTAACAGCACGCCCGCAGTACGTACCGCAGCGCAACGGTAGCAAACAGCAGCAAACAACAGCAAGCAGCAGCAGACAGCAGCAGAAAGATCAGCCATGGCAGACGCCCCCACCACGACCGTGCCGCAGGATATCCAACCGGCCGTCTTCCCCGACCTCAGCGGCGCCGGTGGCGGCGCTGTCGGCCAACCCAATCTTGAACTGGTGCGCGATATTCAGGTGACCTTGACGGTCGAACTGGGGCGCACCGACATGATCATCCAAGACATTTTGGAGTTGACCGCCGGCAAGGTCATCGAACTCGACCGCCTGGCCGGCGAACCACTCGACATCTTGGTCAACGGCAAGCTGCTGGCCAAAGGCGAGGTCGTGGTGGTCGACGAGAACTTCGGTGTACGCATCACCTCGATCATTGATGCCAAGACGCGTGAAAACGCCCTGCTGCCCGAGGGCGGGGCGAAGGGCTAAAAGAGGCTTGAAGAACAACTGACACCGCGATGTCCGAAGCGCTCCAGGAGCGTGTCGGAGATTCGGCGTGTCGGCTGGCTGGGTCTCGATTGGCATCTCCGGCGTTGGCGAAACGAACAGATAGCGCTGCTATCGTGGCTCGTTTTGCCGCAGCGGATCTGCCAACCGATCCACGGCGCCATCCTCGCGCCGTATCCTCGACACGCTCTTAGCCTCAACCCTTTGCCCTCCGCTTCCCGGCCGTGCTACGAGCACCGGCTTGCATGTGAATTACCGGGCGACCATACTCCGCCGCACGCCGGAGCGGGAGATCACACGTGGCTACAAAACTAAAATTCCAATACCTCGCTCGCGATGCCTCTGGTCGTGAGATAAAGGGCAACATTGAGGCTGAGACCGAGGCCGAAGCCACTGGGCGCCTGCGCCAACAGCAGTTGTCGATCGTCAAACTCGATCAGATAGGCGGCAAGGGCGGCTGGAGCACCGCCCTGTTCGCTGGCTCGATCTCACGCAAGTGCAGCACCGCTGAGTTGTGCCTCTTCACCCGTCAGCTCGCGACCATGATCGGTGCTGGTATCCCGCTGCTGGAATCCTTCGAAATCCTTGCCGAGCAGAGCCTCGATCAGAACAAGGGTTTCGGCATGGGCCTGCAGGAGTGCGCGGATTTCGTGCGCGGTGGTACCGAGATCAGCGAGGCGATGACCAAGTTCCCGCGCATGTTCCCGGAGATCTACATCAACATGGTGAAGGCCGGTGAGGCCTCGGGTCAGCTCGATATCATTCTCAACCGCTTGGCTGAGTTCCTTGAAGCCAGCGAATCGCTCAAGCGCGAGATCAAGTCGGCGATGACCTACCCGGTGATCTCGTTGGTGCTCATTTTCGGTATCACCGGCTACTTGCTGGTCGGCGTGGTGCCCAAGTTCAAGAGTATGTTCGATGCGTTGAAGGGCGAACTGCCGGCCATCACCCAATACGTACTGGCGGTGTCCAACTGGCTGACCAACAACATCCTGGTGGTGATCGGCATCGCGGTCGCCATCTTCATCGGCTACAAACTGGCGATGCGGACTTACCAGGGCCAGAAGATCCGCGACACCATCTGGTTGAAGCTGCCGGTGTTCGGCCCGCTGTTCCAGAAAGTCGCCATCAGTCGTTTCGCCCGCACCTTCGGCACCTTGTTGTCTTCTGGTGTACCGTTGCTCGGCGCCCTGGAGATTGTTGCCGCCACCGCGGGCAACCGGGTGATCGAAGAGACCCTCATCGAAACTCGCGAAACCGTGCGCAAAGGCGAAAGCATCACCACCCACCTGCAGACCTCGTGGGTCTTCCCGCCGATGGTGGTGAAGATGATCGGCATCGGCGAGAAGTCCGGCGCGCTTGAGACCTTGCTGGCGAAGATCGCTGACTTCTACGACGAACAAGTGCACGCCACGGTGAAAGCCCTTACCAGCCTGATCGAACCGTTCATGCTCATGATCATGGGCGCGGTGGTGGGCATCATCGTGCTCGCCATCTTTTACCCGATTCTCCAGCTCCAGAGCGCTGTGCGCGACTCATAAAGCGCGGTGCGCGACTCATAAAGCGCGGTGCGCGACTCGTAATCCCACGCGGGATGTCAGGTCGAACCACCACCCCGGCAGGTCACTGTCGGGGTGGTGGCGTTAAGGGGTGGCCGTTGGCGTGGCGTTATTCCAAGATTGAATGTCGGCCATGGATCCGCTGACCCCTGTTCGCGATCACTCGCGTCGCCGTACGTCCTTGTTCGGTGATCGGCGCCCGGGTGTACGTCGTGGTGATGTGCGAACCCAGGCGCGCCAGGTCAGTCTGGTCCGCTTGCTGCTCATCACCATGGGCTTCGCCGTGCTGGCGATCATCATCCAGGGACGCCGGCCCGAACTGGTGGAACCGGCGGCGACTTACCTGCGCAGTCTGCTGGTGGTGACGACCGCCGTGGCGGTGCTGTTGTTCGCCACCGTGTGGTTGGCGCGGTGGCGTTGGCAGCTCGCTCTCCATCTGGTGTTCGATCTGGTGTGGATCGGACTGCTGCTGCATTTTAGCGGTGGAGTGTCTTCTCCTGGGGTGGTGTTGTTGTTTGCCGTCGTGCTGGTGGGAACTCTAGTGTTGCCAGGGGTGGCGTTGTTTGTGCTGCCGGCTCTGGCCAGCTTGGTATTAGCGGTCAATGCCAGTTTGTATTTGGCCGGTCATGCGCCGTTCCCGCCAGAGTTCCTCACCCTTAACCAGGCACTGACCCAGACTGATCGTATCTTAGGCGTGCTCGCCACCCAGGTCGGCGCGTTGTTTCTGGTCGATTTGCTCGGGCAGTTGCTGGCGCGACGCCTGCGTGAACAACGCATCTTCACTGGCGAAGTGCTCGATCGTCTTGGTGAAGGCGTGTTGGCGGTCGATCGCGGTGGCGCTGTGGCGTACGCCAATGCCGAGGCCATGCGCCTGCTTAAACTCACCGGTCCGGTGGAGGGCCTTTCAGCATCGGCGTTGCTGACCGATCCGGCGTTGGCTCCAGTGCTTGGCTTGGTGACGGGTGATCGCTGTCCGGCGTTGGAGCGCTTCACGACCGCGCAAGGCCAGCAGTTGGTGCTGCGCGTTACTGAATTGCTCGACCGCCGTGAACAGCCGCTCGGTCGCACGCTTATCATCGCTGATGAGACCCGTCTACGCTTGCTGGAGGACAGCGCTCATCGTGCGGAACATCTTGCCGCTTTGGGTGAGATGGCTGCCGGCATCGCTCACGAGGTGCGCAATCCTCTGACCAGTCTACGCGGGTGTGCGCAGGAGCTGGCAGAGATGGCCAACGAGGCCAAGAACGGCGATGCCGAAAGCCTAGCGCGCATCATGGTCACCGAGGCTGATCGTCTGGCGCGCATCGTCGAAGACTTCCTGGCGTTGTCGCGCCTGCGCGCGCCGGAGCGTTCGCCGATCGAGCTGGAGCCGGTGATCGAAGAACTGCGCACCATGACCACGCAACGACGCGATCTGCCCGATGGACTGGAGTTGACCTTCGTGGCTGAGGACGGTTGTGGCAGCATTCTCGCTGATGGTGGTCAACTGCGGCAGGTGCTCAGCAATCTGATCAACAATGCCATTGATGCGATGCGACAGGTCACCTGTCCGAAGTTGTCGGTGCGGGTGCGCTCAATGGATCGTGACTGTGCGCTGGGCTCACCCAGCGTGGAGATCGCGGTAACCGACAACGGCTGTGGTATCCCGGCAGATCAGCGCGAACGCGTTTTCACGCCGTTCTTCAGCACCAAGGCGCAAGGTACCGGCCTGGGACTGAGCTTGGTCCAGCGCATCGTACGTGAACATGAAGGCTTGCTGTCGCTCACCAGCGAGGTCGGCGCTGGCACCACGGTGACCATCTTGCTGCCGACGCATTCGCACACGCGGGTCTTCAAACGCGCACTTGGTGGCGGCTGATCTCGCACGGCGGCAAGCCCGTTAGCTGCCTCTTAGCCGATGAAATGTTTCGACAAACGCGGGCCTTCTTGGCTCGCGTAGTTGTTGCCGCAGACGCCGTAGAGTCGCGCGCAGGGTTTCTGCAGCGTCTCATAGGCCATGGCGCAGATCGGTTGGCCGTGACGCAGGATGAGGTCGTCCTGGTGTGGACGCACTTCCAGCACGGCGGGGGCGCCGCGGTGATCGGCGCCGAATACGCCCCAGCCAGGATCGAAGAAGCCGGCGTAGTGCGCGCGGAACTCGCCAGCGGTGGGGTCAAAAGGCACCATCTCACAGGCGAGGTCGGCTGGCACCACCACGCGCTCGCGCGTGGCGAGGATGTAGAAGCGGTCCTGCTCCAGGCAAAGGAAACCGGAATCGGGTTGTTGGAGCGGCGCGAAGAAATGTTTCGGCTCGTGGGCGGCGAGCTTGGTCAGCACCAGCGGATGGTGCGTACGCTTGGCGACGAAACCCACCACCGGGCGATCAAGGTCGGCGGTCATGATCAGACGGCCATCGAACAAGGACGAGAGCGGAGACGGCTTGCCCTCCGGTTCCCACAACAATGGCTGACGCTGATGCCGCTCAGACAGTTCGCTCTGCGTCAGGATATGGCGATCAGCGAAGAAGATCGCTTGGTTCAGGCTGACGCCGGCCTGCGCCACGACGTTGAAGCTGCGCGGGATCAATTCGAGCCACAGTTCCCCACGATAGCCCGCAGGGATACGGTCGTAGCGTGGACTGCCATCCGCCAACACCCGCGTGGCGAGGTCGACGCGACCGGTGCTGCTTTTGCCGTTGGCATAGGCTTCGATGCCCGGCGGCAGAGCAAGGCGTTCGCGCAACAAGACGAGGTAGACCTGATCACGTCCCAGGCAAACCGGCGTGCTGAGATCGACCTTCTCCAGCGCCAGGTTACGCACCAAATCACGTACCGACTCGCTGGGCATCGGCAGGACCGAACCGGGCATACGATAGGCTTCGATATCGAGCGTCAGGTCGAGGCTCGCCGGTTGGATCTGGTCAGCCTTGATGCCACCAACAGCAGTGACGTGACCGGCGTTCACCAGCGCGGTGAGGCCATCAATTTCCAAAGTGCCGGAGACGGGGCGAGGAGCAGCGGTAGGCATGGGCGGGATCGTGGGGAAATTGAGCGGTGGTCCAGGGGCGGGATGGCGAGGGTCGCTTCGCTCCCGCGGCGAAGCCTCACAGCGCGGGCCCAGCCCGCGCGCAGCTCGTAGCTCGCAGCTCGCAGCTCGTAGCTCGCAGCTCGCAGCTCGTAGCTCGTAGCTCGTAGCTCGCAGCTCGCAGCTCGTAGCTCGCAGCTCACCTAGTGCTTTGGCAAAGCGAAAATGCAGGTTGCCAGTTTGAGGGACTACAGGCTACAGGCTACAGACCACAGGATCGTGCTGCGACGTCGTGTGCAAACCGCTGGTCTGTAGCCTGTAGCCTGTAGCCTGTAGTCCCTCACATCGGAAGCCGGCGTTATTGATCTGACCGAGCACTAGCCCATGCGGAATACCACCACCGAAATAGCGGTGACTGCCGTGGTTTTATCGGTGTTCACGTACACATGTCGGCGGTGTCCTGGGAACTGCACCAGAGCGCCGGCCGGGACCTCTACCTGTTCGTCCTCGATATGCAGCAGCGCGCGACCGCTGACGCAGTAGAAAAACTCTTGCGCCCCGAGCGGATGCGGGCGGCCGACGCTGTGGCACTCCGGTTGCAGCGTGATGTGGTTGATCTCGACGCCCTTGGACGCGATCGGTGAAACCAGTCGCGCACTGTAACGCCCGTGATCGGCGCGGTATTCTTGCTGCTCCTTCGGCATGACCTTGTAGTGGCGATGTTCTGGCGGCAGCACCAGCAGCTCATCAAGGCTGACGTGCAGTGCCTTAGCTACCGCCAGCACGCTCTGCACACCGGGGTTGGCGCCGTCCTGCTCCATCGCCGCGAGCGTGGCGCGCGGTAGGCCGGCCTGCTCGGCGAGGTCGGCCTGGGTGAGCTTGGCTTGTTTGCGTAGGCGGCGGAGGTTGGGGGCGAGGGCATCCATGCGGGGCGACTCCGTCGGCCAATGCTCGGGAATAATTCCAGGATGCCAGCAGGGGGGCCCGGGATTCCAGCATGCCCGACTTGCGAGAGGTCGACTTGGCCGCGTAAGATGACGCCCAGCCACCCGCCGCAGCGCATCCCGCTGTGGCTTCATCAGCCAAAGGAATACTCATGGCCTTCACCCTGCCCCCACTGCCCTACGCCGTCGACGCGCTCGAACCGCACCTGACCAAAGAGAATCTCGAACTGCACCACGGCAAACACCACAACGCCTACGTGGTCAACCTCAACAAGTTCGCCGATGACAAGAAGGTCGACGGCACCAAGAGCCTGGAAGACATCATCATGTCCTCCGACGGCCCGGTGTTCAACAACGCTGCGCAGATCTGGATCCATACCTTTTACTGGAACAGCATGAAGCCCAAGGGCGGCGGCGAGCCGACCGGCGCGTTGGCTGAAGCGATCACCCGCGACTTCGGTTCCTTCGCCAAGTTCAAAGAAGAGTTCACCGCCGCTTGCGTCAGCCAATTCGGTTCCGGCTGGGGCTGGTTGGTGGTCGAAGGCGGCAAGCTCAAGGTCACCAAGACTTCGAACGCTGATCTGCCGATGAAGTACAAGCAGACTGCGCTGATCACCTGCGACGTGTGGGAACACGCGTACTACCCGACGTACAAGAACCTGCGTCCGAAGTACGTCGAGGTGTTCCTCACCAGCCT
>Ga0105046_10010655_pt1 | contig 14305 bp, 17 predicted proteins | sample MAT03_FD_78385 | JGI IMG/M metagenome (GOLD analysis project Ga0105046, IMG submission 78385) | Freshwater microbial communities from Lake Fryxell liftoff mats and glacier meltwater in Antarctica - MAT-03 (megahit assembly) | ecosystem: Environmental > Aquatic > Freshwater > Ice > Liftoff... | reverse complement strand
GCAGTCCGCAGCGCGACCGTCGCATCCTCGGAACCGTCAAGCGGCACAAGAATGTGCTCGTAGTGCAGCGTGCTCACGTTGGACGATTCGGTTGATGATCGCTCATGATCGTCCTATGCCCGCGAGATGCCGCTCGTAACCCCTCCCCTTGAACTTCCTGGCGCGTCATCGGCGCTGTTCGAATCGTCGCTGTCCAGGATGACGTCGAGCTTCCCTCGGCGTGTGCCGATGTCGAGGGTGTGGCTTCCATCGGGGTGTCTGATGATGTGCAGGTCGACCGCTGCTTCGCCGACGGCGAGGTTGACGAGATGAAGGTCACCGAGCCATGTCGGGAGGGCAGGACGAAGCCGAAGGACGTGGTTGGGCGCGTCGGCCTCCAGCCCGGCGAACACGCTGAAAAGGTGCACCACCGCGGCGGACGACCAGGCCTGGGGAACGTTGGCCCCCAGGTATTGAACGGGGAAACTACCTTCGTCGCGCTCGAGGCCGGCGAACAGCTCGGGAAGCCTCCGCGAGTCGAAGCGAGCGGCGGCGTCGAACAGCCCCCGCCCGACTTTCGACGCTTCGGTATCGAGCCCGTAGTTGTGGAATCCAGCTGCGATGATGGCGTTGTCATGCGGCCACACTGACCCGACCTGGTAGGAGAACGGGTTGTAGGCGACATGGTCGGCAGACAGGGTGCGGATGCCCCAGCCGCTCCACATGTCGCGCGCCAGGAGTCGGCGGGCGACTTGTCGTGCTCGTTCCGGGTCGATCGCGCGCGACCACAACAGGTGACCCGCATTGGACGCAACTGCACGGATCGGTTGTTTGTCGCCATCGAGACCGAGGTAGTAGGTGCCCTCGTCTTCCCACCAAAAGCGGGCCTCGATGGCGTCGGCCAGGCGATCAGCCTGATCACGAAGGCGAAGAGCCCCGGCGGAATCGCCATAGACGTCGTCGAGTATCTCGGCCCAAGCCCGCTTGGCGGCGACAACCAGACCTTGGTGCTCGCACAGGGCGATGGGCAGCTTCGACGGTTCACCGTCGGCACCAACGATCGAGTCAGGGGAATCTTTCCACCCCTGGTTGTAGTAGCCCGCGGGCGCGCGGGTCTGGTACTCCTGAAGGCCGTCGCCGTCGATGTCGCCGTCGGTGTCGATCCATGACAGCGCCCGATCGACGTGATCGCGCACGGCGTCGAGTTCGCCCCGATCGCCATGCCACTGCCAGGCCAGAGCGGCAACGAGCACATACAGGGTGGTCGCTTCGTGCGAACCGAAATACGGTGTGTGCGGCACCAGCCGCAACGCAGCGAGCTCGCCGTAACGCACTTCATGCTCGATCTTCCCGGGTTGCATGTCACGGCTGTCGTCGTAGGCATCGGCCTGCAGCGCGCCAAGGGCGCGCAAGCTCCCCAGCGCCAATCGCGGGGTCAGCGACAAGGTCTGAAGTGACACCGTCAGCGCATCGCGACCGAACAAGGTGACGAACCACGGCACCCCAGCTGCCGGAACCCACAGGTCCGGGTGAACGCCCGCCAAGTGGGCGTCGTCGAGCGCGGCATCGCGGCGATGCATGCGCAATCCGGCGAGGTCATCGACCGCTTGGCGAACGGTCGCCGTCACATCGGGGTCACCGGCGGTGATCTGTGTGGTCGCGGCAACCCAGGCGCGTTGGGCGCGATCCCGGTCGGTGGTGCCGATCAGGTTGTGGCACGCCCGAGGCGGGTGCTCGGGCTCGGCGCCGTCGAGGATCGGGCGCCACAACACACACGTGTGCCACGACTGACCCGGCTCGAGGTTCAGCCGGAACATGATCCCGCCGTTGGCAAACTCGGGCGCCGAATCGGCACCTTCCACGTGGAAGGCGATGCCGCGCTCAAAGCCACCGTTGTGATAGCGGGTGACGAGACTGCTCGTACCGTCGTCCCACTTGCTCTGCAGCGACCCGCGTCGAATGGCCCGGCCGCCCCTCACGTCGAAGAGGTCGGCGAAGTCCGATTCGATGCTGATCTCGAGGCTTGCGGCGATGGGGCGACGACCGAAGTTGGTGAGGTCGTAGTCCTCATGAATGCCATGGCCGATCGTTCGATCGAGACGCAGGTGCAAGCTGCGAGCCGGGATCTCGACTCCGTCGGTACCGAGAAGAACGGGATTGGTGAACTCGAAACGCGCTGAATGATTGTTCACCGCTGCCGAGTTGGAGAGTGTCGGCCGCTCTCGGCAGAGCTTCAGCCGGTAGCCCGACACCAACCGAGTGTCGCAAGCAAAGTAGCCCTGCTCACTGGTCGATGACATTTCGCCGTTGATTTCCGACACTGCGAACTCGGTATCGCTATGAATCGTGGCAGTCGCAGGACCGACTCGAACCTCCATGTGCGCTCCTTCGATGTGGTCAGGGGTCGAGCAGACGAGCGCGCCCGATGGCCGCCGCGCCGACAGTGCCCGAGTCATCTCCGAGCGCCGCAACGACGAACTTCAACTTCGGGCTGGGATACAAAACCCATGGGCGAGCTTCACGCTCGATGCGATCAGCGAGGTCCTGCCCGAGCTTCTCTGCCATGCCTCCACCGATGACCACCAGTTGGACGTCAACCATGTTGATCACCGATCCGATCCCAGCGGCAACCACCTCGATGGCCATCTCGAACAACTCCACGGCGAGCTTGTCACCCTCATCGAGCGCTCGGGCCCACACCTTCGAGGTCAGCTTCGACTTCTTCTCTTCGTCCTGTATCTCGAACAGCGACGTGTGTCGCCCGGCATCGACCATCGACGAGACGACGGCGGCCAACGAACGCCGACCGGCGTACGCCTCGATGCACCCTCGTCGGCCACAGGTGCACAGCGCGCCGCCATAGTGAGTCACGACATGACCGATCTCGCCGGCCGAACCGCGCGATCCGGTGAACGGACGCCCATCGAGGATTAGTCCTCCTCCGATACCAGTGCCCATCCATACTCCGAGGACGTCGTCAACACCGACCGCGGCACCGGCAAGCCACTCGCCGAGCAGTCCGACGTTGGCATCGTTGCCCAGCGCAACAGGCACACCAAAGTGGTCTTCGATCACTTTGACGATGTCGAACGAATCGTCCCAGCCGGCAAGGTTCGGCACCTCGACGACGCTGCCCTTGTGAATCACTCCGGGGATGCCCATCCCAATCGCCGACGGCACATCACCAAGGCCTTCGATCATCTTCACGATCGTGCGGGCGATCTTGTGAGGACTCGATCGAGGGGTGTCGCGCTTGTCGCGCTCGCTTACCCGATGCCGTTCATCGACTAGCCCGACCTCGATGTTGGTGCCGCCGACGTCGACACCAGCTACCAACATGATGAACCGTTGACACATCTGGCGAATCTGTCTCGATAGGTCTGTCGGACCATGTCGATGTCGTCATCGAGGAGGCTGGTTGCACCGCAGCCGTCGACGACCAAGCGTGCCTGACGGCGCAGCCCAAGCGTGCGCTCGCCGAGCGAGGCAGCTTCGAGAGACTCGACAAGCGAGGCGATCGAGACAAGGAGGTACGCGCATACCGTTGGATGCCCGGCGCCTGCGCGCCGCGTCTCGTCGAACGCGAGGTGGATCAGTTCGTCGTGAGTCGGTTGCTCGGCCATCACGATTGTCCGATTCCCCTTGGTTCGCACCGGGGCAGGAGGATCGTGGCGAAGGAGCTCGGACAGGACCGCCGCTGTGTGAAAGATCGCGTCCTGCGCAGTCGTCGGGTCATTGATGCCCGGCGAGAGAGCCTTCACGGCCACGTCGGCCAATTGTCGCAGACCGAACGAGACGTCCTGCTGCATCGTGCGCGTGTCGCCAATCGAAACCGCCGCCAGCAGTGCGCGCTCGACTGCGTCACGATCTTCGTCACTGATTGATGCTGACATGGAGCAGAACCTCGTTCCTTCGATTGCAAACCGGCCTGCATAGGTCTCGACCGTGAGCGTGACCCCGTCGGGCACGCAGGCGAGCAGGGCGTCGGTGTCGATCTGTTGCACCCAGCCCGATCGATCGACCCGGATCACCGTCGACGAAGCGGTTCGGGCCGTATCAGGAAGCAATGAGAGATCAGTGTTCGGGTCGGCGGGTATCCATTCGGCGCGGATCTGCTCGGTCGCTTCGCGGCGGATCCGTTGAAGGATCTCGCTGACGTCCATCGAGTGCGCGCTGTGGTTGATGAACGCGGCGATCGCAAGGATCGTCGCAATACCGAGCACGACGGCCACAGCGACGGACAGATTAGGGATGACCGGATCGCCGCCAGGCTCGAGCGCGGAACGAACCGAGCGCAGCACGACCACGCAATAGGTGAACGTGCCGACGGCAAGTGCCATTACTCGCTTGTTGAACGGGTCGCGAAACAACGTGTGGACGACACGAGGCGAGTACTGGCTCGAAGCGAGCTGAATGATCAACAACGACACAGAGAACGCGATGCCGGCGAACGAGATCGTCGCCCCGGCGATAACGCCGAGCAACGTTCGGGCGCTCTCCACAGTGGATGTGAACCCGATCGGGAGGTCCGCCATCTTCGACCCCATTTTGCGGTCGACGGCAAGGCTGACGAAGCCCATCACCGTCGCGACGAACACAGCGATCATCGGAACGAAGAACAGGCTGGATCTGAGCCGTTCGACCAGTGCGCTCATGCGCAGCCTCATTGCTGCGCCCTCTTGGAATACATACTCACCACCGCAGCACTGCCGCCAACGGACCGTCCAGCATGGCCAGGTTCGGGACAACGAGAATCTCGGCGTCGGTGGCAAGAGCCGCGCTGATGGCGCGGTCCACCAGACGGGCACCGTCGCGCCACGCGGACTCGGCATCGGGACCGTCTGAGCCGTCATCATGGACGAGCAAAGTCGCAACACGTCCTTCCCGCAAGGCGCCGATCACTTCACCGGTATCGATTGCAGCCGTTCCGTGGGTTACTCGTGATCGGACGAGTTCGGCGGCTGCAGTCACACGTTCGGCAACGATGGTCGACAGCAGCCGGACGACTTCGTCGGCGATACCGGTGGGTGAACCCGCCTCGACCTTGACCGCGACTGCTGCGACATCGGTCGGCAAGAAGTCAAGAACAAACGTCTGAGCGCGGACATCACCAGCGACTGCGACCAGTTCCGCCTCTACGCGCCGAGCCATCTCGGCGACGGACTCTGCCACGTCGCGTGCGTTGCTCTCCCAGGTGTTCTCCGCTCGTTGCTGAAAGCGGCGTTGCGACCAACCACCCGGAGCCCCGCGATGGATGTGGAAAGTCGAACCGTCGACCGTTTCGGTAGTGAGGACGAGGCTGCCCGCAAAGCCAGTCAGATCGGCGCCCGCCCGATCCGTCTCAACGACGACATGGGCAATCTGCCGCTGTCGCGACTCCAAGACCGTTGCCCACCGCGGCAACGGTCCCTCGTGCACGGTCGGTGCCGACACCGGTTCCTCGAGTAGTTCGACGAACGTCGCTCCGTGACTGGCGTGCACAAGGACCACCGCTGCTGCATCGTGATGGTGAAGCCCGGCGATCGCCTCGTCGAGTCCTGTGAGTTCGTCCTCTCCCCAACGGTCGGAGAGTTGGCGTCGAGCGTTGCGCCATTCGAGTTCGAACCTGCTCTGTGCATGGTCGAGGTTGCTCGGTGCCGGAATCGTCATGGTCACAAACCAGTCGGACTCAGTCGAAAGTGCTTTGAGATCATCATTGATCGTCACTTGTTCACCCTTTGGTTGGAAGCCGACGTGGAGTCAGCGTTTCGGATTCAGATACGGGGTCGACGACCAACGCATAAGAGCCCAGCGAACGGAATCGATCTGGTTCGAGCGGGCCTCGCGCGGTGACCACGCGGATCACGGCACCGGAGTCCGTTTCGAACTCGACGTCGTCGACGGTGCCGATGTCCAGCCCTCCGGTGGTGAGCACTCTCGTGCCGACCAGGGTGACGTCACCCTTCACCGCTGACTTCTCATGGTCGTTGGTGATCGTGGTCGGGTCGTCGCTGGAGGATGCCATCACAGCGTCAGCACCGAACGAGCTCACAGCCGACCATGGGAGCACGATTGCGCGTTTGCCATGTCCGTCGATGTGGATCGCCTCGATGTTGCAGCCTCTCCGATCGAGGACGAAGCCCTTCACGGAGCCGATCGTCTCGGCACTGTCGGTCGCGACCACGCTCCGACCGTCCACATGTGAGAACAGTTCGACACTCATTGTCCAGCCTCCAATGCGGGTGAACGGTATGACGCAATCGCTGCACCGAAGCCGGCTAGGTCATTGCGGATGAATTCGGTGGCCTCGACGGGCAGCACCAAGTTGTCGCCGGACAACGCCATCTGTGCAGAGATCGGCACGAACGACGTATCCGCCCGACCATCGGTCTTCAACTCGTACCCAACGGCGCACGGTACGTCCCCGGTTGACAGTATGACGGCGATCACTTCACCGAGTTCGCTGCCGTCGGCGGAGAGAACCCGGTTTCCGAGAACTGGACGGGCGGCTCCGAGATCGCGAAGGTCTGCATCGCCAGCAGCCTCGTCATCGATGGCAGATTCGGTATCGACCATCACTGCGTCCCGACCGATGGCCGACACGGAACTGGCTGCGAGGACGGCCTTCAAACGCCCGGCGAATCGGCCCCTCTTGTTCAACGTGAACCCGATCAACTGATGGGCTTCGCCGTCATAGACGACGTCGCGCACCTCAGCCACGTCTTCTCCTGAGAGGATCGAGACCACCGGAAGGCCCATCACATCTCGCGCTCTGACCAGGTTCATGGTCTGCTCTGATCCGAGACCCGAGCGGCCAGAACCGAGCCGGCTCGCCGTGACTTACGGACAAAGTACATCGCCAAGACAATCGCAGCGACGACGGCAGTCATCAGGACTAACCACCATACGACACTCATGTGGACCTCCATTCGTAGAACCTCACGGACACAGTTCGCTCATCGAGGCGATACGCCGTCGCGGAACGCCATCGCGGAACGCCATGTCATCTCACTTCCCCTGGAAGCTGCTCGCTAAACCGATGGGACGTGACGATCGGGTGCCATTCTCGTCGCGGATCGCAGCGACTACTTCACGATGAGAACGGAGAAGTCGCCAGTTCGCATCAGATCCTGCTCGACCGATCCGGAGAAAACACGCGGGAACCAGCCACGCTCGTGCGATCCGATCACGACCACGTCGACATCGTGCACGTTTGCAGCTTCGAGGATTGCCGTCGCCGGGTCTCCGACGTCACCCAATCCCGTTACCGACGACACCCCTACCGCGTCAGCGACGCTGTTTGCAACGGCGGCAGCGCGTTCGCCGGCGCTACCGATGTCCGACGTTTGATCTGCGGTCCAGGCCGGCGGATACCACGTCCCGGGGAAAGGGACCGGATACGCGTATGCCCACCGCATGCTCGTGTACCGACCTTCGCCGACATTGATCGCCAGATACGTCGCTCCGTCACCGAACAACCGGTGCGCAACCCGCAATGTTCGCACCGAGTCTTCGTCGTTTTCGACCGCGACGAGCACCGTCGGCGAGCTGCCCTCGCCCGCACGTCGGCCGCCTTCGATCGGCGCGGACGACGACTCACTGCCTACCTCCGATGTTGCCATCGGACCCAGAGACCCCCCCCACCGGCCCGCTGGCCGCGGCCAGAGAGCACTGCGCCCGCCGAGATCGGCGGATCGGTGCCCGCCGGATGTCCGGGGGGCAGAGCATCACTGTGGGCATCATTCAACGACGAACTCATGTCAGTCCCTTTCACGCCGTGGTACGAAGCTCGTGCATCCAATGGCGCTGCCCAGCTATTGCCCGTTCAACCCGCGTTCAAACCTGCCCGGCATCAAGGTTGTCTCCGAACGCTTCGCAGCGCTGGTCGCCAAGGACGGCATGTGACGTCTACCTGCGCGTGCCGAGACGAGCGTTGCGACTCCAAGGGAATCGACGGCCTTGCCAACTCGCATCCCCGAAGGTGATCCGTCGTAGTCCGCCGAGGCGAACTCGGGAACGGGACGCGCCGCCCCTTCCGCATCGTTGGTTGTCTTGCCGTTCGCCTCGATGTCATCGAGCAACCAGTTCATCTCCTCGATCTCCCGTTTCTGCGCCTCGATGATCCTGTCGGCCAGTGCCCTCACACGAACGTCATCGAGATCGGCGCGACTACTCGTGAGGATCGCGATCGAGTGATGCGGGATCATCGCTCGCATGTACGACTCGTCCTCCACCGTCGACTGGCTGCGAACGAGCCACACGCACGACCAACGCAGCGATCATGTTCGGGGTCGTTACCCGTTGATGCGACGAAACAAACACCTGCTGAGATCGGTTGGGCCAATGCGGTACGACGGTTTAGTTGCCGACGAATCGGGGTAACACGACGGTGTCGATCCGGCCGCGAGTGCGGGCACTTGGTCGCCACGAAAGGAGCCATCATGAGTGTCGCTGATGTACCACCCGCGCCAAACGTCCTCCCACCCGGACATCCAGCTGGTATCGACGAGCCGATCTCGGCGGGAGCAGTTTTGTCGGGTAGCGGCCAGCGCGCTGGTGGCGGATCGCTGGCTCCCGCCATGCCCAGCAAACCCATCCACAGGCCTTCGGTGGATACTTCAGCGGCTGATTTTGAGGCGTTGGGACCCAAGGTGCTCGTGGCCGTCGAGGATACCGACGAGTCCGTGAACGCTGTCCGTACCGCATACCGGCTCTTCGGTGACGCGGCGCACTACTTCGTGATCAATGTCGGCAACCGTGCTTACCCGACAATGGAATGGGCGTACGCGTACCCAGTCGCGGCGCCGATGGCGTGGTACCCGCCCACATCGGTCGCAGACCCGGCAACCAACTCGACTTCAGTTGAGGTCGCTGAGGAAACAGCCATCGATGTCGCCGCCCGAGCAGGGTTGGACGACCTGATCCCGGTGGGAGATCTCGGCGACCCGGCGACCGCGATCATCAGCGCCGCAGATGCCAATCAGGTCGATGTGGTCGTGATCGGTTCCCACGATCGGGGCTGGTTCAGTCGTCTGTTCACCGGCTCGGTCGAGAGCGAACTGCTGCGTTCGGCCCCATTTTCGGTGCTGGTGGTCAAATAGCGGTTCCACCGCTTCGAAGTGGGCAAACCTTCGCTCGGCTCGTCAAACAGCGACGCCACTGGCCGCGGCGTCACACGTTTGTAGCGATCAGCGACGCGACACGTATTCACTGAGGATGGACTTCGTTCGACGCCGCTCGAACGGTCGTCACCAGAGCTCGCCATGGGTCCGATCTGAGGGCGTGAACGCTTTGCCACACGGGTTACCTCGCAGCGCTCCTCAGGGTCATCCTTTGTGCCGAGCTGCTCGTGATCCGCACCGACATACCGGCGGTGATCGCCAGCTACGGCACCGGAGCGGGCCGCCCGCCCGTCGCAGGCACTTGCAACGCGCTGAGCTCGTCGGTAGATTGATACCTGATCAGTTATCGTCACACTAAAGAAGTGCGTCGTGGATACATCAGCACGGTTGGTGAGAACGGCCCGGCGAAGTCGGGGTCTCACACAGCGTCAACTTGCGGACGTCTCGCATCGCACGCAGCCGGAAATCGCGCGCTTGGAACGTAGCGGACAGGCCGTCAGCGCCAACCTCGTCGATGTATTGATCCGCGCCGCAAGGTGCCGACTCGTCGTTCTGCCAACGGATCGAACCCCGGTCGCCGAGCACGCTGACGCGATCGCGGAGTTCCTCCTCCGCCACCACGACGAGAACCGAGCGTTCCGACAAGTCATCCAACTCGCCGACGACCTCGCCCACGAGCATGGCGCCGAACGCGTCGCGCTGGCAGTCGCACCGCCACCACCAACCCGCGACATCCGCTTCGACGCGCTGATCGAAGGGGTCACCGAGTTTCGGTTGCGCGAAGAGAAGTTGCCGCTACCGAAGTGGCTGAAGGGAACCTCGACAAAGCTCGCCGACACCTGGTTCGTCGACCGCTACACGATCGGCGATCACAACGTCATCGCAGCAACTCCAGAGCAGTTGCTGCGCCGCAACATCGTGCTCGACCAATCGGAACTACTGTCGATCTGATGCTCGAACGCCACGACATCGTGTGGGCCCTGGAGCAACTCGCCGTTCGCCTCGGCAACGCCGGCCACACGCTGTCGATAGCGGTGGTGGGCGGCGCTGCGATCGTGCTGGAACACAACCCAGATCGCGGTTCCACCAACGACATCGATGGCTGGATCAACGCCACTCCCGCAACGCGAACAGCGGTCGATTCCATCATCGCCGACATCTCACGAGAGCGTGGCTGGCCCGACGACTGGCTGAATGAAGCGGCCGGTCTTTTGCATCAGGTCCGGGTGGGTGTTGGGACCTTGCTGGTAGCTCTGGTTTGAGCGTAGTAGTTGTGCTCGAATTCGGCGGGTGGGATGTCGTCGAGCTCGCCGTGGAGGCGCTGGTTGTTGAACCATTCGACCCACGCGAGCGTGGCCAGTTCGACGTGCTCGGCGTTGCGCCATGGTCCCTGGCGGCGGATCAGTTCTGTCTTGTAGAGCCCGTTCACGGTCTCGGCGAGGCTGTTGTCATAGCTGTCTCCGATGCTGCCGATTGAGGGTCGGGCACCGATCTCGGCGAGGCGTTCGGTGTAGGCGACGGACACATATCGCGACCCGGCATCGGAGTGCGCGATGACACCGTTGATCAGTTGCAGCCGGCGTGAGAACACGGCCATGTTCAAGGCGTCCATCACCAGCGGTGTGGTCATCGTCGCTGCGGTGCGCCAACCAACGATCTTTCGTGAGTGCACATCGATCACGAACGCGGTGTAGACGAACCCCGACCAGGTCGCCACGTACGTGAAATCCGAAACCCACAACTGGTTGGGTCGTTGCGCCCGGAACTGGCGCTTCACCAGATCCGGTGCCCTCGGTGAGTTCCTGTCCGGGCGGGTCGTGACAGTCGTCTTGGACCGTGTTGCGCCACGAATGCCCAGCTCACGCATCAAACGCGCGATCAGGTCCTTGTCCAAGTTGATCCCGCGTTCGCGTCGCAGCGTGTCGTGAAGGGCTCATCGTGTGCCCGATTGCCGGGTGCTCAGAGCCTGAGTTGACGACTCGACGGGGCTATACCACCGGGCGCGGCACCGTGGTGGTCGACGGTTTCCGACATCGCGTGGCGCCGACGCCGGCCCATGCGCCCGAGTCGATTTCGCATATCACCGCCAAGCTGCTGATTGCAGGCTGGCTCAGGGGAACTGGATGGGACGTGAGTGTCGAGCGCACTGACGTGCGGGTCCTGCGTCGGCCGGACGTCCATGCGGTCAAGGGTGCGGCGAAGCTTGCGATCGAGGTGCAGTACTCGTCGTTGCCGTACTCACAGTGGCATCAGCGGACAACGGATTTGGAGAGCAGCGGATACACCGTGATCTGGTTGTGGGGTGTCCTTGCGCCGCTGTCTTCGGTCGAGCTGACTGCAATACATCAAGGGCAGCTCTCTGCCGGTCAGCGTTTGTGGTGGATCGATGCTGCGGGCCGGCGGCTCGGGGTGGGTTAGTTCGTTCCGGCAGCATCGAGCGGACTCCGGTGTCAGGTGATCGCTCAGTCAGGGTTGAGTGGGTCGACCTCGACGAGGTCACCGCCGACGCCGATGGGCTCACCCACGCCTGGTGCGAGGTGCTTGACGCTGGCCATCTGCTGCAGCGCGAACGGGTGCTGGTTGATCTGCATGGTCGCCTGATGGAGCTCTGCCGGCGAAGATCCCTGCCGAAGCCGGTACGTCAACCTGCAGTGGTCGAGCTTCGAGAACCGCAACCACGGTTTCGATGGGAGGGCCCGGTTCCTCGGTTGTCGGGGAAAGTGGAGCTGCCCCCGATCGACTGGCGAACCGCGTCGGCCCGCGAGCGCTGCGACTGGTACCGGGAAGCCGGCCGACGTGCGACTGTCGCTATAGAGGCTGCCCGACTCAACGACTTCGGTCGCTTCTAGCCCGCCTGCCAGATCAGGTCCTCCGGTACGTCGAAGCCTGGGGCGCGTTGGTAGCCGCTGACGGCCGGGTCATAGGAAGGGGCGAGCAGCGCGAGCGCGTGGGCTGGGAGCTGGCCGTCGGCCTTCATGTCCTCGGTGACTCGGTTGATCGGGCGAGTGAAACCCTTCAGCGACCGGAGCTGCGGATCCCAACCGGCCAGTTCGTACACCTTCGACCGGGTGACGTGGCCGAGCCCGTGTTCGAGGGCGAAGCGAATGGCCTTGAGCTGTGCGGTGTGGCCACCTTTGGCCAGCAGGTCCAGAGCCTTTTCGACGCTCTGATCACTCCAGCCCGACACAACCGGTTGCCCCACGGTTGCCGGTGCCATCGGCGCGGGGCCGGGCTGGAGGATGCGCTGGATTTCGGCGTGGAGACGACCGACAACGTCGGGAGCCAGATCGGTGATGTCGATAGTCAGCGTGGTTGAACCTGCAGTCATACACACACTGTAAATGTTCACATATGGTTATGTACCAGTTAGAGGTGACCTCTAACGTCTACCACCACTCCCCTGCCAACGCAGGTTCGTCGAACAGATTGCCTGGCCGGTCATAACTGCTGAGTGTCCGCAGGTCCTTGTGGCGGGTCTGTCGTTGGATCAGATGCGGCGCTACGCGTTGCGCGCGTAGCTCGGTGACGAACCCGGCGCGGAGGCTGTGCGAGCTGAACAAGGCCGGGTCGACGCTGGTGAGTACGTTGGCGACATGGCGTTGGACGATGTCGGTGACGGCGTCTGCAGAGAGGCGCCCACCGATGCGGCCGTGGCGGTCGATGCGTCGGAACAGTGGCCCGGTTCTGTATTCGCGGGTGAGCAGCATCGTCGAGCGCACCGGGCAGGAGCCGATCCGCTGCGAGTAGGTGACGGCGATGCTGGCACCGCGCTGCTCTTGGTCGGTCTTGGATCGATGGAGACGCAGCAGCATTCCACCGTCACCTCGGTCCGGGTCCCCGGTGAAAGCGAGGTCTTCGACGTTGAGTGCGACAAGGTCGCTGGCGCGCATGGCGGCCGCCCATCCGAGCAACAGCAGCGCCCGATCTCGGCGGATCATCGGATCGTTCGGTGGGCGGTTGGAGACGATGGCCATGCCATTGACGATCGAGCGAAGTTCCGCGAGCCGCAGTGGTTCGGCTTGGCGTTGCGCTGTGCCGCGTACTCGCCTTGCTCCGGCAGCGGCGCGGGTGACGAGCGGGTGCCGTGCAGGCGATGGTCGGCCAGCGAGCTCGAACACGCTGGTGATGGCGGCGAGGTTGCGGGCGAGGTAGGCCGGCGACAGGCCGGATTGGACGTGGTAGGCGACGTAGTCGGCGAGATCGTTCTCGTTTGCATCCCAGGCGTCGAGCCGGCGGGTGGCGTCACACCAGCCGGCAAAGCGTGCCCATGACTGCTCGTAGGCGGTGCGAGTCGACGGCGCCCAGGACTCCCCGACCAGTGCTGCCGGAGCGGCTGATACGTGCGTGGTGGCCGGTTGTGGGCCGCTGTCAGAGCGCACCGGCAAGCCGGCAGCGCGCAGCCCGTCGAGCCAGTCGCCGTCGAGTCCTTCGTCGGGCTCGTCGTTGAGGTCGAGGCGGTCGCTCACACCGGCACGAGCTCGACGTGGAGATACAGCAACCCAGCAACCAGCATCAGCGCTCGCAGCGCGTTGTCGGGGGTGTGCTGAGTCTGCGACACGGTGTGCGCACTCATCTGGCGGTTGAGCTGTGGCAGTGCGGCCTGCCCCGGATACCACGCGTCGTAGCACCAGGCCATGGAATGGAGCACGATCGACTTGGTCAGCTCGCCGTAATCGATGCGCCCGACATCTTCGACCCGGTGTCGGCGGACCTGGCGGGCCTCCACCTTCACCGCACCCGTAACGAGTCGGTAGAGATCTTCAATGATCGAGAAGGCACTGGCCTGGATGGTCCGACAGCGGCCAGCACAAAAGTTGTCGAGCAGTTCACGGAAGGTGAGCACGGCAGCGCCTGTATCGACGGTGGTGTGATCGAGGCCGTTTGCGAACAAGAGAAGCTCTTCGATGATCTCGTCCTGGTGCATCGCCAGGACCGCGTTGACGTCCTCGCCCCGCTGTTCAGCGTCGAGCAACTCGACGATGACCTGTGCCGAAGGGAACCCAACCAGCATCAACCCCTTGCGTACCGCCAGCTCGGCGGTGTCCTCCAGTCGGCTCTCAGGCCAGTTGGCGGGCAGGCCCCGCTCCGGTGTCCACCAGTCGGCGGGTAGCCCCTGCAGCATCTGCAGGACTTGCTCGCTCCATGTCGGGTGGAACCATTTGGCGGCCTGTTCAGCGATGGTGGTCAGACCGCTGAACGCTTCAAGTTTGATTTGTGCGGCCTGC
>Ga0105046_10010654_pt1 | contig 14305 bp, 9 predicted proteins | sample MAT03_FD_78385 | JGI IMG/M metagenome (GOLD analysis project Ga0105046, IMG submission 78385) | Freshwater microbial communities from Lake Fryxell liftoff mats and glacier meltwater in Antarctica - MAT-03 (megahit assembly) | ecosystem: Environmental > Aquatic > Freshwater > Ice > Liftoff... | reverse complement strand
TCCGGGCGGCGTCGACGTCGATCGGGTCGGTGAGCCGAGCTTCCGCGATCAAGTCGGCGAGGCTGACATCGGTGCCCTCGTGGTTGAGCTGGATCGCCGTGAAGCCCAGCGCGACGTCCGCAGCCGCGCCCGTGTGGCACGACGCGCAGAGGCTGGTGGCGGGGATGTCGTGGTCGGTCCCGAGCGCGTTGATCACGCCGTCCGTCACCTCGGTCACCCCGTCCTGCGCCGCGTTCCAGGCGAATGTCTGCATCGTCCAGTGGCTGATACCGCTCCCCTCGCTGACCTTCGTGTTGATCCGGGTCTCGATCCGGAGGCCATCACGAGAGAAGGTCTTGAAGAGCACGGTCCCCACCGGATAGACCCAGGCGTCGGGGTCGTTGGTGTCGATGCTCGCCCCTTCTGGCAGCAACACGAAGCGCTCCTTCTCCGCACCGTCGGACCAGAGGATGAACTCCGGCGCGAACGACCGGACCCTCGGGGCTAGGACCACGCAGCTGCCGGGGACATAAAGGCCGGGCGGCCCGGCGCACGGGGGGCCCGCGTCCAGCCTCCCTGCGTCGCGCGGCACGTCTGGCGGGACGTCCCGAAGATCGCCCCCGTCCTCGGTCCAGCCTCCAGTGTCCTCGTCCAGTATGGGTACGTCGATGCCAGCGTCGTCGAACATGAGCCGGTCGCGGCAGCCCGAGAGCCACACCATGATCACCAACACCAACAGCTGCCTCGCCTCTCGCCTCACGTCTCCTCCGCGCGTCGGGCCTCGACTTCATCGAGATCCATTTCACTTCGAGCGCCAGCAGGGTACGATGCGCGACGCATGTCAGCCACCTTTGCTTCGTGGTGCGCGCGCCTGCGTGGGGTCTCCCTCGCGCTGTGCGTCCTCACCGGTCCCTTCCATCTTTCGACGGTCGCCGCACAAGATGACGCAGTCAGCGGCTCACTCGACAGTGCCGCCCGGGCCCTCTTCGAGGATGGCCGCCATGCCTTCGAGACGGGCGACTTCGAGACCGCGCTGGCGCGCTTTCAGCAGGCCTACGAGATAAGTCATCGGGTCCCGCTCTTGTGGAACATCGCCGCGACCCTCGACCGCCTGCGGCGGGACGAAGAGGCCCTCGACATGTTCGAGCAGTACATCGCCGCCGCGCCCGAGGCGGCGAACCGCGAGGAAGTGATGGGGCGGATCCGGGTGTTGCGCGAAGCCGTCCAGGCCCGCCGGGCGGAGACGGCAGCGCACGAGGCCGAGGCCACACGGCTCGAGCAAGAGCGCATCCGCCTCGAGGAAGAGCGGCGCGCCGGCGAAGGTGGCGGAGCGGGCGGCAGTGGCGGCGGAGCCGACGAGTCGTCGTCGGGCGGCGGGATCACGCCGGTGGTCTTCATCGTCGCTGCGAGCCTGACCGCCGTCGTGGGTGGGGTGCTCATCTGGTCGGGGATCGACACGCTCACCGCGAACGACAACTACGTCGCTGCTGCCGACGCGGATCGTCCCATCGCCGACGTCGAGAGCCTCTATGGCTCCGCGATGGACGCGCAGACCCGCACCAACGTGCTCGTGGGGGTCACCTCGGCGCTCGCGGTCACTTCGCTGGTCTTGGTCTTCTTCACCGACTGGGGCGGCGGGGATGAGCCCGCTTCAGCGACTGTGTCGATCTTGCCGACGTTCGACCTGACCCCAGCCGGTGACCTGGGCGGCGGCAGCCTCAGCTTGCGAGGGACGTTCTGATGCGCGCTGTCTCCATCCATCTCCCTATCCTCGTGCTGGCGCTCTCGGTCCCTGGCTGCTTGGTCGTCGACAGTGGGCCGCTCGATCGGGCTCGCGAGCGCGCCGACGGCGGCGTGCCCGACGACGTACCGGAGGTGAATGACGTGCCCACCGCCGATGCAGGCCCTGGCGGCGTGGAGACCTGCGGGGATCTCACGGCCCCGCTGCTCGTAGGAACGGGCATCTTCAACGTCGACACCCGCACCATGGCGAACGACTTCGCGATCATGGGCACCTCGATGCCTGGCAACGACGCGTTCTTCCAGTTCAGCGGCGTCAGCGGCGAGTTCTGGCATTTCCACTTGGCGGGCGTGAGCCCCGATCGGAACCCCATCCTCTACGTGGTCCAGGCCTCGGGCGGGATCTGCAGCAGCGCCGCGACCGCCGTGCGTAACGCTTGCTCGATGAGCGACGGTGACGAGCACTTCGCCTTCCGCCCGCCGACGTCGGGCACCTTCTTCCTCGGTATCGACGACGGCAACCCCGGAGGGGGCGTGTACCGCCTTCAGGTCATCCGCCCCGTTTGCGGCAACGGTCTGCAGGAACATGGCGAGCCCTGCGATGGGGATGACGGTGCGGACGATACCTGCACCGAGGACTGCCACATTCGGCTGAGCGATATCTCGGGAACCGGTCAGACCACCGTGCCGCCGGGACGCCACAACGACACCGCGATCGAGGCCATGGTCATCGATCTCGAGGGGGGCGTTCTGGACATCAACGGCACCATCCTTCCCGGCGACTGCTACCCGGACGTGTTCTCCATCGCCGTCGCGGCGGGTCAGACCGTGTCCGTCACCGCCCGCAACTCCAGCACCATGGCGGCGTGCGCGGCCGCCTCCGAAGCGACCTACTCGCTAGAGCTGCAGAACGCGACGGGGATCCGGATCGCCGGCGGCGTCGACGCAAGCGGATGCCCGGTGATCAACCAAGTGCTCGCCGCTGCGGGCGTCTACTACGTGCGTCTGGACAGTACCGGGGATGGAACGCGACCCGTGAACTACACCCTCCAGGTCCAGGTGACGCCATGACGTTGGCCCGCAAGCTGTTCGAACTCCTCGTCAGCCTGCGGAGCACATCGCTCGCCGGCGTATTGCTCACAGTCGCGCTAGCGGCCGCCCAACCGGGCGTCGCGCACGCGCTCGAGCCCTACGCGTCGCTCATCCCCAACCCGGCGACTGCGGTGAACAGCGAGGGCCGGGTGCGGCCCTGCGTCAGCTGCCACAACAACCCCGACGGGGGCGCGGGCTGCGGGATGACCCCGTGCCTCAACCCGTTCGGCATGGCGTTCCGTACCAATGGGTACATGTGGAATGCCACGCTCGCGATGATGGACTCCGATGGAGACGGCTTCACCAATGGCCAGGAGCTCCAGGATCCTTTCGGCATCTGGCGCGAAGGGCCGCTGCCTGGGGTTGCCAGCCTGGCGACGCCGCCTGGCAACCCTGCGGTCAGTCCCGGAGATCACGACGTCGATGGGGACGGGTACTGCGCGTTCGGCAGCGACCTGAACGACGACGGCGACTGCCGCGATGCGGGCGAGAACGAGGGCTCCTTCGACTGCAACGAGAGCGCGGTGGCCATCCACTCGCACGCTACCGAGATCTGCTCGAACGTCGGTGACGACGACTGCGACGGGGCCAACACGCTGGCCGACTCCGAGTGTGCGGACGTCGTCGATCGCGATGGAGATGGCCGGTGTCCCCGCGGAAGGGACATGAACGGCGACCGCAACTGCGCGGGTCCCGGTGAGATGAGCGCGAGCATCGTGGACTGCGACGACACCCGCGCGAACGTGTACACCGGCGCGGGCGAGAACTGCTCCGACACCGTCGACAACGACTGCGACGGCGACACGGACCTGGCGGATGGTCAGTGCCAGGGCGACAGCGACGTTGACGGCGACGGCTACTGTCCTGTCGGCATCGACCTCAACCGCGACGGCGACTGCGTGGATGCGGGCGAGATCGTCACCAGCATCGGCGACTGCGACGACAACAACCCGCTGGTGAACCCGGACGCGTCCGAGATCACGGCGCTCCTCTGTGGCGATGGCATCGACAACGAGTGCGACGGCGCCGCCGACCTGAACGACAGCGAGTGCCGCAACTTCCGGGACGAAGATCTCGACGGCTATTGTCCCATCGGACAGGACATCGACCGCGACGGAGACTGCACCGGATCCCCCGACCTGATGACGGGCGCGGACTGTGACGACGGCAGCGCGCTCCGGAGCCCAGGTCTACTCGAGAACTGTGTGGATGTGGATGGGATTGATGAGGACTGCGATGGCGTCGCCAACCTGAGCGACCTCGGCGCCGACGGCCGCACCGAGAGCACCTGCCAGGGCTACCTGGACATCGATGGGGACGGCTACTGCTACGTCGGCCCGGACAGCAACCTCGATGGCGACTGCGTGGACGCTAGCGAGCTCGGATTCGGCGACTGCGACGAGGTCTCGCCCATCGCGATGTCGGTGAACCCGACGAGCGCCGAGATATGCACCGATGGCGCCGACAACGACTGCGATGGCAGCGCGGATGCCCGCGATCCCGAGTGCTCCGCGTACGTAGACGCCGACCGCGACGGGTTCTGCGAGATCGGACACGACGTCAACGGCGACCGCGACTGCGCGGATGCTGGCGAGCAGGACGGTCCGGTGGATGCGGCGCCCAATGATCCTACGGTCTATCCTGGGGCGCCCGAGAACTGCCTCGATGAGCGCGACAACGATCAGGACGGCGCGATCGACGCGGCCGACACCGAGTGTGTCTCGAGCGTGGACGCCGACGGCGACGGGTACTGCCCGCTGGGACGCGATCTGAACGGGGACGGCGACTGCCTCGATCCCGGCGAAGACGTCGTCATCAGCGACTGTAACGATGGCGATGCGGCCGTGCGTCCCGGCGCCACGGAAGACTGCTTCGACTACCGCGACAACGACTGCGACACCGACGTCGACTTCTTCGACAGGGGTTGCTTCTATCTGTTGGACCGTGATGGCGATGGGTTCTGCGGGATGGGTGTCGACGACAACGGTGACGGCGACTGCATCGACGACTCCGAGGACAGGTTCGGCGTGGATTGCGACGACACCCGCGCGGACGTGAACCCGAACCGCCCCGAGGTCTGCGACGACGGGTTCGACAACGACTGCGACGGTGCCGCGGACATGCTCGACAGCCAGTGCGCGTGCATGACCAACATCGAGTGCGATGACGGCGACGCCTGCACGGTGGACACCTGCCGCGGTCCCTCGTTGGGCTGCGGGCACACCCGCGCGCTGATGTGCATCGACGGCGGCGGCTTCCTCGACGGTGGCGCGGGCGACGTGGGCGGGACCTCGTCCGGGGGCTGCTCGGTGAGCGCGCCTGCGCGAGACGTCTCGGTTCGTGGTTGGGGATCTTTGTTGGCGCTCTTGACGTTCCCTCTCTTGGCCTCCGCGCGGCGTCGTTCGCGCGCTGGGGCACCTCACGCGGCCTCGCGCCGCCAGGAGTCTTGACCATGCGCAACGCTGGACTGGTTCTCGGGGTGCTCGCGATCAGTTGGGTCTCGCTGGGCGCGTTGCCCACGGCGTACGCCTATCCCGGGTACGCGACGGCTGGCACGTCCGCGGTGCCCAACGCGGTCACCATGGGCTGCCTCACCTGCCACAACAACGCTTCGGGCGGCAGCGGCTGTGGAACGCCACCCTGCCTGAACTCGTTCGGGACCGCGTTTCGGAACAACGGATACGCCTGGAATGCCACCCTCGCGAACCTGGACTCCGACGGGGACGGCTGGACCAACGGCCAGGAGCTCCTGAATCCGGCAGGCAACTGGTCTGCAGGCTCCGCGGATCCGGGGCCGACTGCGCAAGCGCGCCTGCCCGGCTACTCGTACTCGTGGTGCGCCACCTACTCCCGCGCCTGCTCGCTCAACGAGTGCACCCTCGACTACGACAACTGCGACAGCTCGCCCATCGCGACCTGCGTCGAGCAGAATCCCTACTTCGACTGTGTGTGTCCGAGCGGCTACTCCGGCACCGGGAACGGTACGAGTGGGTGCCTCAACATCAACGAGTGCAGCCCGGGTAACCCCTGCAACGAGAACGATGCGGCCAACAGCTGCACGGACACGAGCCCTCGCTTTTTCTGTTCTTGTGGCACGGGCTGGGACCGCGCCAACATCGGGTCCTACAGCGAGACCTGCAACGACGTGAACGAGTGCACTGCGGGCAACCCCTGCCTCGAGTCGCTGCCCGGCAACGGCTGCGTCAATACCCCAGGCCGCTTCGACTGCACGTGCAACGAGCCCGGCTACCAGCTCGTCAACAACGGATTCTACACGGAGACCTGCGCCGACATCAACGAGTGCACGGCGGGCAATCCCTGCAATGAGCACCTCATCGGCTCGGGCAACAGCTGCATCAATTCCACCCCTCGCTACGACTGCACCTGCGGACCGGGCTACAACCTGATCAACAACGGCGGATTCAACGAGACGTGCGCGGACGTGAACGAGTGCCTCGCCAATCCCTGCGGTGTCGGGAGCTGCGCCAACAGCACCGGCAGCTACAGCTGCAGCTGTCCCGCGGGCTACTCGTTCAACGGCACGACGTGCGTGAACATCAACGAGTGTCTCGCGAGCCCATGCGGTGCCGGCGGCGTGAGCTGCATGGACACCCCGGGTTCGTACACCTGCAGCTGCCAGGCGGGCTACACCTTCAACGGGGTCGCCTGTGAGGTGAACAACGCGTGCAACGCCGGCACGGACAACTGCGTGTCCACCGCCATCTGCACCCCGATAGGCTCGATGAGCTGGAGCTGCGCCTGCCCGGCGGGCTACACGGGTAACGGTCAGGAGCCGAGCGGCGGCGGCACGGGCTGCTCCGACGTCGACGAGTGTCGCAGCGGGCCCAACCCGTGTGGCGTAGGCACGTGTGGCAACCTGCCAGGTAGCTACAGCTGCTCGTGCCCCTCCGGCTACTCGTTCAACGGCGTGACCTGCGTCGACGTCGACGAGTGCGTCTCGATGCCAGGTGTGTGTGGCGCTGGGACCTGTAGCAACACCGTCGGCAACTACCAGTGTGCGTGCAGTCCAGGGTATTCCGGCCCTGCGCTGGGCGGGACCTGCGGTGACGTGAACGAGTGCAGCAACACCGCGACCTGCAGCGCCGCGAGCGGCTGGGGCGCATGCATCAACACCACGGGCGCCTACGACTGCGACTGCGCGGTGGGCTACACCGAGAGCGGTACGGGCCTGTCCCTGACCTGCGTGAACTTGAACGAGTGCCTCGCCGCGCCTCCATGCGGCGTGGGCACCTGCGCGGACACAGTGGGTACCTACCGGTGCACTTGTCCCTCGGGCTATACGGGGCTCCCAACGGGCGGGACGTGCGCCGACGTCGACGAGTGCACGGACGCGACGCGCTGCGCCGCATCGAGCGGATTCGGCGCCTGCGTGAACGCGCCGGGCACCTACTCGTGCGCTTGCGGCACGGGCTTCGTGGTCAGCGGACCTGCGAGCGCGCCGACGTGTAGCAACGTCGATGAGTGCGCCGCGGCCAGCGACAACTGCGACGTCAACGCGACGTGCGCCGATCTGGTCCCTGCGTTCGGAAGTCCTCGCTTCAGCTGCACCTGCAACACGGGCTGGCAAGGCTCCGGGGTGTCGTGCGAGGACGCGGACGAGTGCGCCGACGGCACCCTCAACGACTGCTCGCCGCTCGGGACCTGTCTCAACGAGGTGGGCAGCTACGGCTGCGAGTGCAACGAGGGCTATACTGGCAACGGCCGCACCTGCACCGACGTGGATGAGTGTGCCGTGGCCAGCCCGAGGCCCTGCGGCGATAGCGAGGCGTGCTTCAACCAGCTGGGTGGAGCGCCTATCTGTGAGTGCTTGCCTGGCTACACCCGCCCCTCGGGCGGCGGCGTGTGTGCGAGCTCGTGCGGCAACGGCGAGCGGGTGATCGGGGAAGAGTGCGACGACGGCAATGCCACCTCGGGCGACGGCTGCAGCGAGATCTGCGAGGTCGAAGGCGGATGGGCGTGCATCGAGCGTGCTGGGCCGAGCACCTGCTCCTACACCTGCGGCGACGCCGTCCTCGAGCCGCTCTCCGGCGAGGAGTGCGACGACGGGAGCGACAACGACGACACCGCCCCGGATGCGTGTCGGGTGCGATGTGTCCTCGCGTTCTGCGGTGACGACGTCGTCGACACCGGCGAAGGGTGCGACGACGGAGCCACCAACTCCGACCACCGGACCAACGCCTGCCGCACCGACTGCCGCGCTGCCTTCTGTGGCGATGGGGTGTTGGACGACGGCGAATACTGCGACGAGACGGTCACCCGCGACGCCGAAGGCCTCGCCGTCGAGCAGCCGATCGAGAACTGCACCCGCGCCTGCTTCGAGGCCCCCGACGGCGGCGACGCGGGGATCGGCGCCGACACCCCTCCGGTGATGACCGGCGGCTGCGGCTGCGCGGCTGGCTCGAGCAGCTCGTCTTCGGCGGGCCTGCTGGGCCTGCTGCTCGGAGCGCTCTTGCTGCGGCGACGCAGCCGCTGAAGCGCTCCCTCCGGCGGCACAGCAGGTAGCCAAAGTGACGGTCTCTAAGACGGAAGGCCATGCGGCCTCGAAGCCTCCCCACAGCGGGTGCTACCGTCCGCGGCCATGGAGATCCCCAACCCCCACGTGTTTCGGGAGTACGACATTCGCGGCGTCGCGGAGCGCGACTTCCCATCGCCCTTCGTCCGCGAGCTCGGGCGCGCGCTGGGCACGCTCTACAAGCGTCACGGCAAGCAGCGCGTGGCGCTCTGTCAGGACTGCCGCCTGTCCTCGCCTCGGATCACCGACGCCCTGCTGAGCGGGATGCTCTCGACGGGCATCGATGTCGTGGATCTGGGGATGGGCCCTTCGCCGCTCCTCTACTTTGGGGTCTTCCACCTCGAGCTCGATGGCGGGGTGATGGTCACCGGATCGCACAATCCGGCCGACGAGAACGGCTTCAAGATCATGCTCGGCCAAAAGACCCTGGGGCACGCCGAGGTGAGCGAGCTCCGCCGCATGGTGCAAGAGCACGACGTGGTGAACGCGCTCGACGGACAGCGGACCTTTCGAGATCTCACGGCGGCGTACGCCGGGTTCGTGCGCGGCAACATTCGGCTCGCACGCCATGACCTGCGCTTCGCTATCGATGCGGGTAACGGCGCTGCAGGTCCGCTGGCGCTCGCGGCGATGGAGGCGATGGGACTCTCGCCCGAGGTGCTCTTGATGGAGCCCGACGGGAACTTCCCGGTGCATCACCCCGATCCCTCGCAGCCTGCGAACACCGATCTCTTGGTGCGGACGGTGCGCGAGCTGGGCTTGGAGCTGGGGATCGCGTTCGACGGGGACGGCGATCGCATCGGGGTCGTCGATGCCAAGGGGCGGGTGCTCTATGGCGATGAGCTCCTGATCTTGCTCTCGCGCGATCTGCTCGCCCGGCACCCCGGCGCGGCCGTACTGGGCGAGGTGAAGTGCTCGGACAAGCTCTACGCCGACATCGCCCAACACGGGGGTCGGCCGATCCTCTGGAAGACCGGGCACTCCCTCATCAAGGCGAAGATGAAGGAGGAGAACGCGCTCCTGGCGGGAGAGATGAGCGGCCACGTGTTCTTCGCCGATCGATTCTTCGGCTTCGATGACGCGATCTACGCTGCGCTTCGGGTCCTCGAGATCGTGGCCAAGAGCGCGCGTCCCCTGCACGAGCTGCTCGACGATTTGCCCACCACCTTCAGCACCCCCGAGCTTCGGGTGCCCGCCAACGACGAGACCAAGTTCGCGATCGTGGATCTGGTGAAGCGGCACTACGAGGCGACACACGAGGTGGTGACCGTCGACGGGGCGCGAATCCGCTTCCCCGATGGCTGGGGTCTGGTGCGGGCCTCCAATACCCAGCCGGTGTTGGTCTTACGGTTCGAGGCGAGCAGTGAGGCGAGCTTGGCGGCGATCCGAAGCGAGGTGGAGACCGTGGTCAGTCGTTCCAGCCAGGCGGTTCTCTGAGCTGTTCTTTTTGCGTCGGGCTCCCCATCGAGGGAAGGTGGCGCTCCTCGCTCTCGTATCCCCCAGACCTTCAATTCGTCTCGCTCTCAACAGGGGTCACTTCATGCGCTACGCCTTTGCCGCTCTCCTCGCTGCTGCCTTCGCCCTCACGTTGGGCGCTTCGTCCTCCGCGGAGGCGCAGGTGATCATCTCGGGACAGGTGACCTCCTACACCGAGCCCACGCCGACCGAGGCGACGCCCCCGAGCTCTACCTATGTCGCGGGGGCACCGCCGGCGACCCGCTACGTGCACCACAGCGAGAACATCCCCGCGCTCTACATCCCGGGCCTGATCCTGCTCATCGGCGGGTACGTGGTGAACGCGGCAGGCATCGCGTACCTGCTCGCGGATCAGCTGGCCACTGAGCGCTCCCCGAACTTGGACTGGTACCTCTACGGGCTGGTCCCGATCGTCGGGCCGTTCCTTCAGTTCCTCTCGGACGGTCCGCAGGCCGAGGGCGTGTCCATCATCACTGGGATAGCGGAGGTCGGTGGTCTCGTGTTGACGATCCTGGGCTTCGCGCTGCAGGACGAGTGGGATGAGCCGGTTTACGTGTTCAACGAGGCCGATCCCATGTCGCCCCGCCTCTCGTTCAATCTGGGCGCGGCGCCCGGCGGTGGCGCGATCGTGAGCGCGAGCCTCACGCACTTCTGATCTGGGCTCCGTGCTCCGTGCTCCGTGCTCCGTGCTCCGTGCTCCGTGCTCTGGGCTTGCAGGCTCCGAGGCGCCCGACGGGTTCACACCCGCTCGGGCGCTTTCTTTTGGAGCTCTGCGACGACCGCCCGCACGTCCTGGGCCCGGCTCCGGGGCATCACCAAGAGCGCGTCGGGGGTGTCGACCACGATGAGGTCTTCGATACCCACCAAGGCGACGACCTTGCCGGCCGGGGCGCGCACGTAGTTACCCCGCGCGTCGATCAACACCGCGAGCGCGTCGTCGACCGCGTTGCGCTGCGCGTCTTGCTCGCCGAGCTCCCACGCGCTGGTCCAGCTCCCCACGTCGGACCAGCCGAAGTCGCCGACCACACAGCGGACCTTCTCGGCGCGCTCCATCACCCCGTGATCGATGGAGATCGATGGCAGCGACCCGTAGCGAGCCCGCACTTCTGCGTCCTCCTCGCCGCGCTGTGCCGCAGCGTCGATGGCGGCGATGCCCTCGGCCAGATCGGGTAGGAGCGAAGCGATGGCCGTGAGGATGGCGTCGGCGCGGAAAAAGAACTGTCCACCGTTCCAGAGGTGCTTTCCGCCCGCGAGGTAGGCCTCGGCGCGCCCCCTGTCGGGCTTCTCCACGAACCGCGCGACCGCCCGCACGCCGGGCTCGATCTCATCGCCCAGCTCCAGCCATCCGTACCCCGTCTCGGGGCGGGTGGGCGCGATGCCGACCGTGATCAGCGCACCGCCGCTCGCCGCCGCGAAGGCTTGGAGGCACACGGCGCGGTAGCCATCCTCATCGGTGACGTGCTGGTCGGCGGCCAGCACCGCCATGACGCCGTCGGGATCGCGTCGGCGAATCGTGGCCGCCGCCCACCCGATGCAAGGCGCGGTGTTGCGACCCACAGGCTCGGCCAAGAAGTTCTCTGCGGGGAGCTGCGGTAGCTCTGCGCGGCTCGCTTGGAGGAGGGCCTCGGAGGTGACCACCAGCACCCGCTCGAGCGGGATGAGCGGCGCGATGCGAGCCACCGTGCGGTGCAGGAGCGAGGTCTCGCCGGCCAGCGGCAACAGCTGCTTGGGGCGGGCCTTGCGAGAGAGGGGCCAGAAGCGGGTGCCGCTTCCTCCGGCCATCACCACGGCCCATGCGTGCGGGGAGGTCATCGCGGCGAGCTATACCTGCCTGCGCGCGCGACGCGAGCGATTCGATCCGCGAGTGAACTGGTCGTGGCGCCGACGGGGCCGGGCCGGCTACCCTGCCCAGCAGTGCATCCCCGGCGACAGCGTCCCAAGGATCTCCGCACCGCCGAGACACTCTCGAGCGTCGGGCAGCCACAGGGGCCCGTCTCGCCGACCCCCGTGCTCGACATCTTGCGCGCGGCGTTGAAGCGGCCGCTGACCAGCGTGGCCCGATAGGCGAGGGCGGGATGGGGACCCTCGACATGGTGAAGGCCATGCCGCCGGGGCCCATCGCGCACGGTCGCTTGCTCGATCTGGTGGACGCGGTGATCAAGGTCCCCGACGCGCTGTCGTTCGCGCACTCGCGCGCTGTCGTTCGCGCACTCGCGCGGGGTCATTCACTGCGATCTGAAGCCGTCGAACGTGATGATCGGCGAGTTCGGTCAGGTGTACCTGATGGACTGGGGGATCGCGCGGCGCCTCGGCGAGCCCGCGATCGAGGGGAGCCGCAAGAGCGAGCGCCCCGAGGGGGGGCGAGGTCCGGACGGGCGTCGGGGACAAGCCGTCCCACGCGGGGAACTCCAACGTGATCTCTACCGGAGCGCTGGTCGGGACCCCGACCCACATGGCGCCCGAGCAGGCGCTCGGCGCGCTGGACCGGCTCGACGAGCGTACCGACGTGTTCGCGCTCGGAGGCCTCCTCTACAGCATGCTCGCCCGCACCCCGCCGTATGTCGCGGACAACGTCTGGGCGTCGATCGCCAAGGCCCAGGCGGCAGCGCACCCGCCGCTCGGTACGCTCGCGCCGCAGACCCCGCTGAGGCTGGTGCGGATCGTCGAGAAGGCGATGATGCTCGCCCCCCAAGATCGCTACCAGAGCATGGCGGCGATGCGCGAGGAGCTGGTGGCGTTCGTGCGCGGAGACGGAGTCTTCCCGCTGCGCGCCGTGGCCATGGGTGAGGTCGTGGTGCGCGAGGGCGACGAGGCCGACGCGGCGTACATCATCGAGACGGGCAAGCTCGAGGCGTATCGAGGCGAGGGCGACACCCGCAAGGCGCTTCGGGAGATGGGCCCAGGTGAGGTCTTCGGCGAGATGGCGATCCTCTCGCCTGGGCCGCGCACGGCGAGCGTCGTCGCGATCGAAGACTGTCAGCTCCGGGTGGTCACGGCGGACGCTCTCTCTCGCGAGCTCGATTCGCTCAAGCCCTGGATGGGCGCCTTCGTGCGCACCCTCGCGACCCGCTTCCGGCAGCGCGAAGAAGAGACCTGACGCGACCTGAGCTCAGCCGGCGAGCGCGCTCCCGACGAAGACGGCGTAGCCAATCAACGCCAGCCCCAAGATGGTGCAGTAGATGCCGAAGACGGCGAAGCGCCCCTGGGCCAGCCAGCCTCGCACCCAGTAGAGCGCGCCGACGCCGACCACGAATGCCACGACCGCGCCCAGCACACCCGGGAGGCCAGCGGCGGCCCACACCTCGGGGTGCCTCAGCTCGAGGATGAGCGCGCCCAGCACCGCCGGCAGCGAGAGCAAGAACGAGAGCCGAAACGCCGCCGAGGGCGTGAGCCCCAGCGCCATGGCGACGGCGATGGTGGTGCCGCTGCGGGACAGCCCGGGCAAGACCGCCAGGCCTTGCATGACGCCCAAGAAGATGGCGGGCCAGACGGCCAGCGAGGGCTCGTCTCGGGTGGTGCTCGGCGCGGTCCAGTGCGTCGAGAGGACGAAGGCTGCGGTGAGGAGGAGGCACGCGCCGACCACCCATGGGATCTCGGCGAGCGGCTCCACCACGTCGTGAAGGCCGAGCCCGACGATGCCCGTCGGGACGGTGGCGACCAGCACGGTCACCGCGGTGCGTCCTGCCGGCTTGTCCATCGCGCTGCGCGGCGCAGCGAGCGCGGCGAACGATGCCCGCAGCACCTCGATCGAATCCTTCCGCAGCACGAGGAACGTCGCGACGAGGGTGCCCGCATGGAGAAGGACGACGGTGCCCAACGGCAGCGCGTAGAGATCGCCGAACACCATCGCTGCAAGCGCGAGGTGACCGTCGCTCGAGATGGGCAGGAACTCGGTGAGCCCTTGGATGGCGCCGTAGAGCGCCGCGACGAGCCAGGCGATCAACCGATCACTCCACGCGCGCGTCGATCTCGACCGAGGTCTGCCACGCCACCACGCGCCCGCTGCGCGGGGTCGTCACCACGTTCGCGAGCGCCTGGGCCAGACACGGCTCGAAGCCGTCTTCGGCGACCGTGGTGCGCTCGAACGTGAGCTCGGGCTCGTAGCTGTCGTAGAGGCCCATGTCGCGCAGCCGCGCCGCGTAGCGAAGGACCAGGTTCGCGTGCGCCGAGCGGTTGTGGTGGGTCTCCCAGTCCTGCTCGAAGCACTCGCCCACGGCCCGGCGCGCGGGCTCCTCGGTGAGCGCGGTACGCACGGCGTCCAAGCCGGGGGAGTTCTCGACGTCGTCGGGGATGACGACGGAGATGGTGAGGGCATCGAGCGTCGGGCGGCTGGCCTCAGCCGTGAAGAAGCTCTCGGCCGGGTCGACGTGATCGAAGAGCGCCGCGTCGAGGCCTTCGAAGCGCAGGCGCGAGAGCGCGCGGGTCACTTCGTCGCGCGGGCCGTAGCCAGGCAGCGAGGCGCGGAAGCACTGGTCGGCGCGCCGG